>MTKY01003655.1_pt1 | contig 12627 bp, 6 predicted proteins | sample 1042731 | NCBI WGS metagenome assembly MTKY01 (sample SAMN06212206, study PRJNA360538) | anaerobic digester metagenome | biome: Wastewater treatment plant; material: sludge; isolation source: anaerobic digester fed with sludge from wastewater treatment plant | place: Denmark: WWTP Soeholt ... | reverse complement strand
TCCGCGCCGGCATTGGAGGTCATCACGATGATGCAATGCTTGAAGCTGACCTCGCCCCGCTGGCCGGCCCGGAGCCGGCCCTCGTCCAGGACCGGAAGGAGCACATCAAACACGCGCGGGTGGGCCTTCTCGATCTCGTCAAACAGCAACAGGGAAAACGGCTTGTTGCGGACCGCCGCCGTGAGGCGCCCTTCCTGCTCGCTTCCCACGTATCCGGGTGGCGCGCCCAGCAGTTTCGCCACCGAATGCTCTTCGGTGTATTCAGACATATCGAACGTGATCAAATGGCTCGATGACCCGAACAGCAGTTCGGCCAGGGCTTTGGCCATCTCGGTCTTTCCCACGCCGGTCGGGCCCAGAAACAGCATGACCGCGTCCGGTCGCTGCGGGTTGGAGAGGCCCGCCCGGGATTTCTTCACGGTCGCCACAATCTTGCGTCTCGCCGGGTCCTGCCCGATGATGCGCCGTTTGAGGTCCCGCTCAAGGTTGCCGAGTTGACGGCGTTCTTCGGCGGTGATCTCCTCAATGGGCACGGCGCTGATCCGGCTGATGACCTTGCGCACCTCGTGCGGGGTGACTTTGTCGGTGATCTCGGGCGGGGGCAGGCCCTGCGATTTTGCCCGCTGCCGGAGCGCCACGGCTTTGAGGCGAAAACGCGCACAGGCCTGGTCGAGGGCGTCGATGGCCTTGTCGGGGAGTTGGCGGTCGGGGATGTACCGCTGGGAAAGCCGAACGGCCGCCCGGATGGCCCGCCGGCTGATTTTGACCTCGTGGTGGCGTTCGAGGGACGGGCGAAGCGACAGAAGCACCGCGCAGGTGGCCTCTTCCGACAGGGGCTCGATGCGCAGCATCTGGAACCGGCGCTCAAGGGCGGGGTCGCGTGCGATGAACCGGCGGTATTCTTCGAACGTCGTGGCGCCGACGCACCGGAGGTCGCCCCGGGCCAACGCCGGTTTCAGAAGGTTGGCCAGGTCAATCGGGTTGTCGTCCGTGGAGCCCGCGCCCATGATCAGGTGAATCTCGTCGATGAACAGGATTACGTCCTGGAGCTTTGCGAGTTCCTGGAGCACGTCGTGCAGACGCTCTTCAAACGCCCCGCGGTATTGGGTTCCGGCCAGCAGCCCCCCGATGTTAAGTTCGAGCACCCGGTATCCGAACAGAACGTCGTCGAGCTTGCCCGCTGCGGTCTCGATGGCCAAACCCTCGGCCAGCTTGGTTTTGCCCACGCCCGGCTCCCCGACGAGGATGGCGTTGTTCTTGGTTTTTCGGGCCAGAATCTGCAGCAGGTCAAACAGTTCCTGCTCGCGTCCGATGACGGGTTCGAGCCGGCCCTCCCGGGCCTCCGCCGTCAAGTCGCGGGTCAGCGCCGCCAGTACTCCGGAAACCCGCTGCCCGGACGGAATCGACTCGTCCTGAAGCGGCTGCGCGGGGTGTGAACCCGACACGGGACCCTGCGGTGAGGCGCCGCCCGGTTGTTCGAGGAGGGCGGCTCGAAGATCCTCAATCATCTCCCCCCGGGGCAGGTGCAGGACATCGACGACCCGGCTTGGCAGGGCATGCGCATCGGCAAGCAGGGCGAGGAGGAGATGACCCGCGGAAGCGCCGGAGACGCCCATGCTCTCGGCCAGCTTTCCTGCGACGGTGGCGGCGCGGGCGGCGCGGGGGGTGAAGAATGATTCCGACAGCGGGGCAGGAACTGTTCCGGGCCAGGGGTGCTGCAAGAGGTCGGAGAGAACCTGGTTGAGGAAGCCGCGGTGTTTGGCGAGAAAGTCACCCGGCAACAAGGCCCCCTTTTCGAGGAGGGCCTCGAACAGGTGCTCGACCCCGACATAGTGCTGTCTCCGGCGCGCACTGAGAGCGGCCGCCTCATCCAGAAGGCTGTTGAGTTCCTGTGACACCGAGACTCGAATCACGGACGGTCCTCACTATCGCAGACTTGCGACTATAACAATATAGCGCAAGGGACGCAGCCGCAAGCGTCAATGTGGCCCGCCTCTGGCCCCAGCGCATCCCGGGAGCCTGCAGAGCGCCATTCAGGGGCCTTGCGTTCTTCCGCGTAGCTATGCTAGTTTTAGAGTTATTAATGCGGGATGCCAAGAGGGGCGGCGTACTTTAACCGCCTGAAGCGTACACAGCCCTGGCACCCGCAATCGCATGCAGGCGCATCGGGAGAACTGGGTGGCTACCATTCTCATAGTGGAAGACGATCAGCGAACAGCCAAGTATATCCAGCAGAATCTCGCCGATGCCGGACACACCTGCATTATCGAGTCCGCGGGCGAGAATGCGACCGAGACGGCCAAAGCGCACGGCTGCGACCTGCTGATCCTCGATATCATGCTTCCGGGGACCTCCGGTTTTGAGGTCTGCCGGCGATTCCGGCGCGATCCCGACCTTTATATGATGCCCATCCTGATTCTGACGGCCATGAAAGGCGATGAAGAGCTGCATCATGGACTGGCTCAGGGCGCGGACGATTACATCGTTAAACCATTCGATATCAATAATTTGATACACCGAATGGAAGCGCTGTTGCGCGTGAGCGCGGACCGGGCCGGGCAGGATCCGGTGGCCAACATGCCGGCGGCTGGAGCGACGAAGCGCGAGGTGCAGCGCAGGGTCAGCCTGCGCGAAAAGTTCGCACTGGCCTACATCGAGTTGCTGCACATTCGCGAATTCGCGCGTCAATATGGCGAGGACTCACGGTCCAAGGCCATCCGGCATCTGGGCCGGGCCATTCAGCAGGCGGGGCGGAATTTTCCGGCGCCGTCGTTTTTTTGCGGTCACATGGGCGGCGGGCATTTTGTCTGTGTCTTGCCGCCTGCCAAGGCCAGCGCCTATTGCGACCTCGTACGCCAGGTGTGGGAACAACATCTGGAGCGGTTTTACGCAAGTGTGGGCCACGCACAGGCGTATGCGGCGGCCACGCGCGGCGAATCCAGCTCCCCGCTTCTGGATGTGCTGATTTGTCTGACCTCGCGCGACCCCAAGGAGGTGGGCGCGCCTCACGAGCTGTTTGAGATTCTCTCGCAGCTCCGTGCGAAAGCGTCGGTCGCGCACAAGGGCGGGGTCTATGTCGATCGCCGGGGCGTAAACGAGTAACGGAGCTCCGACCGCCCGGCGGCCGCAGGGCAAGGGTCGTGCCGTCCGCACTCGCCGCTGTTTCCAGCCTGAACGCGATACGCCATGCGCCACTCAGAATTCGGCGGGCTCGGCGTCCTTCTGGATAGCGATGTTGGTGCAGCCTTCGGATTCGAGACCCGTCTGGAGGGCGGTGAGGGCGTCGGGTTCCCCGTGTACGAGCAGGACCTTCTCCGCGCGGTTCTTGAACCGTTTCCCGAAGGCGATCAACTCGGTCCGGCCCGCATGGGCGCTCAATGAGTTAAAGACCTTCACATCCGCCAGCAAGCGGTGTTTCAGGCCGAATATCTTGACCTCCGGTTCACGCTCGACAATTCGGCGGCCGAGGGTGTTCTTTGCCTGGAAGCCAATGATGCAGATGGTGTTGCGCTGGTCCTCGATATTATTGCGCAGGTGGTGCAAGATACGTCCGAACTCGCACATGCCCGACGCGGAAATGATGACGCAGGGTTTCTTCAGACCGTTGAGGCGCATCGAGGCCTTTACGTCGCGGATGTACTCGATGTGCCGCAACTGGAACGGGTCGCCGGATTCCTCCATGACGTTCCGGATCTCGTCGTCAAACGAGTCGGTATGGAGCCGGAACACCTCCGTTACGTTGACCGTCAGGGGGCTGTCCACGAATACCGGCATTTCCGGGATGCGGTTGGCCATTTCGAGGCGTTTCAGGGCGTAGATGAATTCCTGGGCGCGTTCCAGGGCAAACGTCGGCACGATCAGCTTGCCGCCGCGGTCATGGGTGCGGTTGATGGTTTCGGCCAGATCATGGTCCAGCGTCTCGATCGGTTTGTGGTCCCGGTTCCCGTAGGTGCTTTCCATGACCACGACATCGGCGTCGTCGGGCTCCCACGGGTCTTTGAGTATGGCCGCGTTCTTCTGTCCGATATCCCCGGAATAGATGAACCGGCGGCGGGAACCGTTCTCGGAAAACTCGACCAGCAGCATGGCCGAACCCAGTACGTGCCCGGCGTCTTTGAACGTCACCTTGACGCCGGGAACCACCTCGAGGCTGATGTCGTACGGAATGCTGATGAACCGCCGCATGATCTCGCGGACGTCCACATCGGTATACAGCGGAGGGACGAAGGTCTCGTGCTTCTTGGACAGCCACTGCGCGTCCTTTTCCTGAATGTGGGCGCTGTCCAGGAGCATGATGGCGCACAGGTCGCGCGTGGCCGGCGTGGTGAATATGCGCCCCTGGTAGCCATGCCGCGCGAGCATCGGAAGAATGCCGCTATGGTCGATGTGGGCGTGACTCAGCACGACCGCGTCCAAGTCGTTGGGATTAAACGGCAATGTGCGGTTGAGCGCCGCGGCCTCCTTTCGAACGCCCTGAAACATGCCGCAGTCAAAGAGGATCTTGTGCCCGTTGACTTCCAGAAGGTGCTTGCTGCCCGTGACCCCGCCCACGGCTCCGTATGAGGTAATGCGCATGCGATGAATTCCTTTCGTGTAATGGCGCGTGAACGCACGGCCGTCCGCCCGTAGGAATACCACAGATGGGGGGTGGATTCAACGCGCCCCCACAAATTGCCGTTCGTGGTCCGCCTTGCCTCGACCGGGCATTTTCGCTAGGGTGTGCCTTGCTGGTCACTATGTCATCTGCCGTCAACGGAGGTTTCCCATGACTCGGGTGCTCTTTCTTGCCATGACACTCCTATGTTCCATTCGCGCGGGCGCGGCTCCCGAATCCGTGCACGAGCGGGCACAGGCCCGCCGGGACGACTTGGTTCTGGGGGCGTACCTGACGGCCGGGACGGTCGAAGGCCTTTTTGAGCTGGAGCAGGATCCCGTGGCGCTGCTTCGCCAATATGGGTTTACACGCGTCACGGTCGAGGTCTACCGCAGTGGTCAGATCGTTCCGCCCGGGCACCTTGCCCGGGTGCGGGACCATTTCCGCGACCACGGGTTCGATGTGGTGGGCGGTATCGCAACCACCCCCGGCGGAGAGACGGGCGTCCGCCAGGAGGGGCCGCTGGATTGGTACAACTGGCAAAACCCGAAAACCCGGCAGGATCTCGAAACGGTGATGCGTTCCGTTGCGCCCCTGTTCGACGTGTTTGTCATCGACGATTTTCTCTGCACGGGAGACGTGAGCGAGGAATCCGTGCAGGCGAGAGGCGATCGGTCCTGGAGCCAGTACCGCTGCGAGCTGATGGCCTCGGTGGCCCGCGACGTCTTCATTGCTCCGGCAACGGAGGCGAACCCGGACATCACGATGATCGTGAAATTCCCGCAGTGGTACGACCTGTTTCACGAGTATGGCTATGCGGTTGCCAGCCACGCCGCCCGTTTCGAGCGCGTCTGGGTGGGCACGGAAACCCGTGGCGCGCGCACTCAGCGCTACGGATTCGTCCAACCCTACGAAGCCTTTGTGAATTACCGGTGGATTGCCTCGATCGCCCCGGACAAGACCGAGTCGGCCTGGTTTGACCACGGGGATTGCGATGCGCTGGATTTCGTCGATCAGGCGTATCAGTCTGTCCTGGCGGGGGCGCGAGTGCTCACCGTGTTCAATTTCGCGGACGTCATGGGCGGCCACCCGGGGGACGCTCTGCTGGCGCAGGAATTTGACCGGCTGGCGGACCTTGCCGCGGCGGTTCGCGCCGCCCCTGTGCAGGGCGTCGCCGCGTACAAGCCCGTGGGAAGCGATGCGGGCGGCAACCTCTACCTGATGGATTTCATGGGCATGCTGGGCGTGCCGCTCGTGCCCATGGCGGCGTTTCCCTCCGAGGCGAAGGCGCTGTTCTTGCCCGTGCAGGCCGCCGCGGATCCGGGCGGCTTTTCGAAGCTGCAGGAGTACCTTTCACGCGGAGGGCGCGCCATCGTCACCGCGGGATTCCTGGAGCGGGTGCCCGAGGCCGTCGCTCTTGCGGGCGTTGAGCCTGTCCTGTTCGAGCATATCCAGGCATCCGCCATCATGGCGAACGGCGAACCCGTGCCGGTGCCCCACGGTCTGGATCTGGCGGCGCTGCTGAAACCGGGGGACACGGAGGTCCTGCTGGAAGCCATTGTGGACGCGGCCCCTGTCCCGTTCCTGACCCGGCGCCGCGTGCAGGGCGGTGAGATCTGCGTGCTGAACTGCCACACGTTTTCTCAGGCCGATTTCGACGCGGTGGGCGAGGTGCTTCTGGCGCCGCGTCCGCTGGGCCTGCTCGAGCTGCCGCAACCTGCCGCCGACACGCTGCGCGCGGTGTTCTCCGAACCCCTGGGACTCATGCTGGAGGCGCCCGCGCGGGTGAGCATGCAGCAGCCGCTTGGGGAGCGGGCCCTGTTCATTCAAAACTACAATGAGACGCCGGTTACGATCGCGTTACGGACGCCGGCGATCACCGCAGGCGCGCCCTGGCGAAACCGTTTCACCGGCGCCGATGTTTCCATAACCGCGGACCGTCTCGTGATAGAACTTGGCGTGCGGGAGCGCTGCTGGCTCGAACAGCGGTGAAGGGCCGCGCGCGTGTCGCCTGACGTCCTCAGAAATAGCCCATGCAGTGAAGCAGATCCAGTTCCTCCTGGCTGAGCGCGGGAACCTCCTGCCGGGGCGGCGTCGCGATGCCCCGTTCGCGGCAGGTCTTCTCATGTTTTTCGAGTATGGCGCGCAGCTTTTCGCGCATCGCGGCCTGTTCTTCCAGCACGTTTTTGGTTTCGCGAGGGTCGTCAGACAGAGAGTAAAGTTCCTCGAACACCGGGGGGCCCCAGACATCGGTCATCGGCACGGTTCCCGCCTGCAGCCCCAATTGCACTTCCTCGAGCTGCCTGACTTCGTTGGGGCGCTCGGACGGGGTGAACCGTTTGCGCGCAGCCAGGTATTTCCATCCGTCGACGATGACACAGCGGGTCATGGCCCGTTCCTGAAGCATCAGCTCGGCGATAAAGGGACGAGAAGGGGGCGTCAGGCGCAGGCCGGAGTCCGCCGGCTGAAAGAGCGCCTCGCCATCCAGCGTGGAACCGTCCGTCGGCAATCCGAACAGCCGCGCGAGCGTGGGGTAGTAATCCACCACCGACACGGGGGCCTTCACGCGGGCCGCCGGGATCTTCCCCGGCGCCCAGAGAATGAGGGGGACGCGGAGCACTTCTTCGTGCAGCGTCCATCCGTGTTCCACCCAGTCGTGGTCAAGAAATTCCTCGCCGTGGTCGGACGCAATGACTACCAGGGTCTTTTCGAGCATGCCGTAGGCGCGCAAGGCGTGGAACAGCATCTCGATGGAGCGGTCTGAATCGGCGATCTCGGCGTCGTAACGGATAATCGTATCCTCAAACCGGGGATCGCCCGGTCCAAAACCTTCTTTGCGAAGCTGGTTCAGGTCGGCGCGGATATCATCGAAGATGTGCAGCTGGATGGGGTAGAACGTGTCCGCAAATCGCAGGTAGAGGTCATCGGGCGGTTCGTACGGACCGTGGGGATCAAAATAATGCAGGTACATGAAGAAGGGCCGGTTGCGGATCTTCTTGGCGTGTTCCATGGCAATCGCGGTGAGTTTGGGACCCTCGGTGCTCAGCATCCAGTGCAGGGGCAGGTGATGCACCGTCTTGAATCCCCGGGTCAGTCCCGCCAGCACGGCGGTGTTGCTGAGGAAGAGGGTTTCGTAGCCCGCGCTGGAAAACCGTTCGGCGAGGGTGGGCGCCGTCTCCGGCACCTGGGCGTACCAGCCCATCGCGCCGCTGGAACAGGGGAGCATGCCCGAGAACAACACCGACACCGATTCCCGGGTGAAGGTGCTGTTGGCCCGGGCTTCCTCGAAGAGCAGGCCTTCCTTCGCGAGGGAATCGATAAAGGGCGACGTGTTCCGTTTGTAGCCGTAACACCCCAGATGATCCGCGCGCAACGCGTCGATGTTGATGAAAATGAGGTTGTAGCCCTGGAGTGTTTCCGGAAGCGCGACGCCGGACGTATCTCCGAAGGCCGTCGGCGCGCCGGCACACACGCCCAGCAGCATAATCACGAAGCCGATCTGCGGGCGGCGTAGACGTCGACAGAGGGGTTTCATGCGCATCAAGTATCTCCTTCGCGCGCCGCGTTATTGCAGCGCGCTCATCTCACGGGTAATGACCTCACGGGCCTCTTTTCCCAGGCCAGGCATCTGGAGGAGTCTGCTGTATTCCTCCCGGGCCTCGAGGTTCTTGCCCTGCTTCGCCAGCGTTCGCGCGTAGGCCATGCGTGTATCCGGATTGTCCGGATCGAGCGCCACGGCTTTCCGAAGCAGCGCCACGGCCTGTTTCTCCTCGTTCTGCCGGGCAAGCACCTGCGCGGCCTCGCGAGCGGCCAGCGCAGCCTGTTTGGGCGGAAGTTCGTTCATGGCCGCCTGCAGGACGGTCCCGGCGAGACGCCACTGGTCCATGGCGTTGAGCATGCCGCCGATGTTGAGCAGGGCGATGCCCCGGTCGGCCTGCGCTACCCCGGTCTTCTGCGATTCCACCAGCAGGACCTCCACGGGCCAGCCGAACTGGCTGCGGACCTCAGCGGGACTCATGCCCTCGTCGAGGGCACTTCGCAGGGTGCGCGCAAGCGCGCCCGTGGCCTGAGGCAGTTTCGGGCTGCCTTCCTCCCAGACCATCACGACCGCCTGAATCTGGGCCAGCGGGTCCTTGCCGGCCTTGCGCGCGTTGTGCCAGGCCTCCACTACGGCGCGCTGGAAGGCCTGGGGCCGGTTGCTCTGCTTCGAGAACTGCGCAAAGGCCGCCCAGGTCTGCGAGCGGTCGGGGAGACGGGTGACGGCGTCCAGATACAGTTTTTCGGCCTTCTCGTCATTTTTGAACACGCGGAATTCCGTTAAGGCGAGATGCAGCGCGGTCTGGGCGAACATCTCGTGCGCTTCCGGGGCGGTGTGCCGGAGCCGTTCGAGATGGTTTGTGAGGGCCTCGCGCAGGAAATCGGGCCGGTTGTATTGCGTTCCGAAGCGGTACAGCACCGGCAAGACGTCTTTGTTGGCCGGATCCGATTCAAGCGCTTCGCGCAGGTCGTTCTCGGCCGCATCGAATTCCTGAAGTGCGATGTGGGCCTGCGCCAGCATGAGGTGCAGCGCCCCCGGATGGTCCGCGCCAAGCTCGAGCGCTTGTTGGAGGTGGTTTATCGCGGTGAGCCACTGTTCCCGGGCCTGGCTGAATTCGCCCTCGCCCTTTTCGAGCGCCTCATGGATGGCCATTGCTCGCAGGGACGCGACGCGGCCCAGGACATCGTGGCTCTCCGGCATCAGGGGGCAGAGGGTGGTGGCTTTCTCCGCGGCGCGGCGGGCCTTTTCGAGATACTGGTCGCGCGAATCGCGGTTGTACTCCGTGCGGGCATAGCCAAGGCTGAGGCTGGTTTCCGCGCTCCCGAGGAGGCTCAACACGTAGGAGGGGTTGCGGGTAACCGAGCGGTCGAAATGCTCGATCGCTTTGTTCCGCATGGCGAACGCCTCAGCGGGGTGTTTCTCGGTTTCCAGATACTGAGAAATGCGCAAGGCGCACTTTGCCCGTTCAAACGGCGCGGACCACTGCCACGGGCACAATTCTTCGGCGCGCTCGAAATGGGCATCGGCGCGCGTGAACGCGTCTGCCAGGAAGGCGCCCCGGCCGAACTGCAGCTCCTTCTCCGCGTAAAACACGCGGGTTTCATAGACCGCCAGAAGCAGGGCGAAAAGCACGAGACCAAAACGAAACACGAGGACATTGCGCGACCGCGCCGGAACCGGGGGGGAGACCGCCGCGTGCAGGTGGAGTCCGTCAAAGGCCCCGGCAAGCAGGAAGATCAGGAACGCGGACACCGGCACCCGCAGGTTGAATCCCAGGGTTCCGTCGACCAGGAACGCGCAGAAGAGGGCCGCGAACGTCCAGCCAAGCCGGCGCCGGTGCGGACTGTTCGCGGTGAAGGCCAGCATGAGGCCCTGGCCCATGCCGGCAAGCAGAAACAGAAGGTATACCAGCGCTCCAGGAAATCCCGCATCCATACCGGCTTCGAGGATGTCGTTGTGCACATGCTGGTTCATCTTACGGAGCATGGCAAACCAATCCTGTTCCTCGAGCGTCCAGAAGAATGGGTTCTCGATCTGGTAATTGCCGGGGCCGTACCCCAGGAGCGGGTTGGCGAGGAGCATGCGTGAGGCGCCGTCGTAGGCGTGGTACCGCAGGAGGAGCTGGCGCTCGAGGGGCAGGGCGACGCCGGTGCGGGCCTTGGTGATGATCATGGTCGCCCCGAGGCCCACGGGGATCAGGAGCGCGGTGATGATCAGGGTGGCCGCGATGGCGCGGCGGGGGGCACGCACGTGGTGTCGCAGGGCCCGTGCGATGAGCACGAGAGCGGCCGCCATGGCCAGCCCGACCAGGCCGCCCCGCTGCCCCGTAAAGTACATGTGCACCAGGAACAGAATTCCGAACGCCGCGGCCCAGCGGGTCCAGCGCCGTGCGGCCAGCGACACCGACATCACGATGCACAGAATCATCGTGTGGGCGGCGTAATTGGGGTTCCCGAAGGTGCCGGGCAGTTCGCGGTAGATGGGCGCGTCCTTGCTCTCCCAGGGGAACGGGTCCAGGCCAAAATACTGGAAGATGGCGTAGAGGGTCGAAATCGCTACGCCGATGCATGCGACCAGCATCAGGCCGGAGATGTGGCGCGGTTTGCGATAGGCGCGCGTGGCGAGCAGATACACGATGAAGAGCAGGGCGAAACGGCGCCAGGTCACCATCGCATGGCCGGCATGGTCCGAGAGCAGCGCCGCCGCCAACGTCAGGCCGACAAACGCCGCGAGAATGCGGAAGAAAACCCGGGGCGTTTGCCAGGGCACTTTCTGAAGCGTTCCCAGGATGGCCAGAATGGCCGCGGCAATGAAGGCGCCCCACGCGATCAGCAGGTATTTGATGGGGCCCGTGGCGTCCTGGGTATAGGGATACAGGGCGAGGATGACCGCCAGAAGGAGCAGGGCGAAGAAGACGCGCAGAACGGCGTCCACGGACAGGAGCGGACGCGCGCTGCGCGGTGTTGCCGGGGCCGCGGGCTTACGGCTCGTCTTCTGGCGCTTACTTCTGCCCATCGGACCCCGCTATCGCTCCTTGGCCGGAGAGAAGCTCGATGCGTCTGATGACGAACTCGCACGCCTCGGACGGGAGCGCGAATCCAATACGAACGACATAGTCCGGGGCCCCGGCCGGGTCGTGTCCGGGAAGCAGGACTTCCACCGTATACTGGCCGTTTGCGAGCTGGACCGGGGGTTCACCGAAGGTGGTGCCGCCCTGGCCGGTGGCGGGATAGGAGTGCCCGAGTTGAAGACGGGGCGGCCGGCCGGCGTTGACATCGAGTACCGCCCGGAATCGGCACGGCGTCTCGGGAACCGGCATAAAAAACGGAACGCTGTACCAGCTCATGCCGTTTTTGGTCGCGGGACTGGCCGTGAGGCGCATTCCCCGGCCGGAATCGCCAGGCGCCTGAGGGGGCGCGTCAACACACTCCGAGTCGACCATCCGTCCGGTTCGTTCGGCCCATGTTTCGAGCAGCGGCTCGCCGGTCCGTGCAAAATTCTCGACGAGCAGCAATTCCTCGTCCGGCCAGATGTTGGCGCGCATCTGGGGGCTGAGTTTGTCGCGGAGTTCCGTCAGGCAGGCGAGCGGGGCGCCGGAGCCCGTCCCGGCGAGCGAGACGAGCTGCAGGGCGGTGTCGGCTTCTCCGGAGCCCAGGGCCGCCATCGCCATTTCCGTGGCGAGTTCCTTCAATTCGGCTCGTTCGGATGCGTCGGCGCGGCGGTGCCACGTTCTCCAGTACCGCTCGGCTGCGACGAGGTCTTCACATGCCTTATCCCGTTCTCCCAGGCCGAAATAGCCCCTGGCACGGAGGAGCCGGCACAGCCCGTAACTCGGGAACCGGTTTTTTGCGTAGTGCAGGTTGCCCGTGCAGATGTTGACTGCGAGGGCCTGATCCCCCTCGGCGAGCGCATTCCGCGCGGCTTCCTCAAACGCCAGCGGGTGATAGCGCGAGACGGTGCGCTGCACCCATTCGATCAGCGCCATCGACGCAATCAGCCCGGCCGCCAGCACCACAATGCTGACGGCAACTTGCCTGATCCCGGCGAAATACAAGGCTGGACCAGCCTCGTGTTGTGAATGTGCTTGAGCCATCTTCTCCAGAATTCCGGCGCTGCGATCAGGGTCTGCCTGGAGCCGGTCGACCTGCCGCGGGGCGGACGCACAGCATCATCCCAAACCGCGCGGCTTCAATCAAGTGCGCGGGCAGGCCACCCGGGATGGCGAGGACCGAATCGGCCCGCGCCGTTGGGTTGCGGCCTCCCGCGGATGTGGGATATGCTTGGGTCTTTCCAAACCTCAACGAGAGAACCTGCCCGAATATGCGTGCGACCAAGACCAAACTGCTGGTGATTGCGGCGAGTGGCCTGTTGATTGTTGCCCTTGTGCTGGCTCTGGCCGCGTTCGTGGCGTCTCAGCGGGCGAAGAAGCCCGCGGACGGCGGCGAGGGCACGGCCCCGCGGGAGGTCTCCCCGGCGGACAGCGCGCTGGACACGT
>MTKY01072135.1_pt1 | contig 12639 bp, 10 predicted proteins | sample 1042731 | NCBI WGS metagenome assembly MTKY01 (sample SAMN06212206, study PRJNA360538) | anaerobic digester metagenome | biome: Wastewater treatment plant; material: sludge; isolation source: anaerobic digester fed with sludge from wastewater treatment plant | place: Denmark: WWTP Soeholt ... | reverse complement strand
TGCTGAAGAAACCGCGTATGTGTTTACGTATCATCCCGACACGCACATCACGGATTTTGAGAAGAAACAATAACCGGCTGCGAAAGAGGAAAGAGGGCGGTGGCTCAAAGAGGCGCTTCCTGAGGGACACCGCCGCGTAATAGAAATATGTTCAGAAAAGAGACACGTGTTCCCGATTTCGGAAATCTTGCCGCCGTGCTCGAGAGAAAACCGACAGAACGGCCTGTCCTGTTTGACTTTATTATCGGCCGGCAGAAGGAGTCGATGCTGCTCGAAGGAAAGGTCAGTTACGCGACGGAACTGGACGCCGTGATAACAAATATAAAGGCGTTCGATTCGGCGGGCTTTGATCACGCTTCAATAGTCGTCCGCGGGCTCGAATTTGCGCGCCGGGGGCATTCCCAAACGGATGCCGCCACGAAGTCCCTGAACGAGGGTACGATGATTACGGACCGCGCCAGTTTTGACCGCTATGTATGGCCTGAACCCGCTTCGTGCGATTTCAGCATCATCCGCCGTGCGGGGGAATACATGAACAAGAACGTCAAGGCCATTCCTTTCAGCGTAGACGGTATACTCGAAAACACGATCGGAATTCTCGGGTTTGAGAATATGTGCTATATGCTCTATGACTGTCCGGATGTCGTATCGGATGTGTTCGAAGAGGTCGGGAGGAGGATCACGGATTATTTCCTCCAATGTCTTGAATACGATGAAGTCGGCGCCGTTCTCTGCAATGATGACTGGGGTTTTAACAGCCAGACCATGTTTCCCCCGGCTGTCCTCCGCCGGTATGTGTTTCCGTGGTACAGGGAAGTGGCAGAGGCGGCGCACGCCAAAGGCAAATACGCGATTCTGCATTCCTGCGGATTTTACGGCGGTATTATCGACGACATTATTGACTCCATCGGCTTCGACGGAAGGCATAGTTATGAGGACAAGATCACGCCTGTCGAGGAGGCTTACGAGACGGTAGGCAGCCGCATCGCTGTTCTGGGAGGGATTGACGTGGATTTTCTCGCGCGGAGAAGCCCGGAAGAAATTTACAGCCGCTGCCGAGCGATGCTGCGCCGGACGCGAAGCCGGGGAGGCTATGCGCTCGGCAGCGGCAACAGCGTTCCCGATTACATACCGGACGAGAACTACAAGGCGCTTCTCCGCGCGGCTCATGAGGATTACGAGGAATAAAAGATGAGCTTCAATACGAAACAGTGGTTAGACAGTCTGATTGGGGATAAGCCCGCGGGAGCTCTGCCGATTTTATCATTTCCGTGCGTTCAGCTGTTGGGGATCAGCGTGAGAGAACTTATCTTCTCTGATACTTATCAGGTCAGGGGTATGAAAGCGGTTGCCGACCGGACTCCGTCGCTGGCGTCGGTCAGCCTGATGGATCTGTCGGTTGAGGCAGAGGCGTTCGGAAGCGATGTGCGTTTTTTTGATCATGAGATTCCCTGTGTTACCGGCAGGATTGTTACAACGGAAGAAGAGGCGGACGCTCTCAGGATTCCCGAACCGGGCGCCGGCCGTACGGAGATCTACCTCCGCGCCGCCCGGAAGGCGTTGCAGGTGATCCACGACCGCCCCGTGCTGGCCGGGATCATCGGCCCATTCTCGCTCGCGGGGCGGCTCGTAGACGTGACGGAGGCAATGATCCTCTGCTATGAAAATCCGGAGCTGATCAAGAAGGTGCTTGATAAAGCGGCGTCTTTCCTTATTGCTTATGCGCGCGCATACAAGCGTGAAGGAGTCCACGGCGTGATCATGGCAGAACCTCTCGCGGGTCTTCTCTCTCCCGCTTTGGCGCATGAATTTTCTGAGCCTTACGTCAGGAGAATCGTCGACGCCGTGCAGGATGATGGTTTCGTGGTTGTCTACCACAATTGCGGCGGTTCGACCGTCAGAATGCCAGACTCCATCCTCGCCACCGGGTGCGGCGCGTATCATTTCGGGAACGCGGTTTCCATGAGGGAGATCCTGAAGTATTTCCCGCGTGACACAGTTGTTATGGGCAATGTTGACCCCGCGGCACAGTTCGTGGGGGGCACGCCTGCGGGTATTCGCGCCGAGACCCGCCGGATCATGGAAGAATGCCATGATTACAGGAACTTTGTTATTTCATCCGGGTGCGATATTCCTCCGCATGCCAAATGGGAGAACATTGACGCCTTCTTTGAGGCGGTTGCCGGGTTTTCTTCCGGAGGCGCGGCGGGAGCGCATGAATAACGGAAGGGAGAAAGGGTGGGGTTGCACATGTATTTGAATGAAATCGCGCAGGGCGTCGAAGAGGGACAGGCGAAACGCGTCGCCTCGTTGGTCAGTCAAGCGGTCGAAGAGAAGACGGATGTCAAAGTTATCCTTGATTCGCTGCTTGACGGCATGAGCAAAGTGGGGAAGAAGTTCAAGAACAACGAGATTTTTGTTCCTGAGGTCCTGATCTCAGCCCGCGCCCTTAACTACGGTCTCGATATTATCAGGCCGATTCTTACAGATACCGGAGTCAAGCCGATTGGGAAAGCGGTCATCGGAACCGTTCAGGGCGATCTGCACGATATAGGGAAAAATCTTGTCAAAATGATGCTCGTCGGAGCGGGTTTCGAAGTCATCGATATTGGGGTCGACGCGGAAGCGGGCGCCTTTGTCGATAAAGCGTGCGAAGCGGACGCGGATTTTATCTGCATGAGCGCTCTTCTCACATCGACTATGGCGCATATGAAATCCGTGATCGACCTGCTCTGTGAAAGGGGACTGCGCGATCGCTTTATCGTCATGATCGGCGGCGCGCCCGTTACCGCCCGATACGCCGAGGAAATAGGCGCGGATCACTATACCGCTGATGCCGCCACCGCCGCCGAACTCGCCCGTGAGGTTCTCGGAAAGAAATCATGAACAGAGAGAGGGTCCATGTGAATCCTGAAGACCTGTCGCGCTTCACGAAAATGAGCGCGGCCGTCTTCAGCGAGCTGAGGCCTGATGTGATGCGGTGGTGCCGCTGGGTGAATGAGCACGCTGAAGCCACCGTGAGCTACAGGCGGGTCAGCGCGCGGGCCGAATCTGAGCATGACCCGCCGCGCAACCCGGTGCTCGCCCGCTATCTCAATGAGAACCGCGCGTACTTGTTCGTTGTCGCGGCGGTGGAGAGAGTTCAGGAAGCGCCCATCAAAGATGAGACAGACGCGTGGATCGTCGATGCGCTTGAGAACGCGGCGCTGCGGAAAACACAGCAGGCGTTTCTTGACGCTTACAGCGCCACTGAAGACTGCTCCCTGAGGCTTTGCCTGGAGCCCGGCGCGAACTGTCCGCTCGATCTGTCGGAACCGATCATACAAGTAACGGAGAGCGCAGTCAGCCTTTCGGCGCATTTATACATGCGCCCGGTGAAGTCGACGGCGCTTATCTATGAGATAGGGGCGCCTGGTTCCCGCGCCGAGCCTTACAGCTGTGACGCGTGCCATGCCCCGCAGTGCCCCTACCGGCAGGATGACAGGGTGCGGCTGCGAATCGCCGGACGGACGGGAACGGATGTCCTCGAACTTCACCGTGGTACGCTGCTTTCTGACGCCCTTCGCCGATACGATCCCAATATCGAGTTCCCGTGCGGCGGCAACAGTCGCTGCGGTAAGTGCGCGGTCCGGGTGACGGAGAATGCGCAGCCGGCGTCTATCCGCGACACAGAATTATTGGGAGAGAAGACGCGGGAAGGCTGGCGGCTCGCCTGCTCGTACCGGCTTTCCGAGGACACGGAGATCAGCTATCGGCAGCCGTTCCGCGCGAGGATCCTGCGTGATTTTACGATTGGTCCGCTCGAACCCGACCGGTTATCCGGGGAAGGCCGGTATTTTGCGGCAGCGGATATCGGAACGACAACGGTCTGTGTCTACCTCGTCGATAAACATGGTCCGCGCGTCGTCAGTTCGCGAGTCTTCATGAATCCGCAGCGCCGTTTCGGCGCGGATGTGGTCACCCGCATCTCGTACTGTGACAGGGAGAAGGATGGTTTGCGGACACTGCACACCCTTATCGCCGAGAGCGTAAGAGAAGCTCTCGATTCACTGGTTTCCGACGCGGGGATTGCGGCACGCGATCTCGCCGTCCTCGGTATCGTGGGCAATACGGTGATGCAGATGATCGCGGCGGATGAATCGGTTTCATCCATCGGGCAGGCTCCCTACCGCCCTGCCTATACGCATGAACGGGTATTTCCGGCGGGGAGTCTGGGCATGCCCTGCGATGTGTACATAATGCCGGTCATCTCCGGGTATATCGGCGGGGATATCGTGGCGGGAATCCTGAGCTGTGAAAGGAGCGGCGGCTATTCCGTGCTGATGGATCTCGGTACAAACGGCGAAATTGCCCTCTTTAACGACAGAGAAATCTGCACCGTGTCCTCAGCGGCCGGCCCGGCATTTGAGGGTGTCTCGATCGAATGCGGGATGCCGGCCATCGAAGGGGCGGTTACCAGAGTAGAGCGGGACGGGGACGGATTCCATCTCACTTTTATCGGCTCAGAGGCGCGCGGACTCTGCGGGAGCGGGCTCATCAGCCTTGCCGCCCTGCTTCGGCGGGAAGGAGCCATCGATGAGACCGGCCGTATGGTTCCTGAAAAAATATTTATCAATGACAGGATTTTCCTGTCGCAGCGGGATGTCCGCCAGCTGCAGCTGGCGAAAGGGGCGGTCTCAGCCGGACTGCGCGCGCTGCTGCATTCGAAGGAGGTTGAGTTCTCTCAGATCGGGCGTGTCTATCTCGCGGGAGGATTCGGCAACGGCCTGCGGCAGGACGATTTGTTTTCCATCGGTATGCTGGACGCTGCGCTCAGAGACAAGCTGATCATGATCGGCAACTCGTCCGCTAAAGGCTGTATCATGACGGTACTCAACGAGGCGAAACACCGCGAAGCGCTTGACATATCCGATACGGCTGAAACGCTGGATCTGGCGGCCTATCCTTATTTTGCCGCCGCTTTTGTGGAGGAGATGACATTTTGAAACAATTCGTGGAACAGAATATGTACGGCTATCGGATCCATGCTCCCCAGCTCGGCGAGGTTAAAACTGTACGCGTCTGGACGCCGGATCACTACCGTCCGGAACAGCCTTCTGCGGCGCTTTTTATGCATGACGCACAGAATCTCTTCGATCTGCCGGACGCGTTTCCTGCCGGGTGGGAGGCAGACAGAGCGATGCCGTTTTCCGGTGTGTGGCAGGCGGATAGGGCGGCAGATGATTACGCGGAAAAACATGCGTGTCAGCTGATTGTCGTCGGCGTTGATCAGAGCCTGAACAGATTCAACGAATACTGCCCGCCGATGGCCGTGAATCAGTGTTATTCCGCAGGACTGAACAGCCGCTGGTCCGATTACATTGATTCGCCGTGTGGAGACAGATATGCGGATTTTTTTGCTGATACGCTCGTACCCTTTGTACTGTCGGAATTTCCCGGTGTTGCCGAATCGGGGAAGCTGTTGATCGGCGGGAGTTCGATGGGCGGGCTGATCTCTCTCTACATCCTTTCGCGGAGCCCTGGTCTGTTCATGGGGACAGCCTGTTTCTCTCCCGCCCTCGCGGCGCTTGACGTGGATGCTCGGCGGGAGCTGCTGGATATGGTGCGGGTGTGTCCTGCTTTCACGCGTTTTTACTTTTATGTGGGGGGGTTCGGATTTGAATCTGAGTTTGTCGCGCCTGCCGCCGATTTTGTGCGCGGGCTGGCACTTTCAGGTCAATACGAGATGATTTTTCATCAGGTGCCAACGAAAGACCACAGTGAACATTCGTGGGCGGAGGAGCTGCCTTCCGCTCTCGAGTTTCTGCTGAAATAATAATGCCGGCAGAGCTCTGCAAAAGTCGATATTCCGCCGAAATGGTCACACGCTGCCGCGGAAGCCGCGCGGGTTATATCAGGTTTTCCCCTGTTTCCTTATCGAACAGATGACAGGCGTCGCCGGAGAACGATAAACGGCATACAGATCCCGCGGAGGGGATCGAAGCGCCGCTGACGGATGGATCGTCGGTCGGCCGGACGACAACCAGTTCTTTGTCGTTTACTTTCACATGGAGATGGACGCTGCTCCCCATCATTTCACTGAAAATGAGCGTACCCGACAGGACACCTTCCTGTTTACCCTCTTCCGCGATCACAATATACTCCGGCCGGACGCCGGCCATAACCGCGGATTCCCCGCATCCCGCCCGGGAAAGCGCCCGCTGCTTCTCTTCCGAAAGACAGATGGACGCGCCTTCAACCCGGAGCTTATATCTTTCACCTTCTTTCACCAGGCCGCCATCGAAGAAATTCATCGGCGGAGTCCCGATGAATCCGGCCACGAATAGGTTGCGCGGGTGGAAAAATACCTCGCCCGGTGTCCCCGTCTGCTGAATCACCCCGTCTTTTATAATGACAATCCGGTCGCCCAGCGTCATGGCTTCTATCTGGTCGTGCGTTACGTACACAAAGGTTGTGTCAATCCGCTGCCTGAGTTTGATAATCTCCGCCCGCATCTGCGTCCTCAATTTGGCGTCGAGGTTTGACAACGGTTCATCCATCAGGAATACTTTCGGTTTGCGCACAATGGCGCGCCCGATCGCGACCCGCTGTTTCTGGCCGCCGGAGAGGGCCTTCGGTTTCCGCTCCAGGTATTCCGTGATATCCAGGATATCCGCTGCCTGAAGCACCGTTGAGGCGACTTCTTTCTTCTTCATCTTTCGCAGTTTCAGGGAGAATGCCATATTCTCATAGACGGTCATATGAGGGTAAAGGGCGTAGTTCTGAAACACCATCGCGATATCGCGGTTTTTAGGGGCGACGTGGTTGACCAGGCAATCGCCGATGTAGATTTCGCCTTCCGTGATATCCTCCAGACCCGCGATCATCCGAAGCACCGTCGATTTTCCACACCCCGAAGGTCCCACCAGCACCACGAACTCTTTGTCATGAATCTCTAAATTGAAATCGCTGACAGCTACAACGTCTTGACCGTAGACTTTACTGACTCCTTTTAGCGTAACCGTTGACATGCGATCACCATCCTTTTGCCAGGCCTGCGCAGGCGTTATCCGCGATTGTCCACACTGTATTCTTTTTCTCTTATTTTAACCGATACCAGCCCGTCTTTGCCTTCTTTTCCGTGTATTTTCACTTTTTTTCGCGGAACTGGTGTTATCACCGGCTGTTATGCGCTGAATGCCAGGTTAAACCGGACGCCCGCGCTTCTCACTGTCCGGTTTGCTTTGGCATGCAGCATTTCCCCGTGTTTACAATGCAGGTTCGGAATGGTAGATGAATGACAATACATGTGGTATGATTATTCTGTTGATCAGGAAACCCGCAAGTGAATGTTCAAGGATTCAACAATTAAAAGGAGGGTCTATCTATGCCGCATGTTATTAGTGACGAGTGCATCATGTGTGGTTCATGCGCAGCCGAGTGCCCGGTAGAGGCGATTTCTCAGGGAGATACACAGTATTGTATCGATCCGGAGGTTTGTATCGACTGTGGGACATGTGCTTCCGTTTGCCCAGCTGGCGCGATCTCGCAAGCATAAATTTACAGTAACGTTTCAAAACGAACTGCGAGGCTGCCTTTAGCGGGCAGCCTTTTTTCTTAAGGAGAGACTATGCAGCCATTTATTTTTCGCAATCCGACAAAGGTCATATTCGGAAAAAACGCGGCAGACCGTCTTCCGCAGGAGCTTGCCGCTTTTGGGGAGCGCGTCCTTCTCGTTTACGGCGGCGGGAGTATTAAGCGCACCGGCTTGTACGATCGCCTGGTCCGGCACCTCACCCAATCAGGAAAAAAGGTTTTTGAGGTTCCGGGTGTTATGCCGAACCCCCGCACGGAGAAAGTTTATGAGGGAATTGCCATCTGCCGGTCAGAAAAGATTGATCTGGTTCTCGCCGTCGGCGGCGGCAGTGTGATTGACTGTTCGAAAATGATCGCCGCGGGCGCCCTGCTGGATGGCGACTTCTGGGAGGAGCTGTTCCTCAACGGAAAATCGCTGGAAAGATCGCTGCCTCTGGGTGTCATTCTGACCATGCCGGCGACAGCCAGCGAAATGAACGGGACAGCAGTCATCAGCCATTGGGAGGGCAATCGGAAGCTGGGGTATGCCGATCCGCTGCTCCATCCGTATTTTTCCATTCTCGACCCCGTTCTCACCATGACCATGCCGCGCGAACAGGTCGTCTTCGGCGCGGTCGATATGATGTCCCATGTTTTTGAGCAGTACTTCTCGCCGCCGGATGACAACAACTTAACGGATGAGCTGGCGGAAGGGCTTCTGCGCAATATCCGTCTGAATCTCGACGCGTCGCTCGCGGATCTGCGAGACTATCAGGCGCGTTCCAACCTGATGTGGGATGGAACAATGGCGCTGAACGGGCTCCTCCGACTGGGGAAAAAAGGCGACTGGCAGGCGCACAAGATAGAGCACGCGCTGTCCGCCTGGTATGACATTCCGCACGGCGCCGGACTCTCTATCGTTCACCCGAATCTGCTGTTCTATATCCGTCGCGAAGCAGAGGCGAAGCTCGCGCGGTATGCGGAAAAAGTCTGGGGGATCTGCCCGCAGGACAGAACACAGGAAGAAATGGCCTTTGCGGGGTTGAAGGCGATGCGCGCTTACTTCGATTCCATCGGCGCGCCCGCGACACTCGGTGAAGTGGGAATACCGGAGGAGGCGGTCAGGGATATCGCGTACTCTGTCTCATCAGCGGAAGACGCAGGTTACCGGGCGCTTGACCGGCGGGATGTGTACGAAATACTGAAACAATCGCTGACGCGTCGGGAAGGATTGCCCCGATGAGTGACAGGCGCGGGCGGGGAGGCGATAGGGCGGCCGCCGCGGGAGGACAGGAACAGCCCGGCACGCTGTTCCTTGTGGCCACGCCGCTCGGCAACACGGGGGATATGAGCCCCCGCGCCATAGATGTGCTGCAAAAAGTCAATTACATCGCCGCGGAAGACACGCGGACTGCGGCAAGGCTTTTGTCGGAGCTCGGCGTCGGGAACCGACTCGTCAGTTATTACGAGCAGAACCAGCACCTCAGGCACGACATGTTTCTGCGCGATTTGAAGGCCGGCCGGTCCATCGCCGTGATCTCGGAAGCGGGTATGCCCTGTATCTCCGATCCGGGCGAGGGCATTGTCCGGGCGGCTGAACGGGAAGGACTCCCCGTCTCTGTGATCCCGGGACCGTCAGCGCTCCTTTCGGCGGTTGCCGCGTCGGGATTCGATACGGGGCGATTTGTCTACGAAGGATTTATCCCTGTCAAAGGAAAAGACCGGAGAGAAAGGATCGCCTCTATCGCGTCCGAGAGGCGGACGGTTGTCTTCTACGAAGCGCCTCACAGGATTAAGCGTACACTCGACGATCTGCTGAAAGCGGGGCTGGGTGAAAGGCGGCTCGTGGTCGCGAGGGAACTGACAAAGAAATACGAAGAATTCATCCGGCTTTCCGTTTCCGGTGCCGCCGCGTATTACGAGACGGTAACCCCGCGCGGCGAATTCACAGCCGTTCTTGAAGGGGCGGCCGAGTATGAGGCGCGGACAGGCGCCGGAGGCGATGCCGGCCTGTCCGAAGAAGAATTGGCAGCCATGCTGGAAAAGTGTCTTGACGACGGGATGAGTACGCGTGAGGCGGCGGCCGCTGTCGCCGCGAAGACCGGGATACCCAGAAATAAACTCTATGAGGCCGCTTTGACAGTGAAAAATATGAGACAATAATTCAAGCACGCGCGGGAACCCGAACCGAGCTCCCGCTCGTCCGGAGCGTGACGGCGGGGATCACCCGCGGAACAAGTGCGCGGGCGGCCTTACAGGGCGGCAGCGCGAAGAGGGAGAGAAATATGCCTAAAGAAAAGTATTACATCACAACACCGATCTACTACCCGAGCGGCCAGCTCCATATCGGCCACTCCTATTCCACCGTCGCTGTGGACGCGATGGCCCGCTACAAGCGAATGCGCGGTTTTGATGTATTCTTTCTGACCGGCACCGATGAGCATGGACAGAAAATTCAGAAGACAGCCGAAAAAGCCGGCAAGACGCCCAAACAATACCTGGATGAGATGGCGGTCAGCATCAAGAAACTCTGGGAGCTTCTCGACATAAAATATGACGGCTTTATCAGGACGACCGACGAACACCACGAAAGGGCGGTCCAGGCGATTTATCAGCAGCTCTACGAACAGGGAGATATCTACAAGGGCAGCTACGAAGGCCTCTACTGCACGCCCTGTGAAGCGTTCTGGACCGAAAGTCAGGCGGTGGACGGACACTGCCCGGACTGCGGCGCAAAGCTGGAAAAGACGGAAGAGTCGAGTTATTTTTTCCGGTTGTCGAAGTATCAGGATAAGCTGCTGAAACTGTTTGAGGATAATCCGGAGTTTCTTCTCCCGCGATCCCGGGCGAATGAGATGATCAGCAATTTCATCAAGCCGGGACTCGAGGATGTCGCCGTGACCCGGACATCGTTCGACTGGGGTATCCGCGTTCCGTTCGACCCGGAACACGTCGCCTACGTGTGGATCGACGCACTGTCGAATTACATCACCGCCCTCGGTTATCCGGATGACCTGACCAATTACAATCATTACTGGCCGGCGGATGTCCATGTGATCGGAAAAGAAATCGTCCGTTTCCACTCGCTGATCTGGCCGGCGCTCCTCATGGCCCTCCGCCTGCCGCTTCCAAAACAAATTTTCGGCCACGGGTGGCTGCTCTTTGACGGAGATAAAATGTCGAAGTCAAAGGGGAATGTCGTCGACCCGGTGGTCCTCGTGGAGAAATACGGCGTTGATCCGATTCGCTATTTTCTCCTCCGTGATGTTCCGTTCGGGGCAGACGGCAGCTTTTCGAACCGCGCGCTGATCGAACGCATCAACAGCGACCTCGCGAACGACCTCGGCAACCTGTTGAGCCGGACAGTCGCGATGATCGTCAAGACCTTCCCGGAGGGACTGCCGGCCGAATCGCTCGAAGAGCCTGTCGACGTTGAGCTTGACGATTTCGCCGACGAAACATTCCGGCAGGTGGAAGCCTTTATGGACCACCTGGAGTTTAATCACGCGCTCGAATCGATCTGGGCGCTGATCGGGCGCTGCAACAAATACATTGATGTAACGATGCCGTGGATTCTCGCGAAAGATGAGAAAGACCACCCGCGGCTCGCGTCTGTCCTGTATACGCTCGCCGACAATCTCCGCCGTATTGCCGTGATGATTTCGCCTTTCATGACAAGAACACCGGCGCTCATGCGCGAACAGCTCGGGATAGCCGACGGTGACGGCGAGGCAGCTGACAGTATGACATCCTGGGAATCGGCGCGCACGCGCGACCTGTACAGGCGAAACCCGGAGGTCAGAAAGGGCAAACCGATGTTCCCCCGTATCGATATCGAAAAGGAACTCGCATCCATCGAAGCGCTTCAATGAACGCTTCCGATGCATTATGTACTGCTCTCAAATGATCTGGTTTGATACGCACGCGCACATCCAGGACGAGGACTTCCGCGAAGATTTCCCAGAAGTCCTTTCGCGCGCGGAATCGGCCGGTGTCACGCGTATCCTGATGGCCGCTTCCAATGAGGAAGATTCCCGCGCCGCCTGCCGTCTGGCCATCCGCCATCCGATGCTGTACGCGGCAGTCGGCGTGCACCCGCACGACGCGAAAACATGGGGTGCGGGGACAGCCGCGCGCCTCTCCGATCTTGTGCAGACGGCAAACAGAGATGCCCTGCATGCCGGGCGCGACCGGTGCGTCGTCGCCTGCGGTGAAATCGGCCTCGATTTTCATTATGATTTCTCTCCGCGCGAGGCGCAGCGGGATGTCTTCCGAAAGCAACTGGAACTTGCTCATGCGCTCGATCTTCCCGTGATTATCCACATGCGGGAGGCGACGGAACTCTCGCTTTCGATCCTGCGCGAAGCGCACGCGGACGGCCTCTTCGCCCGCGAGCATCCGGCGGGCGTCATTCACTGCTACTCAGGGAGCGCCGAGACCGTACCGGCGCTGCTGGCACTCGGATTCATGATCGGCTTTGACGGCCCGATTACCTTCAGGAAAGCGCGGAAACCCATCGAAGCGCTCCGGGTTGTGCCCGCTGACCGGCTTGTCCTCGAGACAGACGCGCCCTATCTCACACCGCACCCGCACCGCGGCAAGCGCAACGAGCCGTCTTACATTCCCCTTATCGGTGAGAAAGCGGCGGAGATTCTCGGCGAGAGCGCAGAGATTATTGCGGCGCGCACGACGGCGAACGCCCTGCGTCTCTTTCGGATCGGATTATCACGCGAATTGCAGAACGGGAATGCTTTGAATGAGTCGAAAACTGTTTGATTGTCTCGAGGCCATCAATGAGGTTTTTTCGACGGTAAAATACCAACGCTGTACGATCGGGCGATTGAACCGTGAGATAAGGAGAACCCGTGAGGGTTCGTGTAACGTATTTGTAGGTGTAGAAAAAAAGAGATTCCATCCAAATCTGCTAAAGTAAAAAAATAGTAAAGCTTTAGCGGTAAACGAAGGAGGAATCTCATGAACATCATACAGGAAAAGGTGGAGAAATTCATCCAGGAATTTTTCGGATTAGACATGCTTGAGTTGGGACTGGAGCAATGGCTGGAGAAGGGGCGAAAAGGCTTCGCA
>MTKY01055452.1_pt1 | contig 12639 bp, 9 predicted proteins | sample 1042731 | NCBI WGS metagenome assembly MTKY01 (sample SAMN06212206, study PRJNA360538) | anaerobic digester metagenome | biome: Wastewater treatment plant; material: sludge; isolation source: anaerobic digester fed with sludge from wastewater treatment plant | place: Denmark: WWTP Soeholt ... | reverse complement strand
GGCCGAGGAGTTTCAGCCCGAATTCTCCCCCGACGGCAAGGAGGTCGCCTACCTGGAAAACCGGACCGCCCTGAAGGTCATCAACCTGGAGACCAAGCAAAGCCGGCTGATTCTGCCGGGCACCTACAATTATTCCTACGCCGACGGCGACCAGGGCTACCGCTGGAGCCCGGACGGGAAGTGGTTCCTGGTCCAATTCGGCGTCGTCCGCCTCTTCACCCCCCAGGTCGGCCTCGTCTCGAGCGACGGCCGGGGCCGGGTCATCAACCTGACCCGGAGCGGATTCGACAACTTAGGCGCGCGCTGGGGCCTGGACGGGACGATGATGTACTACGGCTCGACCCGGGAGGGCCTGGTGAACACCGACGGCAATCCCATCACCCTCGATCTCTACGGGATGTTTTTCACCCGGGAGGCCTACGACCGGTTCCTCCTCTCCAAGGCCGAATTCACCTTGCTGAAGGAAGCGGAGCAAAAAGCCAAGGACGAAAAGGAGAAAACGGAGAAAGAAAAGGCCTCGGATTCCAAGGCCAAGGCGGCCGGCCTTAAGAAGGAAGAACCGAAGAAGGAGCTGGTGTTCGAGCTCGACGGGCTCGACCGGCGGAAGGTCCGCCTCTCCATTCACTCGGCCGACATCAGCGACGCCGTCTTGAGCAAGGACGGCGAGAAGCTCTTCTACTTGGCCCGGTTCGAGCGCGGTTATGATTTATGGGTGACCGAGCCGCGGACGCGCGACACCAAGCTGCTCGCCAAGCTGGGCGTTCAGCGGCCCGCGATGGAGCTGTCGCCCGACGGCAAGACGCTCTTCATCGGAGCCGAGGGGAGGATCCTCAAGGTCGACACGGACAGCGGCCGGCAGGAGCCCTTGGCCGTCACCGGCGAGATGCGCCTCGACGCGGCCGCCGAGAAAGCGTACATGTTCGACCACATGTGGCGGCAGATCAAGCAGAAGTTCCTGGTGGAGGATCTCTACGGGGCGGACTGGGATTCGTTTTACCCCATCTACCGCAAATTCCTTCCCTTCATCAACAACAACCATGATTACGCCGAGATGGTCAGCGAGATGCTGGGCGAGCTGAACGCCTCCCATACCGGCTGCTATTACAATCCGGCCCGGACGCCGTCGGCCGACGCCACGGCCTCGCTCGGCCTGTTCCTGGATTACGATTACGCCGGCCCCGGCCTGAAAGTCGCCGAGATCCTGAGCGGCGGGCCGCTGGACAAGGCGAGCCTCAAAATCCGGGCGGGCCACATCATCGAAAAAATCGACGGCCGGACTTTGGACGGAACGATCGACCATTACGCCCTGCTCAACCGGAAGGCCGGCCGGCTCACCCTGCTATCCCTTTTCGACCCGGCGGCGTCCTCGCGCTGGGAGGAGGCCGTCAAACCCATCACCCTGGAGGAAGAGGCCGCCCTTCTCTACCGGCGCTGGGTCCTGGCCCGGCGGGCCGAAACGGACCGGCTTTCGGGCGGCCGGATCGGCTACGTCCATGTCCGGGGCATGAACGACCAGAGCTACCGGACGGTCATCGATGAAGTCTTCGGCCTCAGCCTGGAGAAGGACGCCCTGATCGTCGACACCCGCTTCAACGGCGGCGGCAGCCTCCACGACCAGCTCGCGGATTTCCTGAACGGCCGAAAGGTTTTCGACATCGTGCCGCGCGGCCAGCTCGTCGGCTACGAGCCGTACAACAAATGGATCAAGCCGTCGATCGTCCTGATGGGCGAAGCCAATTACTCGGACGCCCACCTTTTCCCCGTGGAATACAAGATCAAGGGGATCGGGCAAACGCTGGGCATGCCCGTGCCGGGCACGGGAACGTTCGTCTGGTGGGAAGCCCAGATCGATCCGACCCTCCGCTTCGGGATCCCCCAGGGCGGCTGGCGGACGCCCGACGGGAAGCTCTGCGAGAACAACCAATTGGAGCCCGACATCCGGGTCAAAAACGAGCCGGACGTCTTGTCGGCCGGGCGCGACCAGCAGATCGAAGCGGCCGTCCGGGAGCTGATGAAGGGCAAATAGGGCTACTTGCGCAAATAAGCCAGGGCCTGGAGGGCGGCGACACAGCCCTCGCCGGCGGCCGAGACGACCTGAAGGCCGCCGCAGGTGAGATCGCCGGCGGCGAAGACGCCGGGGAGGTTCGTCCTCTGGAAGCGGTCCACGGCCAGGCATTGCTTATGGTCGAGGGCCAGGCCGGATTTGGCGAAGAGAGGGCCGGTCGGGACTTCCCGAAAAATGAAGACCGCCTCGACGTCCAGCGTCCGTTCGCCCCCCTCGCTTTTCAAGACGACGCGTTCGACGCTCTTCTCGCCGGCGATCTCCTTGATCTCGGCCCCGCCGTGGACCGGGATGCCGCGCTTCTCGGCCTTGAGGAACGCTTCCTCCAGGGCGGCGGGATCCTTGACCCGCCCGGGGATCCAATGAACCCGGACGCCCGTCTGATCCAGGATCCAGATATCCTCGATCGCCTCGGCTGAATGGCCGTAGGCGGCCGTGTCGCGCCCTTTATAGAGAGGGCCGTCGCAAACCGCGCAGTAGCTCACGCCGTAGCCGAGGAGCCGCTCCTCTCCGGGGATCTGCCGCTCTTTGGCGAACGGCTTGCCCGTGGCCAGGATGACGGCCCGGGCCTCGATAAAGGCGTCGGACGTCGAGACGAATTTCGGGCTGGACTCGAGCGACAAGGCGATGACATCGCCCGTCGCAAATTCCGCCCCGAACCCGGCCGCCTGCGACCGGAACTTGTCCAGAAGCTCGCGGCTGTTGATCGCGGCGAACCCGGGATAATTCTCGAGCTCGTATCCGAGGGCGAGCCGCGAGGCCGCCCGCTCGCTTTCCAGAACGAGCGTTTTCTTGCCGGAGCGGGCGGCATAGATGGCCGCCGTCAGGCCGGCCGGCCCGGCCCCGATGATCAGAATGTCGGTCTCATGTTGGCGCATCGTTGTTCTCCCCGGACATTATAGGGGAAAAGAGGATGCGGAGGTCAACCGCCGCGGGAACGATCGCTTTTCCCCCCGAACCAGGCAAGGAAAAACCGCCCGTCGAAGTTTCAAGAGGAATGCGCGCCTTGATCGCGGCCGCCCCGGCGAAACCGAGGGGGGAAAACGAAGCCGATCCATCGTCCGGGACGTCCCCGTCGATCCGACGCCCTTGTTGACTAACGCCGGACTCCGGTCTACATTGTCCCCCATGGCCCGCCGCGCGCTGACCGCTGTGCTCGTCCTGGCCGTCGTCTCGGCCGCCTCGGCGGCCGGGCCGGGACGCGACGGCCCGTTTCTCCTGCTCTCCGGGCAATTTCTCGACTTCAACCGCGATCTCAACCGGAGCCTGACGCTCTGGCATTTCGAAAAGGCGTTTTACGTTCCGCGGCTGGAACGGGGCGGGGCCTGGTCCGTCGGCTACGGGAGGAAATCCTACAACGGTTCCTGGGACGTTTCCTTCCTCCATCTCCGCCGGACCGTCGCCCTCGACAACGGGTCCCACGCCGCGACCTATGAGGCGCTTGATCTCAACGGAAGGTCCTTTTTCCTGAAGAAGCTTCCGCTCCGGCCGTATTTTCTCGGCGGGATCACCCTCCCGTTCCTCCGGGTCAAGGGCGGTTCGTTCTACCAGGGCAAGACCTTGAGCGCCTCCTACATCGGGGCGGGGCTCAGCGCCGGCGTAGGTCTCCACTTCGACCTCGGGCCGTCCGTCTTTCTCAACGCCGCCTTGATCTACCGCTGGGTCGGGTTTCTCTACGCCTTCGGAGAGGGCAAGGGCCGGGACATCAACGACCTCCGGATCGGATACGGAGGCCCCGAATTCGGCCGACTCCTCCGGACCGACGTTCTGACCCTGACCCTGGGCGTCGGCTTCATCCTCTAGCCCGCGGTTCGAAAGACCTCCTCCAGCTGGGAGGCGGTCAGGACGTTTTTCCCCGAGATCTTGCGGACGTTCCCCGCTTGGCTTGTCCTGATGCACGTCCGGCTTTTCCGGCAGCCGTTCTTCCCGTCCGGGGCATACCCCTTGCAGACGCGGAGGACGTCCGGAGAGATCTCGTCAATGAGGACGATTCTCCCGTCGCCGCCTTTCAACCGGCCGAGCTCGATCTTCCCGTCGATGAGATGGAGCCCCCGGGAGGCCATCTCCTCCGTGACGACCGCCGCGATCCGCTTGACGAAGCCCTCCGTCCAGGCGACCTCCTTGCGGGTCATCACTCCGGCCGCGACCAGCGACTCGAAAGTGATGAGAGTGTCCGAATCGCCCTTGGTCCAGGCCTCGACGACCTGGTCCAGGCCCTGGCACGGCCGGACGAAAGGGTATCTCCGCCAGAAGCTTCCGGTAGCGTTGTTCCGCCAGGTCCACTCCAGGTTCAGGAGCGGGGCGGACCCCTCGAATTCGGGGGCCTGCTCAGGCCGTCCGAGGGGAACGGCGGGTTCGACGATCATGACGTCGTCCCGAACCGAGGCGATGAAGTGGCTGGGAATTCTCTTTCGGGCCGTCAGCTTGAAGAAATGAGTCGCGAACCGCCCGGCGATGGCTCCCTTCCCCGGGATTTCGCCGACGACGGAGTCGTAGCCGGGGTCGAAGACCGGCCGTCCGGCTTTGTCCAGGTATCCCGTGCCCCGGTCGGTGAAGACGAAGGCATACTTGCCCTTCCAGGGCCCTCCCGGTATCCGGAAGATGTCCTTGGACTTCCCCGAGTAGACAAGGTTTTCTTTTCGGATGATTTTCGTCAAATCCACGGCGTCCCTCCTTCTCCGGGTCCGGCCTATCATCCCCGAATCCGAGGCCGAATGCAATCCCAAAAGGAGCCTTCCCGGCCGGGCCGAACGCCCGTCCGGGAGGGACGCCTTTGTCCGAAGCCGTCTATTTCTTCGTTTCCTCCGAAACGATGTCGATGACCGCGTCGACGTAGTCCTTGTCCGTCGAGGTTTCCGCGGAGACTTCGAGCTTGAACGTCATTTTGCCCCCGCCTTCATCAAAATTCGAGTCGAGAAGCTTGGCTTCCTTGGGGAGATCTCTCTTCATCCGGGCCAGGGCACGGTCATACGCCGACCGGCCCTCCGGGCCATTCATCCCCGTCAGCGTGATTTCGAGCGTTCCCGCGTCGCGCCGGCAGACCACTTTCAGCGGTTCGCCGTCTTTCCCCGCGTCGCCCGCCTCGACTCCGGCGAAAGATTTCTCCCCGGCCTCGTCCTCCCGGACGATCCGGACATCCTTGCCTTGATCGATCCGGACCGTGATGTTCTTGAGCCGGTCCTCGGCGTCCTTGAGCTCGGCTTCGAGCTTTTCCAGGGATTTTTCGAGCTCCTCGAATTCCAGCGTCTTGGCCTTGACCGCCTCGGCTTTCTCGCGGATCGCCTTGACCTTTTCAAGGAGATCCCGCTCACCGATCACCGCCGGACCCTCTCCGGCCGTCGTCCAAACGACGCCGGGCCTTCTTTTTCCCTGCTTCTCGATGATCACCTTGACGGGCAGCTCCCCGGCTTCGATTTCCTTGTCGATCTCGATCTCGCGGCCGGCCTCTCCCTTCTTGATCCGGATTTCCTTGACGATCGTATGCTTCGATCCCCCTTCCCCGGGCTTTTCGATCACCACGATCTTGTCTCCGTCTTCGTCTCGAGCGACGGCCTTGCCCCCCTTGAGCCTCAAGAGCCTGCCTTCCTTGATCAGGCGCAGCGGGTCGCCGACGCCCTGGATGCTGATCGTCCCGTTTTTGGGGACCGTGATCTCGCGGCCCTCGACGCTGAAAGTGATCCGGCCGTCCTCGCCGGTTTTGAGGGTCAAGGGTTTGTCCAGGAGAAGCTTTTTCATCTGGCCGTCCCCGGTGATGGTGATTTCCAGAGGCCGTCCCTTGTCGCCGCCGGCCGTCACCATGATCGTCTTGACGGAGGCTTTCTCCTTCTCCTTCTCCTTCTCTTTTTCTTTTTCTTTTTCTTTCAGCGCGGTCTTCTCTTTTTCCTTTTCCTTGGTGGTTTCCTTCTCCGCGTTCACCTCCTGCGCGGCGGCGGGAGCCGCGGCGGAAGCGATGGACAAGGTTTCCTCGACGGGAGCGCCCGGGGATGACGCCGCGTTACCCGCGGCGGCCGGGCGGGCCGTCCCGATGAAGGCGACGGCCAGGACGACCAAAGCCGCCAGCATGATTCTCGATTTCATCTTGACCTCCTTGAACGTTTGTCTTTGCGCCAAAATAGCCGCCAGCCGGTCCTTGAAGAACGGGCCGCCCAAAAGGCCGGGCGCGACCGAGGAAGCCCGGCCGCGGAAATCCGCGGACGAGCGGAAGGCCAGAAGGCCGGCGGCGTAGATCGACGGCTTGATCCCCGCGCGGAGGGCCAGCTCATCGCAGGCGATTTCCTGTTCCTTTCGAAGGCGGGCGTACGCCAGCCAGCAGAGCGGATTCCACCAAAACACCGCCAGGCTGAGCCGGACAAGGAGCAGAAAGAGGAAATCCGCCCGCTTGACGTGGGAAAGCTCATGGAACAGGGCGGCCGAGCGCTCCGTTTCCTCCCAAGCGTCGGCTCCGGCAGGGATAAGGACGACGGGCTTTCGCCAGCCCCAGGTCAGGGGGACGGCGACTTCCGGGTGGCTCTTCAGGCGGACTCGCCTCCGCAGAGGAATCATGGCTAAAAAACGGGCGATCAGGATCCTCCAACCGGCGTCGTCCAAGTCCCACCCCTCCCGGGTCAGGCGGCGGGCGCCGGCCAGGCCGAACGCCAGTCTCAGGGACAGGAAGACGAAGCCGGCGAGCCAAAGAACAACCGCCGCCTGGACGGGGAAAAAACGTTCGGCGGCGCCGGCCGACGGAACCGCCCGCCCCCCGGCCGCGCTTTCCCCGCCCTGGACATCCGTCGGACCGCTCCGTCCGGGAAGGAAAAAAGCCGCCTCGCGGCCGGCGTTCGAAATCGGGGCCGGCGGGACCAGGGCCGAAAGGACGGCGGAGGACGACGCCGCCGCGGACGGCGGGGCCGGAAGAAACGGCGTCCTCCATCCTCCCGGCAGGAGCCGGAAGAGCGGCAAAAACAGCAAGCCGATGAGGGCGAAGCTCAGGAGGAAATGGCGGAAAGAGGCCGGACGCCTCCGGCAAGCCGCCGCTCCCAGCAGGGCCGGAACGAGGACGAGGGTTGTCTTGAGAAAGCCCTCGGCCAGGAGCCCCGCCGCGCCTGCGATTCCTTCCATGTCAGCGGCCTTCCCGGCGGGCCCTGTCGATGAGCTCCCGCAGCCGAAGATAATCGTCCTCGGACAGATTCTTCTCGGAAATGTCGAGAAGGGCGGCCATGACGCCTTCCGTGGAGCCGTCGAAAAACGTCCGCATCATGTGACGGAGGGCGTTTCGGCGGGCTTTTTCCTTGGCCACAAGAGGCGTGTAGACATACCGGGGCCCGTCCTGGCGGTGGGTCAGATGGCCCTTCCGCTCCAGGACGCGCATCAGCGCCCGGACCGCCGAATAGCCAGGGGGTTCCGGCAGGCGCTCGAGGACCTGAAGAACCGTCGCCTCCTTCAGCTCGTAGATGACGTCCATGATTTGGCGTTCCCGCCGGCTCAGGCTTCGGTCATTCGTCATGCGGGCCTCTCTGTTCTTTCGGCTCAATGTGCTAATAATTTAGCATGCTAAATTATTAGCACCCTTATTCCCGCCTGTCAAGAGGAAATGCTAATTTTTTAACATCCACGCTTTCCTAACGGCGGCGGCTCTTGATCCGTTGCAGGGCACGGCCAGCCGGAAGGGAAAGAATCGGGAAAGGAGCGGAGGAAAAACGATTTTATCGGGACGGCTTGTCGTCCAGACGGATCTCCTGCCGGTAATCCACCCAGACCCGGCTTCCCCGGCGGGGACGGAGAAGGTCCAGGGCTTTGAGAAACGTCCGGTTCTTCTTCTGCCAGGTCCGGTTGAGCGCCCGGGCGTATTGGTTGATGGCGATGGCCAGCCAACGGCCCTCGAGAACGTTCCGCGCCTGCTCTTTCAAGGAATAAAACCGCCGATGGCCGGCAATCTGGGCTTTTTGAAGCTCGGCCAGGGACAGCCGGCTCGGCCGGAAGACGGCGTGATGGGCGTCGTAGAGGGACCAATCCTTGAAGGCGATCCTTTCCTCGTCCATCACTTTCTTATAGAACGCGCTTCCCGGCAGCGGCGTGAGAATCAAGAACTGCGACGAAGTCAAACGCGATTTCCGGGCCCACTTCACGGTCTCCCGGAACGTCCCCCGGTCGTCCTGGTCGAATCCAAAGACGAACATGCCGTGGATATGAATTCGGTTGCGCCGGAACACCCGGACGGCCCGGTCGAGCTCGGCCACGGATTGGGCTTTATGGGACTCCTGGAGACTCCGGGGATTCACCGATTCAAACCCGATGCAGACGGTATGGCCGCCGGCTTTTTTCATCAGCCGGACGAGATCCGGATCGCGGGCGACGTCGGCCCGGACCTGGGTCGTCCAGCGGAACTTGAATCCCTCCCGGATCATCGCCTCGAGGAGCTCCCTGGTCCGCGGCTTATGCGCGGCGAAATTGTCGTCGTAGAAGAAGAGATTCCGGTTCCGGCCCGCGTGGAGGCGCAGTTCCCCCAGGATGTGCTCCGTCGACCGGAACCGGTAGGCCTTGCCGAACATCCCGGTCACCGAACAAAACGTGCAATCGAACGGGCAGCCCCGGGACGTTTGGACGGGAAGAACCATCTTTTTGCCCCGCCACCGGCGGTCGGGCTTGAGAAGGTCGAAATCCGCGTAAGGAAAGGCGTCGAGGTTTCGGGGAGGTGCGGACCGGGGATTGTGGACGGCTTCGCCGTCCCTCCGGAAGGAAAGCCCCGGGATCTCCGACAAGTCCGCCTCCGTTCTCCATGCCTCGAGAAAAGCGGGGAGCGTCTCCTCCGCCTCGCCGCGCAGGACGTAATCGCCGTGCTCCAAGCTTTCCCCCGGAAGGAACGTGACGTGCGGTCCGCCGAAAAGGACGGGAATCCCCATCTCCCGGACGCGCCCGGCGATGGCGTAAGCCCGGGGGGCGGTCGACGTGATCGTCGAAATCCCAACGATATCGGCGCTTCCGATCACGCCGAAATCAAGCGCCCGGAAATCCTCGACAAACAGCTCGACGTCCCAGCCTCGCTGCTTCATGATCGTCCCCAGGAGGACGGTCCCGAGGCGGGGAGAAGGAAACTTGGAAAAGATATGGAGGTTGGGCGATCGGGGCTCGATCAGAGCGATCTTAGGCATGGGACTTCTCCGGGGCGGCCGGCGGCCGCTTGGCGTTCTTGGCCTTGAGGGCGGCGATCTCCTTCTTGTTCTTTTTTAACAAGTCCTCCCAACGGTCGATGCCTTCCCGCAGCGGCTTCATTTTCTTGAAAAGGGCTTCGACCGCGGCTTGAAGGCCGTCCAGCTTGCGGCCGGCCTCCTCGCGGGAGTAGGCGGAGAGGTCCTTCTGGAGAGACAGGAAATCCCGGACGGCGTCCGAGACCGCCTTGATCTCCTCCAGGCTGTAGCCGAACAATTGGAGATCGCGGATCAGCTGGCAGAGATAGACATCGCTTTCATCGTAGAGGCGAAAGCCGCCCTCGCTCCGCAGGTCGGGATCGAGGATGCCGACGTCCTCCCAATGCTTGATGGTCCGGGGGCTGACGCCGGCTTTTTCGGCCAGCAGGCCGACGGTCAGGAGCTTGCCCTTGCCGGCGTCTTTTTTCTGATCGTCTCCGCTCCCGGGCCAGCCGTATTTCTTGATGATTTTTTGGATTTCCTCCAAGCCGTAGCCGAGCTCCCGGAGCTTGCGGACGTGGGCGACGCGGCCGATGTCCGGGCCGGAATAAAACGGCGACTTGTCCTCGGCGAAGCCGACCGGCCGGAGGATCTTGGCTTTCGTCCAGAGATCGATTTCCACCGGCTCGACGCCCGTCTTTTCCGCCAGCTCGGCTTTGGTCATCATTTCTTTTCCCATGAAACCCTCACGTTTAACTTGTCCTTTTTTTAACCATACCTATACGTATACGTATAGTTTATAAAAAGGCGAATGTCAAGAAGAAACGTCAACGAATTTTCCGCGCTTGAAAGGCGGACGCCGGGACCGTCGTTCTCCGGCGGGAGAGCCGCCCGACACGCCGCCGCGGCCGTTTTTCCGATGACCCGGCGAAGCGGCCGATCCGGGCTATCCGGCCGCTTGCTTCGAGAACGATTCTCTTTTTTAAGGCCGCGGACAGGGGAATCGCAACCGAGCGTCAAGGAATGCTCGTTTCGTCCGCGGAGGGAAAGCCGCGAGGTAACGACGGTCTCCCCGATCGCCTTGGGGGAAGGCGGGCCGGGAAAGGACCAGGCTCAGCGGTCCAGGTGATAAAATCCCCGGATCATTTTCTGGGCGGTCTTTTCAGGAAGGAGGCGCTTGAGGAAGCCCATCGCCGGAACAAGGCGCCCCGTGTAATAGACCGGCCCGGGATTTTTCATTTCCATGACCTTGATGATCTTGGCGGCCGCGGCCTCCGGCGGGGAGGCTTTGCCCATTTTCTTGTCCCGGGCCAGGCGAAAGGCGGTCAGATCGGACGCATAGACGCTCTCCGCCGGAGCGATCGTCCGCGGCTCGATATTCGTTTTGATGTAGCCTGGAATGACCAAGGAGACATTAACCCCCCGCCGGCCGACCTCCTGGCGGAGGGCCTTGGTGAAGGCCTCCAGGCCGAGCTTAATCGCGGCGTAGGCGGATTGGTAAGGCGGGGGGAACGTCCCGGTCAACGAGCCGATGTTGACGATCGTCCCGCGGCCCCGTTCCCTCATCCCCGGGAGGACGGACTTGGTCAGCCGGATGAGACCGAAGAAATCCATCCGGAAAAGTTCCTCGACCGTCTCCATGGAAACGTCCTCGACGGCTCCGATCTGGCTTTGGCCGGCGTTATTGACCAAGGCCTCCACCGGACCGGCCGCGGCCGCGCAGGCGTCCACGGAGGCGTCGTCCTCCTGATCGAGCGTCAAGTACCGGACGCCGGGGACGGGATCGGCGATGGTTTCGGGGCGGCGGGATGTCCCGATGACCGGGACCCCCCGGGCGGCCAGGGCGGCGGCAAGAGCCCGGCCGATGCCCTTGGACGCCCCGGTGATGAGAACGGGCCCTTGAATCATATTTCTGTTTTGTTTTCGTCCTCGTCCTTGTCCGCGGACTTCTTTTCGATTTCGTACTGGGCCAGGGCGTCCTTGACCGCGCCCAGGTCGAGACGGAGCTCGTCGCGCACCTTTTTATAGGCGGCCAGAGTCCGGGCGATGTCCTCATCGGTATGGGAGGCGGTCGGGATCATCCGGAACAGGACGATGCCCCGCGGGACCACCGGGTAGATCACGCCCGTCAGGAAGATCCCTTCCTCCCGCATTTTCTTGAGGACAGCCATGGCGATGTGCAAGTCCTTGTAATGGACCAGGACCGGAGTGACCGGCGAAGGCACCTCGCCGACCGTATAGCCGAGCTCCCGGAGCCCGGCTTTCAGCTTGGCGTTGACTTCCCACATCCGGGCGCGGCGGGCGTCCCCGTCGGCCACGAGATCGAGAGCCCGGGAAAGGACGTCGACATAGATCATCGGGAGGCTCTTGGCGAAGACCTGGGTCCGGGCGTTGAACCGGACCCACTCGCAGACCTCGTGGGTCGAGCCGGCCACCCCGCCGATGGCGGCGAAGGCCTTGGCGAACGTGCCGAGGTTGATGTCGATTTTGTCCAGGCATTTCTGAAGCTCGCCCGTGCCCCGCCCCCCCGGCCCCACGACGCCGAAGCCGTGGGCGTCGTCGACGAACAGGCGGGCGTCGTACTTATCCTTGAGGTAGCAGATGTCGGACAGCGGGGCGATGTCCCCGGTCATCCCGAAGACGCCCTCGGTGACAACCAGGACGCCGCCCTTGCGGTCCCGGTTGACCCGCTTCAGATGGAGCTCGAGGCTGTCGAGGTCGCTGTGCTTCCAAACCCGGAACTGGGCCTGGGACATGAACATGGCGTCGATCATGGAGGCGTGGGCCAGCTTGTCGATCAGGATCGTGTCGTTTTTTTCGCAAAGGGCCTGGATGGTGCCCAGAACGCCGAGGTAGCCGTAATTGAAGAGGATGGCGTCTTCTTTGCCCATGAACTTGGCGAATTTGGCCTCGAGGTCGAGGTGCTTCTGGGTGTTGCCGGTCATCATCCGGGCGCCCATCGGGGCGCCGGGGCCGTATTTCCGGGCCGACTCGACGGCGATGGCTTTCAATTCCTCGTTTTCGGCCAGGCCGAGATAATTATTGATCGACCACTGGACGACTTTCTTCCCCTGGTAGGTCATCTCCCGTCCCGGCAGGGGATCGAGGATTGGACGGGCGAAGAAAAAGTCGTTCCGGGCCCGAAACATCCCGAAATAGCCGCCGTCCGTCTTGCACTTGTCAAAAATGTCCATGGGTTCTCCTTGTAAAGGGCCTTATTTAATCATAATGCACAGCGATTTTCAAACACGCCCCGGATAAGCCGGGAAGTCGACGGGACCGGAGAAACACGATTCCCCTTTTCCCTTACGTCCGGGGCCGAACCATGTTTTCCGGCTTGGCAATCTCGTCCAACCGCTCCTTGGGCAGGAGCCCTTTTTCCGAGACAACGGCGTAAACGCTCCGCCCCGTGGCCATCGCCTCCTCGGCCAAGGCCGAGCAGGCTTCATAGCCGAGCTCGGGCACGAGGGCCGT
>MTKY01062390.1_pt1 | contig 12642 bp, 21 predicted proteins | sample 1042731 | NCBI WGS metagenome assembly MTKY01 (sample SAMN06212206, study PRJNA360538) | anaerobic digester metagenome | biome: Wastewater treatment plant; material: sludge; isolation source: anaerobic digester fed with sludge from wastewater treatment plant | place: Denmark: WWTP Soeholt ... | reverse complement strand
CAAGTAAGAGCCACTGCGGACAAAAATCTGAGAGCAGGTAGCGATGTTACAGCCAAAGCGGACCAAATTTCGCAAACAGTTCAAGGGACGCAACCGCGGCCTTGCGCAGCGTGGCAGCAAAGTGAGCTTCGGCGAGTACGGGCTGAAGACCACGGAGCGTGGACGCCTGACGGCGCGGCAGATCGAGGCGGCGCGCCGAGCCATGACGCGCCACATCAAGCGCGGTGGCAAGATCTGGATTCGCGTTTTCCCCGACAAGCCGATATCCAAGAAGCCGCTGGAAGTGCGGATGGGAAGCGGCAAGGGAAGCGTCGAGTATTGGGTGGCGCAGATCCAGCCGGGCAAGGTCTTGTACGAGGTCGAGGGGGTAAGCGAGGAACTGGCGCGTGAGGCGCTGGCCCTGGCGGCAGCAAAACTGCCGATACCGACGGTGTTCGTGAAGAGGACGGTGATGTGATGGACGTGAAAGAAATGCGTGCCCGGTCCGTCGATGACCTGAACAAGGAGTTGCTGCGCCTGCTCGAGTCGCGCTTCAAGCTCCGGCTGCAGAAGGCCACTGGCCAGCTCGGCCAGGCACACCTGATCAAGGCGCAACGTCGGGACATCGCCCGGGTAAAAACCATCCTCAAGGAAAAGGCAGGTAAGTGAGTATGACCGGGGAGAGCACGAAAGCGGTCCGCACGCTGACCGGCAGAGTGGTGAGCGACAAGATGGACAAGACGATCACGATCAAGGTGGAGCGCCGGGTAAAGCACCCGATGTACGGGAAATATCTGACCCGCTCGTCGAAAGTGCATGCACACGACGAGAACAACGAGTGTCGCGCGGGCGACCTGGTCACGATCCGTGAAACGCGTCCGCTGTCGCGCACCAAGAGCTGGGCGCTGGTCAGTATCGATGAGCGCTCCGTTGGCGCGGATGCGTGACGGTTTCGGGGATATAAAGGCCGCGCGCGGCAAGTTTGGAGTAGACCATGATTCAGACTGAATCGTATCTGGATGTAGCGGACAACAGTGGCGCGCGCCGTGTGATGTGCATCAAGGTGCTGGGCGGATCGCATCGGCGCTATGCACGCGTGGGGGACGTGATCAAGGTCACGGTCAAGGACGCGATCCCGCGCGGCCGGGTCAAGAAAGGCCAGGTCATGAACGCGGTGGTAGTGCGGACCCGCAAAGGCGTGCGTCGTCCCGACGGGTCGATCATCCGCTTTGACGACAACGCGGCTGTTCTGCTGAACAACCAGATGGCACCGATCGGCACGCGCATCTTCGGGCCGGTGACGCGCGAATTGCGCACCGAGAAGTTTATGCGGATTATTTCGTTGGCTCCCGAAGTGCTTTGAGCGCGGCGGCAAGGGCAAGAGGCAAGGCAATGGGCAAGATCAAGCGTGACGACGATGTGGTGGTGATCACCGGGCGTGACAAGGGCAAACGTGGCAAGATCGTGCGCGTGCTCGACAATGACCGCGTCATTGTGTCGGGCATCAACATGATCAAGCGTCACACCAAGGCGAATCCGCAGTTGGGCACGGCGGGTGGCATTCTCGAGAAGGAAGCATCAATGCATGTTTCCAATGTCGGGCTGGTCAATCCGGTGACCGGCAAGGCGGATCGCGTAGGTTACAAGGTGCTGGAAGACAAGACCAAGGTGCGGGTGTTTCGCTCCACCGGTGAAGTCATCGACGGGTAATGGCAATGGCAAGATTCAAAGAGTTGTACAAGAGCGAGATCGTTCCCAGGTTGATGAGCGAGTTCGGTTATACCAGCATCATGCAGGTGCCGCGGGTTTCCAAGATCTCGCTGAACATGGGCGTGGGCGAGGCTGTCGGGGACAAAAAGATCCTGGACAACGCGATCGGCGACATGACGCTGATCTCCGGGCAGCGTCCGGTCGCCACCAAGGCGCGCAATTCGATAGCCGGTTTCAAGATCCGCGAGGGCTGGCCGGTTGGTTGCAAGGTGACGTTGCGGCGCGAGCGCATGTATGAGTTCCTGGAGCGTCTGATCGATATCGCGATTCCGCGTATCCGTGACTTCCGCGGGATAAGTGCCAAGAGCTTTGATGGCCGCGGCAACTTCTCGATGGGCGTGTCCGAGCAGATCATCTTTCCGGAGATCGATTACGACAAGATCGATGCGCTGCGCGGCATGGATATCTCGATATCCACGACGGCGAATACCGATGACGAAGCGCGCGCGCTGCTGCGTGCGTTCCATTTTCCTTTCAGGGGTTAAGGGTTTTCCATGGCCAAGACTTCAATGGTAGAGCGGGAAAAGAAGCGCGCACGAACGGTGGCAAAGTACGCCAAAAAGCGCGCTGAACTGAAAGCGGCGGCGCGTAACCCCAAGCTCGGCGACGAGCAGCGTTGGGAAGCACAGGCGGCATTGCAGAAACTCCCGCGTGACTCGAGCCCTGTGCGTCAGCGCACCCGTTGCGAAATCACCGGCAGGCCGCGTGGCGTGTACCGGCGTTTCGGGCTTGGCCGCAACAAGTTGCGCGAAGCGGCCATGCGCGGTGATATCCCGGGCCTGGTCAAGTCGAGCTGGTAAAAGAACCGCGAGGTGGAATAGAAATGAGCATGCAGGATCCTATCGCGGACATGTTGACCCGCATTCGCAACGCCCAGGCGCGTGCGAAGCCAACGGTCAGGATGCCGTCTTCGACCAAAAAGGTCGCGATTGCACGCGTTCTCAAGGACGAAGGTTACGTGGCGGGTTTCAAGGTGAGCGCCGAAGACGGGAAGCCCGTCATGGAAATCACCCTGAAGTATTTCGAAGGCAAGCCGGTGATCGCCGAGATCGGCCGGGTGAGCCGTTCGGGATTGCGCCGCTATGCCGGCACGGACGCGCTGCCGAAGGTGCGCGGAGGCCTCGGCATTGCGATCATCTCGACCAGCAAGGGCGTGATGACGGATCGCGCCGCCCGTGCCGCGGGTATCGGCGGCGAAGTGCTCTGCACAGTATTTTGATGTAACGGAATTATCGGCGGATTGAAATCATGTCCAGAGTCGCAAAAAACCCCGTAGTCGTGCCAAAAGGCGTCGAAGTGACGTTGAGCGGCAGTGCGGTAAAGGTCAAGGGGAGCAAGGGTTCGCTGGAACTGACCGTGCACGAGTCGGTGGAGGTCTCCCGGGATGGAGACCAGCTGAGTTTCGCCCCGCGCACGTCAGCGACAGCTGCCGATGCCCTGGCCGGAACGACCCGCGTACTCGTTGACAACATGGTCAAAGGCGTTACCGGTGGTTTCGAGCGCAAGCTGCAGCTGATTGGTGTCGGGTATCGCGCGGCGGCGAAGGGAAAAACCCTGGCGCTGACACTCGGTTTCTCGCATCCGATCGAGTACGAGCTGCCGGAAGGTGTCAGTGCGGAAACGCCGATACAGACCGAGATCGTATTGAAGGGTGCCGACAAGCAGTTGCTCGGTCAGGTGGCGGCGGAAATCCGTTCTTTCCGTCCGCCCGAGCCTTACAAAGGCAAGGGTGTCCGTTATGCGGACGAAAACGTGCGTCGCAAGGAAGCGAAGAAGAAGTAGGTCACAGTCATGAGCGATAAGCAGGCAGCGAGATTGCGCCGCGCGCGACGCGGTCGGGCAAAGATGCGCGAATTGGGCGTATACCGTCTGAGCGTGCACCGGACCCCGCGTCATATCTATGCACAGATCATCTCCCCCGAGGGAAACCAGGTGCTCGCAAGCGCGTCTACCCTGGACAAGGATTTGCGCAGCGGGAAGACGGGGAATTCGGAAGCGGCTGGCGTGGTTGGCAAAATGATTGCCGAGCGTGCCAGGGTGGCAGGTATCACGAAGGTGGCCTTCGACCGCGGCGGCTTCCGGTATCACGGGCGTGTCAAGGCTCTGGCCGACGGTGCGCGCGAAGGCGGATTGGAATTCTAGGGTACGATTATGGCGTTCGAGAAGCAGGATTCGGTCGGAAACGAGGGCTTCAAGGAGAAGCTGGTTCAGGTCAATCGCGTTGCCAAGGTCGTGAAGGGCGGACGTATTTTCGCCTTCACTGCACTGACGGTCGTCGGTGACGGCAAGGGCAAGGTTGGCTTCGGACGTGGCAAGGCCCGCGAAGTGCCGGCTGCCATCCAGAAGGCCATGGATGCGGCACGTCGCAACATGATCCAGGTAGAGCTCGACCGGGGAACCATTCAGTACGCAGTGAAAGGCGGACATGGGGCCTCGAAGGTCTATATGCAGCCTGCCTCGGAAGGTACTGGCGTGATCGCCGGTGGCGCGATGCGCGCAGTGCTGGAAATTGCAGGTGTCGAGAACGTGCTGGCCAAGATCTACGGTTCCACGAACCCGGTGAATGTGGTGCGCGCGACTATCGCAGCGCTGAGTTCGGTGCGTTCGCCCGAGGAAATAGCGGCCAAGCGTGGCAAGACTCTCGCCGAGATCAGCAGCTGAATTCAGGGGACAAGGCGATGACGAACCAGGAAAAAAAGTTGAAGGTTACGCTGCTGCGCAGCACCGCAGGACGGCTCAAGAGCCACCGTGCCTGCGTCATGGGGCTTGGCCTGCGACGTATCGGCCATGTGGTCGAAGTGCAGGACACGCCGTCGATACGTGGAATGATCAACAGGATCCATTACCTGTTGAAGGTTGAAGGTGCATGACCATGAGCGAGCAAACGATGCGACTCAATACGATGAGTTCCGCGCCTGGACACCGGCAGGCAGCGAAGCGTGTTGGTCGTGGCATTGGCAGCGGCACCGGCAAAACCTGCGGCCGTGGACACAAGGGACAGAAGGCGCGCAAGAGCGGCAACGTCCGTCCCGGTTTTGAAGGCGGCCAGATGCCGTTGCAGCAACGCCTGCCGAAATATGGCTTCACCTCGCGTATTGCGATGGTCACGGCCCAACTGCGGCTGTCCGAGCTGAACAGGATTGAAGGCGATGTGGTCGACCTCGACACCCTCAAGGCTTCGAACGTGATTTCGCGTGATATCGAACGGGTCCGTGTTTTCCGGTCGGGCGAGATCGGCAGGGCTCTCAGTCTCAAGGGCATCGTGGTTACCAAGGGAGCGCGCAGCGCAATCGAGGCTGCGGGCGGCAGGGTCGAGGAATAAATGGCAAAGCTGCCGCAGGGAGCGGTAAACCAGGCAGGGCTCGGTGAGCTGTGGGCGCGGCTGCGCTTCCTGTTCCTGGGGCTGATCGTCTACCGCATCGGCACCCATATTCCGGTGCCGGGGATAAATCCGGATCAGCTGGCACATCTGTTCAACCAGAACCAGGGAACCATCGTTGGCCTGTTCAACATGTTCTCGGGTGGCGCACTGGAGCGGATGAGCGTGATGGCACTTGGCGTGATGCCCTATATCTCGGCATCGATCATTGTGCAGTTGATGTCTTCGGTTACGCCGCAACTCGAACAGTTGAAGAAAGAGGGTGAGGCAGGAAGACGCAAGATCACCCAGTACACGCGCTACGGAACGCTGTTGCTGGCGGCGGTGCAGGCCAGCGGAATGGCGGTGGGCATGGGTGCCCAGGGGCTGTTCTACGCGAGCGGCTTCAGCGTCATTTTTGTCGCGATCGTGTCATTGGTGACCGGTGCGATGTTCATGATGTGGCTTGGTGAACAGATCACCGAGCGTGGTGTCGGCAATGGCATCTCGATGCTGATCTTTGCCGGTATCGTGGCCGGGTTGCCCCGTGCGCTGGGCCAGACCATCGAGCAGGCGCGCCAGGGCGAACTGAATATCCTGGTCATGCTGGTGATTCTCGCGATCGCCGTGGGTGTGGTTTTTCTGATCGTGCGTATCGAGCGGGGTCAGCGGCGGATTACGGTGAATTATGCCAAGCGCCAGGTGGGGCGCAGGGTGGTACAGGGGCAATCGAGCCATCTGCCGCTCAAGGTAAACATGTCGGGGGTGATACCGGCGATCTTCGCGAGCAGCATCCTGTTGTTTCCCGCATCGATTGCCCAGTGGTTCGGACAATCGGCCCAGAACATGCAATGGCTGCAGGATGTGGCTTTCATGATCGGCCCGGGGCAGCCACTCAACATCCTGCTGTTTACCGTATTGATCGTGTTTTTCTGCTTCTTCTATACGGCGCTGGTATTCAATCCCAAGGAAGTTGCGGACAACCTGAAGAAATCGGGCGCCTATGTGCCGGGGATCCGGCCGGGCGAGCAGACGGCGAATTTCATCGATGGAGTGCTGACACGCCTCACGATGTTCGGTGCGGCTTACATGACCGCCGTTTGCCTGATGCCCCAGGCCATGGTGGTGATGTGGAACGTGCCGTTTTATCTGGGGGGTACATCGCTCCTCATCGTGGTGGTTGTCGTGATGGATTTCATGGCGCAGGTGCAATCGCACCTGATGTCAAGCCAGTACGACTCGCTGCTGAAGAAGGCAAATCTGAAGAGCTTTGGCCGGCGTTGAGCCGGCCACAGGGAGTTGAGCATGAAAGTACAAGCGTCGGTAAAGAAGATCTGCCGCAATTGCAAGGTTGTCCGTCGCAAGGGGACGGTGCGTGTGATCTGCAAGGTCGAACCGCGCCACAAGCAGCGACAGGGCTGAGTGGGAAAAGTACGCGACGCGCTGCGTTGCGGTTGATTTGGATGTATGCCGAGGCTATGATGCCGCGCTTTTTCGCAGGCATTTGGCCGGCCTTTAACGGAGTGATCTGAATGGCTCGTATTGCTGGAGTCAACATACCCGACAACAAGCACACGGTGATCTCGCTGACCTATATTTTCGGGGTCGGACGATCCACCGCGAAACGGATCTGCGAGTTGGCCAATGTGGCGCAGGACGTGCGGATTTCGTCGTTGTCAGAGGAACAGGTTGAAGCCCTGCGTGGCGCAGTGGCCAGGCACTCCGTCGAAGGTGATCTGCGACGCGAAGTGAACATGAGCATCAAGCGTCTCATGGACCTCGGTTGCTACCGTGGTTTGCGTCATCGACGCGGATTGCCGGTTCGTGGCCAGCGTACCAAGACCAATGCGCGCACCCGCAAGGGCCCGCGTCGCCAGATCCGCAAGTAACAGCTCCGCTACGGCGGCCAACGGGAATTACAGGAAAGAAACATGGCCAAGCCCGCCTCCGGGAAGGTTGTCAAGAAGAAGGTCCGCCGTCAGGTGGCCGATGGCGTGGCTCATATCCACGCGTCCTTCAACAACACCATCGTCACGATCACCGACCGCCAGGGCAACACACTGAGCTGGGCGACTTCGGGTGGTGCGGGTTTCCGCGGATCGCGCAAGAGCACGCCGTTTGCTGCCCAGGTTGCGGCGGAGAAGGCCGGCAACATCGCGCTCGAGTACGGACTCAAGAATCTGGATGTCCAGGTCAAGGGCCCCGGTCCGGGTCGCGAATCGGCGGTACGCGCACTGAATGCCTGCGGCTACAAGATCACCAACATCACCGACGTCACGCCGATACCGCACAACGGTTGCCGGCCACCCAAGAAACGTCGCGTGTAATCCAATCAGATCAGGGTAAACTGGAATGGCGAGATATCTCGGACCTACTTGCAAGCTTTCCCGTCGCGAGAGCACCGACCTCTTTCTTAAAAGTGGTGTGCGCTCGCTCGACTCGAAGTGCAAGACTGAAACTGCGCCCGGGCAGCATGGCCTGCGCCGTGGCCGCCTCTCCGATTACGGAGTACAGTTGCGCGAGAAGCAGAAAGTGCGCCGCATTTATGGCGTCCTCGAGAAGCAGTTCCGCAATTATTACAAGCAGGCGGCACGCCTGCGCGGTGCGACCGGTGAAAACCTGCTGCAACTGCTGGAATGCCGCCTCGACAACGTGGTCTATCGCATGGGTTTCGGCTGCACGCGGGCAGAATCCCGGCAGCTCGTCGCGCACAGCGCGATCCTGGTCAATGGCCGCAAGGTGAACATACCCTCGTACCAGGTCCAGGCGGGTGATGTGATCACCGTGCGCGAGCGGTCCAGGAACCAGTTGCGGATCCAGTCGGCGATGGCGCTTGCGGCGCAGCGCGGTGCTGCCGAGTGGCTCGAAGTGGATGCGAACAAGCTGGAAGGCACGCTCAAGCGCACTCCAGACCGCATCGATCTGTCCTCCGAGATCAACGAAAACCTGATCGTGGAGCTTTACTCCAAGTAAGGGTCTCCCCGGAATCAAACTGCAGGTGTCATATGCAAGCGACCGTTAGCGAATTCCTCACGCCGCGTCTCATCGATGTTCAGCAGGTGGCTGCCACGCGTGCGAGGGTCACTCTTGAACCTCTGGAGCGCGGTTTTGGGCATACGCTCGGCAATGCGCTGCGTCGTATCCTGCTTTCTTCCATGCCTGGTTGCGCGGTAACCGAGGTGGAGATAGACGGCGTTCTGCACGAGTACAGCACCATCGAGGGCGTGCAGGAGGATGTCATCGATATCCTGCTCAATCTCAAAGGTCTGGCTGTGGTGATGCACGGGCGTGAACAGACCACGCTCACGTTGAGCAAAAAGGGGCCGGGCGTTGTTACCGCTGCCGACATCCAGCTCGATCACGAAGTGGAAATCCGCAACCCGGAACACGTGATTGCGCATCTGCATTCCGGTGGCCAGCTCAAGATGCAGATCAAGATCGAACGAGGGCGTGGCTATGTGCCGGCCGATTCGCGTACCAGCGAAGAGGAAACCCGCTCTATCGGTCGTCTGCAACTCGATGCCAGCTTCACGCCGGTGCGTCGCGTTGCCTACAACGTGGAAGCGACGCGCGTCGAACAGCGCACCGACCTCGACAAGCTGGTGATCGATCTCGAGACCAATGGCACGATCGATCCGGAGGAGGCAATCCGCCGCGCCGCGACGATTCTGCACGAGCAACTCGCGGTGTTTGTCGAATTGAAAGACCGCGAACCGGTTGGCGTGATCAAGGGCGAAGGACCCGAAGTCGATCCGATATTGCTGCGCCCGGTCGATGACCTCGAACTCACCGTTCGTTCGGCCAACTGCCTCAAGGCGGAGAATATCTACTACATCGGTGATCTGGTGCAACGCACCGAGGTCGAGCTGCTGAAAACCCCCAATCTGGGCAAGAAGTCGCTTACCGAAATCAAGGACGTGCTCGCATCGCGTGGCCTGTCTCTGGGACTCCGTCTCGAGAGCTGGCCGCCAGCGAGTCTGAAGACAGAAGGCCGCGCGCACTGATACCAGTCGCGGACAACAGTTGATACAGGACCAGGAAAATGCGCCACCGTACCGCAGGACGTCAGCTCAACAGAAACAGCTCGCATCGCAAGGCGATGTTCCGCAATATGGCCATTTCGCTGGTCGAGCATGAACTGATCAAGACCACTCTGCCGAAGGCCAAGGAATTGCGCCGCTATGCGGAGCCGTTGATCACCCTGGCGAAGAGCGACTCCGTCGCCAATCGTCGGCTGGCCATGAGCCGCACCGGCAGCAAGGAAGCAGTGGGCAAGCTCTTTACCGAACTCGGTCCCCGTTACAAGACCCGTCCCGGTGGCTATATCCGGATTCTCAAGTGCGGCTTCCGTGCCGGCGATGCCTCACCGATGGCCTATGTCGAACTGGTTGACCGTCCGCGGAGCGAAGCCGCTGCTGACAGCGAAGACTGAGAAGCGCGCGGATACAAAAAAGCCGGGCGATTGCCCGGCTTTTTTGTTGGTGCCTGAAACGCTCAGGCGATGATCACGAAATCGGCTTCGCTTATCGTCGGATGCGAGCCGGTACCAAGTTGCGCGAACTGCACTGCCGCACCTGCGCCGTTGCCGTCGGCATCGTAGTACAGCGCGCCGCTGCCGGTGTCGTAGATGATGTGATCGTCTGCGTCCTGTGCCGTCGTCAGTCCATCGCCCTGGACCAGCTGCCCCGCAAGCACCTTGTTCGAGACTCCGGCATTGAATGCCGTGAAGATGTCGTCATCCAGGCGCATCTTGTCGCTGAGATGCTCGAAATCGGTGATGGTATCGACGTTGGTCACATCGGAGAGTGCGCTGTCAAAGCTGAACGCGTCTGGCCCCGCTCCTCCCGTCAGGATGTCGTTGCCGTCACCGCTGCGCAAGTTGTCAATGCCATCTCCACCGTTGATCGTATCGTTTCCGGATCCGCCCAGAAGCAGGTCGTTGCCGCCTCCGCCGTCGATATCGTCATTTCCCGCGTTGCCATTCAGGATGTTGCGCGACTCGGTTCCGAGCAGCGTGTTGTCCAGTGAATTCCCCTTTCCCTTGAGGGCAGCTCCGGTGAGCACCAGCTTTTCGAGATTTGCGCTCAGCGTCCAATTGATGGAGCTGTACACGGTGTCATAACCCGAGTTGAGTCCTTCGATTATCGAATCGGTGGGGCTGGTGTAGTAAGTATCGTCGCCGGATCCACCTTGCAGGGTGTCGGTCCCGCCTTCCCCGTTCAGGGTGTCGTTTCCGCCACCGCCCTGCAGCAGGTCAGCACCGCCGCCGCCGAGAAGGATATTTGATCCGCTGTTTCCGGAAATGGTGTTTGCAAGCCCGTTTCCGGTGCCGTTGATGGCATCCCAGCCTTTGAGCTTGAGGTTTTCCACGTTCGCGGACAGTACGAACGATACGGTGCTGATGACGTTATCCGTGCCTTGCCCCGACGCTTCCACAACCGAGTCGCCTGCGGTGACCAGGTATGTATCATCGTCCGCGCCGCCTCGCAGCACATCGACATCGGCACCGCCGTCGAGCGTATCGTTACCGGCGCCACCGATCAGGGTGTCATTGCCGGCGCCACCGCTGAGGAGGTTGGCGGCGGTATTCCCGGCAATATTGTTGGCAAGCTCGTTGCCGGTACCGTCGATGGCGGCGCCACCGATCAGGTTGAGATTTTCCAGATTGTCGCCGAGAGTCCAGCTGATGACGGATTTGACCTGATCCGTACCTTCGCCGGGGGCCTCAACCAGCTGGGTGTTCGAAAACAACACGACATAGGTGTCATTGCCGGCGTGTCCCACGCCGCTCAACCCGTCGCCGCGCAGATCGATCGTGTCGTCACCGCTGGTGCCGTGCACGCTGGGCGCCAGAGCCTCCCCACCGGAAGTGAACCGTTGGGCAAAGATGCCTTGCAGGCTGCCGTCCTGGCCCATGGAAGTCCACGTCACGATAAAACCGCCATCGGAAGTCGCGGCGACCTCCGGGCTGGCCTGGGCATCCGCGGTGGTGCTGTTGATGCGGAATTCGCCACCTACGGGAACGCCGGTGTCGCTGTAGATCTGTGCGTAAACTCCTTCCGCACTCCCGTCCTGCAACTGCGATTCCCATACGATGACAAATCCGCCTCCCTCGAGAGCGGTAATCGATGGGGAACGCTGGGATTCGGCAACGGTGGTATTGACCCGGAACTCGGTGGATTGGGCAACGCCATCGGAATCGAAGCGCTGGGCGTAAACGCCGCCCAGCCCACCGTCCTGATATTGCGAGCGCCAGCTGAATACCAGATCACCATTGGCGAGCTCGGTAACGACAGACTGGTTCTGGATATTCACAATCTCGGTATTGACGAGAAATTCGCTGCCCACCGTGGCGCCATTGGCATCGAAACGCTGCGCATACACTCCGCTCGAGTCCCCATCCTGGCCGTCTGAGGCCCAAGTCACGACAAAACCGCCGCTGGCTAGTGCGCTGATGCTCGGTCCCGACTGGTCGCCAATCGTGTAGCTGTTCACGGGAATCTCGCCGCCCTGCGCGACCCCGCTCGCGTCATAGCGCTGGGCATAGACCCCGTATCCGCTGCCGTCCTGCAGGTTGGAAGCCCAGCTCACCACGAATCCTCCGTCGGCAAGCCCGGCGATCACGGGATCCAATTGTTGTGACTCCGTCGTTGTGTTGACCCGGAATTCGCCGCCTTGCGCCACGCCCTCGGCATTATAGAGACGTCCAAAAATACCTTTTTGGGCGTCTTTGCCGTCTCCCGATTCCCAAGCGATCACGAACCCGCCATTTGCCAGCGCTGCGACGAACGGATCGCTCTGTGCGCCCTGAGTGATCGTATTGACCAGGAATTCCGGGCCCACCGCCATTCCATTGACGTCGAAGCGCTGCGCGCCAATGCCGGTAACCCCGGTACCGGAAGGCGAATACGAATCCCAGGTGATGATCGTGCTGCCATCGGTCAGCACCGCCAGGGACGGGTTCATCTGGTCATTCAAGGTGGTGATGGTGGCGCGGAATTCACCGATGGGTGGCAGGGCGTAATCGCGATCGGCGAAGCGCAGGGTTTCGATGCCGGTAAGGACATCGGCACCGTCGTTGCCATCGTTCAAGTTGAGATCGGTCACGGTATAGGAGCCGTTCGACCAACCGAGGCGATAGTCGGCGGCGTTTCCGGAATATACCGCTATATCAACACCTTGGGACCCATTGATGGTGTCGGCCCCCTCGCCCCCGGTAAATGTGTCCGCCTTCAGTGTACCGTCCAGGGTATCGTTGTCCGGGGTGCCAAGGATAAAGGCCATCTTCAGTTCTCCTTTGTTGATTTTGCACCGACGCTGCGCCAGGGGTGGAAACCACCGAATCTCGCGTTACGCATCGAGCGCTGCTAATGGAGTGGTTCCATGAAGCTCATGGTGTTGCCACTTGCGATCAAGTATAGAGAGTCAATACGGGTGTCGAAATTGGACTTTGGTACACCATTGCCCCGTGCGTCGCTAGCCTCGGTAGCCCAGGGGATTACGCGATTGCCAGTTCCATGCATCGCGACACATCG
>MTKY01053330.1_pt1 | contig 12654 bp, 12 predicted proteins | sample 1042731 | NCBI WGS metagenome assembly MTKY01 (sample SAMN06212206, study PRJNA360538) | anaerobic digester metagenome | biome: Wastewater treatment plant; material: sludge; isolation source: anaerobic digester fed with sludge from wastewater treatment plant | place: Denmark: WWTP Soeholt ... | reverse complement strand
CATTGTGTATATATGAGGCTTGACAAATCGTTACAAGTTTTTTATACTTACCTCAAGAGTCCGTAAAGGACATCCCACCACCCCACCCGCTAGAGCGTCGCGTCTCCCCACACGCGACGCTCGCCTTTTAGGGCAATCCAGAGCTAGTGCGCTGTTGCCTGCGCTCGTTCAGTGCGATGCAGATGGCGCAGATACACCTTGGTCAGCTCAGCGGCGACCGAGGGCAACAGGATGAGCGGGATCGCATAGAGCCAGTGCGTCGCCGACAGCGTCACCGTGTCAAATATCCCACGCAGGAAGGGGACGTACACCACGGCCAGCAGCAGCGCCAGCGACGTTGACACCGCATATTGCATGAACCGGTTGGTGAAGAACCCGATCTTGTGCAGCGCGTATAGCTCGGATCGTGCCGTGTAGGCCCGCGTAAGCTCGGACAATGACAGGGTGACGAAGGCCATCGTGCGCGCCAGCGCCCAGCCATCGTCAGGCTGCAAGTGGTGGCCGATCGCAAAAGCTACCAGCGTGGCCGCCGTCTTCATGATAGTCTGCACGACAATGCCGATGCGCATGTCGCGGTTGATGATCGGCTCGTGAGATGGGCGCGGCGGGCTGTCCATGATATCCGGGTCGCCCTTCTCCACACCCAGGGCAAGCGCGGGCGCGCCATCCGTGAGCAGGTTGAGCCACAGCAGTTGGATCGGCGTCAGTGGCGAAGGAGTGCCCGCCAGCGTCGCCAAGAAGATGACGGCGATCTCGGCCAGGTTGCAGCTTAGCAGGAAGAACACAAACTTGCGGATGTTCGAGTAGATCACCCGCCCCTGCTCCACAGCCGACACGATGCTCACGTAGTTGTCGTCCGTGAGTACCATGTCTGCGGTCTCCTTCGTGACATCCGTGCCGGCAATGCCCATTGCCACGCCAATGCTCGCCCGCTTCAGTGCCGGCGCATCGTTGATGCCGTCGCCAGTCATCGCCACCACGTGGTCGCGCGCCCGGAATGCCTCGACAATGCGCACCTTGTGCTCCGGCGAGACACGGGCGAACACGTCCACATCTTCGATCAGCGCGGCCAGTTCGTCCGGGTGCATGGTCTCGACATCGCTACCACGCAGCACGCGCCCGTTCTCGCGCAGCAAGCCGATCTCTCTGGCGATAGCCTGAGCCGTGTCGGGATAGTCTCCGGTCACCATCACCGTGCGAATTCCCGCATGGCGCGCCCTGGCAATCGCTGCCGCGACTTCGGGCCGCGCCTGGTCAATCATGGCGATCAGCCCCACGAACGTGAGCTGGTCTTCCAGAGTATCCGGCGTCAGGGGATCGGGGATTGCGGTCAATGTTCGCTGCGCCACTGCCAGCACGCGCAGCGCGTCGTTGGCGAAGTCGCGGTTCGCCCGCAGAATCGCCTCCCGGCTGGCCGCGTCGAGGGCGTGCACCTCACTGCCGCACATCATGAACGCACAGCGATCCAGCACAATCTCCGGAGCGCCCTTGGTGAAGACAAGGTAACCGGAACCGTCAGGCGTCTCATGCACAGTGCTCATCCGCTTGCGTGCTGAGTCGAAGGGAATCTCATTGATGCGCGGATACTCGCCCTCAACCTCGTCACGCCATAGGTGGGCCTTTGCAGCGGCTGTGACCAGCGCGCCCTCAGTAGGATCGCCGACCATACGGTAGCGACGCTCGCCGCCGTTGTCCCCGGCAATCACGTCCTCGTCAAGCACTTCCAGGCTGGCATCGCTGGCTAGCAGCCCACCCATGAGCAGCCTGTGAGTATCCGGCATAGCCAGCGGATCGAGCGGTACGCCGCCGATCTGGAACTGCCCCTCAGGGTCGTAGCCGCTGCCGCTCACCTCAATCACTTGGCCGCCCACATACAGCCTGACCGCAGTCATCTGGTTCTGGGTGAGCGTGCCCGTCTTGTCCGAGCAGACCGCCGACGCGCTGCCCAGGGTCTCCACTGCCGGCAGGCGGCGGATCAGCGCGTTGCGCCGGATCATCTCGCGCATCCCAATCGCCAGGTTGATCGTCACGATGGCAGGCAGACCTTCCGGCACAGCAGCGATAGCCAGGGCTACCGCCGTCAGCAGAGAGTCCTCCAGGGCGCTGCCCAGCGTGAATTCTTCGGACGAGATTTCACGGGCGAAGATCACCACGCCGACCAGCAGACAGATCACCAGCGCAGCGATGCTCAGGGTGCGCCCAAGCTGGTCGAGCCGCTGCTGAAGTGGTGTCGCTTCGTCTTCGGTGGATTGGATCATGTCGGCGATTTTGCCGATCTCCGTCGCCATCCCCGTCGCGACGACGACCGCTTTGCCCCGGCCATAGGTCACAGTCGTCGCCATATAGCCCCTGTTTGCGTGGTCTCCGATGATCGTGTCGGCGGCCAGCTTAATATCGGCCCGCTTCTCAACAGGCACCGACTCCCCGGTGAGTGAGGATTCGTCAACTTTTAGGTTGACCGCCTGGATCAGGCGAACGTCCGCCGGAACGTGGTTACCGGCTTCGAGCACGACAATGTCGCCAGGGACAAGCTGACTGGACGGGAGAGTCTGCTGGAACCCGCCCCGGATCACGGTGGCTTCGGGCGAGGTTAGCCTGCGCAGCGCGGCAAGAGACTCCTCGGCTTTGCCTTCCTGGATGACCCCCAGCGTGGCGTTCAGCACGACAATCGCCAGAATGACTATCGCCTCGATCCAGTCGCCAAGCGCCGCCGACAGCAGCGCGGCGAAGATCAAGACGTAGATGACGAAGCTCTGAAACTGGGCGAGCAGGCGCTGCCAGAACGTCGGGCGGGGCTGTTCGCGCAGCGCATTGGGGCCGACCTGCGCGAGCCGGTCATTCGCCTCCTGGGGCGTAAGCCCTTTCGCCCGGTCTGTCTGGAGCAGTTGTAGTGTTTCGGTCACGGAGATGGCGTGCCAGGCGTGATCAAGTTGTGGAACTGTCATTCGCGGGCTGATCCTCTGTCGGCGCATCGCGCCGGGACTCACCGATAATTGTGGTGACATAGTACCATGATCCGCGCCGATGTGCAGAAAACTCCGGCCCACAAGGGTAGTCTTTCTGGAGCCTTAAGGCACGCGAGACGGTCTGCACAGCCACATCGAGCGGAAGCGCAGGCGCGCCTTGCGCGTTCTTCGCTTCTTCGCTAATGTCCTTGCCAGGAGCCTTCTCTTGTCCTATAATTGTGAGTTGCCGTGAATCGGACACCGTTCGCCAAGTCTGCGAATGACCACAGGGACAGCATTGCTTCGACACCAGACTGCAACAGAGCACTATTGGACTGAGCACTTCGAGGTCACAGACGAAGACATTGAGTTCCTCTTCAATGTGTTCCTTGAGGGCGAGAAACCTCTCTCCAGCGAAGAGCTAGCCAGCCGGCTGGTCGCCTTTCGTATCGAACGAGAAGCACAACTGCTGCGCCGCCAGATTCAGCGCGGCGAGATATTCCAGCCCAGGCAGGTCTACCAGGTGGGCCAGGCGCTTGTCTTCCCGGCCATGAACTACGCCGTCGGGCAGGTAACGGGCACACGTCCTGGCAACAACCCCGAACACGGCCCTTTCACAGTCATCCAGGTTCGTTTCGAAGACGGTGAGCTGCGCGAGTTTGCCAGCGCCCTACAGACGCCGCACAGCCTCAACATTGATTTCAGCACTGATACGCAGGCTCCCCCTGTCACCGAGACTGATGTGAAGGCGATCCTCGGCAGCTACGGCGATGACATCGTCTACCTCATCGAGGAGCGGCTGCGCCAGGAGCCAGATGCAACCTACTTCGCCGGGCGCTGGTTCCTCAAGTCGCTGCTGGCCGACGTGACAATCGCCCATCTGCACCTGGCTGAAGCTGTGCTGGACATGCATGGCGGTGGCCCGCTTGAGACAGAGCAGATCATCAAGGAGATCGGTCTGCCCGCCGAGGTCAATCGCCGCTTGCAGTCATTCTCGCTGGATCACGCCATGTTCCGCGACGAGCGCTTCGACGAGGTAGGCCCGGCGGGGCGTGTGCTGTGGTGCCTGCGCGAGATGGAGCCCCCCGAAGTGCTCAGCGTGCCAGAGCGTCTGCGCTACAAGCCTATCGAGTACGATTGGCGGCTGCTGACCAACGAACTGGCTCAGCTTGAATTCGAGATAGACGACGAGTTGTCCAATCTGCGCTCGCCAGCATCGCCCGCTGACTCGGTCACGTTCAGCCTCAATTTCCCTCACCGCCGCACGGGGACGCTGCCGCTGAACTCACACCTGCGGCACATGTTCCCGACGGCGTATGAGGCACCGCGCATCCTGATGACGCTGGTAGACGGGCAGACAGGCGAGGAGATGCCGGGTTGGGTCGTCCGCGAGCACCGTTACGTCTACGGGCTGGCCGACTTCTACCGCCGTCACCGCCTGCCGGTCGGTGCCTACATCATCATCAAGCGCACCGACGATCCCTCGCGTGTGATCGTGGACTTTCACGCCCACCGCCCGCGCACCGAATGGATTCGGCTGGCGATAGCCGCGCCGGGCAACCGTATACAGATCGAGAACCAGAAGCGTGCCATTGGTGCCGAGTACGACGACCTGACTGTTCTGGGCGCGGATGATCTCAAGGCCATTGACGCGCTGTGGATCTCGACGGATAAGCCGCAGCGTAGCCTGGCCGACACCATGCGCGACCTAATGGGCGAGCTGGCGAAGCTGGCCCATCAGCGGACAGTCCATGCCAAGACTCTATACAGTGCGGTCAACGTGCTGCGTCGCTGTCCGCCTGGCCCCATTTTCGCCACACTCGTTTCAAGCGCAGACTTTGAGCACGTCGGGGGGCCATACTGGCGTCTCGTCTGAGCCACATGCCCTTGAGTTAAGGAAAGGCCGTGAATTCTTCGATCAGCGTTGCCAGCCGGCGGGTCAAGCCCACGCTCGATACCAGGTTCCATGTGGACTACGAATGGTGGGAGCGTGAAGGGCGCGATCTCCGCGTGTATTTGCTGAGCCACCTGCCGCCGGAGCAGCGTGAGTTCTTCATGCAACACCGCGACACCGAGAACGTGGACTGGGTTGATCCGGTCACCGCGGAAGTTGGCAAGGTGGATGCACTGCAGCGCGCCATCCGCGAAGCGAGCCAACAGTCTGACTTCATCACTCCGCACCTGTCGCTGGTGGATGCCGTCTTTCGCGTGTTCCTGGCGAACGACAATACTCCCCTCACCCCACACGAGTTGAGCGAGCGCATCGGTCGCCCTCCCATGATCATCCTGCGCACTCTGACGGGCGCGACCGTGTACAAGGGACTGCGCCCCTTTATCGAAGACGAGTAGCGAGCAAGCGGCGCTGAGCGCAGTAGTGGCGCGGGTTGACGCCGCAGGAAGCACGCCGTACAATGACGCCATGCCCCTGTAGCTCAGCGGACAGAGCAGCTGCCTTCTAAGCAGACGGTCGGGGGTTCGAGTCCCTCCAGGGGCGTCTGACAGGCCCAAGAACCAACAAGCCCGCAGATCGCGGGCTTGTGCTTTGGTTGGCTGTTTGAGTCGCCGGACAGAGCTTGCCAGCAACAAGGGGCTAGGACATGATAGCGGCGTAGAGCGTCTGTGTCTCGGCCTCCGGCGCTTTGCCCTCTTGCTTGAGCTGATCGAGCAGCTTCTGGTAGTGAGCCGCTGCCTCGCTGCGCCGTCCCAGGTCTGCGTAAAGCTGCATAATCTGCCGGTGGATCGGCTCATAGCGGTCGTTCTCACCGACGGCGCGCAGCAGCAGACCAAGCGCATGTTCCTGGCGACCTTCACTCAGGCGGATGCGAGCCATCTCGCTGAGCGCCTCCAGGTAGCCTTGCTGGTACTCCGCGCGCCGCTCCACAATCCACAGATCGCTGTGTCCCTGCAGGAAAGGCCCGCGATACAGATCGATCGCTGTCTGCCAGGCGCTCACCTTGTCTTCAGTCTCCGGCATACGCCCGCGCACCAGCGCTCCCACGAACTCGGTGATATCGTGCCGGACGGCAACCTCCGGGTTGACGCGATAGTAGCCCCCATCGTGGACGAGCACGTCGAAATTGAGAGCTTTGTGCAGGCGGCGCTTGGTCACGTGGAAGACATTGACCGCCTGATCGTTCTCGAGATCGGGCCAGAACGCCTGGCAGATCTCCGAGCGGGTTACAACGGGACGGTCAAGGGCAAAGAAGAACAGTAGCCGTGGCAGGTGCCCTTCCCACGTGCTGATTGCCTCGCCGTCCAGATAGACATATCCGGGGCCAAGCGCATTCACCTGAAGCTGCGTCTGGCCTCCGCTCTCAAGCATGTCGTAGAAGTTGCTGGTCACAAGCTGGTCATCGCGCAGGATGACAGCTTTCTTCTGGGCGATCAGCGAAATCCAGGGCAGACGCGGGAGCGTGCGGCTGTTGATCACGATGCGGCAGCGCGCCGGCGCGCGTAGGATGGTCTGCTCCACAAACCACTGAATATCGTCGGCCCCGTCCGTGCGATCATACTCATCCAGGATGAGGGTGAACGGCTCGCTGGCCAGGTCCATGATGTCCGCCACGAATGCATCGAGCAGATCGCCTAGCTGCTGGCTGGGATCGGACTGCGCCAGATTGACATGCCGGCCAAAAGTCGGGTACTGGTTGGCCAGATCATGGGTGATGCCGGACAGAAACGAACGCACATCAATGTCGTCCGGCCCCATCGCGTAGTAGAAGACGGTCTCCCCCGCCAGATTCATGAGTTGCGCGACGACCATGGAGCGATAGCGGCTCGCCGGGTGAAGAAGCACCACCCCTGCTTCCGCCCCACGTTCCCGAACAGCCCGAAGAGCATTTGCCACCAAGTCGTTTAGTTCCATTGTTCGGCCCCTGCATGCACATAGGTTCATTATGCCATAGTATATGAGATGCCGGGCGATAAGGCAAGTACTAATGTGCGCGTTCCGCTCACTTACCAACTGGCTTTAATCAATTCCTGCGGGTAGCTTACCCATAGCGCCTACAGGAACGATTACCAGCGGACGCAACGATGCCACTTCGCAGAGCTGCCACCATCTGCCCGATTGGACACTCGCGCCCTCTGCTGATACAATACTGCCCAAGCCCAGGATATGAGCTGCCGCACCCTCTGCGCCGCGTCCTTCGACAGCCGCGCCTGGCAGCGCCCAATGAGCTTTGTGAGAGTTCACACCATGGTCAAAACAGTGAGAAACCTGACGGTGCTCGGCGCAGGTCTTGGTGTCAGTGCAGTGGTGGGCTGGCTTCTGCTCAGAGAGAGCAAGCGCAGCAAAATCGCCGAGCGGATCATCGTCCGCTCGCGTGCTCACAGCACCGCTGCCGAGCCTGTTGCTGCGATCGTGCTCCCGCTGGACAAGATCGCGCTCGACCTTGAGCAAGCGCCACCCCCTACCCCCGTGACTGACGACTTCACCCTGATCAAGGACATCGGCCCTCGCTTCGCTCAAGCCCTGCGTGACGCCGGGATCACCCGCTTTGCCCAACTGGCCGCTCTGACTCCCGAAACCCTATCCGACCAGCTTGCACCGTTTGTCACCGTGCGCGCGCAGCGCATTCGCAGCAGAGACTGGATCGGCCAGGCACAGCAGCTCGCGGCATCCGCCGGGCAATAACCATGGCCACCGTCATCCCATCCGGCATCACACTGCACCAGTCGGCCAATGAGCTAGTGATCCAGTGGTCGGATGGCCGGACGTGCCGCTACCCAGTCGGCCCACTGCGTATGGCGTGCCCATGCGCGGAGTGCCGGGGCGGACACGCCAACATGGGACGGCAGGGCGATCCAGAGAACCTGCTTGATCTAGTCCCTGACCAGCCGTACACGGTTGAGCGCCTGGAAATTGTTGGCAACTACGCGCTCCAGTTCTATTGGAGCGACGGGCATCACGCCGGCATCTACACGTGGGACTATCTCTACCGGCTGTGCCCGTCAGAGGCCCGTTGATGTTCGATCGCTTCTACGTCCATCATCACATGGTACCCACTGACGACCACATACTGCGGATGGAGGCAGTCGAGACTATCGAGTACTGCCTGACGCGCGGCGAGGACGCTGAGTTCATCGCTTTCATGGAGGCACAGATTACCTGTCGCCCGCCGCGCCTGGACTTGCTGCGCGACATCGCCGATGAGCTGCTCCTGCGCCTGCTGGCCCTGCGCCAGCAGCGCGACGATGTTCGTGACCGCGTGGTTAGGATGCTGCTCGATGACTATGGCATTGACGTGTCGGGGCGCTACCCGGCGGACGCGCCGGAGCAGTACGAGCGCCTCTCTGTTGACGAGATCATCAACCCCGCCGCTCACCGCCTGAGTGAAGCAGCGACCCAAGACCTGGCCCTCATTCGCAAGACGGTGCAGGCGTCCCTGGAAATGGTGCGCCAGCTTTCCGCCGACATACGGCTGACCGAGCGTCTTCATCAGGCAGTTGCAGACTGGCTGAAGGGCTTGAGCGCCCACTCATCGCGCAGTTTGCTCAGCCAGCAAGCACCGCCAGACCACAAAGACGAGACTTTGCTTCACTGACCTCCGCCCGTTGTGGGCGCTGTCCATGCGCGAGCAGAACACGAGATGCCCATGCAGAAACCCTATGAACGCTACCTACAGGAAATCCTGATTGACAGCGAGACCCTGCAAGCTCGCGTGGCAGAGCTTGGACGGCAGATCAGCGCGGACTACGCGGGGCAGTCCAACGTCCTCCTGATCTGCGTGCTCAAAGGGGGCGTGCTGTTTCTTTCCGATCTCATGCGGCACCTCGACTTTCCGCACAGCATTGACTTCATGGCGATTGCCAGCTACGGCAGCGGCGCGCGCGAGTCGTCGGGGCGCGTCCGCATTGACATGGACTTGCGCCAGGACATCGCTGGCAAGCACATCATCATCGTTGAGGACATCGTAGATAGCGGGCACACGCTCCAATATATCCTCAGCGTCCTGGCGACTCGCCAGCCAGCCAGCGTCAAAATCTGCACCCTGCTCAGCAAGCCCAGCCGCCGCCTTGTCCACATTGACCTGGACTATGTCGGCTTCGAGATTCCCGACAAGTTCGTGTTCGGCTATGGGCTTGACCTGGACGAGTATTTCCGCAACTTGCCTTTCATCGGCGTCTGCAAGTCCGACAGTCTGGTGGGAGCCTCCTAGGTGGTTCTCGATCCCGTCGCACCGGGACGCCCATTGCTCTGGCCGCCGGTCGTCGAGCGCCTTCAGGCGCTGCTGCCCGATGCGCCCGTGTACATTGTGGGCGGGGCCGTGCGCGACGCGTTTCTACAGCGCCCCCTCAAAGACCTCGACCTGGCTGCTCCATCTGACGGCAGGCCGCTGGCGCGGCAGATCGCCGACGCCTTGCACGGCGCTTACTACCCGCTTGATCCACAGCGGAGGGTTGGGCGCGCCCTGATCACCTGGGAGGATCAGGACATCACCATTGATGTGGCGCAGTTTCGCGGCCCAGACCTGCTCGCTGACCTGACCCTGCGCGACTTCACGGTCAATGCGATGGCCGTCCCGCTGGCGGGCGATCTCCAGCGCATCATAGACCCGCTGGGCGGCCTGGGCGACTTGCAGGCCAGGCGTCTGCGCATGTGCGCGCCAGAGGCCATCGCCGACGATCCCGTGCGCAGTCTGCGCGCCATCCGCCTGAGCATCACTTTTGGGCTGCTGATCGAAGCGAGCACTCGCCAGGCAGTGCGCGCCGCTGTCCCTCACCTGGCGCAGTGCTCGGCGGAGCGCATCCGCGACGAGTTCCTCGCCATCCTGGGGACTTCCAAGCCTGCGGCAGGGCTTGCCGCGCTCCAGCAGCTTGGCTTGCTGGGCCAGATTGTCCCGGAAGCCGCAGCCCTGGCAGGCGTGACCCAGCCTACCCCACACCAGTACGATGCCTGGCGGCACACGCTGGCTGTGGTAGACCGCCTGGCGGCCATTGTGCGCCTGCTGTCCGAGCCATCCGCCGCCGAGGCCGCCAACGCCCAGATCGGCCTGATCGCCTTTGCCCTGGCTCACTATCGCCAGCCGTTGGCCGAGCACATCGCCGGGAAGTGGGCCGCTCAACGCCCTCACCGTGCGCTGCTAATGCTGGCGGGGCTGCTGCATGACATCGGCAAGCCGGAGGCAATGAGCAGCCGAGCCAGTCGCGATCCGGACTCGCCCGCATTCCCCCAGCACGAGCAGATCGGTGCCGCCATCGCGGAGCGGCGGGCGGCTGCCTTGCGCCTGAGCAACGAAGAGACAGCCCGCCTGACGGCCATCGTGCGCCACCATATGCGCCCCCTGTGGTTGTATAGCAGCGGGCCAGCCAGCAAGCGGGCCGTGTACCGGTTCTGGCGTGACACGGACCGTGCAGGGATAGACGTATGTCTGTTGGCGCTGGCCGACTACCTGGCCACCTATGGGCTGGCTCTTGACACGCGCGACTGGGCGCATTATCTCGACCAAGTTCGCCGCCTGCTCGAAGGCTACTTCGACCATTACGACACAGAGGTTGCGCCCCCCGCCCTGGTCAGCGGGCGCGACCTGCTGCACCATCTTCATCTGGAACCCGGCCCGCTGATCGGCGAGATGATCGAGAAGATCACCGAGGCGCAGGTCGAAGGGCATATCTCCACCAAAAAGGAGGCGCTGGACTGGGCCAGACGCCTCCTCGACGAGCACAATTCGTGATCCGCTCACGGCTCACTCGCCGCCGGGCACATCGTCCTCGTCTGCACTGCGCTCGAAGAACCAGAGCATCGTCTTGCCATAGACCCGCTCATCATAGGGCCGCAGCGCCCGCAGACTGATCTCCTCGCGCTCGCGCGGGTCAATCTGCACGATGACGATGCCATCCGGCTGGAGATGCGCCGGATGCTCATCCAGCGCGAGCAGAACCTCTTTCCACAGCCCCTCGTACTGCGGGGGAGCCACATAGATGTACTCAAACGGCTCAGGGTGAGGACGCCGCAGGTAAACGAGGGAATCGGCGCGCAGCACCTCGGCCCTGTCTGCCAGCCGCGTGTGCTCCAGGTTTTCGCGGATGGTACGGATCGCCAGCGGGTGCCTGTCAATGAACAGCACGCGCCCGGCTCCACGACTCAGCGCCTCGATTCCCACCGACCCCGTGCCGGCGAACAGGTCGAGGAATGAGCTGCCCACAACGCCCTGCCCCAGGATGTTGAACAGAGCTTCCTTGACGCGATCCATGACGGGCCGGGTGGAGTCGCCGGGCACCATCTTGAGCCGACGTCCTTTCGCCGCACCCGCAATCACGCGAATCGGCACAGTCTCCTCCTGGATCAGGGCTTCGCTTCTACAACTTCGCGCACGGCGCGGATGTTCGACTGGGGCGTGGTCGTCATGATGACGCAGCCCGTTGAGAGAAGGAAGCGCCGCCCGTGCGTCTGCTCGATGGCTTCGCGGGCCTGGGTGCGCACGTCCACAGGGGTGCCGTTGTGCATAGGGTTCCAGCGGCCCAGGCCACCGCTAACCACGCCCCCGAAGCGAAGTCTGCCTTCGGCCAGGCTCAGCCCGCATTCCCGATCGTGCCAGTTGATGACCTGGATCGGGTAGTCGGCGATCAGGTCAAACATGGGAGCCTGGCCGTGCAGATGCACCATGTTGAACCACCACGCATCCGGCAGCGCCTCCAGAATCTGCAGATCGAAGGGACGGCCAAACTCGCGGTATTCGTCTTCGCTCATCACCGTGTGCGAAGCGTGCTGGATGGCGTAGAAGATGCCGGAAACGCCGCTGCGACGCATCGCGTCTATGAAACGCAGGGTGCTCTCGGTGATGGTGTTCAGGCCGGTCTTCAGGCGGTCGGGCGCGGTGCGCAGGTGCTCGATCAGCAGTTCGCGGCCCGCGATGTTCTTCGCCTGGGCCAGCGGGCTGAAGATGGTCTGGATGAAGGGCACGTCATCGCCCAGCGCGCTCTTGAGCAGCCGCAGCACTTCAAGCTGGCGTCCCAGCGCGCCACGCGAGGGATCGAGCACGCGCAGCTCAGTCCAGTCCAGCGATCGCTGCACCGCATAGCGCACATACTCCCGCGTTCCCTCCAGATTGCCCTGCCAGCGATCCTGCACGCCGTAGTCTGCCACACAGTAGCTGCTGGCAGGAGTCACCTTGACAAAATCGAAATCCCACTGGCGTTGGAAGGCAACCGTTGCTTCCGCCAGATCAACGGCGCGCTGGTCGTCGCCGGGCCAGTGACGCCATAACGCCACAGGAACGCGGTCGGTCTCTTCTCCGGCGACCGTTCTCTCCAGGCGCTCACGTTTGCTCAGGGCCATGTTACTTCCGTTCTGAGGTGGGCTACTCTGGGTGAAATCAGATGAAATCGGCCATCTGCTCGATCTGCTGCTTGACCATTCGTTGCAGCATGAAGAAGCGTTCCTTATCTTCAGAGTCAGTCTCGACGGCCTTGGCGATGAGGTCAGCTACGGTCTTGAATGCCTGCAAGGACTTGTCTTTGTCGCCCGCCTTGCGATAGGACAGCGCGATCCCCCAGTTGGCGTCAATGTTATCTGGAACCTCGGCTAGAATCTGCGCGAACTGCTTGATAGCGGCCTCGTGCGCGCCGGAATAGTGCGCTTTCCATGCCTGGCCAATTCTTGATTTGGTCTCTTTGGGGTCCATAGGTGCCTCCGGGGTAGTTGCTTGCCGACCGGCCTGAGCGCAAGCCGGTACGCGACAGGATCAAGGACGCATCTGCACGGATT
>MTKY01050774.1_pt1 | contig 12654 bp, 8 predicted proteins | sample 1042731 | NCBI WGS metagenome assembly MTKY01 (sample SAMN06212206, study PRJNA360538) | anaerobic digester metagenome | biome: Wastewater treatment plant; material: sludge; isolation source: anaerobic digester fed with sludge from wastewater treatment plant | place: Denmark: WWTP Soeholt ... | reverse complement strand
CCCGCGTGCCGACCGTGTCCGACCCGACTGATCAGCGCCGCCGCCGCTGGCAATGCCGCCAGGTAGCCCGCGGTCGCAGTGACGAACCCCGCCCGACCGACCGCAAACACGGGGGCGCCCAGCCAGCCGGCCGCCACGTAGAGCAGCATCGCGGCCGCCGCCTCACGAGGCCGCAGGAGCAACCCCGCCAGGGCAACCGCCAGGGTCTGCAAAGTGACGGGCACCCATCCGATCGGAACCGCCACCTGCGCCGCCAAGGCGGCCAGCACAGCCAAGCCGATCACCCGCGCGGCGGCAAGCGTTGCCGGCCCGGTGTCGGAGAGGGTCCGGACCGGCCATTGGGGCACGTCGAGCATCGCACCGCACCTCCCTGTGGTTCGCACCCGCGGATCAGACGCCGCCCGAACAGGGACGACTACTTCCGTCGACGCTTCACGCCGTACTTGCTGCGGCTGCGATTCCGCGGCCGGCCCGCCTTGTCGTTCTCCACGCCCGCGCAGTCGAGAGCCCCACGAATGATGTGGTAGCGCACGCCCGGCAGGTCCCGCACACGTCCTCCGCGGACGAGCACCATGGAGTGCTCCTGCAGGTTGTGGTCCACGCCTCCGATGTAGGCGGTGACTTCCTTGCCGTTCGTGAGCCGCACACGGGCAACCTTGCGGAGGGCCGAGTTCGGCTTTTTGGGAGTCTGCGTCTTGACGATCAGACAGACGCCGCGACGCTGCGGGCACCGCTCGATGTCCCGCACTTTGGACTTGCGCGGCACAAGGCGCCGTCCGTTTCGGACCAATTGATTGATGGTTGGCATGAACTCTCCTTACATACAACCGTGCGGCTCGGAGAGGCGGCGGTCACCACCCCCCCGGCCGTCGTCTTTTTTCCTACGCCTCGTCGCCCGACAGTTCGCGGACGGGGCTGCCGGCCCCCTCGCCGGGCGATCCGGCCGACGCCAATTCCCGCCCCAGCAGGCTCGAAAGACCGGTTCCCTCGCCGCCAAATCCACTGAGAGCTCCCAGTCGCGATTCGGCGCCGGCCGCGTCGGGCGTGGGGGAGATCATATCCGCCGCCTGATCTTCCACAATCGGAAGCGGCTCGCCGATCCGCCTCACGCGCAAATCCAGGTGCGGCTTGAACGCCGTCCCCGCCGGGATCAGATGGCCCAGAATCACATTCTCCTTCAGGCCCAGCAGCGGATCCACCGCGCTGGCCAGCGAGACCTCCGTGAGAACCTTCGTGGTCTCCTGGAACGATGCCGCTGAAATGAAGGATTCGCTCTGCAGGCTGGCCTTCGTGATGCCCAGCAGGATCGTGGTGGCGGTGGCCGGCTTGGGTTTCTTGCCCTTGGCCGGTTCGCCGCCGCTCTGTTCCACCTCGTCGTTCTTTTCTTCCAGCACCGTTTTGCGGACGATCTGTCCCTTGGTCAGGTCGGTGTCACCCGGATCCTCGATCCGCACGCTCTTGGACAGTTCTTCGTTCGCCGCGCGGAAGCGGAACTTGTCCGTCACCTCGCCCGGCAGGAAACCGGAATCGCCGGGCGATTCGATCTTCACGCGGCGGAGCATCTGGGTCAGGATGATTTCCAGGTGCTTGTCGTTGATGCTGACGTTCTGACTCCGATAGACGGCCTGGATCTCCGCCAGCAGATACTGCTGCAGCGCCTCCTCGCCACGGATTCGCAGAATGTCCGTCGGCACGAGGGGCCCTTCGATCAGCGGATCGCCGGCGTCCACGTGGTCGCCGGCATGCACCAGAAGCTGCTTGTCCTGCGGCACGTGGTGCTCGCGTTCCATGCCGCTTCCGCTGCGCACGATAATGGTCATTTTGCTGCGGCGTTTGTCGGCCCGGATTTCCACCACGCCGGAAATCTCCGCCATGACGGACGGTTCTTTCGGGCGCCGGGCCTCGAAGATCTCCGTCACACGCGGCAGGCCGCCGGTGATGTCCTGGGTGCCGCTCATCGCACGCGGCTGGCGGGCCAGCAGCGTGCCCGGCAAAATGGCCTGGCCTTCCGTGACTTCGATCCGGGCCTTGGCCGGCAGATAGTGATAATCCTGAACCCGTCCCTCGCTGTCCTCGATCACGATCTGGGGATGCTTCTCGCCCTTGTGCTCGACCACGACAAACCGAGCGCCAACACGGTCCTGCTCGGCCCGCACGGTCTCACCCTCGGCGATATCCTGGAATCGCACGAAGCCGCTCACCTCGGCCAGAATCGGCGTCAGGTGCGGGTCCCAGACGACAAGGGTCTGGCCGGTTTTGATCCTGGTGCCTTCGGCCACCAGAATCTCCGCTCCGTACGGAACCTTGTAGGCCTCCAGCTCCCGTTCCTTTTCGTCCACGAGAACCACTTCGCCGTTCCGTTTCAGGGCGACCACGCGCGCGGGCATCTGGCCCTGGGCGGCGATGGTCACGGCCGCCAGATCGCGGTATCGCACAATCCCTGCCGACCCGGCGATGAGCTTGTTCTCCACGACGGCGCGCGATGCGACGCCACCGGTGTGGAACGTCCGCATCGTCAACTGAGTGCCCGGTTCGCCGATGGATTGCGCCGCGATGATTCCCACGGCCATGCCTTCCTCCACCAGCAGCCCGGTAGACATGTCCACCCCGTAGCAGGAGGCACAGCAACCCAGCGGGCTCTCACACGTGAGCGGACTGCGCACGCGGATCATATCCAGGCCCAGATTCTCAATTTTCCGGGCGATGTCGGCGGTGATACACTCGTTTTCAGAGACGATGATTTCGTCGGTCACCGGATTGCGGATCGTGTCGCGGGCCACACGTCCCACGATGGCCTCCCGCAGCGGAATCTCGATCTCCTCGCCGCGGTAGATGGCGCTTTTGGTAATCCCGTTGATCGTGCCGCAGTCGGTCCGGTTGACGATCACGTTCTGGGCCACGTCGGCCAGTTTCCGCGTCAGATAGCCGGAGTCGGCCGTTTTCAGGGCCGTGTCCGCCAGCCCCTTGCGGGCTCCGTGCGTCGAACTGAAATACTCGAGCACGGAGAGACCCTCGCGGAAATTCGCCTTGATCGGCGTCTCAATGATTTCGCCCGAAGGCTTGGCCATCAACGCGCGCATGCCCGCCAACTGCCGGATCTGGTCCACGCTGCCCCGCGCTCCCGACTCCGTCATCAGGAAAATCGGATTGAGATAGGCCCGGGCCTCGGGCGGCGCGATCCACTGACCCCGTTCTCCGCGAACAGCCGCCATATACCCGCCCTCTTCATCGCGATAGTCGTGTCGCAGTTCGGTCATCATGGCCTCGGTGACCTGTTCGCGGGCGTGAATCCAGACGTCGATCATCTGGTTGTATCGCTCCAGGGGGGTCAGGGCCCCGTTCGCGTGATCCCGCTCGATCTGGTCGACTTTCTTCTGCGCCGTGTCAATGATGTCGCTCTTGGCGGCCGGAACGCGCAGGTCGCTCAGCGCGAACGACAGGCCAGCCAGTGTGCTGAAGCGGAATCCCGTTTCTTTGATCCGGTCCAGCAGATCCACGGTGGCCGCCCGCCCCAGGATGGCGTGACAGTCCGCGATCACCCGGCCGGATCCGCGCTGGGAAAGGGAGCAATTGTAGAACGGCATGCTGGGCGCCAGGATATCGTTGAAAATCAGACGCCCGACCGTCGTCACGACGCGGCCGTTGGCTGGTGTGTTCTCGATGGGCCCCTTTGCGTCGCGCACGAGCTGACGCCGGGTGATTCGCACCCGGATAAAGTCGTGCAGGCCAATCTGGCCCAGCGCGTGCGCGTACATCGCCTCGTGCTCCGAGAAAAACGCCTTCATGTCCTTCTCTTCCACCCGGGGGCTGACGTGATCGGTGGTCAGGTAGAAGATGCCCAGAACCATGTCCTGCGAGGGGGACATGATGGGGCTGCCGTTTGCCGGGCTGAAAACGTTGTTCGTCGCCAGCATGAGCACGTGGGTTTCGGCCTGGGCTTCCACGGAGAGGGGCAGATGAACGGCCATCTGATCGCCGTCGAAATCGGCATTGAACCCGCGACACACGAGCGGATGGATGCGGATCGCGTTGCCTTCCACCAGCACCGGTTCGAAGGCCTGGAGACCCATCCGGTGGAGGGTGGGGGCGCGGTTCAGGAGCACGGGATGCTGGTAAATCACCTCTTCCAGGATGTCCCAGATTTCCTGGTCGCGCCGCTCCAGCATTTTCTTGGCGGATTTGATGGTATCGGCCAGGCCGCGTTCCTTCAGCTTGCGGATGATGAAGGGCTGAAAGAGCTCCAGGGCGATCTTTTTGGGCAGGCCGCACTGGTGCAGCTTGAGTTCCGGGCCCACCACGATGACCGAACGGGCCGAGTAGTCCACCCGCTTGCCCAGGAGGTTCTCGCGAAAGCGCCCCTGTTTGCCCTTGATCATGTCCGTCAGCGATTTGAGGGGCCGGTTGCTTGACCCCAGCACGGCCCGTCGGCAGCGTCCGTTGTCAAACAGAGCGTCCACCGCCTGCTGGAGCATCCGCTTCTCGTTCTGGATGATCACTTCCGGCGCGTTGAGGTCCACCAGTTTCTTCAGCCGGTTGTTCCGGTTGATGATGCGCCGATACAGGTCGTTCAGGTCGCTGGTCGCGAAGTTCCCGCTTTCCAGCAGAACCAGCGGGCGCAGGTCCGGCGGGATCACCGGAATCACGTCCAGCACCAGCCAGGTCGGATCGTTCTCGGAATTCCGCAGGGCCTCCACGATCCGCAGCCGCTTGGTCAGGTCCTTGATCTTCTGCTTGCTGGCCGTCTCTTCGATTCCCTGCCGCAGTTCCACCGCCAGGTTGGCCAGATTCAGGCGTTCCAGCAGGGCCTTGATCGCCTCCGCGCCCATCATCGCCGTGAAGGAGGCGCCGTATTTGTCCTGGGCGGCCCGGTACTCCTCTTCCGTGAGCAACTGTCGCTCTTTCAGCGGCGTGTCGCCGGGGTCCACCACCACGTAGTCCTGGAAGTAAACCACCTTCTCCAGGCTCGTCGTTTTCATGCTCAACAGGCAGCCCAGACGCGAGGGCATCGCCTTGAAGAACCAGATGTGGACCACCGGGGCGGCCAGGTTGATATGGCCCATCCGCTTGCGGCGCACGCGGGAATGGGTGACCTTCACTCCGCAGCGATCGCAGATAATGCCCTTGTGCTTCGTCCCTTTGTACTTGCCGCAGGCGCACTCCCAGTCACGCTCGGGCCCGAAGATGCGCTCGCAGAACAGGCCGTCCTTTTCCGGCCGGTACGTGCGGTAGTTGATCGTCTCGGGCTTGCGTACCTCGCCGAATGACCAGCTCCGGATGTCGTTGGGCGATGCCAGCGAAATCTTCACACTGCCGTAGTCATTCACGCGGTCGTAAATGCTGTCCGCCATGATTGCCAAGCCTTCCTCTCTGACGAGGTCGCCTGTCCGTCGGATTCATCCCTTCGACGCCGCCGGCGGAACCGTCCGCCGGGGGCAGCTCACCCCTCGTTCCCGGACTGTCCCGCATCCACGTTGGCGGGCGCCGTGACGCCCGAATCCAGGTGGAGGACCACCAGACCGCTCGCCTTGCGGAACCCGATCTCCTCGCAGAAGTCCACCTCGGTCCCATAGGCCAGCGCGGTGATCCGCTCGCATCCGTAGTCCCGCAGGGCTCCGATCACCCGCAGGGCCATCTCGCGCGCGATCCCGTAGCTGTCATGCTCAATCCGTCCATCCTTGCGGGTGATGCAGGCCGGGCCCTGAAAGCGCGGGTCCAGTTTGCAGTCCGCCAGTTGCCCCCGAACGCCGTCCGTCACGCCGCGCGCCATCCCGATCAGTTCGCCCTCGCGGCGCGCCGTCACGAAGCAGAACGTGTTGTCCACCATCCGTTTCACTTTGGACACGTCCTGCGTCGTCTGGTGATGCTGCTTGCGGTAGAAAGCCAGCAGTTCCTCCGGATCGATCGTGCTTACCGTCTCGTACGCCACGTCCGCAGGCATGATCCGTCTCCCGCACAACTCCCCGGCGACCGGGCGGCTCCGCCCTCCGCCGACTCAGATCACCCGCTTCTTCTCCAGTTGGATGTTCAGGCACAGTCCGCGGATCTCGTTGCACAGAACGTCAAACGAGACCGGAGTGCCCGCCTCCAGGGTGTTCGTCCCCTTGACCATGGATTCGTAGATTTTGGTGCGGCCCTCAACGTCGTCGCTCTTGACGGTCAGGAGCTCCTGCAGCACGTAGGCGGCCCCGTAGGCCTCCAGCGCCCAGACCTCCATCTCGCCGAACCGCTGACCGCCGGTCCGCGCCTTGCCGCCCAGCGGCTGCTGCGTAATCAGGCTGTACGGGCCGGTCGCTCGGGCGTGAATCTTGTCGTCCACCAGGTGGTGCAGCTTCATCATGTAGATATAGCCCGCCGTCACATCCTGATCGAACGGCTCGCCCGTGCGGCCGTCCAGCAGGCGAAGCTTCCCGCTCTGGGGCATCTCGCAGAAAATCTCGCGGGTCTGTCCCGCCTGCGCCACCGCCGTCGCGTCTTGCCGCCTCTGCCGCACCAGTTCGTTGGCCTCGCTGACGGCCTGGAAGATCTCTGCCTCCTTCGCCCCGTCGAACACAGGTGTCACCGCCTGGAAGCCCAGAATGCGGGCCGCCCAGCCCAGGTGCGTTTCGAGAATCTGCCCCACGTTCATGCGTGATGGCACGCCCAGGGGGTTCAGACAGATGTCGACGGGCGTTCCGTCCTCCAGGAACGGCATGTCTTCCTCCGGCATGATGCGGGCGATCACGCCCTTGTTCCCATGCCGCCCCGCCATCTTGTCACCGACCGCCAGCCGGCGTTTGGTGGCCACATACACCTTGACCATCTCCAGCACGCCCGAAGGCAGTTCGTCCCCCCGTTTGAGCTGGGCGATCTTCCGGTCGCGTTCCTCCGCCAGGCCGTCGATCCGGGGCCAGAACCGATCCACCAGGGCCATCGCCTCCTCCCGCAGGGCGGCCGGTTTGACCCATTTCAACTCACGGGCCCGGACCTGCTCGGCCATCGCATCGACCTGCTCGAGAATCACCTCGCGCAGGTCGCTGTAGCCGACCTTCTGCCGCGTGTTCGGATCGATCATGGGCTGGTTGGTCAGCGCTTCGATCGCCTGGCACATCTGCTTGAAGGCTTCGATGATTTTTCCGTTGCACTCGTTGCGGTAATCCTCGATCTCCGCGTTGAGCTGGGCCTTCTGTTCGTCCGTCATGTGGACGCGGCGCGAAAACCGCTTGGCGTCGATCACGACACCCTCCTCGCCGGCGGGCAGTTCCAGCGAGTCGTTTTTGACGTCTTCGCCCGCGCGGCCGAAGATGGCGTGCAGCAGCTTCTCCTCCGGCGACAACTCCGTTTTGGATTTCGGGCTGACTTTGCCCACCAGGATATCGCCCGGGCCGACGCGCGTGCCGGGCCGCACCACCCCGTTGGCGTCGAGGTTGCGCAGCGCTCGTTCCGAGACGTTCGGAATGTCCGCCGTGAACTCCTCCCGGCCCAGCTTCGTCTCCCGGATCTCCACCTCGAATTCCTCGATGTGGATGCTCGTGAACACGTCATCCTTCACCAGACGCTCGCTGATCAGGATGGCGTCCTCGAAGTTGTAGCCGTCGAACGTCATGAAAGCGACCAGAACGTTCTTTCCCAGAGACAGTTCGCCCTGCACCGTGGCCGGACCGTCCGCGATGATCTGGCCGGCCTTCACCCGCTCGCCCAGCCGGACAATCGGTTTCTGATTCAGACAGGTGCGTTCATTGAGGCCCTGGAATTTCCGCAGCACGTATTCGTCCGTATCGTTGACGACGATGCGCAGGGCGTCTACCCAGGTCACCTTGCCCGCCTTCGCCGCGCGGACCACCATGCCGCTGTTCTCCGCCACCGCCCGTTCCATCCCGGTCGACACGACGGGCGGCGTGCACTTGAGCAGCGGAACGGCCTGTCGCTGCATGTTGGACCCCATCAGGGCCCGGTTGGCATCGTCGTGCTCCAGGAAAGGGATGAGGGCCGCGCTGACGCCCACCGTCTGTTTCGGCGAGATATCCACGTACTCGATGTCCGAAGCGGGGATCTGTTTGAGTTCGCCGCTGCACCGGGCGACAGCCTGCCCCTCCTGCACGTGGCCGTTGCCCGCCACCAGGACTTCAGGCGGGGCCAGGACATGCCGCATTTCCTCATCCGCCCGCAGATACACGACGTCCGGATCTAACCGGCCGCCCTTGCCCACTTTGCGGTACGGGGTGACGAGGAAACCGTAATCATCCACGCGGCTGTAGATGCCCAGCGACGCGATCAGGCCGATGTTCGTGCCTTCCGGCGTCTCGATCGGGCAGATCCGGCCGTAGTGGCTGATATGCACGTCCCGGACTTCAAAGCCCGCCCGCTTCCGGTTCAGTCCGCCCGGCCCCAGGGCCGACAGACGCCGCTCATGGGTGAGCTGCGACAACGGGTTTGTCTGATCCACTACCTGCGAGAGCTCGCTGCGGCCGAAAAAGAACTCGATTGCGGAGCTGACCGGCTTGCTGTTGACCAGCTCGGCCAGCCGGCTGATCTGCTCCGGATCCTTCAGACTCATCCGCTCCTGCACCGTGCGGCGCAGTTTCAGGAACCCCTTGCGAAGCTCGTCGGCCGCCAGTTCGTCGATCGTCCGCAGCCGCCGGTTGCCCAGATGGTCGATGTCGTCCACCTCAAACTGCGCTTCGCCCGTACGCAGGAGCATCAGATACTTCAGACATTCCACCACGTCCTCGACGTGCAGGATCATATCGTCGTCCGAGGTGTCGGTGCCCAGCTTGCGGTTCACCCGGAAGCGACCCACCTTGCCCAGCCGGTATCGGTTCTCGTCGAAAAACTTCTCGCTGAACAGCTTGCGGGCTTTATCGATCTGGGGCGGGTTGCCCGGCCGGAGCTTCCCGTAGATCTTCAGCAGCGCTTCCTCGTGCGACCGGCACGTGTCCTCCGCCAGCGTATTGAGGATCAGCGGATCACCCACCTTCTGGATCACGCGCACCTGCTTGATCTGCGAGTTCTGAACCTGCGTCAGCGCGTCTCCGATCTGACATCCCGCCTTGACCAGCTCCTCGCCGGTCTCCTCATCGATGATGGCGGTGACGGCGTACATCTCCGGCTTGAGAGCCGAGGTCCGTACCATTCGGGTCTCGTGGAACTCCTCCACGATGGACTCGTCCGAGGAATAGCGCTCGGCCATCGCCCGGACGAACGTGGTGGCGGGGATCTTGCTGGACTGGTCGATCCGGACAGCCAGAACGTCCTGCTTCGTAACGTTGATCTCGATCCAGCTTCCACGCTCGGGGATGATGCGGCAGGCGTGCAGCGCCCGGTCGCCTTCCGCCTGGTCCTTCACAAAATCCACCCCCGGGGAACGGTGCAACTGGGAAACGATCACCCGCTCCGCCCCGTTGATGATGAACTCGCCGCCGCCGATCATGATCGGCAGCTCGCCCAGGTAAATGTGGTCCTCCTGAATCTCGTCCTTGTCCTTGCGGACCAGCCTCACGCGGATGCGGAACGGCATGCCGTACGTGAGTCGGAGTTGACGACACTCGTCCGGCGTATAGCGCGGCTTGCTCAACTCATAGCTGATGTAGTGGAGCGACAGGTTCCCGTCATAGCTTTCGATCGGGAAAACCTCCCGGAGCAGCGCTTCCAGCCCGCTGCACGACCGCTCGAGCGGCCCCGCCTCCGCCTGAAGGAACCGGGCATACGATTCCGTCTGAAGGTTGATCAGGTTGGGGACCGGCATGGCATCGCCGACCCGGGCGAAGTTCCGCACGTTCTCGAACTTGAACATCGACCTCACCTCACGGCACAAGCCGCGGCGGACCGGGCCCCCATCCCGGATCCCGCGCGCCGTCGCGCAGGCCGGAATGTCCGGAACCGGCTCCGCCGTCCAACATTCACCTGGCTGCCGGAGCGCGGCGCGAACCTCCCTCGGCCCAAACCGCAGTCCGGCGTCAAGAACACTCTGGAAATACCCGGGGAACTTCCCGTTGGTGAGGCATCTGTGTCAACCGGACGTCCCTGCTCATCCGGTCGGTCCCGCCTCCCAGGGACAGGCGCGCAGCGCCGCCGCCCACGAACCCGCGGGACAGGCGTCGCGGCACATTGCTCGGCGCGACTCGAAATCTCGCACCCACTCGTCAAACCCGACGCTACTTCAACTCCACGGCGGCGCCCACTTCCTCCAGTTCCTTTTTGAGTGCCTCGGCGTCCGCCTTCGAAATCCCTTCCTTCACCGGCTTGGGCGCGCCGTCCACCAGATCCTTGGCCTCCTTCAGGCCCAGACCCGTATGGGCACGGACCACCTTGATCACCTTGATCTTCTGGTCGCCCGCCGCCGCCAGGATCACGTCAAACGTGTCCTTTTCCTCGACCGCCGCCGCCTCGCCCCCGCCCGCGGCCGGACCGGCCGCCACGACGACACCGCCACCGGCAGGCTCGATTCCGTGGGCCTCCTTGAGGTAGTCCACCAGCTCCTGCGCCTCCTTCACCGTGAGCCCGACGATTCCATCCGCCAGGTCCTTGATCTTCGCGCTGACTTCCTTCACCGGTGCGTCTGCCATCTCTGCCTGACTCCTGCTATTTCTATGGTTCCATCCGCCGGTCGAATAGGCGGCGTCCCACCGACGCCATTTCATTCCGCCCGAAGGCGGAACCAGTCCGTCCGTCGCGAATGAATGATTCCCGTTTTTCCGCCGCCGCGCCGCCCCCGGCTACTCGCTCCCGTTCCCACGCGGAGCTCACGCCGCCCCTTTTTCGTCACGATCCGCGATCGCCTTCACGCAGCCGGCGATTCTCGCCTGCGGCCCCGCAATGCAGCCGGCCACACGCCGACCGGGCGAACTGATCAGCATCGCCACCTCTCCGATGAGCTCGAGGCGCCCTTTCAGCCGCGAGACTTCCTCCACCGTCATAAGCGCCGGATCGCCCTCGATGATCGCCTGCTTCAGGCGGATGACGGCAAAATCCTTCAGGGCAGCAACCAGGGTTCTGGCCACTTCCAGAATGGAATCGCCTCCCGTCACCAGCGCGCACGGCCCCTTCAGCGAACGGCCCAGCGGCTCCAGAGGGGTTCCCTGAAACGCACGGGCCGCCAGGCTGTTTTTCACCACGGCTACCTGCATCGATTTCTCGCGCAGGGTTCGCCGGAACCGCGTGGTCGACACCACATCCAGCCCCGTCAGATCCACCACGCAGGCGCTGTCCACGCCCGCATACCGATCCCGCAGGGCGTCCGTCATCATCTGCTTCAGAGGCTTGCTCATAGCCGTTTCCGAAACCGCCGTCTCGCCGACGGTGCATGTCGTCTCAGCCCACGCTCAGGAGAATCGAGGGCGTGCGCGTCGCCTTGATACACACTTTCTTGAGGAACTGACCCTTGGCCGAAGCCGGCCTGACCCGCTGAATGTGCGAAATCACCGCTTCAATGTTCACTTTCAGGTCGTCGTCGGCGAAGCTGATCTTCCCGACCGGCAACTGCACGTTGCCGCCCTTGTCCGTACGGTACTCCAGTTTGCCGGCGCTGTACTCGCGCACCGCGGTCTCGACGTCCGTGGTGACCGTTCCCGCCTTGGGAGAAGGCATTTTGCCCTGCGGCCCCAGCACCTTGCCGAGCTTGCCGACCCGCCCCATCATCGACGGGTGTGCGACCGCCACGTCGAAATCCATCCAGCCGTCCTGGATCCGCTTGATCAGGTCGTCGCCCCCCGCCTCTACAGCCCCGGCCGCACGGGCCTTATCAGCCAGCTCGCCGTCCACGAAGGCGATCACCCGCTTGGTCGAGCCGGTCCCTTTCGGCAGAGACAGGGAACCCCGGATCATCTGATCCGCCTGTTTGGTATCCACACCCAGCAGCATACAGATTTCCACCGTCTGGTCGGGATCCTTGCGCCGGCGACCGTTTTTGTACGTACGATCACTCTTGACGCCGGCCATGGCCTTGACCGCAACGATCCCATCCTGCACGGACCGAGGCTGCATCCGCGGACCGCGTATCTCCACCTGCTTGCGATACCGAACACTTCGGGTCGGCATCCGGAACCTCCGTTCTGCCTTCCAGTCCGGCCCCGCCGCCCCATGGCGACGGCGACCCGGACTCAGCCGCTGACCTCAATCCCCATGGAACGAGCCGTGCCTTCGATCATCCGGATCGCCGCTTCGATCGAACCGGCGTTCAGATCGTTGACTTTCCTCTCGGCAATCTCCCGGACCTGCGCGCGGTTGACGGTGGCCATCGTCTCCCGCCCCGTCATGCCGCTCGCCTTGGCCAACCCGGCCGCATTCTTCAGCAGCACCGCCGCGGGGGGGCTTTTCACGTCGAACGTGAACGATTTGTCCCCGTACACGGTGATCACCACGGTCACCCGCGTGCCATTCAGTGCGTTCGTCGACGCGTTGAACTGCTGGACAAACTGCCCGATGTTCACACCGTGCTGGCCCAGAGCCGGACCGATCGGGGGGGCCGGCGTCGCCTGCCCGCCCGGCGCCTGCAGCTTGATGACCGCCGCTACTTCCTTCTTTTTCGCCACACCTGCACCTGTTTTTCTGCGCTGCCGTCGCCGGCACGGGACCTAGGCCAGCTTCTCCACCTGCCAGTATTCGACCTCCACGGGCGTGGAACGGCCGAAAATCGTGAGCACCACCGTCACCAGGCCCCGCTTCGTGTCCACCGACTCC
>MTKY01051656.1_pt1 | contig 12672 bp, 9 predicted proteins | sample 1042731 | NCBI WGS metagenome assembly MTKY01 (sample SAMN06212206, study PRJNA360538) | anaerobic digester metagenome | biome: Wastewater treatment plant; material: sludge; isolation source: anaerobic digester fed with sludge from wastewater treatment plant | place: Denmark: WWTP Soeholt ... | reverse complement strand
TTACCTCGAGACCAGGCGTCGAATAGACAGCCACCCCTACCGCTCGAGACCACTCCCCTTCCAGACCAACGCTGGGAATAACATGAACCACCTCGGACACAAGCCATGGGGGTCACGTTTTGCTCGTGCGCGACAAAACCCCTGCTGCCAACAGGCAACATACCGCGGTATGCAAAAAACAAGACCTGACCCCCGGGTGACCCCCGGGTGACCCCCGGGTGCCGCTGTTTTCTCCCATGCGCAATCTGGGAACAATTGAAAGTAGGGGAATGATGGCAAAAAGGAGGTGAGTGCGGTGAACCGCAAGGAGCTTCTCACCAAGGTGCGTGATGAGGCCGGGCTGCAGAACCTGAGGCAGGCGGACAACGCCGTGAGGGTTATCGTGGGTATCCTCAAGGCCTTGCTCAGCGAGGAAGTCGCCCTGGAGGTGGAGACATCCCTTCCCGTTGACCTCAGGGAGGGATGGAAGATGGTAGAGCCCTATCCCGCCGATATCCTCGAGAGGGAGGACATGTATTTTGGCGAGGCGGGGGATAGGGAGGCCGCGCAGGCACCCACCATAACCCACGGCTGAGCTACGGCGCGGGACGTTCCATACGCCGAAGTCGCCGCGATGAGTTCGAGCCGCTGCTCAATCCCAGGTAAAACGACGCGTTTACCAGCGAAAACTGAGGCTTGCGACCACCCGTTTTCATTTGCATTATAGTGGGCTTATGGATATAATACTTTGGGTGTGCCGGAGGGGATATAGAGCACCAGCCACTCGCGATGAGGACTTCACCGGGGACTCTGGAGCCTTCGCAGGAAGGCCGTGAGCCGTCGGTTTTATATACGTTTAAACCCGGCTGTGGAGGCCGAAACACGGAAAACTTGACCGGTCGAGAAAGCGTCGTGAAAGGAAAGGAGTTGCAGCATGGTTCCGAGTGACCTGGAAATCGCGCAAGCAGCGGAACTACTCCCAATCGTCGAGATCGCCAGGAAGATGGGACTGGAAGATGACGAGATCGACCTGTACGGCAAGTACAAGGCCAAGATCAACTTCGAGGCCTTCCTGGAAAGGACGAAGGACAAGCCTGACGGCAAGTACATCGACGTGACCGCCATCACTCCAACTCCCCTGGGCGAGGGCAAGACGGTGACCTCCATCGGTCTCACCGAGTCCCTGGCCAAGATCGGAAAGAACGTGGTGCTGACGCTGCGCGAGCCCTCCATGGGACCGGTGTTCGGCATCAAAGGCGGGGCCGCCGGAGGGGGATACTCGCAGGTGGTCCCCATGGAGGACCTCAACCTCCACTTCACCGGCGACATACACGCCGTCACCGCCGCCAACAACCTGCTGGCGGCGATGGTTGATACCAGCATCCTGCTGGGCAATCCGCTGGACATAGACCCCCTGACCATCTCCTGGAGGAGGGTAAGCGACATCAGCGACCGCGCTCTGCGTGACATCGTCATCGGCCTGGGCGGCAGGGAGAACGGTTACGTCCGCCAGACCGGATTCGACATCAGCGTGGCCTCAGAGGTCATGGCCATCCTGGCCCTGGCCACCAGTCTCAAGGACCTGAGGGAGCGCCTGTCCAGGATCGTGGTGGCCTACAACCGCGACGGCAAGCCGGTCACCGCCGAGGACCTCAAGGCAGCGGGGGCCATGACCGTGCTCCTCAAGGAGGCCCTCAAGCCCAACCTCATCCAGACCCTGGAGCACAACCCCTGCATCATGCACGCCGGCCCCTTCGCCAACATTGCCCACGGCAACAATTCCATCGTGGCCGACTACGTCGCGCTCAAGTGCGGCGACTACGTGGTGACGGAGTCCGGCTTCGGGGCCGACTGCGGCGCCGAGAAGATGATGGACATCAAGTGCCGCTACTCGGGTATAACCCCGGACTGCGTGGTCATCACCTCCACCATACGCGCCCTCAAGATGCACGGCGGCGCATTCGAGGCACGCCCGGGCAAGAAGCTCGACGAGGAACTGGTGAAGAAGGAGAACATGCCGGCCCTGGAGGATGGCACCGGGAACCTGGTCAAGCAGATCGAGAACATGAAGCTCTTCGGCGTCCCGGTGGTGGTGACCATCAACCGGCGCACCACCGATACCGACGCGGAGATCGCGCTGGTGAAGAAGCTTGCCGAGGAAGCTGGCGTGTCGGCCTGCGTGCCCATCGACGTATGGGCCAAGGGCGGAGAGGGCGGCCAGGAAGCTGCCGAGGCCGTCGTGGCCGCCTGCGACCAGCCCAAGGACTTCAAGTTCCTCTATCCCCTCGAGGCCTCCATCAAGGAGAAGATCGAGGCCATCGCCACCAAGATATATGGGGCCGACGGGGTGGATTACACGTCTCAGGCGGAGCAGGCGATCAAGAGGTTCGAGGAGGCGGGCTTCGACAAGCTGCCCATCTGCATGGCCAAGACCCATCTCTCCCTGTCACACGATCCCAACCTCAAGGGCGTGCCCAAGGGTTTCCGCCTGCCGGTGGTAGATATCAGGCCATCCGTGGGCGCCGGATTCCTCTATCCGCTGTGCGGCGCCATGAGGACCATGCCGGGCTTGCCCAGCCATCCGGCGGCGATGGACGTGGACATCGACAAGGACGGGAAGACCCTCGGATTGTTCTAGGTCACGCGCGACGAGAGCATGACGGACGAAAGCGATGCCCCGGTCCGAGGGACCGGGGCATCTACCCGAAAAAGGTATGAAATAGGAAGGACGATACTTGGAGGGCAACTGCAGAGTCCTGTTCCTGCCGGATAACCGCTATATAGTGGTCTCGCGGGGAGATAACCTGCTCAGGGCGGCCATGGACGCCGACGTGCACATCAACGCCTCCTGCGGGGGCTCGGGTTCGTGCGGGAAGTGCAGGGTGGTGATCGAGGAGGGAGAGGTCGATCGGGAGCCGAATCCAAAGCTCACCGGGGCCGATATCGCCAAGGGTTACGCCATGGCCTGCCAGACCAGGGTGCTCTCCGACCTCCAGGTGACGGTGCCCCTGGAATCGCGCATCGGAGACAAGAGGATCTTCGAGCGCGCGGAGCCCACGCCGGCACACGGCTACCTGCTGGCCGCGGCCGACTGGGAGGAGCGCCTGCCCGAATGGGTGCTCGACCCTCCCACCCGCAAGGTGCACCTCGTCCTGTCCGAGCCCACCCTGGATGACAACACCAGCGACGCGGAGCGCATCAAACGGGGTCTGGCGGTGGAGGCGGGGCTGCGCGACGTGGTTATAGATTACCCCGTGCTGCAGCGGCTTCCCAACATGATACGCCAGAGCGACTGGGACATCACCGTGACCGTGCTGGACTCCGGGGACGAGCTGCGCGCCGTGCGCATCGAGCAGGGCGACACCACGCGGAGGCAGTCGGCCATAGCCATAGACGTGGGCACCACCACCATCTCGGCCGAGCTCATCGACCTCTATACCGGCGAGGTCACCGCGCGGGCCTCCGACTACAACGCCCAGGTCGCCTTCGGGGAGGACGTGATCACGCGCATCATCTACGCCACCCGCGGCACCGGCCTGGCCAAGCTGCAGTCGGTGGTCGTCGGCACCATCTGGAACCTCATCAAGAACCTGGTGGAGCAGGCTGGCATCGAGTACTGCAATATCACCCACGTGGTGGTGGCGGGCAACACCACCATCACGCACCTGCTCCTCGGCCTCAACCCCAAATACATCCGGGAGGAGCCCTACATCCCCTCGGGGACCATCTTCCCCTGGATCAAATGCTCCGATATCGGCCTGCGCATCGCCGCCGGCGTCTACCTCTACGCCATACCCTGCGTGGCGAGTTACGTGGGAGGCGACATCGTGGCGGGCATCCTCGCCTCGGGAGTCTTCAATACCGACAAGATGACCCTGTATATCGACATCGGCACCAACGGCGAGATGGTGCTGGGGAACCGGGAATGGCTGCTCTCCTGCTCGTGTTCCGCCGGTCCGGCCTTCGAGGGCGGAGGGGTGAAGCACGGCATGCGCGCCACCGGCGGCGCCATCGAACAGGTGCGCATCGACAAGGTCGGCTACGAGCCCATGATCATAACCGTGGGGAACAGGAAACCCATCGGCATCTGCGGCTCGGGCCTCATCGACCTGCTTTCCGAGATGTTCCTCACCGGCATCATGAACGAAAAAGGCAAGATAAACACCGACCTTCCCACGGACCGCGTGCGCGACAGGGAAGGCGGCGCGGAATACGTACTGGTATGGGCCGAGGATTCCGCCACCCGCAGGGATATCGTCATCACCGAGGTGGACATCGACAACCTCATGCGGGCGAAAGCGGCGGTATATGCGGGCATCGAGATCCTGCTCTCCTCCATGGACATGGATGCCTCCATGATCGACGAGCTGCTCATCGCGGGGGCCTTCGGGCGCTATCTCGAGGTGGACAAGGCGGTTACCATAGGCCTGCTCCCGGATATCGGATACGACAAGATCAAGTTCGTGGGGAACGGCTCGCTTCTGGGCGCGCATCTCGCGGCCCTCTCCAAGGAGATGTTGAACAAGGCAAACGAGATCGCACGGCAGATGACCTACCTGGAGCTGTCCATGAACCCCACGTTCATGGACCATTACATGTCGGCGCTGTTCTTCCCGCACACCGACCTGGAAGCGTTTCCGACCGTGATAGAGAAGCTGGAATCCGTACGCTCGATACAGCGCATGGCCGCCGGGACCGTGGCCGGCGAGGCGGAAGGGAGCTGAGGTGTCATACGTTATCGCCGTAGCGGGCAAGGGTGGCACCGGAAAGACCACCTTCTCGGCCATCAGCGTGTCCTGGCTGGTGCGCAACACGGGAAAGGCGGTGCTGGCGGTCGACGCCGATTCCAACGCCAACCTCGACCTGGCCCTGGGCACGCGGGCGGAAAAGACCATAGGCTCCATACGCGAGTACCTCACGGACAACATCAAGAACCTGCCCGCGGGCATGTCCAAGGAAACGTGGGTGGAGATGCTCCTGCAGCAGGCCCTGGTGGAGGAGAAGGGTTTCGACCTCGTCTCCATGGGCAGGCCCGAGGGGCCCGGCTGTTACTGCTATCTCAACAACATCTTCCGCCGCTACCTGGATATCATGACCGGCAACTACGATTACGTCGTCATGGACAACGAGGCGGGCATGGAACATCTCTCCCGCCGCACCACCACCGGGGTGAACGTGATGTTCATCTCCTCCGACCCCTCGGTGCGCGGGGTGGAGACCGCACTGCGCATCCGCGACCTCGCCCGCGAGCTGAAGCTGAACATAGCGCGCATGGCCCTGGTGGTCACGAGGGTGCGAAACGGGCTCCCCGACAACCTGCGCTCCATCGCCGAGGGCGCTAACCTCGAGATCGCCGGAGCGGTGCCCGACGACGACACCGTCCGGGACTACGACGAGGCGGGCAAGGCGCTCTCGGAGCTACCGGAGAGTAGCCCGGCCCGGCGGGCGGTCGAGGAGATACTGGCCGCGCACGTTAAACCGGTTCCGGAGGCGGATAACGCAGCAGATAACAGGGCAGATAATAATATAGAAAGATTATGGCATAATCGCCTAAATGATGAGATAATCATGAACTGGACCGGGGAGGTCTGACGATGTACGTAGAGAAGCCCATGCTCGTATTTTTGGACAAGCTCGCCTCCAGGTCACCGGAGCCGGGCGGTGGGTCGGTTTCGGCACTCGTGGGTGCGCTTGGAGCCGCCTTGGTTTCGATGGTAGCGAACCTCACCCTGGGCAAGGAAAAATATGCCGGCGTCCAGGGCCAGGTGGAAAAGCTGCTCGCGTCCTCAGAGAAACTCCGCGACGAACTGCAGGGCCTGATCCAGAAAGACACGGAGGTGTACGCGGACGTCTCCGCCGCTTTCAAGCTTCCCCGTGAGACGGAAGAGGAGAAGGCGGAGAGAGCGAAGCGCGTACAGGAGGCCCTGAAACTCGCCACCGAGGTCCCCTTCGAGATCGCCGAGAAGTGCCTGGAAGTAGCGCGCCTGTCCGAGACGTCCGCGGTGATCGGGAACGTCGGGGCGGTGAGCGACGCGGGGGTCGCCGTGCTCCTCGCCGAGGCCGCGGCGCAGAGCGCCGCGCTCAACGTGAAGATCAACGTGAACAGCATAGAGGACCGCGGGTTCTCGGACGCCAAATGGGACCGCATCTGCGAGATCCTGGAGGAGGCCGCGGACCTGCGCGAGCGCGTGGTGCAGATGACATACGAGAAATTGGGTTGATCCCGCCGCCGGCGGCATAGTCGACCCGATTGCGTGGAGGCGGAGCGGGAGCGAAGCCGAAATGGCGACCTCGTTTGACATATACCGTGGCAGGGAAGACAGCACGACACTGCTTGCGGCAGTGAAGCGAAGACCCGGTTAGGACGTGACAGGAAAGGAGCGAGGCATATGACCTTGGTCATCGACTGTGTGGCCATCGGCGACGAGCTGATGAAGGAGATTATCGCGGAAACGGAAGCGCTCAAGTCCAAGGGCATCACCCCGGGTATCGCCACCCTGCTGGTGGGCGACGACTTCGGGGCCCGGATGTACAGGGGCCAGGTGGAGAAGTTCTGCGAGGAAGCGGGGTTCAACTACATCAATGAGAATCCGCCGGCGGACGTGAGCGAGGAAGAGGTCGTGGAGATCGTCAAGAAGCTCAACGCCGACAAGACGGTGAGCGGCATCCTCCCCCTCCGCCCCTTCCCGGAACACATAGCTGACAGCGCCGTGATCAACTCCATAGACGTGGGCAAGGACATCGATACCTTCCACCCGTTCAACATGGGCAAGTTGGCCCTGGGTGAGCCGACCTTCCCGCCCGCGACCCCCTCGGCGGTGGTGGAGATCCTCGACCGCTATGCCCGGGACGTGAAAAAGATGGATCCCAAGGATTTTTACGAGGGCGCGGAGGTCTGCGTCGTGGGGCACTCCAACATCGTGGGAAAGCCCCTGGCCTTCCTCATGCTCAACCGCAACGCCTCCACCACCGTGGTGCACGTGTTCACGTCCATGAAGGGAAACCTGGAGAAGCACACCAAGCAGGCCGACATCCTCATCGTGGCCGCCGGCAAAGCCGATCTCGTCGGTCCCGACCAGGTCAAGGAAGGGGCAGTCGTGGTGGACGTGGGCATCAACCGCGTCAAGGTGCTGGACGAGAAGGGCGAGCCGGTCCTCAATGAAAAGGGCAAGCCCAAGACGAAGACGGTAGGTGACGTCTCCTTCGATGCCGTCAAGGACATGACCGAGGCCATCACCCCCGTCCCCGGCGGCGTCGGCTCGGTCACCAACCGCATGCTCATGAAGAACGCCCTGCGCGCCTGCAAGATCCAGAACGGCCTGGAATGACAAACGACAAGGCCTTTGTTCAGCAGGAAGAATATCATATAAGACGGCGGTAAGAAGATACGGGAAAGGAGAGAAGAGATGGCATTCAATCTACCGACGGAGACAGCCAAGGGCAAAGTCCGCGAGGTAGAGTTGGGCGCTGGCGACAAGGCGAAGAAGGTGGGCGGAGAGAACGTCCTTCCCTTCCATCTCTGGGAGGGGGACATGCCCAACAAGCCACTTGTCGCTGCGGAAGTTTCCGACGAGGTGGGAGAGCTCATCCCCGCGCTGGAGAAGGCGCTGGGAGAGGTGAAGAACGACCCCGTGGCCTGGGCCAGGAAAGCAGCGGAGGAGTGGGGGGCCGACGCCATATTCCTGCTGCTCACCTCGACCGACCCCAAGGCCAGCAACGCAGCCGCGGATGCGGCCGCCGAGACCGTCCTCAAGGTTGAGGAGGCCGTCAGCGTCCCGGTGATCGTCTACGGCACCGAGGACCTGGACAAGGACGCCGAGCTGGCCAAGGTCATCGCCACCAAGGCTGAGGGCAAGAACCTCCTCATCGGACCGGCCAAGGAGGAGAACTTCAAGAAGGTGGGAGCCCCGGCCATCGGGTACAAGCAGACCGTCGCGGGCATGACCCCCATCGACGTCAACTTGGCCAAGCAGCTCAACATCCTCCTCACCAACCTGGGCATGGAGGCCGAGAGGCTGGTCATCGACCCGACCACCGGCGCCCTCGGTTACGGCCTGGAGTACACCTACTCGGTGATGGAGCGCCTGAAGATCGCCGGCCTCATGCAGGACGACGCCATGACCCAGATGCCCATGCTGGCCAACATCGGTTTCCAGGCGTGGAAGACCAAGGAGGCAAAGAGTTCCGAGGACGAGTACCCCGAGTGGGGGGACCCGGAGAAGCGCGGCATCATGTGGGAGACCCTCACCGCCGTATCCCTGCTCCTCGCCGGGGCGGACATCCTGGTGCTCAGGCACCCCGAGAGCATGCGCATGGTTAAGCAGTTAATAGCCGACCTGTCGGGATAGGCTTTGATATAGCGAGAGGTTCACGAAGGACCTGAGACAAAGTTCACAGGAGGAAGTATAGAAATGGCAGAATTCGAGGAGATGTCAGCGTGTGAGACCACGCTGGAGATGTTGAAAAAAGCGAAGGAGGATGAACAGGAGACCGCCTTCGACCGCGTGCAGCAGCAGAAGGGATGCGCCTTCGGAGAGGCGGGAAGCTGCTGCCGCATCTGCAACATGGGTCCCTGCCGCATCAATCCCAAGAAACCCGACGAGAGCCGGGGGGTGTGCGGCGCCAACATGGACACCATCGTGGCGCGCAACTTCGCGCGCATGGTGGCCGGCGGATCCTCGGCCCACTCCGATCACGGCCGCGCCGTGGCGGAGACCCTGATCATGGCGGCAAAGGGAGAGGCGGTGGATTACCAGATAAAGGACCGCATCAAGCTGCTGGAGGTCGCGGCCGACCTGGACGTCGAGATCGGCGACCGCGAGATCAACGACATCGCCCTGGAGGTGGGCGAGCGCTGCATGGCCATGTTCGGGCAGCAGGAGGGCGAGCTGGCCTTCGCCCAGAGGGCCCCGGAGAAGCGCAAGGAGATCTGGCGCAACCTGGGCGTCTTCCCCCGCGGCATAGACCGCGAGGTGGTGGAGCTCATGCACCGCACCCACATGGGAGTGGACCAGGACTACGAGAACATACTCGTGGGGGCTGCCCGGACCGCGCTGTCCGACGGCTGGGGCGGCTCCATGATCGGCACCGAGCTGCAGGACATCATGTTCGAGACCCCCGTGCCCATCGAGGCCAAGATCGACCTGGGGGTTCTGGAGGAGGACCAGGTTAATATAGTAGTGCACGGCCACGAGCCCATCCTCTCCGAGATGATCGTTCTCGCCGCCAACCTGCCGGAGATGCAGGAGAAGGCGGAGAGAGTGGGCGCCAAGGGTATAAACCTTGCGGGCATCTGCTGCACCGCCAACGAGATCCTCACCCGCCACGGCATCCCCGTGGCCGGAAACGTGCTGCAGCAGGAGATGGCCCTCCTCACCGGAGCGGTGGAGGCCATGATCGTGGACGTGCAGTGCATCTACCAGGGAATAGGGCAGATCGCCAACTGCATCCACACCGACATCATCACCACCTCCCCCAAGGCCAAGATGCCCTACGCGAAGCACGTGGAGTTCCACGAGGACCGTGCCCTGGAGATAGCCAAGGATATCGTGTCCTCGGCCATCGACAACTTCAAGAACCGGGGCAGGGTGGCCATACCGGACAAGACCGAAGCCCTCATCGCCGGCTTCAACCACGAGTACATAAACTACATGCTGGGCGGGAAATTCCGCGCTTCCTACCGGCCCCTCAACGACGCCGTCATCGACGGCCGCATCCGCGGCGTGGTGGGCGTGGTGGGCTGCAACAATCCGCGCGTCAAGCACGACGACATCCACGTCAGGGTGACCAGGGAACTCATCGCCAACGGCTGCCTGGTGGTCATGACCGGCTGCGCGGCGCAGTCCGTGGCCAAGGCCGGCCTCATGCTGCCGGAGGTGGCCCGCGAGATCTGCCCACAGGGGCTGTGGGAGGTCTGTGAGGCCGTGGGGATCCCGCCGGTGCTGCACTGCGGCTCCTGCGTGGACAACAGCCGCATCCTCATCGCCTGCACCGCCATGGTGCACGAGGGCGGCCTGGGCGACGACATCTGCGAGCTTCCCGTCGCCGGCTGCGCGCCGGAGTGGATGAGCGAGAAGGCCATCTCCATCGGCGAGTACTTCGTGGCCTCGGGCGTGTACACCGTGTTCGGCGTGAGCTGGCCCACCCTGGGAAGCAAGAACGTGACGGAGTACCTGTTCGAGAGGTATAACGACCTCTTCAAGAACACCTGGGACTTCGAGGCGGACCCGGAGAAGATGGTCGGCAAGATCCTCAGCCACATTGACAGCAAGAGGGAGGCCCTGGGCATATCCGCCAAGCGGGAAAGGGTGCTCTACGACATGGCCATGCGGAGGGAGTTGGAGATCTAATGAGTAGGATAATCGCAACCGGAGCCATCAAGGGAGCCTACAAGGAGGTGGCCGAGGCCGAGCGCATGTTCAGCGAGACGGTCGAGGCGGCCGGCGCCACCGCAGCGGTGGAGTTCCCCAACACGGGTTATTACCTGCCCATCATCTATGCCCTCACCGGCCACAAGGTGGAGAAGGTGGAGGACATGGCCAAAGCGCTGGAGTTGGCCAAGGACCTCCTTCCCCCGGTGCCGCGGCAGGGCCACTGGGTGCCCTACCTCGGGCATACCCTGGACGCGGGCATCGCCACCCTCTTCGCCGGGGAGATAATCGAGGGATGCAAGTACGTCGCCAACCCGCCCGTGGACGACATGTGGCTGGGCGCGGCGGACGACGTGATCATGCGCGAACGCGGGGTGGAGTTCGTGGACGGCACCGCCCCCGGGTTCTGCGCCCTCACCGGCATCGCGTCCACATCGGAGATGGCGGACCAGATCGTGGTGGAGCTGCTGCAGAAGAACCTCTACGTGTGGATGTCCGGCCATATCGAGGGCAGGACGATCACCGAGCAGCTCATGGAGGTGGACCGCCAGTTGGGCTGGGACACGCGCATCGTACCGTACGGCAAGGAGATGTCGGCGACGGTGTATTCCCTGGGATTTGCCGCCCGTGCGGCCATGTCCTTCGGCGGCGCGCAGCCCGGCGACTTCAGCAAGATCCTGCGCTACAACAAGAACCGCATCTTCGCCTTCGTGCTGGCGCTGGACTACGTTGACGAGCAGAAATACGCGTACGCGGCGGGAGCCATAAACTACGGCTTCCCCACCATCGCCAACACCAAGACCCCGGAGATCCTCCCAACCGGCGTGTGCACCTACGAGCACGTGGTCTCGGACATCGAGGAGAAGGATATCGTCCAGAAGTGCGTCGAGGTCAGGGGACTGAAGATACAGATCGCCGAGATCCCCATCCCCATGGCCTTCGGACCCGCCTTCGAGGGCGAGGTCATCCGCAAGGACGACATGTACATGCAGTTCGGAGGGAACATCACCCCGGCTTTCGAGTACGTGATGATGAAGGAAATAAGCGAGATCGACGACCACGACATACAGGTCGTAGGCCCGGAGATCGACGACGTGGAGGAGGGCGCGGCCCTTCCCCTGGGTATCGTGGTCGAAGTGGCGGGGCGCAAGATGCAGGAGGACTTCGAGTCCATCCTGGAGCGCCAGATCCACCACCTCATCAACGGCGCCGAGGGAATATGGCACATGGGCCAGCGCGACATCGTGTGGACGCGTATCAGCAAGAAGGCCCAGTCCAAGGGGTTCAAGATCCGCCACTATGGCGAGATCATCCATGCCAAGCTCATCAACGACTTCCCCTCCATCGTGGACAAGGTCAAGGTGACCATCTACACAAACCCGGAGGACGTCGAGAAGTGGCTGGGAATTGCGCGCCAGGCATACCGCTACCGCGACGAGAAGACGGCGGGCATGACCGACGAGTCCGTGGACACCTTCTACTCCTGCACGCTGTGCCAGTCCTTCGCCCCCACCCACGTGTGCATCATCAGCCCGCAGAGGCTGGGGCTGTGCGGGGCGTACAACTGGCTGGACGGCAAGGCAGCCTACGAGATCGACCCCACCGGCCCCAACCAGCCGGTGAAGAAGGGCGACTGCACAGACGAAGTAAAGGGCAGTTGGCCGGCCATCGACGAGTTCGTGAAGGACAAGTCGGGGGGGACGGTGGAGTCCGTGTTCATGTACACCATGATGGAGGACCCCATGACCTCCTGCGGGTGCTTCGAGTGCATCGTGGCCTTCCTGCCCATGTGCAACGGCGTGATGATCGTCAACCGCGAGCATACCGGCGAGACCCCCTGCGGCATGGCCTTCTCGACCCTGGCCAACACGGTCGGCGGCGGCAACGTGACGCCGGGGTTCATCGGCATCGGGAAGGTGTATATCACCTCCAAGAAGTTCATCTCCGCCGACGGCGGCTTCAAGCGCGTGGTGTGGATGCCCAAGGCACTCAAGGAGACCCTGGCCGAGCAGCTGGAAAAGCGCGTCCAGGACGAGGACATAGGCGACCCCGACTTCATCAGCAAGATCGCCGACGAGGAAGTGGGCACCACGGAGGAGGAGATCCTCCCCTGGCTGGAGGAGAAGGGACATCCCGCCCTGACCATGGACCCGATGTTCTGATAAGAGGATCGCAAGGAGGGGGATGCCTCCCCCTCCTTCATCTGAAATAACAAGGTGGGAAAACCGCTGATAGTAGGAAGGAGTTAGTGATGGGACTTTCGGGCTTGGATATCTTCAAAAAGCTACCCAAGACCAACTGTAAAGAATGCGGCTTCCCGACC
>MTKY01051094.1_pt1 | contig 12683 bp, 9 predicted proteins | sample 1042731 | NCBI WGS metagenome assembly MTKY01 (sample SAMN06212206, study PRJNA360538) | anaerobic digester metagenome | biome: Wastewater treatment plant; material: sludge; isolation source: anaerobic digester fed with sludge from wastewater treatment plant | place: Denmark: WWTP Soeholt ... | reverse complement strand
CCCCCCCGGCGGAGCCGGCTCGGCCGGCCCCGCCGGGGGTTCATCCCCGCCGTTTGCTTACCGGGTCGCGCGATACGCGTTGATCCGGCCCTTTCCCGAATAAGGGTCGGCGCCCGGTTTCAGGATGTCATCGGCCGTCTGCTGGAGGAGCGTCTTCAGCTTGGCCGGGCTCGTCTTGCCGTATTTGCCGACGATCAGAGCGGCCACGCCCGAGACATGCGGAGCGGCCATCGATGTGCCTCCGGCGAAGTAATACTGCCAAGCGGTCGCGCTGCGCCCGCCTGGGCTGAGGATGAGGTCATACGTCGAGCATCCGTCGCCGCCCGGAGCGGCCACATCGATGACCGATTGGCCGTAGTTGGTGTAGGAGGCCGGATTATCGAAGTTGACCTGCAGGCACGGGGCCGTGGCCGCCACGGCCATCCCGTTGCCCGACTGGGCCGGAATGGACCAGAGCCGGCCGTTGAGGTCGACGCCCTCGTTGCCCGCCGATGAGACGCAAAGGACGCCATGGGCCGTGGCGTAGTTGACGGCCCGGTTGAGGGAAGAGATCAGCGGGCCCGCCCCGCCGCCGCCTTGATTGATGCGGTCGAAGGTCGCCCCCAGGCTCATGTTGGCCACGTCGGCCTGGATGCTCGCGGCGTAAATCAGGCCTTGAATCAGCCAGGAAAACGCTCCGCTGCCGGTGTTGCTGCGAAGCACTTTGACGGCGACGATCTCGGCCAGGGGGGCGACGCCCTGGACCCCCCGGTTGTTGATGGGCGCGGCGATGATGCCCGCGACATGGGTGCCGTGGTTGAAGCCGTAGACGATCGGGTCGATCCCGGGTTCCCCGGGCACGAAGGAGCGGCTCAAGGCCGCGTTGACGTTGGGCCCGATATCGGGATGGCCGGTCCAAATCCCCGCGTCGAGCACGACCACCCGGGCCCGCTTCACCCCCCAACCCAGGTCTCCGCCGGCGGCCGTCAGGTCGGCGAAGATCCGGCGGATGTTCCACTGGTAGCCCCAGTAGGGCTCGGAGTTCACCCCGGCGGCCGTCAAGTCGGATTCGACCGCCGCGACGTTCTGTTCGTTGTTGATCCAAGGGACTTCGATGTCCTCGGCGGCTTCCTGCACCCGGGCGTCCGCCCCGACAAGGGCGAGGAAATCCGGATTGTCCGAGACGGCTAGAACCAGGCCGATTTCGGGGATCTTGCCCGTGACGACGCCCCCCGCGCCCGCGACCAAGGCGTCCAGGTCGGCGCTTCCCCGCCCCTGGCTTTTGGCCACGATCAGGTAGTTCAGCGGGGCCGTCGAGGCAAGGGCCGCGCCCGAAAACAGAAGACACATGACCATCAGGACCGAGAACAGTTTCTGCATCACTCTCTCCTTCCTTTTATTGGAGGCGGCCGGCGATGAGGACGGCGGCCGGGCTCGTTCCCTGGCATCGATAAGACGTCGCGAGGTGATCCGCTCGCTCTGGAATTTTCTTCAGATTCAAAGAAAAAGTCAATAGGGAGGGGTGAGATAATGAGGATTGGGATCACCCCTAAAGAGGATGTGGCTTCACCGCTTAAGATGCCCCGGGGAAAGTCCCGGAGGCTTCGGCTTTCCGGCCGGGAGAACGCGATGTCTTGGGGAGTGACCGACGCCGGCCGGAATCCGCGGCCGACGTCTTTCATCGGCTCCCGGATTCTCCGGCCGAGGCCCCTTCGAGACTCGGTCTGAAAGAAGGACCGATCTCCTCGGCGGAGGGCGAAGTCTTGGGTTGACCGCGGCCGAAGAGGAAGGTATTCTCTGGCGGCGGAGGCCGGGGGAAAGGAGACGCCGAAGTGAAGCCCCTGAGATATGAATTCTTAACGCCGGACCGTTATCCGGAGATGTTCCGGACGTTCCGGGAGGCGTTCTCGGATTACGGCGTCGACATGAGCTACCTCACCGAGATCAGCCTCGCCAACCGCTGGCGGAAAAACGCCGTTTCGTTCGAGGCCTCGGTCGGCGCTTTCGACGGAAACCGCATGGTGGGATTCATGGCCGTCGGTCTCGACGCCTGGAGAGGCCGACGGGCGGCCTTTGACGCCGGAACGGGCGTCGTCCGCGAATTCCGGGGTTTCGGCGTCGGCCCGGCCCTCTTCGACTTGGCGATCCGCGGCCTTCGCGGCCGATCGGTCGAGACATTCGTTCTGGAAGTCATCCGGACGAACAAGGCCGCCGTCGGAACCTATAAAAAATTGGGTTTCCGGATCCGCCGGGAATTCGATTGTTACCAGCGCCTTCCCGCCCCGGTCCGGCCCGGGGCGGACGACGGCCCGGCCGGCCTCGTCATTGAGCCCGCGGGCAGAGATCTCCTGCCACGATTCGCCGCCTTCGCCGATTGGCTCCCCTCCTGGGAGAACAGTTTCGCCTCCCTGGACCGTATCCCCGACGAGCTGAGAATCCACGGGGCGCGCCTCGACGGCCGTTGGGTCGGGTTTGCGGCCTACTATCCGGGACTGCGCTGGGTGACGAACATCGCCGTCGATCCGGCGTTCCGGCGGCGGGGGATCGCCGCGCGCTTGATGGACCGCCTGCTCGGTGATGTCTCCGGCGAGCCGGCGCCTGTTAAGCTCATCAACGTGGAGCCGGCCGACGCGGCGACGGCCGCTTTGGCCGAAAAGGCGGGATTCGCCGTCTATGCCCGGCAGTACGAGATGGAACGGGAGCTTTGACACCGCCGGACGGCTCTGTTAATCTGACGGCAAATCCCCATGAACGAGAAGGGCCCCGGCCGGTTTTTCCGTCTTGCTGTTTTCGTCCCGGCGGCGGCCGCTCTCTTTGTCATCGTCAGCGTCTTCCCTTATGAATACCGCGATTCGGATTCCTCCTGCTACAGCTCCCTTTCGCAGAATCTGGCCCGGAGGCCGGGCGGGGAATGGTGCGCGCCTCAGTGGGGCGGGCACGGGGGTAACGAGGGGCTTTTTCTCGAGCATCCCCCGGGGATTTTCTGGCTTCCGGCGCTCTTCATTCGAGCGGGCGTCAAAGCCGACCGGGCGGCTCTCTGGGCGAATATTGTATATCTGCTGTCGAGCCTGTTTTTGATTTTCAAGCTGGCGGAGAGACGGGGAGATTCCCTCCTGGGCTGGGGGGCGGTCTGGGGCGTCATCCTGACGCCCGCCTTTCTCCAATACCTGATCCGGGCCAACCAGGAACCTCCGCTGGCCCTGGCCGTCCTGGCCGGAATCTACGGCTTGGTCCGCCTGCGGGATTCCCGTTGGGGGGGTTGGTTGTTCGCCGCGGCCCTGGTTCTGGCCGTAATGATCAAGGGAATCAGCGCGGCTTGGCTCTCCCTTCTGGCCGGGCTGTTCTGGCTGCTGGCGGCCCGAGACAGGAGGACGTTCTCTTGGATCGCCGCCGGCCATCTGATCGCCCTGGCGGCGGCCGCCTTGTTCGAGGTTTGGTTCCGGGAAACGACTCAGCTCGGTTTTTGGTCGAGTTATCTCGCCGTCCAGGGAAGCCGGAGCTTGGCCGGCGCCTTCCGCCCGCTTCACACGGCCTATAATTTCGTCTGGTACGCGGCCCGCATTCTCTGGTACGCCGCGCCCTGGACGTTTTTGTTGATTGGCGACGGGGCCGCGTCCTTAAGGAAGAAAAAGCCTTTTCCGCGGGATGGATTCGTCCGGTTCCTGCTCCTGTCGGTCCTGGCGGCGGCGATTCTTTTTTCGTTCTCGGACCGCAAGGCGGACCGGTATATTTTCCCGGCCTATCCGCTTACGGCGTTGGCCGGCCTTCTCGTCTTCTTCAAGGTCCGGCCGAAAGCCGTGGGCTTTCTGGCGAAAGGGGAGCGTTGGTTTCCGGCCGCCTTTTCCTTCGCCCTCGTCGTCTTGACCTTTCTCCGGATCGTTTTCCATTCCCATCTCTATCGATACGTGAGAATCTGGCCGCAATAGCCGAGGGAGAATGCCATGGATTTTCAAGATCTGATCCGCCGCCGCTACAGCGTCCGGGCCTATGACCCGCGCCCCGTCGAGGAAGAAAAGCTCGCCCGCGTTCTCGAAGCCGCGTGTCTGGCCCCGTCGGCCTGCAACCGCCAGCCGTTCCGGATCGTCGTCGTGCCCACGCGGGGCCGGGAAGGGGAGCTCGGCCGCGTCTACGGGCGGCCGTGGTTCGTCCAGGCGCCCCTCGTTCTGGCCGTTTGCGCGCTACCGGCCGAAAGCTGGAGCCGGAGGCACGACGGCTGGAACTCGGCCGAGGTCGATGCGACGATCGCCATGGACCATCTCGTCCTGGCCGCGGCCGACGAGGGATTGGGCACGTGCTGGATCGCGGCTTTCGATCCCCGGGCGGCCCGGGATGTCCTCGGCTTGCCGGAAGGCGTCGTCCCCGTCGCGTTCACGCCGCTGGGGTATCCGGCCGACTCCCCCGGCCCGAAAAAACGCCGCCCGCTTTCCGACCTCGTCCGCCGGGAGCGCGGGTGAATCTGGCTCATGACAAATCGACCCTCCGAGTTTCGCTCGATCGACGAATACATCGCCTCCTTTTCCGGTGAACGCCGGAAGAAGCTCGAGGAACTTAGGGCGGTGATCCGGGCGGCCGCGCCCGGGGCCGTCGAAAAGATCAGCTATCAGATGCCCGCTTTTGCCCTGAAAGGAAACCTCGTCTATTTTGCCGCCTTCAAGGACCACCTTAGTCTTTTCCCCACGGCCGGCGGAGTCAAAGCGTTCGAGAGGGAATTGACGAATTACAAAAGCGGGAAGGGGACTCTGCGGTTTCCCCTCAACGAGCCGTTGCCTTTGAAACTCATCGCCCGGATCGTGAAATTCCGGGTTGCCGAGAATCTCAAAAAACCCATTTGAGAGAGCATTCTTCTCGCCGGAGCCGCGCCGTCCTCAATGCCCGCTTTCGGAGAGGACTTCGGCGACGTCGAGCGCCCGCCATTCCGCGAAGACGAATCGCCATTCGCCCCCCGACTTCCGGAGGCGGAAGCGGAGGCGGTAATTGTCGAGAGAGACCCGGGCCAGCTTGCGGACCGCCTGAAGCGCTCCCCAGGACAGGGCCACGTCCGTCCGGACGACCGCTTCCCTCGCCGATAGATCCTCGACCTCCGACCGGAGGATGTTGGCCGCGATCCCCCGGTACCGGGCGAAATATTCCTCAAGCATGGCCCCGGTCGCGGCCCTGTCCCGGCCCTCGAAGTCAGCGTATGTCGCGTCCAGCCGGGCGATGATCCGGGTTGCATCCCCTTTTTCGGCGAAGCGGGCTGCGTCCGAGAGGAGGCCCAGGATTATGTCTTCGTCCGACGGCCGGCCGCAGGCCGCGGCGAAAAACGGGATCAAAGCCAGGAGGAACGCAAAATAGGCGGGGCGTTTCGGGATCATAGGAAAAGGGTATTCGGCCGCCTTCAGAAAGTCCAGAGGATTCGGGCCGCCCGGGCGGCGGCGGCGAAGCCGAGCCCCGGCCGTCCAGTTGTCCCGGGCCGGCCTTTTGCCTCAGAAGATCACGATCGCCAGGTAAATCAGGCTCAGGACGGCGATGACGATGGCGGCGTTCCCGGCCGCCCGCGATTTCTTGTCCTTCTTTGAGAAGCCGCCGGCCTTGGCCGCCCGCCGGATGATCAGCGGGCACAAGACGATGGTATTGAGGGCCAGGGGGATGACCAGGAATAGAGAAACCTCCGCCCACTGCCTGCTGTGGAGCATTTGGGTCAGGGCCGCGGAGATCCGGCTCCATCCGGCCGGATCGGCCGATTTGACGTAGGCCGCCCGAAAAAGGTCGAAGGCGCGGGTCAAAAACAGCAGGGCGTTTCCGATCGCGAGGAGAATGATTCCGACGCGGGCCGTGAAGGCCTCATGCTCGGGACTGTGTTTCTTCATGTCGGCGGCCATCAGCCGGCTGTGGATGGCTCCGTAGGCGACATAGATCACGAACCCGAAGTTGAGCCAGGCGGCGAACCGAAGCCATGACGTCGGCGGCAGGTAGAAGATCAGATACAGGCAGGACAAGACGCCGAGCAGGGGGAAGATGATGTTTCGGGCGAAGGCGAAGACGACCGCGGCCGCGGCCAGAAGAAAGATCTTGGCCGGAACGGACGCGGGGACAAACAGGATCACGACAAGGGCCACGGCCGCGTACATGATCCCGCTCCAGAGCCATCCGCCGGGCACCTTGAACGGCCGGGGACGGCTCGGCTCCTTCTTTCGCAGGACGATGATCCCGCTGCAGACGAGAATGAAGGCAAACAGCGTTCCGATGTTGGTCAAGTCGACCATTTCGTCGATGCTGGCGAAGGCGGCGAAAAAGGCGACGAAGACGCCCGTCAGGATGGTGGCCTTGTGGGGCGTCCGGAATTTCTTGTGGACATGGCTGAAGGTCCGGGGGAGGAGGCCGTCGCGGGACATGCTGAAGAAGATCCGGGGCTGACCCAGCTGGAAGATCAGGAGGACGGCCGTGTGGGCGATCACCGAGCCGAAGGCGACGATGCCCACGGCCCAGCCGAGGTGGGGGGCGGCGTGCTGGAGGGCCATGGTCAACGGCTCGGCCTGCTCGGAGGCCAGCTTCATCTTGAGGTCCGGGGTGGAAATCAGGCCGGTGAAGACAGCCGAGACGACGATGTAAAACAGNNNGCAGATGAGGAGGGATCCGATGATCCCGATGGGCAGGTCCCGTTTGGGATTCCGCGTCTCCTCGGCCACGGTGGAGACGGCGTCGAAGCCGATGTAGGCGAAAAAGACAATGGCCGCGCCGGCGCTGATCCCGGCCCAGCCGTTGGGGGCGAACGGCGTCCAGTTGGACGGTTGGACCCAGAAGAATCCGATGATGATGAAGAAGGTCAGGACGACGATTTTGATCCCGACCATGACGGCGTTGAACCGGGCGCTTTCCCGGATGCCCCGGATGAGGATGAGGGTGATGACGGTGACGATCCCCACGGCCAGGAGATTGAAGATGATCGGCACGCCGAAGATGTGGGGGGCGTCCCGGAAGACGACCTTGACCCCGTTTTCATCCACAATCTTGGCCGCGGTCCGATAGTCCATGGACAGCCAATCCGGCACGTTGATGTTGAATCCCTTGAGGAAGGTCTTGAAATAGTTCGCCCAGGAGATGGCCACGGCGATGTTTCCGACCGCGTACTCGATGATCAGGTCCCAGCCGATGATCCAGGCGACGATTTCTCCCAGGGTGGCGTAAGAATAGGTGTAAGCCGACCCGGCGATGGGGACGATGGATGTGAACTCGGCGTAGCACAGGGCGGTGAAGCCGCAGACCACGGCCGTGATGACGAAAGAAATCATCAGGGCCGGCCCGGCGCCGGGTCGATGAACGTCGCCGGCCGCGGCCGTTCCGATCGTGGCGAAAATGCCCGCCCCGATGATGGCCCCGATGCCGAAGAGGATCAGGTGGGCGGGCCCGAGGGTGCGCTTCAGCTTGAATTCGGGCCGCTCGGAATCCTCGAGGCATTGGTCCAGTGATTTTGTCCGGAAGAGCTTGCTGCGGGCGGAAAGACGGACCGGGCGGGGATGGGTTCCGGCAGGAGACGCGTCCATGGTCTCTCCTTGCGGAAAAGGGCGGTCCGGCGCGGGTCGGAAGGCCGTTCCGTGGCTTGAAGCCCCATATCTTAGCAAAAAAACCAAGGAAAAGGGAAAAAAACCGAAAGCCGGCTCTGCCGCGGGATTGTCAGGGGGGCGGGCGTTTTGATATGCTTTCCCCGTGATATTATTCCCGTTCAATTCGCCGGTGAGGAGGATCTCATGTCTCGTTCGAACGTTCTGTTTTCGATTGTCCTGATCATGGCCGTGGCCCTGGCCCCGGGGTGCAAAAAGAGCGAGCCCGGACCCGCGGCGGCCGCCCCCGAATTCCGCTGGCAGGTCGACCAGTTCGCCGACTTGAAGATCCTCCGCTACCAAGTCCCCGGCTTTGAAGCGCTGACGCCGCCCCAGAAGGAGCTGGTCTATTACCTCTCGGAGGCGGCTCTCTGCGGCCGGGACATCGTCTTTGACCAGAATTACCGGCACAACCTGACGATCCGCAAAACGCTGGACGCGATCGTCGAAGGCTACAAGGGAGACCGGACCGATCCGCGCTGGGACAAGTTCATGACTTACGTCAAGCGAGTCTGGTTTTCCAACGGCATCCATCACCATTACGCGACGGACAAGTTCCTGCCGGAGATCGAGCCGGAATATTTCGCCGGGCTGGTGAAGGGCTCGGAAGGGGTGACGTTCCCGGCGGCCGCGGGGCAGTCGCTGGACGAATTCATCGCCTTCCTTCGGCCGATTCTCTTCGACCCGGCCGTGGACGCGAAAAAGGTCTCCCAGGATTCCTCCCGGGATTTAGTGGTCCAATCGGCGGTTAATTTCTACGAGGGAGTCACCCAGGCCGAAGTGGAGCGTTATTACGAGAAGGTCATCGATCCAAAGAACGAAACCCCCGTCTCCTACGGCCTGAACACGAAGGTCGTCAAGAAGGACGGGCGGATCGCCGAAGTCGCCGCCTCGATCGACGGGATGTACGGGCCGGCGATCAAGCAGATCGTTTTCTGGCTGGAAAAGGCGGCCGGCGTCGCCGAAAACGACCGGCAGAAGCAAGTGATCGAAGCCCTGATCGCGTACTACCGGACCGGCGACCTGAACGATTTCGACGCCTACAACATCCTCTGGGTCGGCGATCTCGACTCCCGGATTGATTTCGTCAACGGCTTCATCGAGGTCTATAACGACCCGCTGGGGAGGAAGGGCACCTGGGAATCGCTGGTCAACTTCAAGGACCTGGAGGCGACCAAGCGGGCGGACCTCATCTCGGCCAACGCCCAGTGGTTTGAGGACAACTCGCCGGTCGACCCGAAATTCAAGAAAAAGGAAGTCAAGGGCGTGGCCGCCAAGGTCATCACCGCGGCCATGCTCGGCGGGGACTGCTACCCGTCCACGCCGATCGGGATCAACCTGCCCAACGCCAACTGGATCCGGGTCAACCACGGCTCCAAATCCGTGACCCTGGAGAACATCACCTATGCCTATAACCAGTCCTCGCTGGCCTCCGGCTTCGGCCCCGAATTCGCCGCCTCGCCCGAGGAGCTGGAGCGGAGCCGGACGTATGGCGGGCAAGCCGGCAACCTTCATACCGATTTCCACGAGGTCTTGGGCCACGGCTCGGGCCAGCTTCTCCCCGGCGTCGGCTCCGAAGCCCTCAAAAATTACCATTCCCCGGTCGAGGAAGCCCGGGCCGATCTGTTCGCCCTTTATTACATCATGGATCCGAAGATCATCGAGCTCGGCCTGCTGCCGAACGAGGATGCGGCCAAGGCCGAGTATGACGCCAACATCCGCAACGGCCTCCTGACCCAGATGACCCGGATCCAGCCGGGCCAGACGATCGAGCAGGCCCACATGCGGAGCCGGGCGCTGGTCTCCCAGTGGGTTTATGAGAAGGGGATGCCGGAGAACGTCATCAGCCGGATCGAAAAGGACGGCAAGACGTTTTTCGTGATCAACGATTACCGGAAGCTGCGGACGCTTTACGGCCGGCTGTTGGCCGAGATCCAGCGGATCACGAGCGAGGGCGATTACGAGGCGGCCAAGAATCTCGTCGAGGCCTACGGCGTCAAAATCGATCCGGAGCTCCATGCCGAAGTCCTGGCCCGGTACGCCAAGTTGAACCTGGCGCCTTACGCCGGCTTCCTCAATCCGGTCTACGCGCCGGTCACGGAGGAGAGCGGCAAGATTGTCGACGTCAAGATCTCGCTGCCCGAGGACTACGTTGCCCAGATGCTGGAGTACGGAAAGAAGTACGGGTTCCTATAAGCCGTCGACGCCGCGATATTCGAAATTCATTGGACTTGGTCCATGTTTCGTCGAGAGGGAAAAAGAGGGCGGAAAATTAGGCTTTGTGTGATTCGGTAGTCCGGGATCAGGATTCTTCATCCACGACCAGCCGCCAGGCGGTGCCGTAGAGGGAGACGCTCGTCCAGACCGTGCCGAGGGCGTCGTCCCGGCCCCCGGGATCGGCGGCGATCCGTTCCGCAAGCCGCCGCAGGTTATCATCCGCCTGGAGCCGTTCCCCGGCGAAAACGTTAGAGCCGACGCGCTTTTTCTCGGGATGGAAGAGAATGCGTCCCCCGGTTTCCATGATCCAGATCGAGGAAACCTTTTGTCCCGAGGACGGCGCGAGAGCGGCCGCGGCGAGTTGTTCGGCTCGAAACAGCAGGCTGACCGAGCCGAGATAAGCCCCTTCGGACCCGAAGATCGGGTGTTCGGCGTCCGTCGCTTCGATTCCCTCGACCGTCTCGATCGTGCCGCTGAGAACGGGCCGGCGGAGGTCCAGCGTCCGCCGGACATGTTCCTGGCCGCTGATGTCGCTGCCTTCGAAACGACGGAAGGGGGTGGGCTCGACCGTCACCATCCGGCCCTGCGGGTCGACGGCCGCGCAGTCTACGGCGCAGGCGAACGCATGGAAAAGATCCCCGAGAGCTGAACGAGCCTCCCCGCCGGTCAATCCGGCCGCGCCGAGACGTTCCGCGGCTTTTTTCAGCTCCCGGTCGATCCGGGCGAATTCCTCCATGAAGCTTTGCCGGGCGGTTTCAAGATGGGCCCGGGCCGTCGATCGCGAGGCGGCCCATCCGGCCGGGAAAAACGCCGGAAGCAGAATGGAAAAAAGAGGGAGGATAAAGGCGGGAGCCGGAATTTTTTTCATGGCTCCCTCTTTTTGCCACATCGAGGAAAAAATTTCCAGCTCGCCCTGGTCCGGGAAATGGAATATTATGCAAGAGCCATGGACGACGCTGTTTTCAGCCGCCGGCGCCCTTTCCGTTTCTCTGGGCGCGGCGGCGCTCAGGGCGCCCTCCCGGCCGCGTTCGTCTCCGGAGGGGAGAGAGCGCGGTTTTCCGGGCCGTCCGGTTCTCCTTGGGACCGCCGCTTTTTGTCCTGGCCGCCGTTGCCGTTGTCGTCGTCTCGTTCGTCGCGTCCCTCTTTCTTTCGAAGAGGTTTTACGCCCGCCGGGAGTTTTAATCCCGGCGGCCGGGGGAGGTATCCGATGAAAAAACGGATCGCTCTCGTCTTCGTCGGCATCCCGTTGATCGCCGCCTTGATGGAAGTCTCGAGGAGTCGGACATGAGACGCCGGATCGCTTTTCTCTCTCTTTTCGTCTTGGGCTTGAATACCGGCCTTCTCGTCGCTCCGGAGGGGTTCGCCTGCGACACGTGGGTCGCCCTCAGGGACGCCGCGGCCCAAAGGCGGGTGCTGTTTGCGAAAAACAGCGACCGGACGATTTTCGACAGCCAGCCGCTGGCCCTGCATCCGCGGAAATCATGGCCCGCCGGCGCGAGAATCGACCTCGGCCGCATTTCCGTCCCCCAGGCCGGGGAGACGTTCGCCACCCTCGGCTCCGGCCCGTATTGGGGCTGGGGATACGAGGAGGGGATCAACGAGTACGGCGTCGTCATCGGGAATGAAGGCGTTTTCACCAAGCCGCTGCAGGAAGCGATCGCCGCCGCCAGGGAAGGCCGCGGACCGAAGCCGGGCCCGACCGGAATGGATCTCGTCCGCCTCGGCCTGGAGCGAAGCCGGACGGCCAAGGAAGCGGTGGAAACGATCGCGGCCTTGACGGAAACGTACGGGCAGTTCGGCTCCGGCCTTCCCGGCCAAAAGCTGGAGGGCGCGTATGACAATTCTTATCTCGTCGCCGATCCGAGGGAAGCCTGGATTTTGGAAACGGCCGGAACCCGCTGGGCGGCGAAGAGGATCGAGGGGGGAACGGTCTCGATCTCCAATACCCTGAGTCTGGGCGGCTCCCTAGACTTGTCGTCGGCCGACCTTTCGGCCCATGCCCGGGAGAAAGGCTGGTGGACGGGAAGCCCGGAAGCCGCGTTCAGCTTCGAGCGGGCGTATGCGGCCGAAGGGCGGGATCAGGAAATCGCCCGGGGGAGAGCTCAGGTCCGGGCGAACTGTTCCCTTGGGCTGCTCCGGGAAAAATCCGGATCGATCGACGAATCTTGGATGAAGCGGATCGCCCGCGACCGGTCGACCGACCCGAGCCTGGACCTGGACGCGACGGCCAGCTCCTGCGTCGCCTCGCTTCCCGCCGACGGCGGCGGGCTCCCCGTTTTCTGGTGGTGCGCGTCCGTCCCCTCGAGCGGGGTTTTCGTCCCGTTCTTCGTTCATGGAACGGAGCTTCCGGTCTTCGTCTCGGCGGCCGGAACGGCGGGGAAGCGCGTCGTCCGGCCGGAGACGGCCCCGGTCGACCGATATTCGCCCGATTCCTACTGGTGGCTCTTCCGAGACTTGACCGACCTCGTCAATCTCGACCGGCCGGGCCGGCTCGCGGCCGTCCGAAAGGAATTCGACGCCTTGGAACAGTCCTTCGCCGCCGCCCTCCCCCCCGTCCTCAAGTCGGCCGCGGAACTGCGGAAGGCCGGAAAAACCGCGGAGGCGGCCCGGGTGTTGGATGATTTCTCGGCCGCCTGCGTCGAAAGCGCCGCGGCCGCGGCCCGGGCGCTCCGGGATTCCTGGAAACCGGCCGGCTCAGACGAATCGGCGGAACCGGAAGAGGCCGGCGTCTACATCGCCAATTTCGGAGCTTTCGCGGACGCAGAATGGAACGTCTCGGCCCGGGACGGCCGTCTGTTCCTGGAGATCCCGGGACAGGGCGCCCTTGAGCTTCGTCCGCCGGATGCTAAGGGTTTTTGGGCCCTGGCCGCCTCTCCCCAAGCCGGCGTTTCCTTCAGCCGGCGGCCC
>MTKY01054849.1_pt1 | contig 12690 bp, 12 predicted proteins | sample 1042731 | NCBI WGS metagenome assembly MTKY01 (sample SAMN06212206, study PRJNA360538) | anaerobic digester metagenome | biome: Wastewater treatment plant; material: sludge; isolation source: anaerobic digester fed with sludge from wastewater treatment plant | place: Denmark: WWTP Soeholt ... | reverse complement strand
CGGGCGGGAGGCCCGCGTCGAGCGCCGCGATTGTCGCCGCGGACAGTGTGGCGAGTTCGGCCCGCGTGTCGCGCAGCGCGTCGACCGCCAAAATACCGGCGCCGCCGCCATTGGTCACGATCGCGAGCCGCCCGCGCGGGCAGCGTCGATAGCAGGACAGTATCTCGGCGGCATCGAACAACTCGGACAACGTATCGACGGTGACGATCCCCGCGCGATCGAAGGCAGCCCGATAGACGTCATATGACCCCGCAAGCGCGCCACTGTGCGACAGCGTCGCCGCCACCGCCGCAGGCGAGCGGCCAGCCTTGATCGCGATGACGGGCTTGTTCAGCGCCGCGGCCCGCGCCGCCGAGATGAATTTCGGGGCATCGGTAAGTCCCTCCAGATAGAGCAATATTGCATCGGTATGCGGATCGACCGCGAACAGATCGACCAAATCGCCCACATCGACGTCAGCCATGTCGCCGACCGAAACCACCCCCGAGAAGCCGATCTCGCGCGCGTCGGCCCAGTCGAGGATTGCCGTCACCAACGCGCCGCTCTGCGATATCAGTGCGAGACGCCCGGGACGCGCCTGAGTTCGCGCGAAGGTCGCGTTGAGTCCGGCGTGCGGCGCCATGACCCCAAGGCAGTTGGGCCCGACGATGCGCAAGAGATGCGGCTTGGCAGCATCGAGCATCCTTTGCTTGAGGGCAGGGTCTTGGGTGATGCCGGCGCTCAGCACGACCGCGCACCGGGTGCCGAACGCGCCGAGATCCGCGATAATCGAAGGCACGGCTCCCGCTGGCGCCATGACGATTGCCAACTCTGGGGCCGCGTCCAGTTCGGCAACCGATGCGACGCACAAGGTCCCCGCAACCTCGGCCAAGTGCGGATTCACGATAGCGATCGGTCCGGCAAACCCCGCTGCGCGCACATTGGCTAGCACAATGCCGCCGAGCGAGTCCGGCCGCCCCGACGCGCCGATGAGCGCGAGGCTGCGCGGGCGGAGGAGAGGCTGCAGATTTCTGACCGACATGGGGTGGACGCTTTCACGGACCGGCGGAATGCGTCGTCAAGATGCGACAGACCTTCTTCCTTTGCCTATCAGTAAATGCCCCCACTGGTACCGAGGGCGTTCGAGGCCAGGCAAGGCATGAACGTGTCTTCCCCGATCGGTCCGCGTTCCCGACAGAACTCGATGCAAGGTCCCTTATCGAAACCGGGATGACGAGAAGATCCCACCGCCACTGGCGGCCGACCGGCCGACCCCCGATCAGGTCTCCCAGCAATGCGGTTCAGCACTCGGGCATCGACCATGTACGTGGGTTAGATCATTTTCTCGGGCCGAACATAAATACACTCAAATAGCTTGCATCACGCGGGTTTCGGGCGACGGGTTTCACTGATGAACCGGGATTTGAAGATCGTGTCCCCGGCGGTGGTGTCGGGACTCCTCTTGAAGCCTAATGGCCCACCGTTAGGTGAATAGAGGGACGCCATACCGTGAGCGTCGCGGCGGTTCCAGTCACCGAGGAGAAGGAAATGAAGCGAGCGGACAGCTACCAAACCGTTCGCCATGAGCTTCCACAAATGTTCGCTGTCAATGCGAGCGATCAATAGCCAGTTTGTCTGGTTCCAACTTTGATCCCGAGGATCGACGCCAAAATGACGGGCTTTCTAACGGGCGCTCCCATGACAACCTGAGTTTTCGGCGGATTTGCTTCAGTCTCCCAGTTTCGGATACCAGTCCCTGCCCCGCCCCTCGGGCGTCATGTCGAGTACGTGCCACAGGTTCTGCAAGTCTGGCCCGCCGCGCGGATCCTGGCCGGGGTCCGCAGCGTCCATGGGCATATAGGCGTGCCAGGACAGGCGCACGCGTTCGCCGTCCTTCACATAGACCGCCACCACCGGGTTCTCGCTGCCGTCCTTGTTGAGCGCGTTGAAGAAATTCGCGTAGTCGTCACCCACGGTTTGTACGAATTCGAGCTCTCGCCATCCGCGCTCCTGCGCGAACGCATACTGCCGCCCCACCGGCGAGCGGCCAAGGATCTTCATCGCCACCCGCTGCTTGATCGAACGCGCATTGCCGTTGAGTGCGGCAAGCGTGGTGGTGCACATGGGGCACGGACGCTCACGCTCGGGCCCATACATCCAGAAATAGGTGAACAGGGTTAAGTGCTCGCCAAACAGATCGGCCAGCGAAGCATCGAAGCCGTGCTCGTCCTTGAACGCCCAGTCTTCCGGCATGACCGGCCCGGGCGGCAGCGCGCGGCGCTTTTCGGTCACGCGGGTCATCGTTCGCCGCTCTTCAATCTCTGCCTCGAGCAGAGCCTTGCGCGCGTCGGTATATTTTTCGCTCTCGCCAGAGACGGGCTTGTAGCCTTGAGCGAGTTCGGATGCAGGCTTTAGGGTCCGAGCGGTCATTGGCGATCTCCTGTCCGCTCAACGATCCAGCGCGCCCATGTGTTCCCGGTCAGACCGCCTGCGCCACGACCTCATCATACTCCGTCCGAGTGCTGCCTTGAAGAGGGTTTGCGAGGGATGTTGCGGCAGCGAGGGCTGTAAGCCCCGGTTCTGCGATGTTCGAATAAAGCTGGCGTGTGCTATCACGTGTCTTCGATGGATCCGACCTCGTCCGTGTGAACCAAGAAGGACGTAACCTGTGCGGGCCCGAACGCCGTCGTGAGCGCTGTATCTGTTGCGTCGCGGCCGCGTGCCATCAAGATGCGGCCGATGCGCGGGCGATTGTGACGCGCATCGTGGGTGTACCAGTCGCCATCGATATAGACGTCGAACCAGGCCGAGAAGTCCATCGGCGCATCGACCGGCGGGATTCCGATATCGCCAAGATAGCCGGTGCAATAGCGCGCCGGTATGTTCATGCAGCGGCACAGGGTAATCGCAAGATGGGCGAAGTCACGACAAACGCCCTGCTTCTCCTGATAGGCGTTCCAAGCGGTCTTGTCCGAGCGCGCATGTTCGTAGCCGAACTTGATATGATTGTGGACGAACGCCACGATCGCTTCGACGCGATCGCGCGCCGACGCGATATGGGCGAATTCGGCCCAAGCGACGCCCATCAAGCGGTCCGTCTCGCAGTAGCGGCTGCCGAGAAGATAGATAAGGATGTCGTCGGGAAGTTCCTCGACCGGCGTCGGCAGCGCGTCTGGAGCGCGGGCATCTTCGAGGCCGCTATCCTCGACCACAAAATCGGCGGACAGGGTAACGCCGCCCGGCGGGACAGTGAGCCGGGTGCAGATATTGCCGAAGCTGTCCTCGTAATTATAGATCGGAATGATCGGTGAGGTCTTGATCTGCTGCGGAGTCTGCAGGTCCTTCTGCCGCGACGGATGGATGCTGAGCATCGCCATCATCGGGGTCGCACTCGCGGTCTCGAAGCGTATTTCATATCCAGCCCTGATCAGCACGTTTCCGAATTCCTCATGTTACCGGCGCCCGGTTGTTGGTCGCAACGCCTGAACGAATGACTTGATCCCCGCCGGTTTCGCTGCCCAGCTTCACCTCGACGGTGACGTCCATCCCGAGATAGCTCGCGGGAAAGCCGCTCCAGCTCCCCGACAAAGGCACCGCCTGATAGGGATCACGTGCGACCGCGACGCGGACGAGGCCGCGGCTGCCGACGATGCCGTTGGTGGGATCGAACTCGATCCAGCCCGAGCCGGGAAGGAAGACGCGCACCCAGGCATGGGTGTTGCCGCCGCCGACGCGGCCTTCGCTGCGGCTCGGATTATAGACATATCCCGAGACGAACCGCGCTGCGAGGCCGAGCGCCCGGACCGCCTCGATCATCAGCACCGCGAAATCGCGGCAGGTCCCCTGCCGCAAGGCCAGCGTCTCGATCGGCGACTGGGTGCCCTTCTCGTGACGCGGAACATAGGTGAAGCTGCGCTTGATCGTCGTCGCCATGTTGGTGAGCAGCGCGAGCGTATCCGTCGGCCCTTCCTTGCGGAGAAAATTATTCGCCCATTGGTCGATCACCCGTCCGACATCGAGATATTGGCGTTCGATCGATCGAAGCAGATCGGGCATGTCCTCCGACGCGTAGGTGAAGGGAAAGCGGCGCGCATAGTCCTCGATATCTATCTGCTCGCGCTCGAGCGGGGCATGGTCAAGGGTCATCTCACTCACCACCCGCAGCGCCTTCGCGCGCGTGTCGAACAAGGCAATGGCGACCGAATTGCCGAGCACGTCATGCAACCATCGCAGTTCGCAGGGATGTGGAGATATATGAAGCTCGGCTTTCACCAGACGCTGATCGAAGCTCTCACGCGGCCGCATCATGATCCGGTGTTCGCCAAAGGCGACGGGCTGCCGATACTTATACTCGGTTGTATGGCGGATCGTCAGCAGGGGCATGGAAGGCTTTCGTGATGGCGCTTCTTAAAAACCCCCTCCTCGGGACGGCCGATCCTGCGGCGGCTCAGCTCTTCAACGCGGGCGGGCAGTCTCAGTTCCTTATCACTGGCGATCACGCCGGAAATGCGATCCCGCATCGACTGGGGACATTGGGCCTGACCGAGGCCGACCGCGCGCGCCATATCGCGTGGGACATCGGCGTCCATGACCTTGGGAAGGCGCTCGCCCACGCCCTCGACGCACCTTTTATTTTTCAGCATTATTCGCGGCTTGTCATCGACTGCAACCGGGACCCCGCCCATCCCGACGCGGCGCTCAAGGTCTCGGACGGCAGCGTGATCTCGGGCAATGCCGCGCTCACGGCCGATCGCCTCGGCGCCCGGGTCGCGGCAATCCATGCGCCTTATCACGCGCGGATCGCGGCAGAGCTGGCGCGCCGCGCCGCCGAGACGCGGCCGACGATATTCATCGCCCTTCACAGCTTCACACCGACGCTAGGCGGCACGTCGCGCCCCTGGGAAGTCGGCATCCTCCACGACGGGGGCGACACGCGCTTCGCGAAGGCACTGGTCGCCGACCTCATGGCGCGCGCGGACATTACGGTGGGCGACAACGAGCCCTATCGGATGGATGCTACCGACTATAGCGTGCCGCGACACGCGTACGCGGCCGGCCTTCCTTATGCCGAGATAGAAATCAGGCAGGATCTTCTTGCCGACGCGGCCGGCGTCGCAGCGTGGAGTCGGACCCTCTGCTCTGCTTGCAAAACGGCACTCCGGCTTACCGCAACGACAGGTGCGGCCCCCTAGCGGCGGCCACGCGGAACACTCTTGGTTCCTGCGGGGTTGAATTACATGCGGCGCAGCGCGACGCGCAACTTTCGGCATCGACAGGATGCTCTAGGATGTAGACGCAGATACTTCCGAATATCGGCCGGATTAGCCGCAGCAGCCCTTTTAATCAGCGGGTCATAGGTTCGAGCCCTCGTACGTGTACCATTTCTTTCAAAGACGTAGCGGCCAATCTTGAGCTTTACTGCCCGTCGGGGGCGCCCGCGCGGTCGATAATTCCGGTGTCTAGGAGGGGTGCGGCATCGAGGTCGCCTGCGCCTAAAATCACAGCGAGCCGCTCGGTGCCAGCCAGAATCATCGCTTGTTCCCATGTTGGCAGTGCAGCGAAGCGCTCGGCGAAAATTTCCTGCAGCATGTCCGGAGCATCTGAAAGCCGCTTCCGCCCTTCTTCGGTCGCGTTCAAAAGAATCTGCCGCTTGTCACGTTCGCCGCGCGTCCGTGTGACCAGCCCGAGGTCGACGAGCCGATCGGTAATGGCGGTGATCGTCGCATGGCTGAATTGCAGCCGCTGGGCGATCGAGCCCGGCGTGACCTCGTCGTGTGCCTCGACTTCTCGCAGCACGAGCAATTGCGAGGGGGTGAGCCCGGTCGCCGTAGCAAGCTTGCGATTGCCGCCGTCGGTCGCACGCAGGATGCGGCGCAGAGCCTTCAAGGTGGCGTTGGCGATCATTGCTTCCATCTCCCCCTGTTAGCCGCGCCGCGCGCCAGCACCAACGCCAATCTTCTAAACCAACTGGCATTAATATATTTCGTATAATGAAATACTATTCAGCCGCAGGGGTTGATTGTGTCGCAGTTAAGTCTATATATGCGTCACATTCTGCTCGAGTCCGCCTTACTGGATCCGTAGTTTATTTCAGGAGATGAATTATCTTATATCGGCAAAAGGACGATGTGTCCTTGCCCTCGCAACCGGATTTGAATGCTGAACCTTTGCCGCAGGCCGCGCCGCAATTTCGCCCTCCGGTTAGTACCGACGGCCCGGCGGTGACCGCGCTCATCTCGCGCTGCCCGCCGCTCGATCGCAATTCGGCCTACTGCAACCTCATCCAGTGTACGCATTTTGCCGATCAATGCGTAATCGCCGAGCTTGGCGGCCGGATCGTCGGCTGGGTTTCGGGCCATCGCCCTGCGTCGGATCCGCGAGCCTTTTTTGTCTGGCAGGTTGCCGTGGCAGCCGAAGGGCGCGGAAAAGGTCTGGCCAATCACATGATAAAGTCGCTGCTCACCCGATCGGCGCAACACGATGTTACGCATCTGATCACCACGATCACCGACGACAACAGGGCTTCATGGGCGCTCTTCCGCAGCCTCGCCCGCGACTGGGATACCGAGCTGGAGCGTAGCGCGCTGTTTGAACGCGAGGCGCATTTCGCCGGCGCCTATCCCACCGAATACCAGGCCCGCATCGGGCCGTTGACCTTTCGCAAGATTCAGGAAGCCCAGGGGTAATTAAATGAATATGTCACCGAAACCGTCCGGCACGATTCCGGACCGAAAGATCTATGAGCGACGGGAATCCGGCGTGCGCAGTTATGCACGGTCGATGCCGCGCCAGTTCGGCAAGGCCCAAGGCGTGTGGATGCACGACGATCAGGGCGGCCGTTACCTCGACTTCCTGTCGGGCTGCTCGACGCTGAATTACGGCCATAATCATCCGCTGCTGAAACAGGCGTTGCTCGATTATGTCGCCGCCGACGGCATCACGCACGGCCTCGACCTTCACACCGACGCCAAGGAAGACTTCCTGCGCGCGTTCGAAGAGGTGATCCTGACCCCGCGCGGGCTCGATTATCGCATGATGTTTACCGGGCCGACCGGCACCAATGCGGTCGAGGCCGCGATCAAGCTGGCGCGCAAGATTACCGGGCGCGAGATGGTCGTCGCCTTTACCAACGGCTTTCACGGCATGACATTGGGCGCACTTGCCTGCACCGGCAATGCCGCCAAGCGCGGCGGGGCCGGGGTGCCGCTGAGCCATGTCGCTCACGAACCCTATTATGATTATTACGGCCCCGAGGTCGATACCGCCGACCTGCTCGAACAACGGCTGTCCGACCCATCGAGCGGGCTCGATGCGCCTGCTGCGATCCTCGTTGAAACCGTCCAGGGCGAAGGCGGCCTCAACGCCGCGTCGCCCGAATGGCTGTGCCGGATCGCCGAGATCGCCAAGGCGCATGGCGCGCTGCTGATCGTCGACGATATTCAGGCAGGTTGTGGGCGCACCGGCGGCTTTTTCAGCTTTGAAGGCATGGGGTTCACCCCCGACATCGTCACGATGGCGAAATCGCTGTCGGGCATGGGACTGCCCTTTGCACTGGCGCTGTTTCGCCCCGAACTCGACCAATGGTCGCCGGGCGAGCACAACGGCACCTTCCGCGGCAACAACCATGCGTTTGTCACCGCGACGGCCGTGCTCCGCCATTTCTGGAGCGGCGACGATTTCCAGCGCGACGTTGCGCGCCGCGGCGACCTACTGGAAACGCGGCTAGACAGCATCGCGGCCGAGCATGGCTTCGAAACGCGCGGGCGCGGGATGATGCGCGGCGTCAACACCGGGTCGGGTGAGCTGGCCTCCGCGATCACTGCCGCCTGCTTTGACGCCGGGCTGATCATCGAAACCAGCGGCGCGCACGACGAGGTGATCAAGGTGCTCGCCCCGCTGATCATCGACGACGCGACGCTCGCGACCGGCCTCGACATCCTCGAAACCAAGATCCGCGAGGCGATGGCCGCTGATTACGCCGTCGCTGCCGAATAACTCAGGAGAAATATCATGATCGTTCGCAATCTGAACGCCATTCGCAAAACCGATCAGAATGTCCGCTCGGACGGCTGGGCCAGCGCCCGCATGCTGCTCAAGGACGATGGCATGGGCTTTTCCTTCCATATTACCACCATGTTCGCGGGCACCGAGCTCAAGATGCACTACCAGAACCATCTGGAATCGGTGTTCATCCTGAAAGGTACCGGCACGATCGAGGATCTGGGGACGGGCAAGACGCACAAGCTGGAACCCGGCGTGATGTATGCGCTCAACGACCATGACCGCCACATCGTGCGGCCCGAGACCGACATCTTGACCGCCTGCGTCTTCAACCCGCCCGTCACGGGCAAGGAAGTGCATGATGCGAGCGGCGCTTATCCCGCCGACGTCGCGTCCGCGCGCGAGCTCGTGCCCGCCGACTGACACCCATCCAGACCAAGAAAGGGGGACGTCGCATGACCGACATCTACCCATCCCGCCACGCGGCCGCCGCCGAGATGCGGCCGCGCCAGGATCCTGTTGTCCACAATGAATGGAGCGACGAGGCGCCGATCGGCGTCGAACAGGCCGCACAATTCGACCGCGACGGCTATATCGTGCTGGAAGATCTTTTTTCCGACGACGAGGTCACGTTCCTGCAGCGCGCTGCCGGCAAGCTGCTCGCCGACCCGTCTGCGCTCGACGACGATACGATCGTGACCGAGCCGCAGAGCAAGGAAATCCGCTCGATCTTTGAGATTCACCAACAGAACGCCGTAATGGCACGACTCGCTGCCGATGCGCGGCTCGCCGATGTCGCGCGCTTCCTGTTGGGCGACGAGGTGTATATCCACCAGTCGCGCCTGAACTACAAACCCGGGTTCAAGGGCAAGGAGTTTTATTGGCACAGCGATTTTGAAACCTGGCATGTCGAAGATGGCATGCCGCGGATGCGCGCGCTCTCGATGTCGATCCTGCTCGCCGAAAACACTCCGCACAACGGGCCGTTGATGGTCATTCCGCGCTCGCATCGCACCTATCTCACCTGCATCGGCGAGACACCCGACGATCATTATCTCAGTTCGCTGAAACGCCAGGAATATGGCGTCCCCGACGAAGACAGCCTCGCCGAACTGGCGCACAGGCATGGCATCGTCGCACCGACCGGGAAGCCGGGGACCGTGATCCTGTTCGACTGCAATTTGATGCACGGTTCGAACGGCAACATCACGCCCTTCCCGCGCGCGAATGCGTTCCTTGTCTATAATGCCGTCAGCAACCGGCTGGAAGAGCCGTTCGGCGCCCCCAAGCCCCGCCCCTGGTTTCTTGCCAATCGCGGCGATCCGGAGCCGTTGCGGAGCGAACAGGGGCGGCTCGACGCGCTGGTGCCGGCATGACGGGCGCTCATAGCGTCGAGAAAATCGGCGGCACCTCGATGGCGGCGACCGAGACGCTGCTCGACAATGTCCTCATCGCGGGTCGGTCTGGCGCCGATCTCTATAACCGCATCTTCGTCGTATCGGCCTATGCCGGCATGACGGACCTGCTTCTCGAGAACAAGAAAAGCGGCACCCCCGGCGTGTACGGCCGTTTCGTTGCCGATGATGCCGCCGATGGCTGGCGCGAAGCGATGGCGCTTGTTCGCGAAGCCGTTCGCGAGCGCAATGCCGACCTGTTCTCCCGAACGCGAAGCCGGGCCGAGGCCGATGCCTTTATTGAACAGCGCATAACGGGCGTCGCCGCCTGTCTCGACGATCTTGCACGGCTTCGCAGCCATGGCCGCTTCTGCGTCAAGGAGCAGTTGATGACGGTCCGCGAGCTTCTCGCGGGGATCGGCGAAGCTCACAGCGCGCACAATAGCAGCCTCCTGCTTCGCGATCATGGCGTGAACGCCGAATTCGTCGATCTGACGCTCTGGGACCAGGATGATTTGCGAAGTCTCGATGCACGGATAGGTGACGCCTTCTCCGATATCGACCTTGCCACAGCCCTGCCAATAGTCACCGGTTATGCCGGGTGCGAAGGCGGGATGGTGCGGCGCTATGCGCGCGGTTACACCGAAATGACCTTTTCGCGCCTCGCGGTGGTCACCGGCGCGCGTGAGGCGATCATCCACAAGGAATTTCACCTGTCGAGCGCCGACCCGAAACTGGTCGGCGAAGACAAGGCGCGTAAGATCGGCCGCACCAACTACGACGTCGCCGACCAGCTCGCAAACCTGGGTATGGAGGCAATTCATCCGGGCGCGGGTCGCGGCCTGCGCCAGACCGATATTCCGCTGCGGGTGCGCAACACGTTCGACCGCGAGGATGAAGGCACGCTTGTGACGGGACACTATGTCTCCGACGTTCCGCGCGTCGAAATTATCACCGGCATCCGCCACATGCAGGCGCTGCAGTTTTTCGAACAGGATATGGTCGGGGTCAAAGGTTATGACACCGCGATCCTCGCCGCGCTCGATCGCCATGGGCTGTGGATCGTCAGCAAATCGTCGAACGCCAACACGATCACCCATTATCTGCTCGCCAGTGCCGACGCGGTGAAAAAGGTGATCGCCGACCTGCAACAAGATTATCCCGACGCCGCCATTTCAGCGCAGCCGGTGGCGATGGTGTCGGCGATCGGCAGCGATATTTCGCGCCCCGGGCTGGTCCCCGATGCACTGCGCGCGCTCGACGCGGCCGGCATCACAATGATCGCGATGCAGCACCAGATCCGCAACGTCGACATCCAGTTCATCATAGAAAGCCGCGACTTCGACAAAGCCGTCCGCGTTCTTCACCGCGCGCTGGTCGAGGACGAGGCCCATGAATTAAAGGACCGGCGCGCCGCCTGACACGCGGCGGCCGGTGCCCTTCGATGCTTTCAACCATCCTGCCGGTGCGAAGCCTGCTGATCGCCATCTTTGTGATGATGGCGGGCAGCGGCTTTCTGTCGACGCTGATCGGGCTGCGTCTCGACCGGGCGGGCAGCGGTACGATGGTGGTCGGCCTGGTGGCCACCGCCTATTTTGTCGGCCTGGTCATCGGCGCGCTGCGCGCGGGCGAGATCGTGCGCCGCGTCGGTCATATCCGCGCCTTCGCGGCGTTTGTGGCGCTGCTTTCGGCGAGCACGCTCACCTATGCGCTGTTCCAGCATCCGCTGCTCTGGGGCGGCTTGCGGTTGATCGACGGATTGTGCGTCGCCGGGGTGTTCATCTGCGTCGAAAGCTGGCTCAACGACCGCGCCGATTCGAGCACCCGCGGCACGGTTCTGGCGGGTTATATGGTCGCGCTCTATTCGGGGCAGGCGCTTGGTCAGCTTTTCCTGCGCACCGGCAACACCGCGCCACACGTCCCGTTCGAAATCGCCGCGATGCTGATCTCGCTCGCGATCATTCCCGTCTGCCTGACGCGCAGCCCCGCGCCGATGCTGGAAGATGCCACCGCGCTGCCACTGCGGCGGCTGTTCGAAGCGTCGCCGCTCGGCGTCGCGGGCGCTGGCATGACCGGGCTGCTGCTCGGTGCCTTCTATGGCCTTGCCGCCATTTACGCCCGGCGTATCGGACTCGACCTCGGTGACACCGCGACCTTCATGATGACCGTGATCCTGGGCGGCGTCGCGTTGCAATGGCCGCTCGGGCGCCTGTCGGATCGCTACGACCGGCGGCGTATCATCATTTTCTGCTTTGCAGTGACGCTGGCGGTCAGCGCCGCGCTGGCGATGCAGCCGAGCGGATTCGTCCTGCTCGCGCTGGGCGCGGCGTTCGGCGGGCTCAGCTTCGCGCTCTATCCGCTTTGCGTCGCCTTCGTAAACGACCGGCTGCTCTCGTCGGAGCGTGTCGCCGCCAGTGGTCAGCTCGTACTTCTCTATTCGGTCGGCGCCGCGCTGGGCCCGCTCGGCGCCGCGGCGGCGATGACGCTGGCGGGCGCGGGCGGACTCTTCCTCTTCATCGCCGCAGTGGCGGCGGCGATGCTCGCCTTCGGCCTGTTCCGCCTTGCTGTCAGCGACCCGGTCCCGGGCGCCGACCAGCAGAATTTCCAGATCCTGCCGCGCACGACTCCCGTCGCTGCGCTGCTCGATCCCGCAGGCCCAGACACGCCCGCCCCGCAAACAAGCGCAATCGCAAACAGGTGACACATGGACAGTGATACGACGATCCCGGCCCCAGGACAGCCCGCCCCCTTCCCCAAACCCTCGCCGCTGAACCGCGCCGTCGGGGCATCGGCACTGGGCAATGCGGTCGAGTGGTTCGATTATGGCATCTATGCTTATGGCGTGACCTATATCTCTGCCGCGCTGTTTCCCGGCGACACCGAAGAAGCGGTACTCTTTGCCCTCGCAACTTTCGCCATTTCCTTCCTCGTCCGCCCGCTCGGCGGCCTGTTCTGGGGCCCGCTCGGCGACCGCATCGGGCGCAAGTCGGTGCTTGCAATGACGATCCTGCTGATGGCAGCAGCGACCTTCGCCGTGGGGCTGATCCCGTCCTATGACAGCATCGGTTTCTGGGCGCCGACGATCCTGATCGTCTTGCGCATGTTGCAGGGCTTTTCGACCGGCGGCGAATATGGTGGCGCCGCGACCTTCATGGCGGAATATGCGCCTGACGACCGGCGCGGTTTTTACGGCAGTTTCCTTGAATTCGGCACGCTCGCGGGCTTTTCCTTCGGCGCCGCGCTAATGCTCGGCTATTCGCTGCACCTTGGCGACGAAGCCATGCACGAATGGGGCTGGCGCATTCCGTTCCTGATC
>MTKY01047115.1_pt1 | contig 12694 bp, 9 predicted proteins | sample 1042731 | NCBI WGS metagenome assembly MTKY01 (sample SAMN06212206, study PRJNA360538) | anaerobic digester metagenome | biome: Wastewater treatment plant; material: sludge; isolation source: anaerobic digester fed with sludge from wastewater treatment plant | place: Denmark: WWTP Soeholt ... | reverse complement strand
TCCCGCCGATCAGCCCGACGCACAGCACGATCCAGGCGCCGGCGAATACCCCCACGTTCTTCAGCCGGAACAGGAACAGCAACGCGCCCGGCAGGGCGGCGAAATATCCGCCGAGAGCACGGAGGTCTCCCGTTGCCGCGTCGGCCTCGGCCAGTGACCGGTGTCTGCCGGTGTTACGGTCAAAGCCGCAATGGATACAGAAGACGGCGCCGGGGGCAAGCGACGCCCCGCAGCTCTCGCAGCGGGCGACCGGCTCGTCGGACTCCGCGCGACGTCCGTCCGCCGAGGCGAGTTCCGCCATCGCGCTCAAATCGTCATCGGGGGTCGTCGGTTTGGCCCGCGCAGTTCTCTTGGCCGGCGTTGCCGTCGCCTGCCGGCTCCGCAGGCAGTCGTAGCACGCGTTACAGTAGTAATGCCCGGCGCCATCTCGCGTGCGTGGACGATGGGAACAATCCTCGCCGCAGATGCGGCACACCTTGACGCCGGCCTGTTGCCGCCCGGAGCTGTCCATGCGTGTTCCTCCCTGGGCTGGTCATTCTACCCTCCGTGTCGCCGGACGCTATCCAGCAGGAAGCGGTAGGCGTCCAGCGTCACTGTCGGGGGGACGGAGTGGTCGATGTGGTAGATGTACCCCCCGCCCGCGGCGGCCACCGGCACCTTCGCCGCCACTTCGGCCTCGATCCGCCCGCGATCGCCCGTGGAAACGATGTCCGCGTCGATGTTGCCGATGAAGCAGATGTTCTGCCCGAAGCGCCGCTTGTACACGCGCACGTCGTTGCCGGCGCGGACTTCCAGCGGGTGAATTGCGTCGCAACCGGCCTCCACCAGCAGCGGCAGCAGATCGGCGACGTTCCCGTCGCAGTGGAACATCAACCGCATCCCGCGTTCGTGGGCCAAGTCGGCGAATCGGCGCCACTGCGGCAGCAGATGCTCCCGTCCGAACGCCGGTGAAAACAGCATCCCGTTCTTGTAGCACAGGTCGCTCCAGAACCAGATGGCGTCAAAGACGAAGCCGCGGGCAAAGGTGCGTTCCAGCATGGCGACCAGGTAGTCCGTATAGGCCGCCACCATGTCCACCACCAGCTCCGTGTCCGCCGCGACGGCCAGCAGCCCGTCGTCGTAGCTCATCGCATTGTTGATGACGAACCACATCGGCTCGGCCGGCGTGATCGCCAGAAAGTGGCCGGCCGCCCGGGCCGCGTGGTACTGAGCCTCGGCGGCGGGGTTGTTGAACTTCTCGTCGGTGGCGGTCAGCAGCGGTCGCAGTCGCCGCCAGTCATCCATTCCGTGGATGCTGTGGCTCAGTGTGAGGGGTGGGTTATACGACGACAGGAAGGTCTTGACCGTCTTGCCGTACCCGTCGGTGGCCACCTGGTAGGCCGCCGTCTCCTCGATCACCCGCGGTTCCAGCCCGAACGACGGGTCGAACAGGTCGTTGACGCAGGCGATCGGGTCGAGGCCGAAGAAGTCCACCGGATCGCTGCCGGGGGGTAACCCCTGCAGCCGCCACTGTTCCAGAGTCTCCGGCCAGAAGGACAGTTCGCACACGGGCACGCGGTCCGGCTGCTGCCGGGCCAGGGCCGCCCGAATCCGTTCCGCTGAGGTCATGCAGGTTTCTCCCACGTTGCCGACCGGCCGAACCGGCGCGGCGCCCGGTTATCTTGGCTGGGGACACAAGTGTCAATGAGAAGCGCGATAGTCATGCACAGTGTCACCGGTCGGCGCGTTGTGGGCCGCTGCGGTCGGGCGTCAGGGGCGCCGGGCGAGTGTAGATGGAACGGTGCTTACTAGGTGAAGAGGAGTCGTATCTTCGCTTTGATGGCTTCCAGCACCCGCTGCGGGATGCTGCCTTTCCTGCTCCTAATGACGAGTCTGCTGATCGTCATGGGCTTCGTCCACTTCACCGAGGATGAACACCTCAATCCTGTTTGTGGAAAGAAGGCATCGGTCTCCGCGATCACAAACCCGTAGGCGTCGTCGGGAATCACGCGTGAACTGATGGGAACCACGATCAGGTCTTCGCCGCGGTTGAACTTGTCGGCAGAAACGATCAGCGCGGGCCGCAGCTTGATGCCGCTTGTATCCGTGAACGGATACTGTAAGAGGACAATCTCGCCCGCCTGAAGCGTCATTCCCCGTCGTCCGGGTCATAGATGTCTTCTGCCGGATCCTCCCAGAACTCTAGCGTACCAGATCTCTCGACGATGCCCATCTGGTCTGCGGTCGAAGCATCCTCGTACTGAGAGATGGTTTCCGAGCGTCGCTCGTAGACGGTCTGCGTTCCAAGTTCTTCTGCGCTAACAGAAGCGCTCGGAATCATGGTCATCGATTCATTGGCCATGCTGTTCCTTCCTTTCCGGGATGACTCGCACCTCGAAGGGTCGCATCACGATCAGGTAGTCATTCACCCAGAAACGGATGTAATGGGTGCCATCCTCCTCAAAAACAAGGTTGTTGAGGACGAAATGGAAGTCGACAACACTGATCGGATCTGCCTCCTTTGGGAAGGGCCCCTCCACACGGACGACAACCCTTTCTGACTCTCCATGTACGATTTCCAGTCTCGCCTTCGATCCGGGCCTCAAGTCGGTCACGGATGCGAATACAACCATCCGTGCGTGGCGGACTGGGAGCTCTCTGGCATTGATGCTGTTGAATAGTCCGACGAGCGCTGTCTTTCCGCCCGGCTCTTGGTAGATGTTGTCACATACCACGAGCGCGATGGGCGTGGGTTTCGTGTTCATTGCTCACCCTTCAAGCCGGCTTCGACTTCTCCCAGTTCGCGCCGTGCCGCCTGGTGGAGCTGAATCCGAATCCAGACCGACAGATCCTGCCCCGCATTCTCCGCCGCCAACTTGAATGTTTCTTTCTCAGACGGGTTGACGCGTACGTCCAGCCGCCCCTCGCGTCGCTGCTTCCGATCCCTTTTGGGTCTACCCCTCGTAGGCATATTCTCTACTCTCGGTGTGTGTGGATATTGTACACACAAAAAATCTCCTCGACAAGCAGCGAAGCCAGAAGACGTCTTTAATGTACTCCTAGACAAGTAGTTGAGGAACCTCTCCTCTTCTTAAAGCACGGCTGCACATCCACCCCATCGTGTACGCCTGTCCGCTTGGTTAGGCCGAGACATCGCGAGCCGGACGCCCCCGGGGATTCCCCGCCCACGAGTCCTTTCCCTGCTCGCTGCACTTTTTTCCTGACCGTTTTGCACTTGCCAACCACCGGAGGCCACGACGCGCCCGGGGGTGGAACGTCCGCATATCCGGGCCGCGAAACTCAACTCTAACAGGGATTTAACTTGAAAGTTCTTGAGCTCTGACGTACTCTTCTCCAACGGGGTTGGAAGTGAATCTCCGTGCCGGCCGGGTGTCCAACGGCCTCGGCCGCGATTCTCGACAAGCTTTTCCCCAGTCCGAGTGAGGAGTTCAGACGGCTCGAACCCGCCGTCCCTCGATTCGGGGCGGTAGGTGTGTGCGAGTTGTCCGATGGACCGGCTGGCCCGGTGCGGGATCCCGGACCATCGGTTCGGCAGCAGGAAGATACTGACGATGCAGCAGCGTGTGCATGTTCGAAATATCGGGATCAGTGCCCACATTGACTCGGGCAAGACGACGCTGACGGAACGGATACTGTTCTACGCCGGCAGAATCCATCGCATGCGAGAGGTGAAGGGCGGGGACGGCGGGGCGACGATGGACTTCATGGATCTCGAGCGCGAGCGCGGAATCACCATCAACAGCGCCGCCACGACCGTGTCCTGGAAGGGTACGGAGATCAACGTCATCGACACTCCCGGGCACGTGGATTTCACCGTGGAGGTGGAGCGGTCGCTGCGCGTGCTGGACGGTGTGGTGCTGGTCCTGTGCGCCGTAGGCGGAGTGCAGTCGCAGACCATCACGGTGGACCGGCAGATGAAGCGGTATCGCGTGCCGCGCATCGCGTTCGTCAACAAGATGGACCGCGCGGGAGCGGACCCCGCGCGCGTGGTGGCCGAGATGGAGTCCAAGCTCGGCCACGTGGCGGTGGCCATGCAGATTCCGATCGGCTCGGGCGATTCTCTCGAGGGCGTGATTGACCTGGTCCGCATGAAGGCGGTCTATTTCGAGGGTCCGCAGGGCGAGACGATGCGGGTGGCGCCGATCCCCGCCGCCTTGGAAGATGAGGCCGGACGGGCTCACCAGGGCATGCTCGACACGCTGAGCCTGTATGACGACGACCTTCTGACTGCGATGCTCGAGGACGGCGAGCCGGGCGAAGCGCGGATCCGGGCGGCGGTTCGTCGCGCGACGCTCGCCCGCGAGATCACGCCGGTGTTCGTGGGCTCCGCGTATCGCAACATCGGCGTGCAGTTGCTGCTGGATGGCGTGGCGGCGTACCTGCCGTCGCCTCTGGATCGGATGGCCTACGCCAGCGACCAGCGCAACAGAGGAGCGGAGATCGCCGTCACCGCCGACCCGGACGGGCCGGTCGTGGCCATGGCGTTCAAACTGGTCGACGAGCCGTTCGGCCAGGTGACATATCTGCGGATCTACCAGGGGTCGCTGACCCGGAGCGGGCAATACGTGAACTCCCGGACGGGCCGAAGACAGCGAGTCGCCCGGATTCTGCGAATGCACGCGGCCGAGCGGCAGGATCTGGACATCGCCCGGGCCGGTGACATCGTGGCCGTCATGGGCGTCGACTGCGTCTCGGGCGATACCCTGTGCGATCCCGGCATTCGTCTGTCGCTGGAGCGGATGCACGTGGCGGAGCCGGTGATATCCCTGGCCGTTCGACCGGTGACCACCAAGGACCGCGACGCCATGTCGAAGGCGTTCAGCCGGTTCTCCCGGGAAGACCCGACGTTCCACGTGCGGCATGACGAGGACACGAACGAAACGTTGATTTCCGGCATGGGCGAGTTGCACCTGGACGTGTACGTGGAACGGGCGCGGCGCGAGTTCAAGGCGAACCTGGCGGTGGGCACGCCGAAGGTGGCGTATCGCGAGGCCCCGACCGCCGAGGTGACGTTCGATTACCGGCACAGAAAGCAGACCGGGGGTGCCGGCCAATATGCGCATGTGAAGGGCCGGCTGGTTCCGCTGGCCAGCGACGCCGGGCCGGACTACCTGTTCGAGAACAAGGTGACGAACGGGCGGATCCCGACGGAATTCATCCCGTCGGTGGACAAGGGCTTCCAGATGGCGCGGGCGAAGGGGCCGCTGGCCGGCTTCGAAGTGGTGCGGGTTCAGATGGTGCTGGAGGACGGGTCGTCGCACGTGGTGGATTCGTCCGATCTGGCGTTCCAGATTTGTGCCCGCGATGCGTTCAAAGAGGCGTTCCTGCGGGCCCGGCCGGTGTTGCTCGAGCCGATCATGGAGGTCGAGATCGAGGTTCCGGCGGAGTGTCAGGGAACGGTGGGTGGCAACCTGTCCGCGCGCCGGGGGACCATCCTGGGCACGGAGGTCAAGGGCGCCAGCACCGTCATTCATGCCGAGGTTCCGTTGGCGAACATGTTCGGCTACGCGACAGACCTGCGTTCCTGCACGCAGGGCAAGGGGACGTTTTCCATGGTTTTCAAGACATACCGCCGCACACCTGTCGGCGTTCAGCAGGACGTCATCGAGTCGGTACGGGCAGCGCTGCAACAGAAGTCGCCAGTGCGATAACGCTTGTCGGAGTCGCGGCGGCGCAGCGCCGCGGATACCGCGGTGTGCGGGGAGACTCCGCCCGGATGCGGCCTATTTGGCGGCGACGGGCTGGGCGGAGACGTTGGCCAGCATCCGCTGCAATGCCACGACGGCCAGGTGCCTGGTCTTCGCATCAACGCGGATTTCGTTGACCACGCGGCCGTCGGCCAGGTTGTCCAGAGCCCAGAGCAGGTGCTTGGGGCTGATCCGGTACATCGTCGTGCAGAGGCATTGAACGGGGGACAGGGACCGAATCTGCTTGTCGGGATGCCGCTTCGCCAGCCGCTCGACCAGATTCACTTCCGTGCCGATCGCCCATTTGGATCCGGCGGGAGCTTCATCCACCACCCGGATGATGTATGCGGTGCTGCCGGCCAGGTCCGCCTTTTGCACCACGGACCAGTCGCATTCCGGGTGGACGATAATCCGCACGTCGGGATCGGCCGCTCTCGCGGCATCGCACTGAGCGGCATTGAAAAGCTGATGCACGCTGCAATGGCCCTTCCAGAGGATCACCCGGGCCGCCCGCACCTGTTCCCCCGTGAGGCCGCCGTTTGCCTTGTGAGGGTCGTAGAGCAGCATGTCCTCCAGCGGGATTCCCAGGGCATAGGCCGTGTTGCGGCCGAGATGCTGATCGGGCAGGAACAGGACTTTCCGGCCCTGCTGGAATGCCCATTCCAGAACCATGCGGGCATTGCTGCTGGTACAGCAGGCGCCGAGGTGGCCGCCGCAGAAGGCCTTCACAGAGGCGGAGGAGTTCACGTAGGTAATCGGGATGATGGTTTCCGTCGTGGCGGCGGAAAGTGCGTCCCAGGCGTCCTCCACCTGGTCAATGTCGGCCATGTCGGCCATGCTGCACCCGGCCGAAAGGTCCGGCAGGATGACGGTGACGGACTCGTCGGTCAGGATGTCCGCGGATTCGGCCATGAAGTGTACGCCGCAGAACGCCACGTATTCCACGCCCTGCTGCTCGGCGGCGATCTGGGAAAGCTTGAGGCTGTCGCCGGTGAAATCGGCGAACTGGATCACGTCGTCCTGCTGGTAGTGGTGCCCGAGGATGACCAACCGCTGACCGAACCGGTCCTTGTGTCGACGCACCCGACGGGTGATCTCATCGAGCGACAGACTGTGGTATTCAGCCGGCAGCGGTGGTTGGAAAGGCATCTGCTTCGTTCCTCGGCCACGACAGGCGCGGCTCGCCCGCCTCGCCCCGTCTCGTTGCGGCATTGTAGCCCTGGCGGACGGATTCTTCACCTTACTGTTGGAGGGGTACTACGGCGGTCTCATTCCGTTGGTTCATGCGGGTGCATGGTTATTACAGTGTCGCTTTTGCAGTCGGATCGATTCAGACTCACGCGCCTCGAACGTCTCGACCACGGGTCCGCATCCAGACCCAGGTCATCAGCGCGGTGCCCAGCAGGCTGAACGGGAGCATGAAGTAGAACCAGGCGGTCCAGCCCATTTTGGTATGGTGGACCGCGTAATCGATCAGTTTCCCCAGCGCTAGGCCGCCGAAGCCGGCGCCGAAATACTGAAACGAGTCGATGACGCCCAGCGCGAACCCCACCATTTTGCGTCCACCCAGGTCCATGGCCGCGGCGGTTCCCAGGATGGAGTGGGTGGAATTGCAGGTGAACGAAATCAGGATGGTCATTCCGGCGGCGAGTCCGGCGCTGGCCAGACCCGGGCTCGAGAGCATCAGCGCGGCGGCGAGGATCGTGGCGGACTCGATCGCGTACAGCAGTGCGGCCACGGGCGCGCGCTGGCTTTTGAACAGCATGTCGGAGAGAAAACCGGAGGCCAGCGAGCCGATGACCGCGGAGATGGGCAGCAGCGCGCTGGTGATGATCACGAGGGCGGAATCCGCCACATCCAGCCCCCATTGCCGGGAGAAGTAGACCTGCCACCATTCAAACTGGGCGCTGCGGACGATGCCGGTGCAGAAGTAGGCGCAGGCCACGAGCCAGACCATCTTCTTGCGTGCGATGGTCCAGAAGACGACCGACATGGGCAGACTGGCGTGCGGGTCGTCGTCGGGGTCGTCGTCCTCGTCACCCAGCGGAATGCTGTAGCCCGCGTCCTCGGGGTAGTTGCGCACCACCGCGTACATGATCACCGTGACGACCGCCACGATCGCGGGGGGTATCCAGAACAGCCACCGCCAGTGCAGGGCCGGCAGCTTCAAGACGACCACCAGCAGCGGGATCGACACGCCGGCGAGAATCAGCGGGCCCATCGCGTTGACGGCAATGAGCCCGAACTGAATCATCAGCCCGAACACTCCGGCGAAGCGGCCGCGCTCGGCCCGCGGAAACCAGGCGGTCTTGACCTTGGTCATTCCCGGAGCGCCGAACGCCTGCGCGTAGCCGTCCGTGCCGCGGATGATGACGAACAGCAGCAGCACGCTGCCGGCCCCGGCCATGGATGCCATGCCGAAGCTGAGATTCAGGATGATGGTCAGCACGGCGCCGATCGCCATGGCCTGTTTTCCGCCGATCCGGTCGGTCAGCAGGCCGTTGATGAGCTGCCCCACGGCGTAGCTCCAGTGGCGGGCGGTGTTGATCAGCCCGTACTGCGCATGGCTGAGCCCGAACTGGTCCATAATGCGTGTTGCCGCGATCGGCAGGTTGTAGCGGCACATGTAGTATGAGCCGTACGAGAGGCCCAGCATGAACCAGTTGATCCCGCGCCGAATGCGAAAACCCGGTGGATGCACCGGCATCGCGAGGCTGTCCGCGGCGTTTTGTTTCTGCACGCTCATGATCCTGCCGTCATCCTTCAACAGCGCCGGCGAGGGGGACCGGGGCCAGGCCGACGGTGTTTCGTCGCTACCGCATTCGGGCCAGATGCGCGGCCCCCAGCAGCCACAGCAAGCCCTGCACACACACGGCGGTCACGGAGATCGGCCCGCCGGGCAGGGCCGCACCGGCGATCTGCGCAAGGATCAGAATCCCGTACAGATAGACGCTCCACCGGCGCATGGCCAGGAAGCCCAGCAGGCACACCGTGCTCACCATAAAGGGAATCAACCACCGGCCGATGTCCCGCGAGGCCGCGTAGCTGTCGTCGATCACCCGGAGCTTCACGGCAACGTTCTCGACCTTCTCCGGCACACCGTGAATCCGCCCCGTCTCGCTGTCCAACGTCAGGCCGGCCGGCAACCCGTGGTCGCCCAGGGCCCTCCAGGCGTATGGCGGCTGGCCGCCACGGGCCACGAGGGTGAACTCATATGGCTCCCCGAGCGTGGCGGGCGGAAGCGTCGGCGTCGTGATCCACAGACGATCATTTGTGTCGGCGGGGTAAGGCTGGGTGGTGGCGGTCGAGGGCGCAGGCTCATCGGATGGCTCGACCACGACCAATGACGTTTTGCAGATGTCGCTGCGCTGCCATATGGCGTTCAGGATCGTCGCCAACTGCGGGAGCATGACGATCGCGATGGACATCGCCAGAAACGTTATACCGACGGGTACTGCCAGAGACTTTGGCGGCGGTACGATGCGCGGCGGGGCGGTGCCGGTGATCTCGGGCAATTCGGCCCCCTGGGCCAGCAGCGCCGGTCGCCAGTCGGCCGAACCCGGAATCTGGACCATCCGCAGGTGCAGCGGGGGCGCTCCGCCGGGCGGAGTGAACCGGTGTTCCACCCCGGCGAACAGGCCGCGCCGGAAGACCGTTTGCTCATTGCAGGTCAGGGTTTTGCGCCCGAGCCAGCCGGAGCGACTGTGTATGCGCAGGGTCACGCGCATCGGTGTCGGCCCCGGCACTTGCCACTGGAACTCGAACATGAGTCCTCGATACGTTGACGAAGCACTGTCCCGCAGGCGACCATCGCCAGGGAGCGGGTCACTATAGCTACACCCCAACGCCGGGGCAAACCCGCGATTCACTGGGCAGAAGGTGTCCGGGATGCCCGTCCTGGCAACGGACGCAGGGTCGCGGAGCATTCGTTCGAGCGCGTTGGCGAGCGTCGGAAAACGAGCTAGAATTCGCGGTCTTCCGGCAGAACAGGGGTGTTGGAATCGTGGCTGGCAGGGTCGGGCAAATGCAGGAGGGTGAACAGGCCGGGGGGAACGGGGCGGTTCGCTGGCTGACCGTGGTCGGGGCGGCCCACAACAACCTCAAGAACATCGACGTTCGTTTTCCCCTAGGTCGGTTCGTCTGTATTACCGGGGTCAGCGGCAGCGGCAAAAGCTCCCTGGTCAACGACATTCTGCGCGAACAGCTCGCCCGTGACCTGAATGGCGCCGAAAAGACCCAGCCGGGTCGTCATAAGAAAATCACAGGCACCAGGCATCTGGACAAGGTCATCGACATCAACCAGTCCCCCATCGGGCGAACGCCCCGCTCCAACCCCGCCACGTACATCAAAGTCTTTGACCAGATCCGCAGCCTCTACGCCCAACTGCCGGACGCGAAGGTCCGTGGCTATCGTCCCGGTCGGTTCAGCTTCAACGTTCCCACCGGGGCCGCCGGCGGCGGGCGATGCGAGGCCTGCGAGGGAAACGGGGCAAATCGGGTGGAGATGGACTTCCTGGCGGACGTGTGGGTGACTTGTCCAGTCTGCCAGGGTCGCCGGTTTTCACGCGAAACTCTCCAGATTCACTTCAAGGGCAAGAGCATTGCGGACGTGCTGGAGATGGACGTGCAGGAGGCCCTGAAGCACTTTGCGAACAATCCGACCATTGCCGCGATGCTTCAGACCTTGCACGACGTCGGGCTGGATTACGTCAAACTCGGGCAATCATCCACCACGCTGTCCGGCGGCGAGGCGCAGCGGATCAAACTCGCTCGCGAGCTGGTCAAGAAGGCCACCGGCCGCACGCTCTATCTGCTGGATGAGCCGACGACCGGGCTGCACTTCGATGACATCCGCCGATTGCTGGCCGTCCTGCATGGTTTCGTGGACGCGGGCAACACGGTGGTTGTCATCGAGCACAATCTGGACGTCATCAAGACGGCGGACTGGATCATTGACCTGGGTCCGGAGGGGGGCCAGGAGGGCGGATGGATTGTCGCGGAGGGTACGCCCGAGCAGGTGGCGGCGGTGGCGGGCAGCTACACCGGGCAGGCGCTTCGGCCGGTACTGGGGCTGGAGAAGCTGCCGCCGGCAGTCCGGGCGCCGGTCGCCCGACGTCGGAAGAGGACGGCATCCGGATCGGCCGGGCAGCTCACGGTCACCGGGGCTCGCCAGCACAACCTCCAGAACGTGACGGTTTCGCTGCCGCGTGAAAAGACCACGGTGTTCTGCGGTCCGTCGGGCAGCGGCAAGAGCAGCCTGGCCCTGGACACGATCTACACCGAGGGGCAGCGGCGATACGTGGAATCCCTCAGCGCGTACGCCCGCCAGTTTGTCGGACAGTTGCAGAAGCCGAAGGTGGACCAGGTGACGGGCCTGTCACCGGCCATCAGCATCGAGCAGAAGAACACGGTCCGGTCGCCGCGTTCAACCGTCGGCACAGTGACGGAGATTTACGATTATATGCGCGTGCTGTGGGCGCGGGTGGGCCGGCCGTATTGTCCGCGATGCCAGGTGCCCATCGGCACCCAGACGCCCGACGAAATTATCGATCGGGTCATGGCCCTGCCCACCGGGACGAAGGCCGTTCTGCTGGCGCCGGTGGAGCGGACGGGCACGGAGAGCTACGGCCACCTGCTGGACCGCGTGCGGGGCAGCGGCTTCCTGCGGGTGCGGGTGGACGGAGATATCCGGTCGCTGGATGAGGTCATCGAGCTCGACCGTCGGCAGCGTCATCGGATCGAGGTTGTGGTTGATCGCGTGCTGATCCGGGCGACCTCCCGGTCGCGGATCGCCGACAGCATCGAGCAGGCGCTTTGCGTGGGCAACGGCGTGCTGCTGGTGCAGGTGCTGGACGACGAAACCGCCGGCGGGCGCTCGCGGAAGCGCGGCGCGGGACGCGATCTGCGTTTTTCCCAGTTGTATTCGTGCGAGCGCTGCGGACGAAGCTATGAAGAGCTGACCCCGCACCATTTCTCGTTCAACAGCCGCCTGGGTTGGTGCCCGTCGTGCGAGGGCCTGGGCACGCAGCTCGGAGCGAGCGCGACCGCCGTCGTGGTGCGTCCCACGCGGTCGCTGCTGGACGGCGCGATCGCCGGCTGGCCGAAGGTGGACGCGGACGGTTTGCTGGGTCGGATGGTGGCCGCGCTGGCGGATCATCTGGGCTTCGAGGCGCACCGGCCGTGGAATCGGCTCTCGCAGCGGCAGCAGGCCGCGCTGCTGCACGGCACGGGCGACGACTGGATTGCGCTCGGGCGGGGGGAGATGCGATTCCGCTGGCGGGGCTTCTTCCCGGCGATAGACCGGGCCACGCGAGTGAGCTGGCAGTATCGCAAGCGCCTGGAAGAGCTGGTCACCGAAGTGCCCTGTCAAACCTGCCAGGGCGGGCGATTGCGGGCCGACGCGGCGGCCGTGCGGCTGGAAGACCGAACGTTACACGAGGTGTGCACGCTGTCGCTGGGCGAAGCGCTGGAGTTTTTTGAGGGTCTTCGGCTGGACCGGCGGCGTCGCAAGATCGCCGGGGAGCTGGTCCACGAGATTACGTCGCGGCTGCGGTTTCTGGTGGAGGTGGGGCTGGACTATGTCACGCTGCATCGCGGCGCCGCGACGCTTTCCGGGGGCGAAGCGCAGCGGATTCAGCTTGCGTCTCAGATCGGCAGCGGGCTGACCGGCGTGCTGTACGTGCTGGACGAGCCGACCATCGGGCTGCACCCGCGCGACACCGGCCGACTCATCGCGGCCCTGAAACACCTGCGGGATCTGGGCAACACGCTGTTGATCGTCGAGCACGATCGCGATGTCATCGATCATGGGGACCATGTGCTCGACTTCGGCCCCGGGGCCGGCGCGGACGGCGGCCGGATTGTGGCCACCGGCACGCCCGGACAGATTCGCACTCGCAAGGCCTCGCTCACGGGAAGCTTCCTGGCCGGGCGGGAGGCCATCCCCGTGCCGACCAATCGCCGGCCGGTGAAGGAGCCGCGCGGATACGAGGCGGAGGCCGACCGCC
>MTKY01053603.1_pt1 | contig 12700 bp, 12 predicted proteins | sample 1042731 | NCBI WGS metagenome assembly MTKY01 (sample SAMN06212206, study PRJNA360538) | anaerobic digester metagenome | biome: Wastewater treatment plant; material: sludge; isolation source: anaerobic digester fed with sludge from wastewater treatment plant | place: Denmark: WWTP Soeholt ... | reverse complement strand
GTCGGCGATGGGCCAACGGCGGAACTGATCCCCGAACTCGAATAGCGCATTGGTACAGCGCGGCGCGTTTTCGTGTTCGACGTCCCAGACCCACGTGGGGTGGCCGTCGTCGTCGCGTAGCTTACTGCCTTGCGCATCCCGCGCCCAGCCGAGGCCGGGCCGGTCACAGTGACGCGGCTGTTTGTCGAACAGCTTGGCCGTCAAGAGCAGGCCATTGCGTTCCTGCTGCACCTGCCCACAGTCAGGACACACCGGGATGGGCGTAGCGACTTGCAACGTGGCTTTACGAAGCCGTTCCACCGTAGCGCGTTGTTGCGCCAGGGCGGTGGCATCGTCGTCATGCAACTCGGATAACATTGCACATGCTTCCTTGTAGGCTTGCACGGCCTTACGGAACTGCTCGCGTTGCACGACCGCCGGATCGACCTCGCGTTCATCGCGGCGCGGCTTGGGTCGCAGCAACGTGTAGCGCGTCGTCGTGGCCCCGCGCCAGCCCGATCCCAGCTTGGCGCTGGTCTCGGAGATGACGGCGATGGCCTTGTCACCCAAGCGCCCGGCCTGCCAGTCTTCGACAAAGTCGCGTGCATCGTTGATGTCGTGGGGGTCGCCATTGCGGCCCACCTTGCGTAGCTCGCGGACTTGCACACCGGGGATGACCTCAGCGGCCTCGCGCAGCCACTTCTCCACCAGGTGCGGCGGACCGACGACCAGCGCGGGGTAGGCGTTGAGCGCGTCGATAGTGGCCAACCCGATGGTTGTCTTGCCACTACCCATTTCTCCTTGCAGAAGTGCGTGATTTTGCACTTTTAGCGTGCGCGTCAGCGCAATCGTCACGTGCTTCTGCACCGGTAGCAACCCGGCTTCGGCCTGGCCCGGCAACGCCGCGCGGTTCTTGCCCAGCGTGCTCAAGTGCTGCCATTCCGCCGCTGTCGGTTTCAGGTCGTAGCGCGGGGGATGCTTCAGGATTTCGGCGGCGATTTCCTCGCCGTAGTCTTCCATAAAGGCAGTCAACCCGGCCACGTCGTCGAGCACTTGCACGCCGTCGGCGGACACCACGCCCACCGTGGTGGTGAAGCGGTCGCGACGGATGGTGATCACGTCGCCCTTCTCCGTCTCCTCGGTGGACACGTCCTGCACCTTGCGCACGCGGCCCTTGACCAGGAGCCGCTGCCCGTCCTTGCGGATGAGCAGTGTACCCATTAGCCCAGAGGCCATTAGCATCGCCACGTGGCCTTTCTTGAGCGGGATCGGGGGACAGAACGGCACGTGTCCTTGCGGTTGCAAGGCTTGCCTTAGCGCCTCCGGCCAGTCCAGTGCATAGCCCAGGGCCACTTGTTCGCGGTCGCTGAGGTCTACACGGACACACTTGGCTTTCAGCGGCGCAGCAGGTAACTCGCGCAACCAGCGTTCAGGCGGCGCGCCCAACGGCGGCAGATCGGCATCACGCAACGCGCGCAAGACATCCAGGCTTTCCTCGGTCGGCGTGCTGTAGGGCTTGCGCCGCGCCAGCACCACGACTTGCTTGAAACGTTCGTACTCGCCGTCAGGGAAACGGCGCACACTGATGTGCTCAAAGTGGCCGGACAACAGCCGGGCCACGTCCCGGTAGCCCAACAGGTGTTGGGGCACGATGTAGACCAAGACCCCGCCGTGGACCAACGTGGGCAGCGCCGTGCGCAGGAATTCGATTTCCAGCCGCTTGCTGTCGCCGTCCAAATCGGTATCGTACGGGGGGTTCAAAAATAGTAACGACACAGACTCCTTGCTCACCCGCGTGGCTTGCCAGGCGGTGTTGTGGACCTTGTCCAGCACCGTCGCGGCGCGTTCCGCGCGTTTGGGACTGAGTTCGACGCCCCAGGTTTGTACCGGGCCGCCGAGCGTGGTCGCCAGTTGCGCGGCGGCCACGCCTTCGCCACAGCAGGGATCGAGTAAACGCCACAGTTTTTCCCCTTGCGGGGCCTGCAACCATTCCGCGAGTAACGCGGTGACACTCGGTGGGGTCGCAAAGAACCCCAACACTTCAGCATTGATTAGACGTGCCATTTCGTATACCTCCAAGCGTAAGATTAGTGAAAGAGGTCGGCACAGGGTCTCCCGGAGGAGGCCACTGTGCCTCCCCCGGCTCGTAAGGCGTAAAGCGTATGGTTACGCTCTACGTCCTACACGGTCAACGTCTCAGGAATCACGAAGGCCGGATCATCGCGCAACAAGCCCGCGATCAAGTCCAGCCATTGGGCATCAGCGGTGAGGGTATAGGCTGCGCCCACGTCTCCACCGCACAAGCACGGGCGCACCAGGCCCAGGTCGTCGCCGACCTCGCGCAACTTAGCACCCCACTGCGCCGGAACACCGATGGGCAATACTGCACCCAGGCGCACTGCGAAGGCTGAATCGCTGGCTGCCGCGTCCAGACCGTGCGGGATGACCAGGTAGGCCCGGTCTTCCACATCGGCGGCGAGGGCACGGCGGTCCACGATCTGCATCCGCAGCAGGCCGGTGTCGGCATCCACGCTGGCGGTGTAGGTAGCGTAGTTGTGCGATGAAATCACCGTGGTATGCAACCCCGGTGCGTCCAACGTCAACTTGCGCTGGTGCATCGTGTTCAGCGATCCCCAGATACTCCGCGCTGCCGTCTTGTGTCCCACCAGGCTCAGGTACACCACCTCCTTGCTGTCCGGCTCGATGACGTAGCCGCTGACGGGCAAGCGCACCTCACCGTTGGCAATGTACGCTGTCTGCGCGGGCAAGCCCTCCGGTGTGAGCCAGGGGTAAGCTACGCGCTCAGCATACAGCGCCCCCGGATACCAGGGCGCGCCTGCCTGGGCCAACTCGCGGCGCACCAGCGCCAGCACATCGAGTTCGTTCCAGTGGTCGGGCAGCGTGAGCTTGCCTTCCCATACCGGCGCAGTCGCCAGCACTTCCGCTGTCAAGCGGTCGCCAGCGTAGACCGCCGTCAAGCCGTTCAACGGCTGGACAACGGCTACCGCCGGTGCGGGCACGGTAGGCCGGGGACACACGACGTCCGGCTTTGGTTCGACCAGGGTGTACAGACCAGCATAGGAGAGCTGCGGATACTGGTGATAGCGGATGTCGGTGTACGTCGCCAGGCCCCACGGGGTTTGGAGATAGTGCCGGTAGTTGCGGTAGAGGTGTTCGGCATTCTCCGGGATCATTGGCAGGCCGGGCAGCGGACGCGCGACAGGACACAGCAGTGTCGCATCCGGGTGTTGAGCGATGTAGCTGCCCAACTCGGTCAACAACGGTTTTACATCTTCTTGAAAGGTCAGGATTGGATTCATTGGAAAGCTCCTTTTTGCGGGTGGTAGACGGTAGACCGTAGACAGTAGACGGGGGATGTGCCCCGGCAGGTGTCTGCTGTCTTCCGTCTCCTGGATACGGGTGAATACTTCAAATCTATACAGGGTTCAACGACTTTGCCTTTTGCGGGATCAAGTAGCCACGAATCGGTCAATGGTAGACGGGGGAATTCTCCCCCCCTGTCTACCGTCTACCGTCACGCGAATCCTTCGCGCACTGTTTACCTACCTGCCTCCATCGGCATCACGGCGTGGACGAAGGTGTCTGCATTGGTCAAGCCAATGACACCCGGCTGACGCGCGCTGTTGAAGCGCAGGCCCACCAACGAGGTGTCCAGTGCCGCCAACGCTTCAATGAGGAAGCCCACCTGGAAAGCGATGTCGAGCGCGGGTCCCTGCTGATCTACCAGCGGGACGACCGTGCTCCCCTCGCCGCCCGTCGCGGACTCCGCCGTCACCGTGAGGCCGGCGTCATCGAGGTGCAGCCGCACCATACCGCCCACCTCGCGGGCAAAGATGCGCGCCCGCTGGCAGGCGTGGAGCACCGCCGCGCGTTCCACCGTCGCTTCCGTCGCCGTACTGGTCGGGATCACCGCCTTGTAGTTGGGGTAGGTCCCGGCCACGACTTGGGAGACCACCGTGGTCGCGTCGAAGTGCAAGGCGATGCGGTCGCGCAGGTCGGTAACGGTGAGCGTCACCGTCCCTTCGCGGCCCAACAACCGCTGCACCTCGGCCAAGACCGGCGCGGGGATCAGCACATCGAAGGGCGCAGCGACCGGTGCAGCCAACGGGACTTGTGCCTCGGACAGGCGGTAGCCATCGGCAGCCGCCAGTGTGAGCGTCTGCCCTGCGAAGTGCGCCAGCACGGCCATCAACACCGGACGTGCGGCGTCCTCCGAGGCGGCGAACGCCACGCGGGTCAGCGCCGCGCGCAAGGCCGGGGCCTCGACTTCCACACTGTCGGCGTCAGGTTCCGGCAAGAGCGGGAACGTCGTCGCGTCCAGACCGCGGAAGCTGGCCTTGACCGGCTCACAGGCTACGGACAACGTGAGGGACGTGGCATCCAGCGTCAGTTCCGAGGTTGCTCCACCGGGCAGCATCTTGACCCACTCGGCGAAGGCCGCCGCAGGGACGGTGACGCGCCCAGGATCAGTGACCTCGGCGGGAATCTGCTGGACGATGTGCCATTCCAGGTTGCTGGCCGCGAGGGTCAGCGCGCCGGGCGTGGCGTCCAGTAAAACGTGGCCCAGAATGGGCAATGCACTGGCACGAGGGAACGTTGCGCGTCCCACCCGGCTCAGGCCAACACTCAAGGTTTCGTTCAAACAGGTCAGTTGCATTGTTGAGCCTCCTTGCTCAAGCTAGATTTGTGGCAAGGTGGCACACAGCATCCCCAGGCGGGCAAACGGTGTGCCTCCCTGCCGGGGAAAAACGTATTCTGCGAAAAGCAGAGCCGCACGCAGCGCGGTCCTGCGAAGAAAAGGCCGGGGAAGCGGGGAGGATGTTTTGCATCCTCCATCCGCTTCCCTTGCGGATGCGCGACATAGAGTCGCAGAGGGATAACCTTGCGGGGCAAGGCTATCACCACGGAATAGGCCAATACGCGGAGAAATGTAACAACAGAATCAACAGCACGTGACTCAGTTGATCAAGGACGGGGCCGCGCCAATCATCGAAGCCGAACTTGTTGGCGGCATCGATGAGGCTGTGTGTCACTGCCCCGATCAACAAACCAGGTAAACCGGCCACGAGCAAGCCCGGCCAGCCCCCAGCGATCAAGCCGTGGTAGACTAGGACACGCCATTCACGGTGGGCCTTGCCTTGTGTGGTCGCAGCACTCTGCGCCGTGAAGTCACAGAACAGGTGCAGCGCCACGGCCCAGGCCAACGGGTGATGCACGCCAGCTAACAGCCACAAGAGCGGCAACAGTGCGCCAGCGAGTTTGCCCCATTGCCACCAGGCCAGGGACGGCCATCGCCAGACACGGGGACGGACAGCGGAAAACTTGGGGAAACGGGTAATGACAGACATTTTCTCTCCTTGCGGGTCTTGAGGTTGAGGCAAGGAGACGTAGCGCCGGAACTTCCCCTGGGATGCAGGGAGGGCTACGTCTCCCTGCGGGGAAAACACAATGTTACTCAGTAATCGTCACAGGTCTGCACTTGCGCCTGTTGCTCGCGGTAGATACGGAAGCGCAACTGGCGTTCCAACGTGGCGGCCACAGCCGACATCGTGTCAGCCACGGCCTCGGCAATGAGGCGTTCCAGGACACCAGCCGGTAAGTGACACTGCCGTAACCGGCCAGCCACCAGGTCTTCCCATTGGGTAGGCACTGTGGTCGGCGGGGTCGGTGTCTCGGCAACAGCGGGGTCGTCCAGACAGGTTTCCACCGCCGTCAGTACATCGTCGTTTGGCACCGTAGTGAACTGGCGTGTGCGCCAGGCGTCGGGTAAAGCCGCGTCGGCGCTCATTGCAGCACCTCCAACGGCGCTTCCCAGAGTTCACCACCGGTCTGGCGTAGGCTTATCCAACGGTTACGTCCGATGATCACGTGATCCACCACGTCCACTTCCACCAGCTTCCCACTCTGGATCAAAGTGCGGGTGATGCTGCGGTCTTCCGGTGAAGGATTCGGCTCGCCCGAAGGATGGTTGTGGCCTACCAGCACTGCACCGGCATTGCGCCGTACCGCACCACGGAAGATTTCGGCGGGACGGATGTGCGTGGTGTTGAGCGTGCCACGATACAGAATCTCCTGATCCTGCACGCGGTTGCGGATGTCCAGATACAGCACGGCGAAGCACTCCTGTTCAGCGTGGCCGATGAGGGCCATCAAGATGTCGGCAGCGTCGCTCGGACTGCTGATCTGTCGCCGGTCTTTGTCTTGCCCGTGGGCAAAACGCCGTCCTAGCTCCAGGGCCGCCCGAATGCGGGCTGCGGTCGCCGCCCCGATGCCGGGAATGGCGAGGAGTTCATCGGTCAAAGCCTGGGGCAGCGTGTCCCCAAAGCGTTGCACCACGGCTTGCGCGATGTCGAGCTGGTCGGGGCCGCCGATGAGGAGCGCCAGGAGTTCGACCTGGCTCACCCCACCGGAGCCGACGTAGCTCAAACGCGCCGCCGGGCGTTCGTGTAAAGGCAAAGTGTGCAAAGTTCCCATTTCAGTTCCTCCTGCATAGACTTGGTTTTAAGATGATGCAGGAGTTTCTGCCCGTGTGCTCCCGTTGCAGGAGCGGCAGAAACTCCTGCAAGGGTGAAACTTAGTGCTTCAAATGACGGTCAACGGTCTTCCGCGATCTCGGTCAGCAGCGCGTCAAACTCCGCGCGCCAGCGGGCGATACGGCGTTCTTGCGTGGGCCGGTCGAGGCGGCTCATGGTTGGCAGCACCCGTTCGGCGCTGCTGATCCAGTGGCCCAGCAGTTGTACCTTCGCTTTGCGCGAGAAGTACGGCACTTGGGCCGCGCCAAAGCTACGGAAGTAGCCCAACGGGTAGTGCTCCGGCGGTTCACCGGGAAACACCAAGCCCAACCGCGCGCCGGTCCAATGGTCGATGACCGGCACAGGCGTTCCCGATTTCCAGCCATAACCATACACATCGCATTGCGACCACGTGGCTTCGCACTGCGGACAGCGCACGTGCGACGGCCCGCCGCCCCAGCCGGGTGGTAAGGGGATGGCAAAGTCGTCGGCAAAGAGCTGCGGATATACCCTTCCGCAGACATCACATTGGATGTACAGGCGGTCGTTGTAGGTCAAGCGGTAGGGCATATCGTTGCCTCCGCTTCCGGCGTGGTCGCTTCCACCGACCAGGTCTCCCCGGTCTTGCGCCAGCGCACACACTCGAACGTCCCCCGCAAGACGGTGTAGGCCTTGGGGAGCGCGTACATCGCCGGCCACACGGTATACCCACGCGCTTCCAGGTGTTCGCGCACCAGGGCGCGCCAGGTGGCCACCTGGTCGGCAATGGACTCCCCCGCTGCCGTCCAGGGCTGTTGCCCCTGCGGGTCGAGGTCGATCCGCACGCTGTCGGCCAGAATGACCAGTTCGTGGTAGGCGTTGAACCCAGCCAGCGTCAGTGTGTAGACGCGGGCGAACAAGGGACTCTGCCCTTGCGTCTGGTGCGACAACAGCAGCCGCACCGGACGGTCAGGTGACACTTCACGAGCAAAGTCGCGCAAGGTTTCGACGTAGACAAGGCTTTGATACATATTCATCGTAGTTCTCCTGTAGGTTCTTGGTTGATAACGTGGGGGAAGTGCAAAGGCTGTCAGCATTCAGCTTCCAGCGATCAGCCAGAGGCGCATAGCGCCAGTAATGCTGAACGCTGACGGCTGATAGCTGATTGCTCTTACGCCCCATAACCCAACCGCCGCAAGGCCGTGGCCGCCGCGCGGTAGTCTCCCCCGTGTTCCAACAATGCAAACACGGCGAAGGGGCTGTAGGCCCGCGCGGGGTCGAACGGCGGGGCGTTGCTGGTGAAGACGTAGAAGCAACGCGAGTCGCGGTAGTTGTAGGTGGCGGAGTGGCCTAGCCGCTTGCCCGGTCGTCGCCAGTATGTGGCCTCGTGGACGTGGCGCACACAACGCCAACCGTGGCGTTGCAGGATGCCCACCACGTCCCCGCGCCGGTTGTAGTCGTCGCCGGGGCGGTGAGCATTCGCGGAATAGCGCCAGGGCGTCATCGCCGTGCGCGGGGCAGAGACTGCTGGCACGCGCGAAAACTGCCGCGCCGTGTCGAGCAACGCGGCGCGTTCTTCGCAGCTCAGAAACGGGATCGCCGTCAGGTCACCCTGCAGCACAGTGTAGCCCGCGCTCGGCGGAGCCAGCACGTAGCCGCCCGCACCGCGCGTCTCGATGAGTGTGAACTTGCCGCCGGGCTTGGCGGGATCCACGGCTAGTTTCTGGTTGCCGCTGATGGCCGCGTCACAGCGATAGTACACGTGGTAGCCGCCGCTTTGCGTCTGCACCACAGGCAACCGTGCGAGCAACGTTGCGTCGTACTGCGTCAGCGTCGTCGCCCATTGCGCGAACAGCGCGGGCGCGTCGAAGTCGATCACTTCCAGATCGCCGCTGACGCCGCCGGTCACCACGGCCAGGGCGTCGGCCTGCGTCCAGGGACCGAACCAGCGCCACACCTCGAAAGGCGTGGGCGGACGGTCCTGGTACGGCTTCCACCGGCGTAGGCGCGGTTGCTTGCGCCGCCGGTCACAGGGAATCACAGAAAGGCCCGCGCGGGTGTAAGCCAACGTGGATGACAACAATGGGTTCATCGGGTTTACCTCCTTGGGGATCAGTTTCAGGTTGAAAGCTTCGAGTTGAAAGTTACTGGTTGGCGCGTGGCCCATTCCTCGCGGGGTGCAAGGTCAGGGCAAGCTGGGTTGCAGTGCAAGTTCCCGGGTCGGGACGCGGTAGAAGCCGGGGTTGCGGTGGATCACCGTGTCGGCCAGCGGCAGCACCAACGGACGGAGCACAGTCTGCACCGTCGCCAGATCGGCGTGGCCGCCGTCGAGCGCGGTGTCCACGAACACCGCGCCCAGCACCGCCTCAAAGACGTCACTGAGCACCGATGTACGTTGGCGCAAGCCGCGACTGTCGGCGCGCAGGCTCAGGCGCACGGCCCAGGGCAGTTCCAGTTGCCGGGCGAAGCGCGCCAAACTTTCGGCGCGCACCAACTCGGCGCGCAAGATGCTCATCTGCCCTGGCCCGAAGTGCGGGAAGTCGCGGTAGAGCCAGTAGGTCACCGCCAGTTCCAGCACTGCGTCGCCCAGGTGTTCCAGGCGTTCGTAGTTCTGCACGCCGGCGGAACTGTGCGTCAGGGCCAGGCGCAGCAGGTCAGGATTGGTGAAGTGATAGCCCAACCGTTGTTGGAGTTCGTGGGTGAGCGTGGAGTTCACGGCGCACCTCCGGCGTCTTGCAACCAACGGTGAAGCACGTCCATCTCCGGCGCGTCCAGGGTGGCTTTCACAGCCTGCCACAGGTCTACGCCGGTCGAGAAATCGGCCAACGTCCAGCAGGCCAACGTCTCCCACGAGGCGAAGCGCCCCGGCATCCACAGGGTTGCGGTGGGTGCGGTGTGGGGAAATGTCAGGCAGTAGGGCGTGGCGTCGTCGGTCAACGTGAAATCTAGCCATACCGCGCGCGGCGGTGTGGGCGTCATTGTGCCCCGTAGATACGTCACCGTGGAATCATCGCGCAACGCGGTACCGGTTTGTTGGATCAGCCGGGCGCGGCGCTGCTGTTGTTCCGGGGTGAAGGCCACGGGGTGAATCGGGGCTGCCAAGACAGGCAGCTTCAGGACAGGGGTAAATGGCTTGCCCTGAACTTGGTGAAGGGTCATTGTGTACCTCCTCGTAGGTGACGAGGAAGGCCGCGCGTCTCCTGTCACGGAGGCGCAGCGGCCTCCTCGACAGGACAGGAATGGAGAAAAGCGCCTGGGAGAGATCCACAGGCGCTTTCACGGATGTAGGGCAGAGACCTACTCCTCCGACAACGTGGGCGCGACGCGCTGCATGGTCTTGAACCAGACCACCTGCTTCAGTCCACCGGCTACCACCAGGGCGACCACAGCCAGCAAGAGCAAGCCGGGGTGTGTACCGTGACGGGCCGTGAAGGGCAACAGGCGCGGCGCTTGGACATACAACCACGTCAGACCAGGCACGATCAGCGCCAGCAGGAGCAACGGACGCCACCACCTGGCCCGTCCTTGCGGCTTGCGCCGGGGTGCGGACCGAGGGTGGCGCGGCGTCGGCGCGGGCGCTTGCTGACGTTGTGGCCGCCAGTGCAAGTCCTCCGCTTGACGTTGAACCGGACCAGGAGCCTCAGCCTGTGGCTGCGGTCGCCAGTGCAGGTTCTCTGTCTGGCGGGGTTCCTGCGCCGGACGCACTTGGGCCTGACGCGCCGAACCGAGTTGCGCCGGGTGACGGCGATAGACGCGGTATACAACTTGTCCGTCCATCGCTTACCCCTGGCGCTTCAGTTCGGCGAGCAAGGCTTGCGCGGCCTCGGCGGTGATGCCGTCCAGCGTGCTGTCGATGGCGTCCGGCGCGAAGCCTTTGCCGCGCATCAACGCCGTGAGCAACCGTTTGGTGCTCTCCGTGGCCGGAACAGCGTCCGCTTTGCCAGCCTTCGTCGGGGCGTCAGGCGCAGCGCCTTCTTCCTCGACCGGACCATCGCCATCAGCCAGTTCACCATCGCCGTTGGGACCGGGGTTGTGCTCCCAGGCCGCTGCCCATTGCTTGTACAGCTCCCACTCAGCCTCGATGAGGTCGGCCAGTTCGTCCCCGACGTAGTCCACGTCTGGGTCGAACTCATTGGAGCGCACAATGGGTGTCGCACGGCTCTTCTGCTTGGTGCCGCGCATTGCCGGTTCGCCGGCGTGTAGCAGCACCGCGAAGAAAGAACTGGGGGCTTTGCCCTGCGTCGCCTTGCGCACCGCCTGCCGGTGTTCGCGCAACGCCTGCGCCAGGTCTTTCGATGCCATCCCTTTGACGGTCAGCATCACCGGGCCGGCGTACCCGTCGGCGGTTTCGACGTAGCCCAGGGCTTGCAGTTTCCCGCGTGCCCCGTCCACGAAGCCGCCGAGCCGGTTGCCGTCCTTGACCCAGGCGAAGCGTGTCGCCAGCGGTACGAAGCGCAGCCAGTCGGTGAAGAACACAGGTTCGCTTTCACCGGTGCTGAAGATGAGCGTGTGTTCGACCGCGCCGTTGGGCGTGGCTTTGAGCAGTTCCGCCTGCTCTGCGCTCATCGCAAAGCCACCGGTGGCTTCACGCGGGTCCAACGAACCGCCATCGTTCACGTATTGAATGAACGGGTACTCCGACACCATTTCTTCCTGTAGAATCTGCGAGTGGTCACGATCTTGCCAAGACATTGCATACCTCCCTTTTGGATTTTAGATTGTTGATTTGAGATTTTGGATTGGATCACAACTGAGAGGCGCATGGTTCTCCACAACGGGAAAACGATGCGCCTCCCGTGTGAAGGACAACGAAACACATTGGGTCAGCCGGACGCCCCATCGCCTGGCTGAACCGTGTTGGCGAAGCTCGCGTTGGGGTAGAGCGTGGATGAACAAGGGTATCAATCAGTGCGTCTCCCGCGCACCGACTGTTGACGGGCCGGGGCATAGGAGAGGCCAAAGCAAAGATGGGCAGAGAAATCACATTTACACGTGGCAACGTTGAACGTTGTCACATTTCACTATTGCGTATTGGCAGTCGCAGGAGAGCGCCGGGATTGTCTTCCGGGCGCTGCCCACGGCTCTGCCTTTCGCAGTCAGAATAAGGTATTGAGGTTGTTAAGGTTCTGCCCATTGCGCCCCATCTGGATCAGACAGGGCCGGATGTGAGGCCGGAGCCTCGGCATCGCCATCGGGTTCAGGCAATGACGATGCCGCGACCACGGACTCAGGGTGGCGTTGGAACGCAAAAAGCCCCACGCGGGCAAGCATCTAACGTGGGCAGAACAAAGTCTGTCAGGCGTGAAAAACGTCAGATGCCCCGGTGGGGCTTTCAGGGTATGTCAATGTCCGGCGCGATGGCCGGTAGTGTACAGTAAAGACAGCGTACCCGCGACAGGCGCGGGCAGGCCAGGATGGGCAGGTTATGGAACTGGTAAAGAACGATTCTTACTATTATTATACCATACAGGAGGGGGTGAAATCAAGGGAGGAACTGTTTTTGTGTTTCGCTCAACCAAGTACCTGCCTACCGACTTTATCAGGCTAGTTGTTTCGCAGAATATAAAAGGAAACTTGTGAAGTGGATTACTACATATCCGAGGATTTCTGTCGTCATAGAGTGATATGCATAGCGATTTCTAGCCGTAGAGCGTAATGTGTGCTATGAGGGTCATCAATCTTGTGCTTCACACCGCAAATCATGTGACAAATTACACACCACGGCGGTAGGGACTTCTGGCAGATGGCGCATATGTCCGCACCGATGCTGCCGATGCCAAAGCAGCTATTCCTCGCGCTGATATGCAGGAGGGAGGGGTGAATTATCGATGTGTAGGGTAAAGAGTGATACTGAAAAGGTATAACTATTCGATGCTTACCCGATATCGGGTAGTTGCGTTATTTACTGAGCTTCTTCCGTACTAAAGAAAAAGTTTAATAATCATCGAAAAGTTGACTTTTATAAAGAAAAAGTTATAATAGAGTAACTGATTTACTCTGTGCATAAGGAGCTATGGTTGTGGGAGATAATGAACCAACAGGATAATGTCACATGCATACCTGGTGACGAGCAAGCCTCTGACTTTTTGCTGATTGATATCAAAAAGGTGGGCGACAGAATCCGCCAGGCCCGCGAGGCAGTCGCTATGACGCAAGCAGAGCTTGCAGAAAAAATAGGTAAGTCCGCCATGACTGTCAGCCACATTGAG
>MTKY01053898.1_pt1 | contig 12702 bp, 8 predicted proteins | sample 1042731 | NCBI WGS metagenome assembly MTKY01 (sample SAMN06212206, study PRJNA360538) | anaerobic digester metagenome | biome: Wastewater treatment plant; material: sludge; isolation source: anaerobic digester fed with sludge from wastewater treatment plant | place: Denmark: WWTP Soeholt ... | reverse complement strand
CAGCGCCGGCTCGTTCATGACGACGCGGCAGAAGTTCGCCCATTCGCGCTCGTTCTGGATCGAGATCAGCACCTGCGATCCGTCGCGCGTCGGGAAGGCGCCGTAAGGACAGATCGAGGGATGGGCGAGCCCCATCCGCTCCGGCGCTCTGCCGGCGCCTTCGAAGTACAGGAACGGCACGTTCATCCAGTCGGCCATGCCGGCGAACAGGCTGGTGGCGATCTCGCAGCCAACGCCAGTACGCTCGCGCGCGAAAAGGGCCTCGAGGATGGCGGCATGAGCGGACATGCCGCAGGCGATGTCGCAGACGGAAACGCCGACGCGGCCCGGCCCGGCCGGATGGCCGGTGATCGCGGCGAGCCCGCTCTCGGCCTGCACCAGCAGATCGTAGGCCTTCATGTCCGAATAGGAATTGCCGTCGCCGTAGCCGGAAATGTCGACGGTGATCAGGCGCGGATTTTTCTCGCGCAAGCGCTTCGAGCCGAAGCCGGCGCGTTCGGCCGCGCCCGGCGCGAGATTCTGGATGAAGACGTCCGCACGCGCGAGAATGGCGTGCAGCATTGCGGCGTCGGCAGGATTCTTGATGTCGGCGACGAGGCTTTCCTTGCCGCGATTGAGCCAGACGAAATAGCTGGACTGGCCGCCGGCCGCAGTGTCGTAGCCCCGCGCGAAATCGCCTTCGGCGCGTTCGATCTTGATGACGCGGGCGCCGGCGTCGGCCAGCCGCGACGTGCAATACGGCGCAGCCACGGCCTGTTCGAGTGCGACGACCAGCAGTCCGGCGAGCGGTTTCATGCGATCCCGTTTAGCGATGCGTGGCGCCGCGGTCGCGACTGGACCCGTCCGGCGTTCTCACTTCCGCGCCGAACTTGCATTTCCCGTGAATTGACGTCCAATACATAATCGAGCCTTTGTCCATACCGTTTAGATATGGTGCCGCGACATGGACCTGCGTCATATGCGCTACTGCATCGCGATCGCGGAGGAAGCGAGCTTCACGCGCGCCTCGCAACGCCTGCGCATCGCGCAACCGGCGCTGAGCCGCCAGATCAAGGCCGTCGAACAGGAGATCGGCTTCGAAATCTTCCAGCGTCTTTCGCACGGCGTCGCACTGACCGATCCGGGCCGCGTGTTCATCGCCGGCGCCCGGGCGACGCTGGCGGAGGCGCAGGCCGCGATCCAGAATGCGCGGCGCGCCGGACGCGGCGAGCTCGGGCTGCTGCGCATCGGTTTCACGGGCTCGGCCTCGTTCAATCCGTTCGTCACCGGCGCGATCCGCGATTTCCGCACGGCCTATCCGGACGTGGAGGTCGAACTCGTCGAGGAGGCGACCGCGTCCCTGCTCGAACGTTTCGCGGCGGGGCGGCTCGATGTCGCCTTCATGCGGCCGGCGCCCGGCGAAGTGGATCACCTGTGGTCGCAGCGCGCCGTCACCGAGCCGCTGGTCGTCGCCATGCCCGTCGCCCATCCGCAGGCGCGCAAGCGCGGCGTGGCGTTGCAGGCGCTGGCCGACGACGCCTTCATCCTCTACCCGCGCAGCAACGGACGGGCGCTGTTCGACCTGATCGTCGCCGCCTGCCAGCGCGCCGGCTTCTCGCCGAAGATTTTGCAGGTCGCGCCGCAGCTCACCTCGGTCGTCAACCTCGTCGCCACGGGCATCGGCATTTCGATCGTGCCGGCGTCGATGGCGCAGGTCGCGACCGCGGGCGTGGTCTACCGGCCGCTGGTTAAGGCGCCGAAAGTGTCGATCACGCTGGTCCGCAACGCCGCGGACGAACCGCGATCGGCCGTCATCTTCGCCGACCTGGTCCGCGCGCGGACGAAGCAGGCGACGTAAGGCGGGCCCCGGTCACGCCGGTTTCATGGAGAAGGAAGTGGTGCCAGGGGCGGAATCGAACAGATACCATAGTTCCTTGATTTAACTAAATTTACATCCGAGTGAATTCAGCCGATACCCGCAAAAATACCCGCGAATTTATGAGCAGCACAGAAACGCTGTGGAAAAGCCTGAGATACTCTTCTCAAGAATCGTCCAATCCCCGTTGGTACTATGGGGGGATTGCACGAATTTGAATATCACATTTCGGCTTCGTATCCCATTCGTTTCTCGGAGTGGCCGGGGTTCGCTATCACGACGCTTGTTCTCGTTTAAGCTGCCGAAATCGACGGAAAATGGCGTCCATGCCAAATTGCGTGGCTAGCGAATGAAATTTGCAGCTGCCAATTTGCGCCTTGTAATTTGGTCGCGCACCAAGGTGAGAAGTAGTCCTACACATGAGCAACGGCGACCTGGGCTGGATCACGAACTTCATCTGGGGCATCGCTGACGACGCGCTGCGCGATCTCTACGTCCGCGGCAAGTATCGGGACGTGATCCTTCCGATGCTGGTCCTACGACGCCTCGACGCCGTGCTCGAGGACAGCAAGCCGGCCGTGCTGGCCATGAAGGCTAACCTCGACAAGGCCAGGATCGCCAATCAGGACGCCGCGCTGCGGCAAGCCGCCGGCCAGGCATTCTACAACACCTCGCCATTCACTCTCCGCGACCTGCGCAACCGGGCGAGCCAGGCGCAGCTCAAGGCGGATTTCGAAGCGTATCTCGACGGCTTCTCGCCGAACGTGCAGGAAATCCTCGACAATTTTGAGTTCCGGAACCAGGTCCCGAAGCTGTCAAAGGCCGACGTGCTCGGCACGTTGATCGAGAAATTCCTCGATTCTTCGATCAATCTCAGTCCGCGCCCCGTTGTCGCGGGCGATGGCTCAATCCGGCACCCCGGTCTCGACAACCACGCCATGGGCTCTCTGTTCGAAGAGCTGGTGCGCCGCTTCAACGAGTCCAACAACGAGGAGGCGGGCGAGCACTGGACGCCGCGCGACGCCGTGAAGTTGATGGCGAAGCTGATCTTCACGCCCATCGCCGAACAGATCGCCTCAGGCACCTACCTTCTCTACGACGGCGCATGCGGGACAGGGGGCATGCTCACGGTCGCCGAGGAAACGCTCAAGGAACTCGGCGCCGCCCACGGCAAGCAGATTTCGACGCATCTCTACGGCCAGGAGATCAACGGCGAAACCTACGCAATCGCGAAAGCCGATTTGCTGCTGAAGGGTGAAGGCGAAGAAGCCGACAACATGGTCGGCGGCCCGGAATGGTCGACGTTGTCCAACGACGCGTTCCCCTCGCGCGAGTTCGACTTCATGCTGTCGAACCCGCCTTACGGCAAGAGCTGGAAGACCGATCAGGAACGGATGGGCGGCAAGACGGGTATCCGCGATCCACGTTTTGTCATCGAGCATGCAGGCGATCCTGAATACAGCCTGATTACGCGGTCCAGCGATGGTCAGATGCTTTTCTTGGCCAATATGCTTTCGAAGATGAAAAAGCAGACGCCGCATGGGTCGCGGATCGCCGAAGTTCACAACGGTTCGTCTCTATTCACCGGCGACGCTGGTGGTGGAGAAAGCAACGTTCGACGTTGGATTATAGAAAACGATTGGCTCGAAGCGATCGTCGCCTTGCCGTTGAACATGTTCTACAACACCGGCATCGCTACCTACGTCTGGGTGCTTACGAACCGGAAGCCCTCGCATCGTCGCGGTAAGGTTCAACTAATAGACGCGACGTCCTGGTTCATTCCCCTTCGCAAGAATCTCGGTAAGAAGAATTGCGAACTCGCAGAGGCCGATATCGAGCGAATCGTCGAGACCTTCCTGAAATTCGAGGAGACCGAGAATTCGCGCATCCTCGACAATGCCGAATTCGGCTACTGGAAGGTCACGGTCGAACGACCGCTCCGCGCTACCGGAATCGATGGCGAACGCGCCTATGTTCCGAAGGAGATCAAGGCGCTGAAAGACGAGGGCTGCGTCGCCGAGGACGGCCTTCCTGTGATCCGCCGCATTCACAAGGGCGGGAAAGTCGCAGCCGACCCTCTCCACGGCCTGTTTACGGCGACCATCGACGGCAAGAAGCAAATCGTCGAATACGAGCCCGACAGCGACCTGCGCGACACGGAAACCGTGCCGCTGACCGAGCCCGGCGGCGTGGAGGCGTTCATCAGGCGCGAGGTGCTACCGCACGCGCCCGATGCCTGGGTCGACGAAGCCAAGACAGAGATCGGATACGAAATTAGCTTTACCCGCTATTTCTACAAGCCGCAGCCCCTGCGGTCTCTGGAGGCGATCCGGGCGGATATTGTCGCTTTGGAACGCGAGACCGAAGGCCTTTTGAACGAAATCATTGGTTCTGGAGCCTAATGTATGTCGACACAGAAATATTCGGTCACGCCGCATTCGATCGAAACGTTGCTGAGCTGGGTGAAGTCGGGTGAGATCGCGATCCCCGAGATTCAGCGCCCGTTCGTGTGGGAATCGGTCAAGGTCCGCAACCTGCTGGACTCGCTCTATGCCGGCTTCCCCGTCGGCTACCTCATCACCTGGCGCAACCCGACGATCCGCCTGAAGGACGGCACGCTGTCGGCCGGCAAGCGCATCCTGATCGACGGACAGCAGCGCATCACGGCGCTGATGGCCTCGCTGCTCGGCAAGGAGGTTCTGACCAAGGACTACGAGACGACCCGCATCCGGATCGCCTTCCACCCGATTGAGGAGAAGTTCGAAGTCTCGAATCCGGCGATCGAGAAGAACGCGGCCTGGATCAGCGACGTCAGCGCGCTGTTCGGCGCGGACGCAGACCTGCTGGAGACCGTCGACGCCTATACGGCCGCGAACCCGACCGCCGACCGCAAGCAGATCGGCAAGGTTCTGCAGGGGCTGACGAAGATCGTCGGTAACAGTGTCGGCGTGATCGAACTGGCCGAAGACCTCGACATCGAGACAGTCACAGAGATCTTCATTCGTGTGAATTCTGCCGGCGTGACCCTCAGCCAGGCGGATTTCGCCATGTCGAAGATCGCCTCCAACACCGACTATGGCGGCGCGCAGCTGCGCAAGGCGATCGACTATTTCTGCCATCTGGCGAAATCGCCGGAGCAGGCCGCACGGATCGAGCGCGCCGACAAGGAATTCACCAAGTCCGACTTCTGGCCGAAGATCAAATGGCTGAAGGACGCCAACGACGACCTGTACGACCCCTCCTACACGGACATGTTGCGCGTCGCCTTCACGTCGCAGTTCGGTCGCGGCAAGCTGCAGGACCTCGTCGCCCTGCTCTCCGGCCGCAATTTCGAGACCAAGACCTACGAGGCCCAGATCGCCGAGGAGTCCTTCGCCAGGCTGAAGGACGGCATCCTCGACTTCGTGAACAAGACCCACTTCGACCGGATCACCATGATCCTGCGCTCGGCCGGCCTCGTCACGAACGACCTGATCGGCGGCCAGAACGCCGTGAATTTCGCCTACATCCTGTATCTGCGCGGACGGGCCGAGAACCTGCCCGCCGCGCAGATCGAGCATCTGGTCAAGCGCTGGTACGCGATGTCGATCCTGCGGGGCCGCTATTCGGGGTCGCCGGAAACCGCCTTCGATCAGGATATCCGTTTCATCGCCGCGCAGGGCCTGCGCGACTACGTGAAGACAGTGATCGCGAGCGAAATGCCGGACTCGTTCTGGGACGGCATGCTGCCGCAGCTGATGGACACATCCTCGGCGCAGAGCCCCTACTTCCAGGCGTTTCGCGCGGCGCAGGCCAAGCTCGGCGACAAGGGCTTCCTGTCGCGCGACATTACCGTGCGCGACCTGCTGCTCAACCGGGCCGATGTCCACCACATCTTTCCGAGCAACATGCTCAAGAAGCAGGGCTTGCAGCGCGGCCGCTACAACCAGATCGCCAATTTCGTCGTCGCCCAGTCGGAGATCAACATCGCCATCGGCGACACGGCGCCCGAAAAGGTGTTCGAGGCCCTGCGCGCCCAGGTCTCCGGCGGCAAGGTCGCCTACGGCGGCGTCACGGACCGCGACGCGCTGGAGAAGAACCTCGTCGAGAACTGCATCCCGCTCGCCATGCTGGACGGCGCGGCGCCGTGCTACGACGAATTCCTCGTCGAGCGCCGCAAGCTGATGGCGCAGCGGATCAAGATCTGGTTCGAGGGCCTCGGCAATGATTGAGGGCCTTCGGCCATATGAGGAGATGAAGCCGAGCGGCTTGCCGTGGCTTGGCGAGATTCCGGCGCATTGGGACGTCAGGCGCAACGGTCGGCTGTTCGGATTCCGCAAGGAGACCGGCTATCCGGCGCTACCGGTTCTGGAGGTTTCGATCCGCACCGGCGTGCGGGTTCGCGATCTCGATAACGGCGGGCGCAAGCAGGCGATGGGAGACCGCTCGAAGTACCAGCGGGCCGTCCGTGGCGACATCGCCTACAACATGATGCGGATGTGGCAGGGCGCGATCGGCGTGGCTCCGCAGGACGGACTGGTCAGCCCGGCATACGTCGTTGCGCGCGCCTTCCCGGAGACGAACGCGGCCTATTTCGTCTACCTGTTCCGCACGGCCGGCTATATGCGCGAGGTCGACATCTTCTCGCGCGGCATCGTTCCCGATCGCAACCGCCTCTACTGGGAATCCTTCAAGCAGATTCCCTCGGTCTTTCCCCCGCCCGACGAACAGAAGCTGATCGTCCGGTTTCTGGACTGGCACGGCGCGCAGACGGGCAAGCTCTTGCGCGCCAAGCGGAAGCTGCTCGCCCTGCTGAACGAGCAGAAGCAGGCGATCATCCACCGCGCCGTCACGCGCGGCCTCGACCCGAACGTGGAACTGAACCCGTCGGGCCTCCCCTGGCTCGGCGACGTGCCTGTGGGGTGGGGGGTTACCCGCCTCCGTAACATCAGCGCGAGAGTCACAAGCGGGTCGCGAGGGTGGTCTCGTTATGCAGCTGACAGCGGTCCACTGTTCATCCGGATTGCCAATCTGTCGCGAAATAGTCTCTACCTCCGTTTCCATGACACGGTGCGACTGGCGCTTCCGTCATCGGAGCTAGGAGAGGCCACTCGCACCCGCGTAAATTCGGGCGACCTGCTGCTGTCGATCACCGCGTTTATCGGTTCGGTCGCCGTAGCTCCCGACAACATCGGCGATGCCTACGTGAGTCAGCACGTGGCCTGCTGCCGCCTCGTTGCCGACGTGAATAGTCGCTGGGTTGGCTACGTGCTGCTGTCGCCTATCGGGCAGACGCATGGCGCGCTCGCCATGTACGGCGGAACGAAGCAGGGTTTGTCGCTCGGCGACGTGAAAAACTACGTGGTTCTTCTGCCTCCTCGCGAAGCGCAGGACCAGATTGTCGATTGGATTGACCGTTCGACTGACCGGCTATCGCGGCAGATCGGGTTGGTCGAGACGGAAATTTCCGCCATCAGAGAATTCCGCACCCGCCTCATCGCCGACGTCGTGACCGGCAAGCTCGACGTCCGCGCGACAGCCGCGTCGCTGCCCGAGGCCATCGAGTCCGCGATCGACGACGAGCCGGATGACGCCGACCTCGAAGAAGGCGAAGATGCGCCGGAAGACGAGGAGGCCGCCGCCTGATGGGCATGCCGACGGAACCGCTACTCGATGTCATGCGTCGCTCGATGGCGAACCTGAAGTTCGTCGAAGAGAATGCGACGGCTGCCGGCCCATACGAAGTGACCCAGCTCTTGAACACATTTCTGGGCGCTCTAGCGCACCCGTTCGAAGCCATGCGAGACGACCTGAATGCGCTGACGCTGGCGGAGGCCGCTGAACAGGGATGGCCCAGTCTTCCGAAGGACCGCCCAGACGACCAACAAGCTTCATCGCTCGGCGATCTTGTCCGGCTGATGAGGAATGCGGTCGCTCATGGCAATGTCGAGTTCGCTTCAGACGGCCAAGGGCAGATTGGCTACGTACGCCTTTGGAACACTCATCCTCGGACTCGCGCTCGTACCTGGGGCGCCACGGTGCGGGTCGCGGACATGCGCAGCTTCCTGTCCTGCTTCGTCGCGCTGATCGAAGAGCGTCATAAGAATTTCGGTTGGTACTTACCGAGGTCTGCATGACCTCTCCCCCGGCGCGCCCAAAAATCTACCACATCGTCCACGTCGACAATCTCGCCTCGATTGTCGCGGACGGCGGGCTGTTGCCCGATTCCGTCATGGCGCGGCGACAAGCCTCAGTGATTGGCAATAACGAGATCAAGGCGGACCGGCTCAGGCTCCCCGTCGATTGCCATCCGGGCACGTGCGTCGGGGAGTATGTTCCATTCTATCTGTGTCCGCGATCGGTGATGCTTTATGTCATCTCCAAGCGCAACCATCCGAATGTAGCTTACCGCGAAGGGCAAGGCCCCGTGGTGCACCTGATGGCCGACCTGCACGAAACTGTCGAATGGGCGACCAGCGTCGGGCGCAAGTGGGCGTTCACGGACATTAACGCCGCAAACCGCGCCGCGGACTTCTACCGTGATCTCGCGCAACTCGGCCAACTGAACTGGGCCGCGATAGCGACCAACCAGTGGGTCTCTTGCCGGGATCACAAGATGGCTGAATTCCTCATGCACGAAGCCTTTCCATGGGAACTGGTGCAAGGCGTCGGCGTCCTGTCGGAAGCTGTCGGGAAGCAGGCGATCGCAGCGTTCGGCAAGGCCGACCATCGGCCGCCTGTGAAAGTCAAACGAGAATGGTACTATTGAGATCATGGCCATGATCGAGTTCAGGACCGGCGACATCCTGCAGGCGAACGCGGAAGCGCTCGTCAATACGGTCAATTGCGTCGGGATCATGGGCCGGGGCGTCGCGCTCCAGTTCAAGAACCAATATCCGAACAATTTCAAAGCCTACAAGGCGGCTTGCGACCGTGAAGATGTCCAGCCCGGGCGGATGTTCGTTTACGAAACGGGCATGCTCGGCCCCAAATACATCGTTAATTTCCCGACCAAGCGGCACTGGCGCGGCAAGAGCCGGATGGAGGATATCGAATCGGGGCTGCGGGCGCTGACGGCGGAAATCCGCGATCGCGGCATCCGCTCGATCGCCATTCCGCCTCTCGGGGCCGGGCTCGGTGGCCTGAACTGGGCCGACGTGCGCCCGCGCATCGAGAATGCGTTGCGCGGGATCGAGGACCTCCGCGTCATCATTTTCGAACCGAACGCCGCCCCCGCGCAGACCAAGTCTCGGGAAGTACCGAAGATGACGCCGGGCCGCGCTGCGCTCGTCGTGCTGATGCATCGCTATCTGGGCGGGCTGATGGACCCGTTCGTGACGCTGCTCGAAGTCCACAAGCTCATGTACTTCATGCAGGAGGCCGGACAGTCATTGGAGTTGCGATACGCGAAGGCCCCCTACGGTCCCTATGCGGAAAACTTGCGGCATGTCCTGCGAGCTGTCGAGGGGCACCTGATCGCGGGTTACGCAGATGGCGGCGATTCCCCCGAAAAGCAGCTGGAACTTGTGCCGGGCGCCGTCGGCGACGCAGAGGCGTTGTTGGCCGACGACGGCCAGACACGCGAACGCTTCGACCGGGTGGCCGGCCTTGTGGAAGGGTTCGAGACGCCTTTCGGGCTCGAACTTCTTGCGACAGTTCATTGGGTCGCAACGCGCGAGCGCGCCGATACACCCGAAAAGGCCGTCGAGAAGGTCTACGGCTGGAACGACCGCAAGCAGCGCTTCTCGCCCCGCCAGATCGGCATCGCCTTCGAGACCCTGCACTCGAAGGGATGGCTCGCGGCGGCATGAAGACGGACACGTCGGAAAAGGGGCTCGAATCTCTCGTCGTCGCCGACATGACCGGCAAAAGGCCGGCGGCGACATCAGGCGGCTTCGCCGAAGACCCCGAACCGTTCGTCGGGCTGGACAACTGGCTGCTGGGCGACCCCTCGGCTTATGACCGCGCCTGGACGGTCGATCTCGCGCAGCTCGGCGCCTTCATCGGCGCGACCCAGGAACCGCTCGCTGAGGCGCTCGACCTCGACGCCGACAGCCCGATCCGCCAGAAGTTCCTGGCCCGCCTGCAGGGCGAGATCGGCAAGCGCGGCGTGATCGACGTGCTGCGCCACGGGATCAAGCACGGGGCGCACACGATCGACCTGTTCTACGGGACGCCCTCCCCCGGCAACCTCAAGGCGTCCGAGCGATTCCTGCAGAACCGCTTCTCGGTGACGCGGCAATTGCGGTACAGCCGCGACGAGACGGCGCTGGCCCTCGATCTGGGGCTGTTCATCAACGGCCTGCCGATTGCGACCTTCGAACTCAAGAACAGCCTGACCAAGCAGACGGTCGAGGACGCAGTCGAGCAGTACAAGCGCGACCGCGATCCGCGTGAGAAGCTGTTCGAATTCGGCCGCTGCTTCGCGCATTTCGCGGTCGACGACGCTCAGGTGAAATTCTGCACGCATCTGAAGGGCAAGGCGTCGTGGTTCCTGCCCTTCGACAGGGGCTGGAACGACGGCGCCGGCAATCCGCCGCATCCGAAGGGCGTGAAGACCGACTATCTGTGGAAAGACATTCTCACGCCGCCGGGCCTGACCGACATCATCGAGAATTACGCCCAGATCGTCGAGCGCAAGGATCCGAAGACCGGCAAGGTTAAGCGCGACCAGCTCTTTCCGCGTTTCCATCAGCTCGATGTCGTGCGCAAGCTGCTGGCGGACGCCAAAGCCAAGGGCGCCGGACGGCGCGTGCTGATCCAGCATTCTGCGGGCTCGGGCAAGTCGAATTCGATCGCCTGGCTGGCACATCAGCTGGTCGGGCTGTCGAACGCCTCGGGCCAAGTGTTCGATTCCGTGATCGTAGTAACCGACCGGCGGATTCTAGATCAGCAGATCCGCGACACGATCAAGCAATTCGTTCAGGTCGGCGCCACAGTCGGCCATGCCGAGCGTTCGGGCGACCTGCGCCGGTTCATCGCCGACGGCAAGAAGCTCATCATCACGACCGTCCAGAAGTTCCCGTTCATACTGGACGACATCGGGTCCGAGCACCGCAACCGCTGTTTCGCGATCATCATCGACGAAGCGCATTCGAGCCAGGGTGGCAAGACGGCGGCTGCGCTCAACGCCGCACTGATCGGCGCCGATGACGAGGACGAGGACGAGACGGTCGAGGATCGGATCAACGCCCTGATGGAGAGCCGCAAGATGCTCTCCAACGCCAGCTATTTCGCCTTCACGGCAACTCCGAAGAACAAGACGCTCGAGATTTTCGGCGAACCCTACCCTGAAGGCGACGCGGTCAAGCATCGGCCGTTCCACAGCTACACGATGAAGCAGGCGATCCAGGAGGGCTTCATCCTCGACGTGCTGCGCTCGTATACGCCGGTGAATAGCTACTACCGGTTAATCAAGACCGTAGACGCCGACCCAGAATTCGACACCAAGCGTGCGACCAAGAAGTTGCGCCACTACGTCGAGAGCAACGACCACGCAATCCGCATCAAGGCGGAGATCATGGTCGATCACTTCCACGAGCAGGTGCTGGCGCTGAAGAAGATCGGCGGCGAGGCCCGCGCCATGGTCGTGACGTCCGGAATCGAGCGGGCGATCCAGTACTACAAGGCGATCAGCGCCTATCTGATCGAGCGCAAGAGCCCGTACAAGGCGATCGTCGCCTTCTCGGGTGAGCACGAATTCGGCGGCGCGAAGGTCACCGAAGCGTCTCTGAACGGGTTTCCATCGAAGGACATCCCCGACGAGTTCGAGAAGCACCCGTACCGATTCCTGATCTGTGCAGACAAGTTTCAGACCGGCTACGACCAGCCCCTGCTGCACACGATGTACGTCGACAAAGCGCTGTCGGGCATCAAGGCTGTGCAGACGCTGTCGCGGCTTAACCGCGCGCATCCGCAGAAACACGACACGTTCGTGCTCGATTTCATTAACGACACCGAGACGATCCGGGACTCGTTCGAGAATTTCTATCGGACCACCATCCTCAGCGACGAGACGGACGCGAACCGGCTGCACGATCTCAAGGCCGATCTCGACAGCTATCAGGTCTATTCGCAGGCGCAGATCGACGATCTCGTGGCGCTGTACCTGTCCGGCGCGGACCGCGACCGGCTCGACCCGATCCTCGATGCCTGCGTCGCCACCTACCGCGAGCAGCTAGACGAGGACGGTCAGGTCGACTTCAAGGGCAAGGCGAAAGCGTTCTCGCGCACCTATGCCTTCATAGCGGCGATCCTGCCCTACACGAATGCCGAGTGGGAGAAGCTCTCGATCTTCCTCGGCTTCCTGACGCCGAAGCTGCCGGCGCCGCGAGACGAGGATCTTTCGAAGGGAATCCTCGAAGCGATCGACATGGAGAGCTACCGGATCGAGAAGCAGGCGACGCAGCGCGTCCAGCTCACGGACCAGGACGCCGAGATCGATCCTGTGCCTGTGGACGGCGGCGGTCACAAGCCCGAGCCGGAACTCGACCGGCTCTCGAACATCGTCAGCGGGTTCAACGACCTGTTCGGGAATATCGCCTGGGAAGATTCAGACCGCGTTCGCCGACTGATCGCGACAGAGATTCCCAAGAAAGTCGCCGCAAACCCCGCCTATCAGAACGCGAAAAAGAACTCCGACAAGCAGAATGCACGGATCGAGCACGATAAGGCATTGGCCGGGGTGATTGTGGGTCTGATGAAGGACGATACGGAGTTGTTCAAGCAGTACAGCGATAATCCGGAGTTCCGACGGTGGCTGGCGGATGCGGTATTTGCGGCGACGTTTGGCGCAGGCTCTCGCCCGGACTTCCAAGAACCGATTACGCCCTAGTTGTTTGATCCCAGGCTTTGGTGGTGCAATCTTT
>MTKY01054268.1_pt1 | contig 12703 bp, 10 predicted proteins | sample 1042731 | NCBI WGS metagenome assembly MTKY01 (sample SAMN06212206, study PRJNA360538) | anaerobic digester metagenome | biome: Wastewater treatment plant; material: sludge; isolation source: anaerobic digester fed with sludge from wastewater treatment plant | place: Denmark: WWTP Soeholt ... | reverse complement strand
CCGATCGCAGTACAGGCCTGCTCCCCTTCCCTCCGCGCAGCGCGGAGGGAAGGGGCTGGGGGATGGGGGGTCACACGGCAGCCAGTCCCCACGCCATTTCAACCGAATTCGATACACTACCGAAGCAGGTTCGTTGATTCCCCAAATGGCGCGGACGTGCTACAATGTGTGCAACATGCAGAATAGGAGGTGCCAAGCCGTATAGAGACACGCCTGTTATTCACGTTACCCTGCTGCAATCTACAGAGTTAAGCACCAACGAAGGAGAGATAGTGATGAAGAAGTTCGCTGCTTTAGTGCTGGTCCTCGCACTCGTTGTTGCCTTTGCACCTGCCGCCTCGCACAGCCAGGCGCAGGAGAAGGTGCAGCTCGTCATCGAGAGCTGGCGCAACGACGACACAGTTCTGTGGGAAGATGTGATCATCCCCGCCTTCAACGCCCACTATCCGGATATCGAGGTCACGTTCGTTGCGCCGCCCCCCGCCGAATACAACGCGGCGCTGAATGCTAAGCTGGAAGGCGGCACAGCGGGCGACCTGATCACCTGCCGGCCATTCGACCTGTCGCTCGACCTGTTCAACAAGGGCTACCTGCTCTCGCTGAATGACCTGCCCGGCATGGAGCACTTCGGCTCCGTGGCCCGCAGCGCGTGGATCACCGATGACGGCTCGGACGTGTTCTGCGTCCCCATGGCCTCGGTCATTCACGGCTTCATGTACAACGTGGACATCTTCGAGGAGCTGGGGCTGGAAGTGCCGGAGACGGAAGCCGAGTTCTTCGATGTGCTGCAGACGATCAAGGACGCTGGCTATATCCCGCTGGCGATGGGCACGCACGACCTGTGGGAAGCGGCTACGATGGGCTATCAGAACATTGGCCCGACCTACTGGAAGGGCGAGGAAGGCCGTCTGGGCCTGATCAATGGCACCGTCGGCTACAACGAAGATGGCTTCCTGGAGGCCTTCAAGGCCCTGAACCGTTGGGCGCCTTTCCTGCCCGATGGCTACCAGGCGACGACCTATTCTGACTCGCAGAACCTGTTCACCGTGTTGGAAGAGGCGGCCATCTACCCCACCGGCTCGTGGGAAATCGGCGTCTTCGGGCTGATGAACCCCGACCTGAACATGTCGGCCTTCAAGCCGCCCGTGGTCAACGAAGGGGACACCTGCTACATCAGCGATCATGTGGACATCGCCATGGGCGCGAACGCAGCCAGCCCGCACAAGGAAGAGGCGCTCAAATTCCTGGAATGGATGACCACCCAGGAGTTCGCCCAGATCTACTCGGACGCCCTGCCTGGCTTCTTCTCGCTGTCAGATCACGAGCTGTCGCTCGAGAATCCGGTCGCCCAGGAGTTCATTAGCTGGCGCGGTCAGTGCGAAACGACGATCCGTTCGTCGTACCAGATTCTCTCGCGCGGCGAGCCGAACAACGAGAATGACCTGTGGCTGTACACCGCCCAGATGCTCAACGGCACGCTCTCCCCTGAGGAGGCTGCCAACAAGGTGCAGGAAGGGTTGGCAAGCTGGTATCCGCCGCAGATGAACAGGTAAGACCAAGTGTTTCGCTGGAGGTGCCGATGCACTGTATCGGCACCTCTCTTTTCGTGTGTTGGCCGGTCATAGTGCCTTATTACGTTTTGTCGTGAGAAAGAGTCCCCGATGAACCTAGCCATGCGCTTGCGTAACGGGCGGCGATTTCCCGTCCACATCCTGGTATTTCTTGCCCCGGCTGTCATCATCTACACCATGTTCATGACCTACCCCCTGATAGACTCGCTGCGCCTGAGCCTGTACACCAGCGATCAGTGGGGGCACGAGTCCTTCGTCGGCCTGGACAACTACCACAAGCTGATGACCGACCCCTTGTGGGAGCCACGACTCAAGGGGGCCATCCTCAACAACATCGAGTTCTTCGCCATTCACATGTTCGTGCAGAACCCGATCGGCTTGCTGCTGGCCGCCCTGCTGAGTTCGCCCTTCATTCGTGGCCGGGCGGTCTACCGGACGCTCATCTTCACGCCCACCGTCCTGTCGGTCGTACTGATTGGGTTCATCTGGAGCATCATCCTCAGCCCGCTGTGGGGCATTTCCGGGGACTTTCTCACTTCGATCGGCCTGGAGCAGTACGCCAAGAAACCCTGGCTGGGCCTGGAATCGACTGCCCTGCCCACGCTGTCGCTGATCTCGGTGTGGCAGTGGGTCGGCATCCCGATGATGCTCTTCCTGGCCGCGCTGATCGCCATCCCCGACGAGCTAGTTGAGGCCGCGCGCGTGGACGGGGCGACTGCCTGGGGTGTCTTCTGGCGGATCAAGTTCCCGCTCATCCTGCCGACGGTGGGCATCGTCGGCGTGCTGACTTTCGTGGGCAACTTCAACGCCTTCGACCTCATTTACACCACGCAGAAAGTCAACGCCGGCCCCAACTTCTCGACTGACATCCTGGGCACCTTCTTCTACCGCACGTTCTTCGGGCAGCAGCTTCAACCGGGCAACCCCACCATGGGGGCGACTATCGCCGGCGTCATGTTCCTGATCATCCTGGCGGGCGTGCTGCTTTATATGTTCGGCTGGCAGCGCCGCGTGGCCCAGGTGGAGCTTTAGGAGCGGATCACTATGTCGTCTCTTTCATCGTTCAGCCACCGTTTGCGACCCGCTCACGCGCTGCAGCTCCTGGGGGCGCACGCCATCCTGCTCGCCTATACCGCGCTGGCGCTATTCCCCATCGTGCTCGTCCTGATGAACTCCTTCAAGACGCGCCGGGCCATCTTCAAGACGCCCTATGCCCTGCCCAACTCGGAGACCTGGAGCACTATCGGCTACGAGACCGTCTTCAAGCGGGCCAACTTCCCTGACTACTTCCTCAACAGCCTGATTGTCACGGTGAGCGCGCTGATCCTGATTCTGCTCGCCGGGACGATGGCCGCCTGGGCGCTGGCCGAGTACCGCTTCCCTGGCAACAGCATCATGGGCCTCTATCTGGCAATGGGCATTATGATCCCCATCCGCCTGGGCACGGTGAGCATCCTGCGCCTGGTGGTGAACATCGGCCTGATAGACACTCTGTGGGCGCTGATCCTGGTGTATACAGCGTCCGGGTTGCCGCTGGCGATCTTCGTGCTGACGAACTTCATGAAACAGGTGCCCCGCGACCTGAAAGACGCGGCGCGGGTGGACGGGGCCAGCGAATACCGCATTTACACGATGATCCTGCCGCTGGTACGCCCGGCCATCGGCACGGTGGCCGTCTTCAACATGATCCCGATCTGGAATGACCTGTGGTTCCCGCTGATCCTGGCCCCGTCCGAGCGCGTCAAGACGGTCACGCTGGGCGCGCAGACCTTCCTGGGCCAGTACGTCAGCGACTGGAACGCCGTGCTGTCGTCGCTGACTCTGTCGGCGATACCGGTGGTGATTCTGTATATCATCTTCTCGCGCCAGCTTATTCGCGGCCTGACGGCAGGGGCCGTCAAGTGATGGGCCGCTGACAGCGGGCGCTGCCTGTTTGTGGATTGCCTGACGCCAAGAGAGGGCCAATGATGCTACGAGTAGGAATCGTCGGGGCCGGTTTCATGGGCGCATACCATGCTGCTGGCTGGTCCAGGACTCCGGTAGAACTGGTCGGGTTCCATTCGCTGGAGCAGGGTCAGATCGATCAGCTTATCGCCCAGTACGGCGGGCGGACGTTCGCCACGCTGGACGCGCTGCTTGACGCGGTAGACGTGGTGGACATCTGCACGCCCACGCACCTGCATTACGAGATGGTGCTGCAAGCCGCCGCCAAAGGCAAGCACATCGTCTGCGAGAAGCCGCTGGCACGCACCGCCGAGCAAGGCGAGGCACTGGTCGCGGCGTGTCGCCAGGCAGGGGTCACGCTGCTGGTGGCGCACGTCGTGCGCTTCTTCCCGGAGTACGCGCAGGCGAAAGCCATCGTCGAGCGCGGTGAGATTGGCCGCGTCGGTGTGGTGCGCCTCAAGCGCGTCAGCTTCCAGCCGAGCCGGGCCGCAGACAACTGGTTCGTGGATGTCGCCAAGTCCGGCGGGATGATGCTCGACCTGATGATCCACGACCTGGACTACGCGCGCTGGGTCGCCGGGGAGGTTGAGAGCGTCTTCGCCAAGAGCGTGCGCAGTGCCCATCCTGGCGCGCCCGGTGACTACGCGCTGGCGATCTTGCGCCACACCAACGGGGCACTCTCCAGCGTCGAGGGCGGCTGGGCCTACCCGCCGCCGATGTTCCGCACCAGCCTAGAGATCGCCGGGGACGGCGGGCTGATCGAGCACCCGGCGGGCAGCTCGACCGCGCTCAGCGTCCACCTGATGGCCCACGAGGAGGGCGGCACGCCGGACATCGCCGTGCCGCGCAGCCCCCTGCTGGAAGACCCCTACGTGCTGGAGATCAAGCACTTCTACGACGTGCTGGCACACGGGGCGACGCCACGCGTCACCGCCGAAGACGGACTCGCCGCGCTCAAGCTCGCCCTGGCCGCCATCGAATCCGCCCAAACGGACCAGCCGGTCACTCTGTAGGAGGTATCCCGATGCGCTGCGCAATCATGAGTTTCGCCCATGTCCACGCTGAGGGTTACCTCCGCAACCTGCGCGCCAACCCCGCTGTTGAGCTCATCGGCTTCGCCGACGAGGACGCCGACCGGGGCAAGCACTTCGCCGGGCAGACCGGCGCGCGCTGGTTCCCCACCTATGAGGCGCTGATCGCCGAGAAGCCGGACGGCGTGATCATCTGCTCGGAGAACACCCATCACCGCGCGCTGGCCGAGAGGGCCGCCGCCGCCGGTATTCACGTCCTGTCCGAGAAGCCGCTGGCGACGACCCCCGAAGATGCCCAGGCGATGGTGCAGGCGTGCGAGCGGGCGGGCGTCACGCTGATGACCGCCTTTCCCATGCGCTTCAGCGCGCCGACCATCGAAGCCAAGAAGGTACTGGACAGCGGGGCGCTGGGCACCGTGTACGGCTGCAACACGACCAACCAGGGGCAGCTTCCCCGCCTGCACTCTGCCTACCCGCGCGACTGGTTCGCCGACAAGGCACTGGCTGGCGGCGGCGCAGCGACCGATCACGTCGTGCACGTGGCCGACCTGCTGCGCTGGTACTTTCAGAGCGAAGTCACCGAGGTCTACGCCGAGCTAAACCACATCTTCTACCAGGAGCCGGGCGTCAACGTCGAGACGGGCGGCCTGGTGATGCTGACCTTCGCCAACGGCGCGTTCGCCAGCATTGACTGTAGCTGGAGCAAGCCGCCCCACTACCCCACCTGGGGCGGCCTGACGATGGAGCTGGTCGGCGAGGGCGGCCTGGTCATCGTAGACCCCTTCCGCCAGGTGATGTCGGTCTACGCGCAGGGCGCGGCCCGTCCGGCCTGGTCGTACTGGGGATCGAATTCCAACCAGGCGATGGTGGATGAGTTCGTCGCTGCGGTGCAGGAGCGGCGCGCACCCGCCGTCACGGGGCACGACGGGCTGAAGGCTGCCGAGATCGTCGCGGCGGTCTATCGCTCGGCGGCCACTCACCAACCGGTGACGCTGCCGCTCTCCTGAGCGAATGCGATCTCTGCGGGGCGGGCCATGCACCCGCCCCGTCTGTCTCCTCCCCGATGACTTTCCGCTCGGTGCTGGCCTTGTCATCGAATTTTCTTGAGGAGGAATTTAATAATCCCTGAAATTAATTAATTGCACTGCGCGCCAACTGCCTGTATAATGAAGCCAGGATACAGTGCCCGACGCGTTCGCCCTGCTGCCTGCTGTATTCCAGCGCTTGCCCGCACCGCGTAGAGAAAGGAATGCGAACGACACACAGACTGAGACCATCCGCCCGTGATCGAATGGTTCGTACCCAAACCTTAAGAGAAGTCTTAGGAGGTCCCCCGTGAAAGTCCGCACGATCTTGATGCTTCTACTTATTGTCACCCTCGCGCTCCCAACGACATCGCTCCTGGCCCAGGATCAGGTGGAGCTGCGCATCCTGTGGTACAACGACGGAGTCGAAGGCGACGTTCTGCGCGAGCTGCTGGATCGCTTCGAAGCCGAGAATCCCGGAATCAAAGTGGCGATTGACGTGGTGGCCTATGCCGACCTGCACAACATCCTGCGCGCGCAGGTTGAGGCCGGTGGCGCCAACGCCCCTGACATGGCCCGTGTTACCGACACGGCAGCCTTCCGCGATTTCTATCTCGACCTGACCCCGTACCTGGCCGACCCGGAGTACTGGACCACCAACTTCGCCGCGCCCGTGCTCAACTCCTTCCGCAAGGGCGAGGACGACCAGGGCATCTACGGCTTCCCCACTCAGTTCACCGTGACCGGCCCGTTCATCAACCGCACGCTGTTCGAGCAGGCGGGCGTGGACGTGCCCAGCGATGTCCTGGAAAAGCCGACCTGGGAGGACTGGGAAGCGGCAGCAGTGGAAGTGGCCGAAGTGACCGGCGTGCCCTACGCCATCGCCATTGACCGCTCCGGGCACCGCGTGTGGGGGCCGGCGCTGAGCAACGGCGCGACCTTCCTCAACCCGGACGGCTCCTTCACCGTAGACAGCCCCGGCTTCCGCAAGACCGCCGAGATGATCATCGGCTGGCACGAGCGCAACATCACCCCGCTGGGCGTGTGGGTAGAGAGCGGCGGCGAGTACGCCTCGGCTCGCCCGGAGTTCGTCAACGGTCAGTTGGTCATGTACATGAGCGGTAGCTGGCAGATCGCCGGTTTCTCGACCGACATCGGCACAGCCTTCGACTGGGACGCCGTCCCGAATCCCTGGGGCGAGGGTGGCAGCACGGGCATCCCCGGCGGCGCGGTGATGGCCGGGCTGAACACGACCGCCCACCCCGAAGAAGTGGCGAAGGTCATGGAATATCTCGCCTCTGAGGATATTCTGGGCGAATTCACGGCCAAGACGCTGTTCATCCCCGGTCACATTGGGCTGGCGACGAAGGGCGTTGAGTACGTGACCGACGACCCGAATGTTGAGCAGGCGCTGAACGTGTTCCTGGCTGAGGTGCCCAAGCTGTCCGAAGAAGCCTACGGCCTGCAATACAGCCCGATCGGCTTCCCGCTGAACGTGAACATCCGCGACCGCCTGAGCCAGGTGATCGTCGGCGAGCTGACACTTGACGAGGCCATCGTCAAGATTCAGGAAACGGTTGACCAGGCATACGCCGAAGTCTACGGCAGCCAGTAGCGCCGTCCGTCCGTGAGCTAGTCTCCCAGGTCGCCATGCGCGCCGCAGGCTGGACGCAGGCGGCCTGGGAGTTTTCGCTTGTGAGCGGAGCCAGCCATGATCCTGATCCGCCGTACTGTTCCCCCGCGCGCCCGGCAGGCGTGCAGCGACGCCCTGGTCAAGCCCTTCGAGCTGCTGATGAGCGCGCTCGACCTGCTCTTGATGCCCCTGCAGCGTTTGCTGGGGATGCGGCGCATGGCCTACTTCTTCGTCGCCCCGAACATGCTCATCTTCGGCGTATTCATCCTGCTGCCCATGCTGCTGAACTTCTACTTCGGGTTCACCAAAGGGCAGTCCATCCTGCTGACCAAGCGCGAGTTCGTCGGCACGGAGAACCTCGAGACTCTCCTGGCCTGCGAGGACTATGGCAACCCGAACACGTGCAGCGAGGACCTGTTCTGGCGCGGGGTGCGCAACACCGGCACCTACGTCATCGCGCAGGTGAGCACGATGGTGCTGCTGGCGCTGGTCACGGCGCTGGCGCTCAACCAGAAGGTGGTGCTGCGCGGGTTCTTTCGCAGTGTGTTCTTCTACCCTGTGCTGCTCTCGCCGGTGGTCGTCGCCCTCATCTGGAAATGGTTCCTGCGCTACGATAACGGCCTGCTCAACTTCCTGCTGGAAAGCCTGGGCTACGAGCGCGTCCAATTCCTGGCCGACGCGAACTGGGCGCGCCTGTGGATGATCGTGGTCAGCGACTGGGCGCAGATGGGCTTCTACACGCTGATCCTGCTCGCCGGGCTGCAAGCCATCCCCGCCTCGCTCTACGAGGCGGCGGAGATTGACGGGGCGAACGCCTGGAAGCGCTTCCGCTTCGTGACGCTGCCGCTGCTGATGCCGACCATGACCGTCGTGCTGGTGCTGGCCTTCATCCGCGCCGTGCAGGTCTTCGACCAGGTCTTCGTGCTGACCGGAGGCGGCCCTGGCACGGCGACGCTCTACATCGTGCAGTATATTTTCCGCCAGGCGTTCGTCGTCAGCCCGCGCCAATACGGTATGGGCGCGGCGGCTTCGCTGCTGCTGGCGCTCGTCCTGCTGGTTCTGACGCTGGCACAGCTTTACTTCGCCCGGCGCAGTGAGGCAACCTAAGGCGATGGCGCACCGGAGAGAACTCGCATGAGCCAGACAGCAGACGACACGCGCCCAGTTGCCGGGCTGCGCGGGGCAGCGGCGTTTCTGGCGCGGCGGCGGGGAGGGCGGCGCTTCGACCTCACCGATGCGCTGACCTACCTGTACCTGCTCGCTGGCGTGGTGGTCATGTTCGGGCCGGTGCTGTGGCTGGTCATGTCGTCGTTCAAGGACGAATCGCTGCTCTTTGACCGCACGCCGACCTTCCTGCCCTACCGCCAGGCGTCGGCGCGCGTGGAGGGGTACGACCAGCCGTTGCCGCTCTATGACGTGACCTTCAACGAGGTGACCATCGCCGGCGCGCGCATCACTCTCGCCGACCTGCGCGCTACGAACGGCGTTGTGCATGGCCTGGATCGCGTCCTGCTGACGCCGGAAATGGAAGAAGCCCTGGCCGCGCTGGATACATCCGGCGCTGATCCGGCCAGTTGGCCTGCGCCCGCCGAACCCATTCCGTTGGAAGGCGACGACGGCACCGTGTGGGAAGTGGCCCGCGCCCAGGCGGAACTCTCGGTGATGGCCCAGTTGCTCGCGCGCGCGGGGCTGGAGGGCGCGCTCAGCGGAGAGGAGCGCCGCACGCTCCTTGCGCCGACTGACGACGCCTTCGCCCGGCTCGTGGACGAGACCGGCGCGGCGACCGCTGCCACGCTGTTACTGCCTGAGAACGCCGCGCTGCTGGAGCGGCTGCTGCTAGGGCATGTGCTGGGCGACCGCTATCTGCTCGTCAATCTGTACCGGAGCCTGGGCGAGCCAGTCCCCACACTGGCTGGCTCAAGCTGGACGCTGGAGATGGTTCCCGGCGAGACGCGCCGCCTGGCCCAGATCGGCAGCCCGCAGGGGGCCAGTTACACCATGGTTGACCCGCAGAATCCGGCGGCGGGCGAGCTAAACGTCCTGGCTTACATCACGCCCGCCGGGCCGAGCACCCAGCTCACGCCGATCCGCGAGGTGTACTTCAACCTGGCCAACTACACGGGGGCAACCAAAGCCTTCGCCTTCTGGACGTACCTGCGTAACAGCGTTGTGGTGACCATCGCGGCGACGATCATCACGCTGATCATCAACAGCATGGCCGCGTTCGCGCTGAGCAAGTACGAGTTCCGGGGACGCGATGCCGTGTTCTTGATCATCATCAGCACGCTGATGGTGCCCATCTCGGTGATCATGATCCCCGCTTTCCTAGTCATCTCGAAAGTGGGCTGGGTGAACAACCTGTGGGGGCTGATCATCCCCGGCGCAGCGACGCCAACCGGTGTGTTCCTGCTGCGCCAGTACATGCTGACCATCCCCGACGAGCTGCTCGACTCGGCGCGCATTGACGGGGCGAGCGAGTGGCGCATCTACTGGCAGATCATTCTGCCGCTGGCCCGTCCCGCCCTGGCAGTGCTGGCTATTTTCTCGATCATGTGGCGCTGGAACGACTTCCTGTGGCCGCTGATCGTGGTCAGCCGCAACGAGCTATTCACGCTACAGGTGGGGCTGAATGCCTTCCAGGGGGCGCTGGACGTGCAGTGGCACTACATCCTGGCGATGACCGTGCTGACGCTGCTGCCGATCACGGTGGTATTCGCCTTCTTGCAGCGCTTCATCACCAGCGGCATCGCCACGACGGGCATGAAGGGCTGAGCATTTCAGTAAGCCAGGAAAGCTTTGCGAAATCTGGTGGTTAACCCCCCCAGCCTCGCCGAGCGGGGGTGAGGTAAAGCGGGGCACGGCAACTCGCTGCTCCAATTCCTTACCTGAGCTTACTTCTGCCCGCCGGGGCTTTACAGAATCTGCGACAGAAACAGCTTCGTTCGCTCGTGCTGCGGGTTGGTGAAGAAATGCTCCGGCGTGCCCATCTCAATGATCCGCCCCTCGTCGAAGAGCACGATGCGGTCGGCTACTTCGCGGGCGAAGCCCATCTCGTGAGTGACGACGAGCATGGTCATGCCGCTCTGGGCCAACTGCTTCATCACGTCGAGCACTTCCTTGATCATCTCCGGGTCGAGCGCCGAGGTCGGCTCATCGAAGAGCATGATCTTGGGCTGCATGGCCAGCGCCCGCGCAATCGCCACGCGCTGCTGCTGCCCGCCGGAAAGCTGGCCGGGGTACTTGCGCGCCTGCTCCGGGATGCCCACCCGCTCTAGAAGCTGGAGCGCCATCTCTTCGGCAGTGTGCCGGGGCTGGCGGCGCACATAGCGCGGAGCCAGCGCCACATTATCCAGCACGGTCAGGTGCGGGAAAAGGTTGAACTGCTGGAAGACCATGCCGATCTCGCTGCGGATGGCGGCGATGTTGTGCACGTCCTGGCTAAGCTCGATCCCATCCACGATGATCCGGCCTTCCTGGTGCTCCTCCAGGCGGTTGATGCAGCGGATGAACGTGGACTTGCCCGAACCGGACGGGCCGATGATCACGACCACTTCCTGGGGCATCACGTCCAGGTCAACGTCCTTGAGGACGTGATAATCGCCGAACCACTTATTGACACCGTGGCAGCTAATGATCGGTTCTGGAGAATTCGCTTCGGCCATGAGCCTTCCTCAATGTCGCAGGCGGACTGGCTGGCCCGCCCCCGGCAGGCAGCGCAAGCACACCTTGAGGCATTCCCTGGACAGCCGCCATGAGTGAGAAGAATAGTAACAGGTCTCCCCGGAGTCGCAAGAAAAGCCGCGTCACCGGGGAGCCGGTCAGGGAAAGAGAGCACGAGCCAGCTAACGCCAGCAGGGCCGCCCACGCGAAAGCGGTCACGTCCGGTAGTGGCCGTTGATCGTCACGTAGTCGTGGCTCAGGTCGCACGTCCAAACGTGTGTGCGGGCAGCGCCCAACCCCAGATCGAGACGCACACCCCACTCCGCTGCCTGCATCAGGGCGATGGCGGCGCGCTCGTCGTAGGCGGTAGGCTGGCCGCCCTCGACAAGCTGCATCACCGGCCTCCCCTGTGCATTGAGCAGCCACAGGCTCAGACGCGCCGGGTCGAGCGCAACTCCCGCGTATCCCGCCGCCGCCAGAATACGCCCCCAGTTGGCGTCTGCGCCGTAGAAAGCCGTCTTGACCAGCGGCGAGACAGCGATCTGATGGGCAATCTGGCGCGCGCTGGCCTCGTCCGCCGCGCCGGTGATCTCGAGGGTGACGAACTTGGTCGCCCCTTCGCCGTCGCGGACAATGGCCTGGGCCAACGCCACGCACACTTCTGTCAGCGCCGCCTGGAACTCAGCCGCATCGTCCACCGCCACACCCGCCGCGCCATTAGCCAGCAACAGGGCCGTGTCGTTGGTGCTCATGTCGCCGTCTACCACGATGCAGTTGAAGCTCTCCTCCACCGCGACGCGCAGGTAACGATCCAGGTCGGCGGCGGGGATGCTGGCGTCGGTAGCGATCAGGGCGAGCATGGTCGCCATGTGCGGGGCGATCATGCCCGCGCCTTTGGCGATGCCGGTGAGCACCGCGCCAGACGACAGACGCGCGGAGGCCAGCTTGGGCCGCGTGTCGGTGGTCATGATCGCGGCGGCGGCGTCCGCCCACCCATCCGGACGCAGCGCGGGAACCAGACCGGCGATCCCCTGCTCCATCGCCACCATGTCCAGCGGCAGCCCGATCACGCCCGTCGAGAGGGTGAGCACCTCGTCCGGCGCGCAGCCAAGCAGCGCCGCCGTGCGCTCCGCCGAAGTCTGCGCGTCGTGCAGGCCCGGCTCGCCGGTGCAAGCGTTGGCGCTGCCGGTGTTCGCCAGCACAGCGCGCACGCGCGCCCCATGCCCCGCCAGGATCGCCTGGTCGCGCAACACGGGCGCGGCCTTGACCAGGTTAGCGGTGAAAACGCCAGCGGCGGTACACGGGGCGTCGCTGACCAGCAGGGCAATGTCTTTGCGCTCGTCGCGCTTCAGCCCGCAGTGCAGTCCGGCGAGGCGAAAACCTTGCGGCATGTGCTCTGTCATCGTTTTCCCTTCACTCCAACTCATAGACCAGCGCGATCTCGTCGCAGCGATCCTGGAACGGACACGGCGCGCAGTCGCGCCAGACCTTGACCGGGAAGTTGGTCACGGCGTCGCGCTCGAAGCCCAGCCGCTCGAACAGCCCGGCGGCGCGGGTCAGCGTCAGCACGCGCTTCAGCCCGCGCGCCCGCGCCATCGCCACTGCCTCTGTGACCAACTGGCTGCCGATGCCGTTGTTGCGATGGTCGGGGCACACCGCCAGCGAGCGTACCTCGGCCAGCGAGCCGTTGTAGCAGACCAGCGACACACAGCCGATCACCTGGCCGCCCTGCTCGGCCACCAGCCAACGATCAAGATGGTGGCGAATCTGGCTGGCGGAGCGCGGCAGCATCAGCCCGGCGGCGACATCTTGCGCGAACAGCGCCAGGATCGCCTCTAC
>MTKY01050086.1_pt1 | contig 12714 bp, 11 predicted proteins | sample 1042731 | NCBI WGS metagenome assembly MTKY01 (sample SAMN06212206, study PRJNA360538) | anaerobic digester metagenome | biome: Wastewater treatment plant; material: sludge; isolation source: anaerobic digester fed with sludge from wastewater treatment plant | place: Denmark: WWTP Soeholt ... | reverse complement strand
TGGCGAGCATCGCGTCGTAGTACGGCGGGATCTCGTAGCCCGCGTAGATGTGCGTATCGAGCCGCACGCCCATGCCGCCCGGCATCGCAAGGTGCTTGATAGTGCCCACCGACGGAGCGAAGTTGTTGGCGGGATCCTCGGCGATGATGCGGCACTCGATCGCGTGGCCGTCGATCTTGATATCCTTCTGAGTCACGCCGAGCTTCTCGCCAGCCGCGATCCTGATCTGCTCCTTCAAGATGTCCACGCCGGTGACAACCTCCGTCACGGGGTGCTCGACCTGAACGCGGGTGTTCATCTCCATAAAGTAGAAGTGGCCGTGCTTATCGAGCAGGAACTCGACCGTGCCCGCATTTGCGTAACCGACCGCCTTGGCGAGCTTGATCGCCGCCTCGCCCATCTTGTTGCGCAGGGCAGGGGTCACGACCGCCGAAGGAGCCTCCTCCAGGAGTTTCTGGTTGCGGCGCTGGATGGAACATTCGCGCTCGCCGAGGTGCACGTAGTGGCCGTGCTCGTCTCCGAGAATCTGAATCTCGATGTGGCGCGGTTCCTCGATCTCCTTCTCTATGTAGAGCTGCCCGTTGCCGAAGGCTGACTCCGCCTCGGCAGTGGCGATCTTGAGCTGGCTCGCCAGTTCGTCCTGAGTTGGAACGACCCTGATGCCGCGGCCTCCGCCGCCGGCGGTTGCCTTAAGCCGTACCGGATAGCCCATCCTGCTCGCGGTCTTGAACGCGTCCTGCTCGCTCTTGATGACGCCCTTGCTGCCGGGAATCACGGGCACCCCAGCCTTGGCCGCCGTTTCCTTCGCGCGAGCTTTGTCGCCCATCAACTCGATCGCGCTTGCCTTGGGGCCTATGAACTTGATGTTGCAGGCCTCGCAGGCTTCAGCGAAGTTGGGCTGCTCGGAGAAGTAGGCGTAGCCCGGGTGAATGGCCTCCGCGCCGGTGACGATGGCTGCGGAGATGATATTGGGCATGTTGAGATAGCTCTCTTTGTTCGGCGCCGGCCCGACGCAGATTGCCTCGTCGGCCATGCGTACGTGCAGAGAGTCTCTGTCGGCCTCGGAGTAGATCGCAACCGTAGCGATCTTCATCTCCTTGCAGGCCCGGATTATTCTTATGGCTATCTCGCCGCGATTCGCTATCAGGATTTTCTTGAACAAGCTGTCCCCCAAAGCGGATTATGAACTCTGAACTCTGAATTATGAACTGGGGAGGCTGTCCTCCTCTGCAATTCCTAGTTCATCATTCACAATTCGTAGCTAATACCTCTCGTGCGTTGGGCATTTGACCTCGGCGGTGGCGGGATTGTAGGTGTACTGCTTGCCCGATACAGGGCACTGGTAGAAGTCCTGCCCTACGCTGAGGCCGATGTCCCTAAGGGTTGCCGGATTCTCCTCCGTTGCCGCCGTTGCCTTGTATGCCTGAATTCCCTGCCTGATCTGGGTCAACTGCTCCAGGCAGACGTGAGCTTTCGCCGTGTCGATAGATGCCCCTACGACCGTCTTCTTCTGGGTGCTCGGGTCCAGCAGTTCGCTGTCTCTCTCAACAGTCGAAGGGCCGCCCTTGCCTCCATAGAAGTACGCAACCGCGAGGACTACTATCACTACAGCGACAAGCAGCCCGATCAGACTCCAGCTTCCACGGTTGTTCAGCTTCATCATACTGGCTCCAGTCTGAAGAGCGGCTGGCCGTACTCGACCGGCATGCCGTCCTCGACCATCACTTCCTTGATAACGCCCGACACCTCGGATTTGATGTCGTTATCAAGCTTCATTGACTCGATTGCGCCGACCACCTGGCCCTCGCTCACCGTTGCGCCTACGCGGGCAACGCCGTCGTGGACGTGAAAGATCCCGACCATAGGCGCGCTGATCAATCTCTCCACCGGCTGGGTCTGCGGCACGGACGCCGGGACCGGGTCCGCAGCGGGCTTCTTCACTTTCGCACCGGCCGGCTTGCTGCCCTTGCGAATGCACACCCGGTAGTCGCCTTTCTGCACACAGAGTTCCTCCGTGGGCGACGCCTCCAGGACCCTAATCAGTTCTTCTATACGTTTGACATCCATCATCATCAGACCTGCAGATCGAATATCAGGTATTCAACGCCCCTGAGCGCGTAGCTCAGCACCGTGATGCCCAGGCATACCAGTGCAAGTGTGGTCAGTATCTGTCCCTGGCTGGCGAAGGATACTTCGTTGCCGGGATTATAGGCCAGGAAACTCATAAACCGGTCGGTCTTCTCCAGCACGTCGTAGACCAACGCCGACAACTGATTGTAGAAGAGCCAGAAAAACAGACCAACCGCAGGAAACGTCAGCGTACTTACAATACGATACTTCTGCCGCTGGTGCTCAGCATAAATAACGCACTTTCGGCAGCGCATTCGCTTCATTGCCGGCGACGTTACTTCTGCCCGCCGTTTGTCCGCCAAAGCGCCCTGTACCATGTGGCGGGCGAATTTGTCATCCGTTGACTTGACCGCCATTGCCTTGAACGCGCCTTCGCTCTCGCACAGGCAGCCGTTCTTGATCCGCCAACACGGTTTGCGCTCAATGAAGGCCGGACAGTATTGTACTATATAGTCAGGGCAGAGCGGCATGTCCCAGCATTTTTCATAGACCCTTCTGCGCTTCAGCCCCTGCAGCAGGAGCTCGCCCGCCCTGGTATGGACACGCGTAATGAACCGCACATATATGTCACGCGCCACCAGAATGCCGCCCGGAAGCAGCGCGACAAAGCCCAGCCGCATGCACTCGGCCACTATCTCCTGATAGGTCTGAATCTGCGAGAACGCGTTGTTCGTAGCGAACCCGAAGATCGTCGGGCTCAGGAAATAGAGCACCGCGCCCACAAGAGACAGCACCTGTCCCGCAAGCGGCTCATACAAATATCGCAGAGCCAGCGATATCACCAGAACCACGGACGCGACCCGGAGCAGCGATATCGCGCTCGTCACCGAATCGTGCAGATACTGGCGATCCGCCGCCGTCATCCTCGACAGCATGTGAAGCTTCGGGCCGAGCACGATATACAACAGGAACGCCAGGGCAAGGGCCGTCGCCGGAGCTGCCAGCTTCAGCCCGGTCGATGCCAGGCTGCCTATCAGACCTGTCAATTTGCTTTTCGTGCCAGCCGAGATCCTCACGGGCAAGCGTTCCTTCCAGCCAAAGCGCCGCGCAGCCCTGCGCGGCGGACCGAGATGCTGGTAGCTATCCCTACACTTGCAACTCGTAGATCAGATACTCGAGCAATTTCAGAGTGACGCTCACGAGCACCACGCCAAGGCAGATCATAGCGAGCGTCGTAACCGTGTGGCCCTGCGCCGCGAACGAGCTTTCGGCGCCGTGCTTCAGGGTCAGAATCTTCATGACGCTGTCGGTCTTCATCAGGATGTCGTAGACCCACTGCGATATACGCCCGTAGTAAAACGCGTAGACAGCTATCACCGAGATCATCGCCAACGGGCTGGCAATGCGGAACTTCATCCTCTGATGCTCGCTGTAGATGGTGCAGGCGCGGCAGCGTTCCTTCTTCTGCTCCATCGTAAGCACGTTCCGCGGCATAGTGCTCGTTTTGGCTCCCTGGGAGGTGTCGGTCCCCAGCGCGCGGTCCCGCTCCGCGGCAGCGCGCCTTATAACGTCCTGATCGCACAGGCAGCCGGATTTGATCTGCCAGCAGGAGCGCCGTTTCGCCCACGCGGGGCACATCCGTTTGGCGTGCTCGTTGCACTGCGCCATGTTCCAGCAGTTGGCGGCGAACTTGGGCTGCTTCTTCGCCGGACGGCTATTTTGCTCCGAAGCCAGCCGCAAGGACTGGCTTGTCACCACTCGCGCGAATTGTAAGACTATCGCCCGCAGCAACAGGAGGCAGCCAGGCACAAAGCACACAAGACCGACTGAGCTGAACTGCTTGAGGATCGACGGGTAGAGCGGATTCGAGTGAATCTCCGCGGGCGTGATTGCGTCGATGCCGGCGGGCGCGAAGAAGTGCAGCGCACCGCCGATGATCGTCATAATCAGCCCGATGCTTTCGTCGGAAAAGAACGTCACGCAGCAGGCGGCGACGACCAGGACCGATCCGATCATCAGCACGAGCTTGGCGATGCCGACCATATGCGCCAGCGCCGCTTGATCGACCTTGCCCGCCGGGGTAAGCTTGCCGCCGAACAGGACCCACAGCAGGTAAGCCGTCGCAAGCCCCAGCATCAGCAGCCCTACCTTGAGAGCCAGCTCGCTGATGCTTTCGAGGAGACTGTCGATCTGTGCGCGATTGCCCATGCGCGGGAGGTTACTCCTTGACCCTCTCCAGATACTCGCCGGTTCGGGTGTCCACTTTGACCTTATCGCCGATGTTGATGAAGAACGGCACCTGAATGACAGCGCCGGTCTCGAGCTTCGCCGGCTTGCTTCCGCCGGACGCGGTGTTGCCTCTCTCGCCCGGTTCAGTCTCGGCGATCTCGGCCTCTATGGTGATAGGAAGCTCTACGTTGATGATCTCGCCTTTGTGTGCGAGAGCGGTCACTTCCAGACCTTCCTTGAGATATTTGACTCCGTCGCCGATCTTCTCAGCGGCTATGGGGTTGATTTCGTAGGACTCGGTGTCCATGAAGTAGTAGTCGCCGTCCTGGGAGTAGCTGTACTGCAGAGGGAACCTGTCCAGGATGGCCTGGTCCATTTTCTCGCCCGCTCGCCAGGTCTTTTCGATCGTGCTGCCGGTGCGGACATTCTTGAGTTTGCTGCGCACGAATGCGCCACCCTTGCCCGGTTTCACGTGCTGGAATTCGACTATGGTGAATATATCGTTATCCACGATAATGGAGATTCCATTCTTGAAATCACTCGTGTCCATTAAGGAGACAATCCTCCGATTTTGATGTGGTTACTGATGCGAATTATAGCATAAGCGAGCGTGAGCAGCAAATCGGAGGAGTGGGGAATGGGAGTGGGCGCGGGGTGTGGCCGCGCCCACGAAGAATGAGCTACCAGCCTCTGCCGTAGTTGGAGCGGTTGTTATTGCCGTATCCGCCGTAGTTGTACTGGCTGCCCCGAGGCGCATAGCCGCCATAGCCGCCCTGCTGGCCGTAGACCGGCGGCGGAACGTCGACGTAGCCTTCCTCAGGGGTCGCTGTGATCGAGACCACGAATGCAGCATCGCCGATTGTCATTCTGACTGAGCCCGAGGCGACATTGTAGGGTTTTCCGGGCTCAACGGAGGCGGCGATGTCGAAGTCCTTGGACAATACGTTGCCGGGCGGAGGAGTCATAGGCAAGGAAATGTGTCCTGTGCCGTGTATACTGATTCGGCCGTCTGAGACTATCTTTGGTATGACCGTGGCGCTCAGCAGAGCATCATTCTGGAAATTAGGTATCGATTGCTTCACCACCTGCTTGTCCACGACCTTGTCGTAGTTCGTGTGGTAGACGGAGACCGCACTCAGGTCCAGCAGAGATTTGCGGAACTCGGCCCCCACGCTTTCTGTCGAGGCCTCGTAGGTCTTCGGTTTGCCGGATTCGGTGACCGTGACCTTGGCCGTCAGCTTCAGGCGGATGGGTTTTGGCAGGGTCCTGTTGCTGTCGATCCCGGCAATGATCTGGGCGGCGTTGTTCAGGCCTTCTGGCGTTGCCTGGATGATGAGCCGGTTCCCGTTTGCGGCAGAAACCTGCTGCACGCCCGGCGCCTTGGAGATGACCTCAGCAGCATCGCCGGCGCTGATGTACTTGAGTTCACTGACGGTGGTCTGGACTTCTCCCTGGGGCTGGTTCGCCGATACCCGCGGGCTCGCAGCAGGGGTTGCAGCCGATGTGGGCGCGTTCACGCTGAATGACTGCTGGGGCAGGCTCTTGATGTTGTATGTTCCGTCTTCTGCCACTTCGTAGATCGCACTAAGGTTTCGCAGCAACTGAGTCAGCGCGGTGTCCAGGCTGACGTTCTTGAGCACCGCGGTTACCTTGAACTGCTGCAGGGCCGGGTCGAGAGTGTAGTTCTTGCCGCTGCCCTTGAACATGGCATCCAACGCGATGTGTAGGGGAGTGTCCGTGAACTGCATATCCAGCGGGTTCTTGACGCTGGCGTCGGGTTTTGGCGGCGGCGAGTCCGAACTTGCCGCGAAGGCCGCAGTACAAAGCATCAGTAAGGCGGCACAAATGATGAAATCAGGCGCTAGGTATCGTCTCATGTTCAAGGCTTCCTTTCACGGGCGGGGCAGCACAGGCGCCGGCCTGGATTCGATATGTATCTCCACCGATTTGCCCGATCGCTTGACCCTGCACTCGGTCGTGTTGCCTGTGGCAGGGTCACGGTCGGTATAGGCGTAGTTGTAGGAATCGGACGGCTGCGTATTGGACGGCCAGGTGACCATAGCGACAGCCAATGGCATTTCGGCAAGCGGTAGTCCGGAGGCGGGCGCCGTGAATCTGTAGTAACTGTCGGCGAGGTCACGGTGAGTGGTGATAGTCGTGTCTGCCCACGTGGCTGCGGCAGATGCGGGCTCATTGGAGGCCCTGGTTCTGCTCAGAATCTTGGCTGCGGGTGCGCTTGCGATTGCAGGCGCCGGCCTGCCGGGTTCTGATCTTCGTCTGGCATCACGAAGGGAGAAATCGCTGCCGGCCTTTGCTTTCGCGGGGACCGGGGATTCCTCGCTGGACGGCGCAACATCGGGGGAGCCAGCAGTCTCGCCGGAATGGACTCTGGCACCGAGGACATAGTCGCTCTTGGAGTCGATTTCGACCGATTCGGGTTCCGCCTTATCGAGCGCCCACATAGTGCGGTTGTCAGGGGCAGGGTCGGGTGCGACGGGCTTGTCAGCGCTCAGGCGGCGGTAAGGTTCCGGCGAGGTCTCGGGAACCGCCATAGCCATCCTGACAGGCGCCTCTTCCGTGGCGCGCCGCCGAACGTAGTGCTTTTTCGCCGGTGGTTGGGCCTCAGGTGCGCCAGCCAAGGAGTCCATCCGTGGCTGCTCGGCGGTCACGACCGGCGCGGGCTGAACATGCTTCTGCGGCGGAGCTACGCTGTCTTTCTGGCCGGAGTCGTCTGTAAGGAGGAAAGGAACGAGCCCTATTGCCGCGACTATGACGGCAAGCGCGCTTCCGTAGGCCCACGTGTGCCGAATCAGCGGCTTTGGCTTCGCAATGCGAGCGAACACGGCAGCGCGACAATCCGGCGCTTCCGGCACGCAGTCGGACGCGCGGAGCAGTTCGGCTACGCGCTCGAAATCTTTGTCCTGTGCCTCTTCGTGGTATTCGCTCATGGCGTTTCCTCCGAGAGATATGGCTGAAGCCTCTCTCGCAGCAGCTTTCTTGCCTTGCTCGCGCGGGTCCGGGCGCTCGCGGGTGAGCATCCCAGCACCTGCGCGACTTCCTCAAACGAGCGTTCCTCGATCTCCCGCAGAACGACTATTGCCCTGTAGTGGGGCGGCAGTCCATCGATCACTTTTCGCACCATCAGCGCGGTCTCAGCACTGACCAGGCACGTTGTGCTCGCGGATTGGTTCGCCAGGCTAAGTTTCTCCTCTACAGCCGGCTCCAACTGCACCGGCTGCGGCCTGCGTTTGCGCGACAGGCATACATTGATGGTGATCCGATGCAGCCATGTCGATAGCGCCGCATCCCCGCGGAATCTGTGCAGGTGTTTCCAGGCCTGGATAAAGGTCTCCTGCTGGGCATCCGAGGCGTCTTCCGAGTTCCCCAGCATTCTGTAGGCAAGGGCGAAGACGCGGTCCTGGTGGAGGTTGATAAGACCATCAAACGCGCTCAGATCGCCTGATTGCGCCCGCGCCACCAGTTCTGTCTCAGATATCCCCAATCCTGGATGCCCCTGTTCTTACGTTTGTTTAGACGCAGAGTACTGTATAAGTATAAACGATATTTCGGTCCGCGTCTCACGCAGAAGCCAGCGCAAGGTGCACTTGCAAGCAGGCGCGGTTTCCATCGCCGTTTCGCGCCAGGCAAGCTGGAACAGCTTCGGCCAGAATTCAGTCAAACCAGACTGGATACGCCGGCACTTCGTGTGGCTGCGGCGAGCGTCGCCTGCTCAGTGCCAGCGGCGTGTTGTTATGCCTGATCGAACGGGAATCAAGCCCTGCCTTGTTTGACCGGGATGTTGCGCGCATGCTATAATCCGGTTAATTGGTAAGCTCTGATGAGCTGAAGCTAGCTTCGGAATGGCGGCGCGTCAGCGCCTTTTTCTTTGACCGTAATCCGCGCTGTTTGCGAGGTTCGCGGACAGACTTTAGATACAGGACCGTGCGCTCGCGCACTCTCCTGCGCAGCAAGTGAGGTAACGCAATTTGGACGCCGATCCCAAGACCCTGAAAGCGACGATTGAGGAACTGGAAAGACGCCTCGCGGAGAAGGATGTTGCTATCTCCGCTCTAGAGCAGGCCAATAAGCGTCTCGAAGAACGCATCAAGGAATCGGAGTCGCAGGGTCCGGGCGCAACCTCGCTCACGGAACTGGAAGAGATGATCCAGCGCCTTATGGTGCGGACGGCCAATATCCTCCAGGGCGAGAAGTGCGTCTTTATGCTTTACGACGAGGATGATGGTGAGCTCGTTGCGGCCAAACCGGCTGTCGGGTTCAGCGATCCTGAGATAAAGGCGTTTCGAGTGCCGGCCAGCCACGGCATTTCGGGAGAAGTCTTCCGCGAGCAGAGGCCAGTAATCCTCTACGATGCAGTTAACGATCCCCGCACTGTCCGCGAAAACGTAGCCCTCTTGAAGATCACAAACGGAGTCTGCGTTCCGCTTATTGTCGAGAAGCGTGATGAGGACACCAACAAGGTCCTGGAGCGCAGAGTAATCGGCGTTCTGTGGGTGTTCAACCAGCGGCTCGGCAACGTGTTCGTGCAGGAGGACGTGAACCTGCTCGCGCGGTTCGCGCACAACCTTGCATCAGTTGTGGCGAGCGCGAAGATGTATCGGGAGATCATCGAGGAGAAGGAAGAGCTCGAACACGTCATCGAAAGCGTCTACGCCGGAATCCTGATGGTGCACACGAACGGCAGGGTCATGCAGATGAACTCCTCGGCCCGAACGATGCTGGGCGTGGACCAGGGCGAGCGTCTGACCGGCGACTACATGACGATCATCAAGTATGAGGCCGCTCAGAACGTGATCAAGAAGACGCTCGAGGAAAACACGGAAGTGCAGGACGAGGTCTCGCTGCCCTCGCCCGAAGAAGGCGAGGAGGAGCGCATCTACCAGGTGCAGACGGCAATGGTGCGCGGCGAGGACCAGTCCGTGATCGGCGCTGTCGCGATTTTCAACGATATCACGGAGATACGAAGCATCGAGCGGATGAAGACCGCGTTCGTTTCCACGGTATCACACGAACTCAGGACGCCGCTTACTTCGATCAAGGGCTTCATTTCCACGCTGCTTCAAGACACTGAGGGCTTCTACGACAAAGACACCGTCCACGAGTTCTACACGATCATCGACCAGGAATGCGACCGCCTGACCCGGCTCATCCAGGACCTTCTCAACGTGTCCAGAATCGAGGCCGGACGCGCGCTGGACCTGAACCCCGGGCCGGTGGTTATCCCGGATGTTGTGGACAAGGTTGTTGCGACGCAGAAATCGTACACGAACAAGCACGACTTCGCTATCGACCTGGAGGACGATCTGCCCACGATCGTCGCCGACAACGACAAGGTGGACCAGATTCTGACCAACCTCGTGAGCAACTCGGTCAAGTACTCGCCGAACGGCGGGACGATCACGGTGAGCGGCAAGAAGACAGATGGGGTCATCCAGATGTCTGTGACCGATCAGGGGATGGGAATCGCCAAGGAGCACCTGGACAAGGTCTTCGACCGGTTCCATCGCGTTGACAACCGCGACACCCGCAAGGTAGGCGGTACGGGCATCGGCCTTTACCTCGTGAAGCACCTTGTGGAGGCGCACGGCGGAAGGATATGGGTGGAGAGCGAACTCGGTAAGGGCTCCAAGTTCATATTTGAGCTTCCCAAGTGCCCGCCCCAGTTCGAGGCCGAGCAGGCGGAGCTGGCTGGCGGCGGGAGCTAGGCAGTAGACAAGGCGAGATCATACAGGCCGGAGGCAGGTGTGCTTCCGGCTTTTGTACTTGCAGGGCTTGTATGCGGCAAGTGACTACAGGTACCCGAAGAGGTAAGCTAATGGACTCCATATCAGACCTGAAACGCGACATATCGGTAGGGCTGCAGGACGAGGTGAACAAGCACCTCGTGCCGGGCGAGAACATTTTGGTATCGCTGCCCGGAAGCTTTGGTGAGGCGCTGGTTGTCACAGACAGGCGGGCAATGGTCGTTCGGGAGCAGGCGAACGGTCTCGACGTCTCCTGCAGCGTCTATGCTTACTTACTGAGCCACGTCCAAGGCGCGGCGATAGCACCCCTCACGAACGGTGGTTATCTGGAACTGGAGCTCAAGCCGCCAGCGGCCAACACCGAAGCTGCACGGGTCTACTTTCCAATGTCGGAGGACGCGAGATTCCGAGCCGCCGCCGAGTACCTCTCCAGCCTTCCGGCGATCTCGCAGCCGACTCCGTCAAGTGCAGGCGCTGTTGCGGTGACTGAAGCCGGATTGTGTACAGCGTGCGGGGCCAGTGTGGACGCGGACGCCTACTTCTGCTCCGCCTGTGGCGCCGCCGTGAAGACCATCTGCCGGTCCTGCGGGCACGGTTCCGATCCCGGCGCGGTCTATTGTTCGGGCTGCGGGAGGCAGATGGTGGAGTTCGCTCCGTCGTGCCAGAAGTGTGGGGCGAGGACGGCGCGCTGGATGAGTTACTGCCCGGACTGCGGGGCCATGCAGAGCCCGATCTGTGTCGGCTGTGGAGTGCAGATATTGCCCGATTGGACCTACTGCGCCTCCTGCGGCAGGCAGCTAGGTGGTGATATCGACTGTCGCACATCGGCCGCCCTGCGGCGAAGGTCCGAACAGCGAGAACGGAGTGCTGTTTCGGCTGACATCCCGGGTCCCGAATCCAAAGCAGACGCTTCTTCGATCACTGCCGAGGAGCACAACCGGCGCGGCACGGAGTTGTATGAGAAGGAGGACTTCGCAGGCGCAATCAGGGAATACTCGGCTGCAGTGCTGCTCGATCCGGACAATGCTGCCTACCACTGCAACCTGGGCATGGCGTATGATGAGGCGGATATGGATGCGGAAGCGCTGGCTGAGTATCAGCGGGCGCTGGAACTCGATCCGAACGACCTGACGGCACTGCTATCCATCGGATACCTGTATAACGAGAACGAGCAGCCGGACAAGGCGCGGGAGGCGTGGAACCGGGTGCTGCAGATAGCTCCCGACAGCGCGGAGGCGCAGGAGGTGCGGCAGAATCTGCAGCATCAGGGGGAGTTGTAGGCGGCGCGCTATAGCTGATGCGACCGGAGCGCCCTTCGACAGGCTCAGGATGCTCCGGTCTTGCGTGCTACCCAGGATCAACCTGTTAACTGCCCAACCGGCGTCTACTTCTCCAACCTCGGTGCTATGGGGTACTGGAACGGAATGACGAGTGTCTCCTTGCCGTCCACGATCTTCGTATAGCCGCCCGCGCGTTTGAGGCTCTCCCTTGCGACCTTGAGGCACGCTGGCACGAGGTCGTTGAAGGAATACCTCACGTATTCGAACTTCTGGTCTGCTATCGCGGGGATACCCGAGGCGTACTCATCGGGAATCTGGCTGTAGCCCATCATCGTGCAGAGGACTCCGGCGGCGCTCGAGGGGTTGCAGTCCGAGTCCTGGCCGCAGCGGGTCGATATCTCCATCGTCTTCAGAAGGTCGCCGCCACCGTAGAGCAGGCCCATTACGATGTAGGCGCCGTTCAGGCTGGCGTCGATGTTGAAGCCGGTCGGTTTGTCGGAGCATTTGCCGCTTGGGCGCGAAGCCCACTTGTTCTGAATGAGCTGCCAGGTCTTGCGCCAGTCGTCAGGGTAGGCGTTGTGCCAGCGGATCACGTCCCAGATGGTCTGCGCGTAGACGCTCTGGTCCGGGATTGCACGAAGCCCATAGCGGACCACCTTCTCCACGTCGGACTCGAAGAACGCCTCCGAATACATCGCGGCCATGAACATCCCGCCGTAAAGGCCGTCGCCTGAGTTCATGATGCGCCCAAAGATCTCGCTTTGCGCGCGCACCGACTTCGGCATACCGGGATTGATGAGGCCCAGCAGGTCAGCCTCGATCTGGAAGTCGATGTCGCAATAGTGCGGGTTGTGCTGCGGCATTCCGGAGTCCGGCGGCATGATCCCCGCCTGCACGTTCTCGCGGCCCTGCTTATTGGCGTGCCACAGCCGGAACTGGGTTTGGGCGAACTCCTGGCCGGCCTGCTTGTGGGTGATGTCGAGGCCGTGCTTCTCGATTGCCTCAAGGAAGCTCAGTTCGACGTAGATATCGTCCTGGTGGATCGCGTTGCTGACCATATCCGGCTTCCAGGGCAGCGGCTCGTCGTAGGTCTTGCCGCAGGCCTTGAACTCGGACTTCGCCCCGTAGGCTACGCCGATCATCTGACCGGCCCATCCGCCCTTCATCTTGTCGATATAGTCCTCAACCGATATCTGGCGATACTGCGCGGCCTGCGCGATGCCGGCGGCCAGGATAGAGATCACCAGCGCGAGTAGCAGTGCTTTCTTCACTTGGCTGTCTCCTGTTGCCTGTTTCTTGCACCCTTGTTGATCCAGGGTCGCGTGTTGCCTGCGTATTCGTACTTATCCCAGCGGTCGTCGTGGGGGTTGGCG
>MTKY01065565.1_pt1 | contig 12727 bp, 18 predicted proteins | sample 1042731 | NCBI WGS metagenome assembly MTKY01 (sample SAMN06212206, study PRJNA360538) | anaerobic digester metagenome | biome: Wastewater treatment plant; material: sludge; isolation source: anaerobic digester fed with sludge from wastewater treatment plant | place: Denmark: WWTP Soeholt ... | reverse complement strand
CAGCTTGGTGGCACTCTCCAAGGAGCGGCAGGGATAGGAGCGGACGTCCTTGAAGGTGGTGAGGGTGACCACGAAGGTGAGGACGCCCCGAGCTGGATTGCGGGGAGCGATGGTGACGGCGGGAGCGGTGAGGTTCTTGTTGATGTCTGTAGTGTTCATATTTTGTTTTATTTGTTTCGGGCTTCTTTGCCCTTCACAAAAAGCGCGGCGACGTGCGGGCGGCCAGTGGGAGTAATCTTCAGAGGGCACCACTTGTCCCGGCCCCCGCACCCAAGCCGCGCGTGAAGGGCAAAGATGACTGAAACAAGAAACATGAACACGACATCAACAAGAACCTTACCGCGGTGGAGACGAGGCACCATGCGGAAGCAAGCCGGGGCGTCCGTCGTGGTCGCCTGACGACCTGAGAGTCCGCTTCCTGCCGCTCGTTGGGGAGTGCCTTTGTTGCTGGCCTGTTCGGTAGGCGTCACCGGGCCTGCCTGCCGTCCAGCGGGCCACCATTGTCAGCGCCGGGGCCGGCGGCTGCATGGGCGATCCGGCGAGGTCGGGGATACGGGCGAGCGAACTTCGTAGGCGATTGCGAGCGAATGCGAGCCTGACCAGGCAGCCGGTTTTCCATTGGCCACCTGGTTTTCCGAAAACCACCTGCCCAATGGAAAACTTTTCACAAGACGCGGGTGTCCAGAGGGTTGCTACCCTTTGGCGCAGGGGTCTGGGGACGGCGGGAGTCCCCAGCCTGCGTCCGGAAAAACCACGCGCGCGAAGCGCGCGAAATTTTGGCCAAGGGGCCAGCCACCGGCTGGCAAAGTAGAGTGCCGCACAACGGACTTGCGTCCGGGTGACTGCCCCTTGGCTGAATTGTCATGGCCTGCGACCTGGGCATTCGCGGGGTTTGGCGTCGCGGTCGGTGGTGTAAATGAGGGGCTGGCCGCACTTGTGGCAGTGGGTCCAGCCTGAGCCCGCGGGGTACCAGTTGATGCCGCACTGGGCGGAGCCGGGCGGGTGCTTCCTCCGGTAGGCGGCTTCGCGAGCGAGGCGGCGCATCGACTTCTCGCGCTCCTCCTTCTGCTTGGCCTCGGCTCGGGCCTTGGCGGCGGCTTCCTTGGCGGCGTGCTTGGCGTCGAGCGCGGCCTGCTCGACGTCGCGGGTCTGCTGCTCGAAGAAAAGGAAAGTCTGGCTCATGGTGAAGGGCTGGCCCCGGTTGGCCGGGGCCAGCGGTGCGGGGCTAGTCCTCGTCTGGGAGCATGACCGTGATGGCCGGGGCCGGGTCGTCGATGTCGATTGCGCCAGCGGTGGCGCGGAGGGTCATCAACCTGGCCGGGTGCTTGTCACTCTGGCGGACGTAGAGCGCGAAGCTAAGGCGGCTGGTCGCGGGCTTGGCGCGGATGATCGCGAAGCGAAGCATCCACACGACGTCCCAGAGCCGGCCGGCCTCGTCCTGGCCGGTGACACCGGGCGGGACGGCCACGCATTGCTCATAGACTCCGCGGGTGATGAACACGGGGAAGCGGATGCCCGCTTCCTGCGCGGTCTTGGTCACCTCGATTTGGAAACCGTCCGCAATCGCTTGCGAGCGGGTGTACTGGTAAACGACATCCCACTGGGGGCTGTCGGCGTTGTTGTTGGTGTTTGTGTTTTGCATAAATCAGGCGGTGGTGGCTTCGTGGATGAGTTCAAGGCGGCGGTCACGTGACATGCGCTCGGCTAGGGCCTGAGCGCGGGCGAAGTTGTAAACGTGGTAAACGGTGGAGACCGGTTCGGCTTCCTCGTCGCCTACGTAAACAATCCAGACCGGGATTTCCTCGCCTTCGGGGTCCTGGTCGGGCTGTGGGCCGTCGAAGTAAACGCCCCGCCAAGGGCCGGGGCTGGCGGTCTCGGCGAGGTCGGTGCGGAACTGGGCTTGTGCTGCGGTCATGGCGGGCCTCCTAGATGGCGAAGTAGCCAAGCTCGCGGAGCGATGAATGGCGGGGGTTGCCGATGATTACGTGGTCGAGCACTTCAATCTTGAGGAGCTGGCCAGCGCGGATGAGGTCGCGGGTAACCTTGATGTCGGCCTCGCTTGGGGTAGGTTCGCCTGAGGGATGGTTGTGCATGAGCACCAGCGCGGCGGCGGAGGTCATGATGGCAAGGCGGAACACTTGGAGCGGGTGAACTAGGAGCGTGTCGTGGGTGCCTACGCTGACAAGGTGGTGGGCCTTGATGCGGCGGCGGGTGTTAAGGAGCAACACCGTGAAGCACTCGCACTCGGGGTCAAAGGCGTCGGCCTGGGGGATGTGCAAGCGCCAGTAAGCGGCGGCGGCTTCGGGTGTATCGCAAAGGGTCATTTGGTCGGGGGTCCTGGCCTCGCGCAAGGGAACTACCTTGTAAACGTATGGCGAGGGAGCGAAGCGGAAGGGCTTGACGATCTTGTCCAGCCCCGGCAGAGGAGGCTGGAGGCTGGGGTTCTGCTGCTCATCAGGACGGCTCTGGAGCCCTGAACCGACTTCTTGAATTAGTGATGTAGTTCTCATGGTCTTTTTTTTCTCTGCTGCTCAGTCCGGTCTATCGCCCTTCACCCGAGTAGCCCGCGCAGCAGGGCGGCCAGCGGAGGTCGCCTTCAGGAGGAACCGCGTCCGGCCCCCTGCTGGCCTGAGCGGGCGGGTGAGGGCGGTAGACTGGACTGATGCAGAGAGCCGCGCCTGGCGGCGGGAAAAAGACCTGAGAACGTCTTCTCCTTTTCTCTCGAGCGAAGCTCGCGCTGGCGTGGCGGAGCCTCGCCCGAAACGAAGCGCAGCGGAGTGATCTTTACTTTCCGCGCGCGCGTAACTGACTAAACCAGCGGAGGGAGGGGCTGGCGTGAAGGATGCCGGAGCGACTGGCGCGAGCACTGCGTGGCCGGCGGGGGCGCAGGGTCAGGGCAGCCGGCCGCAAGCAGTGAGCGTGACAGGCGCGGAGAGGTCTCTGGACACAAGACGCTGTTATCTTCAGTGCACCGGGCCGCCGAAGGTCTGGCTGGGTTGCGCCTGCGGCAGCCAGACTTGCGATGAGGCGGCGGGGACCCGTTTGCCGAGGGTTCCCGCGGCAGCGGGAAACGGCAACGGGGCGGCACTGCAGATAACAGCTCTTGTGTCTGGAACCGGGAGCATCCTTCATGACAGCCCCGAACGGAGCGAAAACCAATCTGGCGCGCGCGGTCGTAGGGAACGGAGCGGGTCGTAGGAGCGAAGTGACCGGGAGCTTTCTCACTTCTGGCGTGGAGTGCGCAGCGCCAGGCCGTGGCTTGAAGGGCGACGGGGCAAGCCTTCAGGCCTAGCGCGGAGCACGTAGCGCCAGAGGTGAGACTGACGTGGGGGCGGTAGTGAGTGCGGCCAGTTCTGCGGAGGCCCAGGCGCACAGGCACGAGCACCGTAGCCGGAGCAGAAGCTGGCCGCTCTCACGCCGCAGGGTACAGGTCCAGCGTCGTGGGGCGCGGGGTCGCGCTGTTCTGGCTTCTGGACGGTCAGGCTGAGGAGGGAGGGAGGAAGGACGAGTTGGCCTGACCGGCCAGTGGCCAGACTAACTTCGGGGGCTGGCGCATGACCAGGCCGCAGCGTAGGTCAGCGAGCTTGCGAGCGTTTCCGGAGCTAGGGCTGGTGATGCGCCGGCCGGGGGTGGCGGCGCCACCTGCCTCTATTGCCTGTCTCGGCGGTTTTCACGAAGTGAGAAGCGGCCGAGGCAGGCGCCTTGCAGGCCAGCCAAGTGCCGTGAGTTGGCGCGGTGGCTTGCCACGACCTAGCGAACCTGTGAGCGACGGGCGAGCGCAACCCACGGCTCTTGGCGGCCGGTCCTGCGGGCTCGGCCTTCGCGTATCGCGAGGGCCGCATTGTCCGCTCCTGGTGGAGGCGCGGGGCTGGGCGCCGGAAGCGGAGCGGCTGACATTGGCTTTGCGGCGGAGTGGCGCTGGCCGCCGAGTCTGCGAGGCGGCCATTCGGCGAGCTGTGTTGGCCGGCGGACTGCAAGGAGCACCTACACAGCGAGCCTCGGTTGCGCCACGGAGCCGCCCTGGCCGCGCGTCAGCGCGGCGTAGCGGAGCGATAGCGGAGCGTTCCACCTGATTGGCCTTCGAGCGCAGCGAGCTGATGTTGAGGTTGCCCGCGAAATTGGGGGAGGGGGGCCGCGTAGGCGCGCTGAGCGGGGCGGAGCGTGCCCCCCGCCCCCCTCCATTTTGCGCGAAGCGGTGACTTTTGGGGGGAGGGGGGTGTTAGCGGAGCCTGCCCGGCCGAGTCATCGAGGGCCGGGCACCCGAAGGGCCGCAAGCGCCGGAGCGGGTGAGGCGCACGAACGGATGTAAAAGGTAGGACGCGGGAGTTGGCGTCCGATGGGGTTGGTTGTGGCTTGGGGTGGTCCTAGTTGTTGGGGGCGAGTGGAAAGCAGATGGAATTCCCTTTGAGGTCCAGCAGGCTAGCTGTGTCTGTCCGTGGGGCGGGTCGTGCTGGGGTCAGGAGCGTTCGCGCTCCAGATGTTCGCGAGTAATTCTTTGAAGCTCGTTCAAGCGCTTGACGTCGGGGTCATCGCTGTCCGGATCGAACAGGGGTAATTCCCGGCGATAGTCTTCTCGCAGGCCTTCCCTAAGGTACTTGTTGATCTCGTACTCAAGGTGCTCCTGGAGAAAGGCGTCGCCGGACATTTCGAATAGTTGCAGAAACTTCAGTACAATGTGGTTCTTGACGAGAGCGGGAATGTGCTCGCCTCGTCTTTCTGCTGCCTGATGAAAGGCTGTGCCGACCTTCGCATATATCTCGATGATTTTTTGGTCCGTGGTTTTTGTTGTTGGGGCACAGCCGTACTGCGCTGCGATTTGGCGATAGCCTCTGACGATTAGTTTGCCGCTGGTCTCTTGAACCTCGTCGAGCATTGTGCGCGGCTTCCTGCTTCCTTTGAATAGGCTGAACATAATTTCTGATTTTGTTCGTTGTCAGTGTGTATCGGGCGCTCTCATTGGGCGGATTATGCTTGGGTGGGTGGTGGGTAGTCAACTTTGCACGGTTGGGTTCGGATCGTGGGATGAGGGGGATGCTGGTGCGGGGTGGCCTGGGCTAGCGCTGCCAACCGCTGAGAACGAGCCACCGCCAGACCAACGGCTGCCACCACGGGAGACGAGGACGAAACTGGGGAGGACAACCGCACGCCCGCCACCACTGCACCGGCAACGAAACGCGCTGGAAATAGAACGCAGCAACCCGACACTGGAACTGCTGCCAACGAACGCCGACCAGGACCTGCCAACGCCTAGCGGCCCTACCGACCTGAAGAAGCTCTCTCACACTTTTTTATTGAGAGAGCTTCTTCAGGGCGGTAGGGCCGCGTGGCAGCGCTGGACGCGTAGGATTACCCACGACTCCCGACGGCCCGAAGGAGTCGTTTATCTGATTTTGTCTTTGTCCGAAGCGCAGTGGCAGGGCGCATTCCAATGGTTGCAGCAGGCGTGCCAGCCCTGGGGTTAAGGGGAGGCTGGCGCGACTGCTGCATCGTGATTGCGCCCGAACGGAGCGGCTCTGGGGACGTTCGATGTTCTACTGCCGTTGGTTGCGGGCGGTGCGTCCGTCGTCGCGGTGGGATGTTTGACGTGGCACGAGTGGAAGCAGACAGCGTGACAGGCGTTAGCCTGGCGCGCTGGCTGCGCCGCGGACGTTCGACTCGGCAAGGCGTGTCGTGGCCGCGCCAGCGGGTTCGTGGTTGGTTGGTGGTCGCGGGCTGCTGCCCCTCCACTCCCCGTTGCGAAGCACAGGGGAGTGGAGGGGGCAGCGGCGGCCCTGGGGGTCGTGTTTGTTTGTCCACTCCGCCACGGGCGGAGTGGCTGGCATTACGTTCGTGGGATAGGTGTGAAGATAGGGAGCGGCCTGCCCATCCACCCCCGTTGCGAAGCACAGGGGGTGGATGGGCAGGCCGCGACCGGCGGTTGGGTGAGCGACTGGCAGGGGGAGTCTGACAGTCGCGAATGTGCCACGCTTGAAAAGTCGTCAAGGGGTTTGTGAAATATTTTTTGCCCGATGCGGCATCTCAAGGGCGTCGTGGTGCGCGGTAATGCATAAGTGATTTCCGACAGAGGCAGAATGGGGGAAAACGCGTGTTAAGGTCGCCTCGTGCCCGTCAATAGCACGCATCCTGACTACGACGCCGCGGCCACTGAGTGGGCGCGGGCGCGTGATGTGCTGGCCGGCGAGGATGCCGTCAAAGCTGGCGGCGAGAAGTATCTACCTCGGCTCGATTCCCAGACGGATGAGGAGTTCGCCGCCTATGTGCAGCGCGCCTCCTACTTCAACGCCAGCGCGCGCACCTCTGAAGCCTACCTCGGCCTGATGTTCCGACGCCCGCCGTTTGTGAAGCTGCCGGCTGATGGCGCTGGCGTCGGTCGGGCAATGTCCGTGTTCCAAAACGATGCCGACATGCTCGGCACGACCCTCACCGGCTACGCGAAGGTTGTAGTCGGTGATGTGATCGGTCTCGGTCGCTCGGGCACGTTGGTGGACTGGGAAGACCAGGCCGAGCAACGCGCCTATGTGGTGTTCTACCGTGCCGAACAAATCATCAACTGGCGCGTGGAGCGGGTGAATGGCCGCAATGTGCCGACGCTCGTCGTGCTGAAGGAGCAGGTGCTTGCCGAGCCCGGTCCGGATGATGATGGCTTCGACCTGCGGCTGGTGGACCAGATGCGTGTCCTCAGGCTGGTGCCTGGGACGGTGAGCCGGTTGCGGGGAAGCACGACTACCACTGCGTGGTGGAGTTGTGGCAGCCGAAAAAGACGCAGCGCCGAGGCGCAAAGGTCGAGTGGCAGCTCGTGGGCACCAGGGTGCCGCTCAGGCTGGGAAAGCCGCTGCCGCTCATTCCGTTCGTGTTCCATGGGCCGCGGCATTCGCGGCCGGAGATCGATCGTGGTCCGCTGGAGGACATCATCACGGTGAACCTGGACCACTACCGCCTGAATGCTGACTTCAAGCACGGCCTGCATTTCACGGCGCTGCCCACTGCCTGGGTGAGTGGCTTCGATAAGGGTGCCTCGCTTCGGATTGGTTCGAGCACTGCCTGGGTGAGCGAGACGCCTGGTGCCACTGCCGGCTTCCTGGAGTTCACCGGCCAAGGCCTGACGACCCATGAGCGAGCGATGGACCGCGACGAGCGCCTCATGGCTGTTCTGGGTTCCCGAATGCTGGAGGACATGAAGAAGGTGGGTGAGACGGCCACGGCTATCGAACTACGCCAAGCCGGTGAATACAGCATCCTCGGCAATGTCGCATTGAGCGTGAGCGAGTCGCTCACGCAAGTCCTGCGCTGGATCTACTGGTGGAACTCCACTGAAGAGTTGCCTGACGATGTGAAGAGCGAGCAGGTGCTGATGACCCTCAACACGGATTTCAGCACGAAGGGCCTCGCGAGCCAAGACGTGCAGGCGATCGTCGCCGCCTGGCAGGCTGGAGCGATCAGCCAGGACACGATGTTTGATTTGTTCCGGCGCGGTGAAGTGCTGCCCGAGGGTAGGACGAACGAAGAGGAGGCGGCGTTGCTTGAGCAGCAAAGGCGCGAGGACGCGAAGAACGGTTTGGCGAATGGCACGAAAGGCCAGTCGCATGTGACGGTCGGCAAAACAAGCGGCGTGCCCATGGGCAGCGCCTCGGCAGCGTGATTGAGTTATGGCACTGAAGTTCAAGTTCAAATCGAAAGATGAAATCCCGGCGGACCAGCAAGCGCTCTATGTCGAGCGTGATGGTGCCTGGACGTTGGATGTAGATGGTGCAGCGGACAAATCCAAGCTGGATGAGTTCCGCGCCAACAACATCGCGCTCAGCAACCAGCTCGCGGAGCAGAAGAAGCGCTTCGAGGGCATTGACCCTGAGCAGGTGCGCAAGCTGGCTGAAGAGAAGCAGCGGCTAGAGGAAGCGCAGCAGCTCAAGACCGGTGAAGTGGACAAGGTTGTCGAGAACCGCTTGAAGGTTGCGAAGACGGAATGGGATAAGCAGTTCGCTGCTGTTGCTTCCGAACGTGATTCACTGAATGCACGCCTCACGGGCATTCAGATCGATCAGGGCGTGATCACCGTCGCTACCAAGCGCGGCCTGCGGCCTACGGCTATCCCTGACATCACAGCACGTGCGCGAACTGTGTTCCGCCTGGTGGATGGCGCTCCTCGCGCGTTTGAGTCTGACGGCCAGACAGTGCGTGTTGGGAAAGACGGAATCACGCCCATGACTTTGGATGAGTGGGTCGAGCAGCAGGTTGCTGACGCTCCTCATCTGTTCGAATCGAATGCGGGCAGCGGTGCTGCCAGCAACGGCTCCGGTGGAGTCGGTAACAAGTCCGTGAAGAATCCCTTCCGCAAGGAAACGTGGAATCTCACGGAGCAAATGAGACTGCAAAAAAACGATCCTGGCTTAGCAGCGCGGCTACGAGCCGCGGCCTGAGCGTGGATCACAACCGGAGAACGTGAAGTATGGCTAAGACCTTAGTCGCGGATGTGATCATCCCGACAGAGTTTGAGAAGTACGCCATTGAGCGGACAGCAGAGCTGTCGCGATTTGGCGAGTCGGGCATCATCGAGATGGCGCCCGAGTTTGATGCACTTGCGCAGGGCGGCGGCCGTGAGGTCAAGATGCCGTTCTGGAAGGACCTGACTGCGACGCGGCAATTGCTGAGCGATTCTGCCTCGCTGACGGTGAACAAGATCGCCGCCGATACTGACATCGCGCGCATCCACAACGATGCGCAGGTGTGGTCGGTGAACCACCTGGCGAAGGTGGTCTCGGGTGACGATCCGATGGGCGCGATCGTGGACCTGGTCGGCGCTTATTGGGCGCGCACGGATGAGGCGCTGGTGATCTCCTGCCTCAAGGGAATGTTCGCCGCGGCTTCCATGGCGGGCAACCTGCTCGCGATTCATTCCGAGTCGGTGGCGGCTACCACGTCCGCGACGAAGCTGAATGGTGCGACCTTCGTCGATGCTTGCGCCAAGCTCGGTGATGCGGCCAGCAAGCTGACCGCTGTGGCGATGCACTCGGCCACCGAGGCTGCGCTCAAGAAGCTCGACCTGATCGACTTCCTGCCTGACAGCGAAGGCAAGCCGAGTCTGGCCAGCTTCCAGGGCCGGCGTGTTGTTGTCGATGACAGCTTGCCCACTCGGGCTGGCACCACTGACGGCACGGTGTACACGACCTACCTGTTCGGCCAGGGCGCGTTCGCCAAGGGTGTTGCTCCGCTGAGCGGCACTCCGCTGCAAGGTGGCTTCGGCACTGAAGGTGTCGAGCTGGCCCGCGTGCCGCTGGACAGTGACACGGTGCTGATCAATCGGCGCCGTTACATCCTCCATCCGCGCGGCGTGAAGTTCACCAGCGCTTCTGTCGCTGCTGATTCGCCGACGGCGGCGGAGTTGGAGACTGCGGCCAACTGGGTTCGCGTTTGGGAGAACAAGAACGTGCGCCTGGTGGCGATCACCCACAACAACTGAGCATGAGCCGGGGATGGCAACATCCCCGGCGCCTGCCTTCCCTGAAAGGACACAACTATGGGCAAACTGATTCCCTGGAGTTTCGAGAAGATTCGGAGCGGCGAGCAGATTCAGCCTCCGACTTTCACCAACGTTGCCGCGGCTGTAGCCGCCGGTGTGACGGCAGCGAAGTTCCCTCGGCGCATCATTTACTTGAGCGCTGGTGGAACTGGGTCGGTGCCGTGCCTGGCGATCAGCGACGGCACGAACTGGAAACAGATCGCGATTGGCGCAAACGCCATCTGACCGATGAGCGGATTGCTACCAATCATTCGACGGGTGCGGCGTCCGTTGTTGCCTCCTGAGGCAGCGACGGACGCCAAACCTGCTGCCCGGCCGACCAAGCCCGCTGAGCAGACAACTGTTGCTGAGAACGTTCAACCCAAGGCTGACCATGGCAAGGTTGCTACACGCGAACCGAACAAGTAGGCGCTTTAGCAACGTCGTCCGCACCTGGCTGGCGCTGAGGCAGCAGCGGCGGCGACGTAACGCGGGCACTGGAACTCCGGCGTCGCCGGTGATCACGGCGCTGAACCTGACTGAGAGCGCAGGCGAACCGCTCTACTGGTTCGACGTCCTGATCGATTTCACTTTCGAGCAGGGGCGCTTTCCTGATGGCACGATCGAGCTCTATTGGTCGCGCGGCTCTCAGGGCTGGGTCGAGAACTACGTCGGCTCGGTCTCCAGCACGTTGCGGCAGATTCGGCACGTGCGGGCGTTCAGCGACTTCGAGAGTGACGAAGTGCGGTACTGGATGCGCTACCGGTGCGGCACCGATGTCATCGGCCCGTTTGGGCCGGTCTTTCAATGGTACTACTGCGCACCTTAGCGAGGAGTTTGTATGGCTCTCACACTGATCAAAGAAGATGGGACAGGCCTGGCGACGGCGAACAGCTACGCGACGGTGGCGGAAGCTGATTCTTACTTCGATGCGCATTTGTATGCGTCGGCCTGGACGGCAGCGACTGCAACGACCAAGGCCGCGGCGCTGGTGATGGCGACACGCTTGGTGGATTCGCAGTACCAGTTTCACGGCTACCGCGCGCACGACACGCAGGCGTTGCAGTGGCCGCGTGAGCGTTGCCCTGACCCGGATCGCAACCTGGTGACAAGCACGACGATGTCGCCGGTGCTGACTAACTTCGTGCCTGCCACGCAGGTGCCGTCTGGCGTGGCATTCGCAGTGTGCGAAATGGCGCGGGAACTCCTGATCAAGGACCGGACCGCCGCGCCTGCTGGCGAGGGGCTCGACACGGTGACGACGGCTCACGCAACGCACGCGGCGACTGGCACCGGGAGCGACAGCACTTCGTCCACGACGAAGTACAGCAAGAGCGACGCGCCGCCGATTATCTCGCAGGTCGCGCAGGCGATGCTCTCGAAGTATGGCGCGCTAATCGTTGGTGGCAGCGGCTCGGTGCAGTTGGTGCGCGCATGAAGTGGCTTCTCACAGCTCTGGTTGGGGCGCTGGCGGTGGCGGCGAACGCGCAACGCTTAACGCTGGCGTGGGATGCGTCGCCGTGTGCGTGTGCTGCTGGCTATCGGCTGTACTACGGCACGAATACGCGCTCGTATCAATTCGTGACCAACACCGGACTGGCGCTGACGCAGTCGGTGACGTTGCCGCATGGCGGGCGTTGGTTCTTCGCGGCCACGGCGGTTGGCACCAACGGCTTGGAGTCGGACTTCAGCAATGAAGTGTCGTGGGAGAGCAAGCCAGCAGCGCCGGTCATGGCGGGCAGCTCGTGGGTGCGACTGACGCCTGTCTTTGGACGAAGCACGAACTTCGTCACCTGGGGAAACGTGGCGGGTGAGGCGACGTGGTTCCCGGCGACGAACAACGCGGAATTCTTCCGCGTGAACCGGCTCCTGATCGAGAAAGTGATGGTGCCATGACAAACATGAACGATTTGATCAGCAACGTAGACCATGCGGCGGCGATGAACGACCGCTGGCTGTTCGTAGCCAGCCTGGTTGTGTTCGGCGTCTTCGCGTGGATCGTGATGCGGTATTTCGTGCTGCAGCACGAGCGGCTGATCGACGACCACCGACAGGCGAGGGACAGTTATCAGGCGAGCCTGCGCGGAGTCGTGGCGGAGCAGAGCGCGGCCAACGCCAAGCTCATTGTCTGCCTGGACAACAACACAAAAGTTCTGGAGGAGTGCAGGGATGAGCTGCGCCTCGTCCGGATGGAAAGGAATCAGTCGTGAAGAGGATCAGTCCCCGTGAGAAATTGGTTTGGGCAACGTTGCTGGCCGGTGCGCTGGCGTTCTTGTTGGTGGCTGCGGCAGGTTGCAGCACGCTGGATCGGGCGGCGTACAAGCAGGAGGTGACCTGGACGAATGCGCCGATGGTGAGAGTGTTCACGAACACGGTGGTTCAGACGAGCACGATTCCGATCGTTGTAGAGCGGACCAACGTGGTTTACGTGACCAATGCCGTCAGCGGCGCCGTGACCGGCTACGCGACGCGCGAGCCCCTGGCGACGACCATGGTAACTGCGCTCGTGACCAACTTCGTGCCGGTGTTCTACACGAACGTGGTGCAAGTGCCGGTAACGAACCTTGTCGCCAAGCCGGAGGTCGAGGCGGCTTTCTCGGCGGCAGGATCCGTGGTCAACACGTTTGCGCCTGGCGTCGGCAGCATTCTGGCACTGGCCTTGGCCGGGCTTTACCACGGTTACCGACAGGTCCGTAATCGCAAGGTCAACGAGGCACTCGTCCAGGGCGTGGAGACGGCCCGGGCGGTGCTGACGACTACGCCGCAGGGTCAGGCTGTCGATGCGCAGTTCGTCAAATGGCTCATGGATCACCAGAAGGAGGCCGGCGTGTTCACGACGGTTTCAGGCCTGGTCGAGCAGCTCAGCGACAACCCCGCTGCGAGGTTGACGGCGCAGGAGATTTCGGAGAGAGTACGACACGCCGAGCAGCAGATGGCTGGCGGGAAGACGGCGGTTGCTGCTTGAGGCGTTGCCGGTTGGGAAAAGTCCTAACTTTTCCTACCACGGAACGTTCATATTGATACGTAAATTTGCGTCGGACGCGAGTGGAAGTCGAGAGGCCGCGAGTGCAAGAACAGGGCCTATTCATGCGGGTAAAACGCATGTTGTGGTAAGATTCGCGCAAGCGGCCTTACTGGGTTCAAATCTCACCGCCCCGACCATCCTTTCCCGGCTCACGGGGGTGAGCCGGTTGCGGAACCCAAAGGTGTGAGCCGGATGATTTATGCTGAAGC
>MTKY01051063.1_pt1 | contig 12738 bp, 6 predicted proteins | sample 1042731 | NCBI WGS metagenome assembly MTKY01 (sample SAMN06212206, study PRJNA360538) | anaerobic digester metagenome | biome: Wastewater treatment plant; material: sludge; isolation source: anaerobic digester fed with sludge from wastewater treatment plant | place: Denmark: WWTP Soeholt ... | reverse complement strand
ACCGGATCGTCGATGATAAGGGCGAACTCGTGATTTTGGAACAGCCGATAGAACCGGCGAACTTGCGCGCGAGAGTCCAAGTTGCGTGTGACCTCCTGAGCTACCAGACGAGGAATCACAACGATCAATTCCTCGCCCATCAGGTCCAATAACCGTGCAGATGCGGGATCGCTTTCTTGTAGACCGTGGATCAAAGTGCAGCTATCGATACAGATGTGCATATTCGGCCTCGAAGATTTCCTGACGAGTTTTGCGCATCTGCTCGACGACTTCTTCTTTGGTCGTTCCTATGCGGAGGCCGCCTTCTTTTTTGATCAGGTCGCGCAGGGCTTGGAGGTCCTGCTGCCAGGTGCGGCGCTGGCGCGCAGATTTGGCCCATTGCGCCAACATGTCAACCAGATCGAGCTGCTCTTCTTGGGCTAAAGACTGCAACTCGATATAGACATTTTTGGGTATTTCTATTGAAATCGCCGTGTTGACTGTCATTGTTACCTCCCATATGTGAGGGATGTCTTGCTTCTAGTATACCATAAGTCTGCCGTTGAAGGTATTTGAAATTCGCAGTGCATCATAAAGTGTTCTGGAGGTGTCGCATGCGTCTCAAACGCTTATCGTTGGTCGTTCTCATAACATTGCTCATGGGCCTGGGTGTGGCGCTGGCGCTCCAAGCTGCCCCCGCCGACCTCGCGCCGGGCGGCCTCGTCGTCCCGCTCGGCGCGCGGCAGGCGGATGTGCGCGCAGCGTACCGGCTGCCGCTGGCAAACCTGTACGCCGGCGGACGCTTGCACCGTCTGGCGCAGAGCGACGCGCTGACCGGCACGGCCCTCATCCCCGGTCCGGCGCTGCCCGGCGACTTGTACGTCCCGCCCGGCGAGGGTATGACGACCCCCTATCCCTATACAGCCTTCGAATTGGCGGGGACGCTGCCGCTTTCGCGCGCCTATGCGCTGTTTCCGGGGCGCGTGGCTGTGCTGCGTTCGACGGTGACGGTTCCAGTGGAATTGGATGACGGCTACGCGATGGCGATGTGGGAATTGGCCGACGTCCGTCAGGCGCTTGAAGGCTACCTGCTCAACGCCGTCCCCTACAGTGTGCTCACCGAAGCCGACGCCGCCGCGCAGTTGAGCAACTACGATCTGCTCATCGTCCCTGCTTTCCGCACCGATGCTCGTGACGCGGTGTTGGCTCGCCTGGCCGAAACCGGCGCGCTGGAAGCGATGGCGGTTTTCGTGAACACAGGTGGGGCGCTCTACGCGCAAGGCGCCGGCCTGTGGATTGCAGAGCAGGCCGGCGTGCTGCCCGAAGGCGCGGTCGATCTCGATGCGCCCATCCAACTGCTCGCCGAGGACGCCTTTGCCAACCAGGGCTGGCTCACCGTTCTGCAACCCGATTCGCCGCTGGCCTGGTCGTGGCTGACGAGCAGCCTCTACATCCTGGACGATCCGACGCTTATTCCCAATGAGGGCGTCGAGGTCATTGCCGAACTCAGCAACGCCGAGGGCGGCGCGGTTCCGGCTATCGTCCGCGCGGCCTACGGCGCAGGCCAGGTCATCGGCGTCGTCGGCCATCCCACCGACGCGTCCCGCCGCGCGCAACTGCCCCTCTTTATGAACGCGCTGCTCACCGCGCTCTCCGGGCGGGCCGACTTCTACGGCGACGCCATCCAAACCTGGAACCCGGCCTACGATTCGCACACTTTTCCCGCCTACGAAAGCGTCCCTGTGAGCGCGACGTTGGTGGTCGAGAATTTGTGGGACGCAGCCCTCGGCGACGCGACGGTTACAGAAACCATAGCGGCCGGCTACACCGTCCTCACCGAGACGATTTCGCCATCGACGCCGTTATCCTACACCACCGCCGCCAGCGAGACGGTCATCGTCTGGCAACTGGGCGACCTGGCCCCGCGCGCCGCCATCACGCTCACCTACCAGGCGCAATCCGCGCCGGAGACGTTGGCGGCGGGCGTGGGGACGTTTGCGACCGGCGAACTGCGCTATATCGACCTCGACGGGCGGCCCGTCACGGCGCGCCGTCGCCCCTTCGTCCTCAATGCGCTGATGGCGGCCCGGCTCGTCGGCGACCGCGACATCGAGGGCGACCGCTACTTCCTCATCCCCCGGAACGGCGTCTATCTCGATGCGGCCCTGCCGTTGGAAAACAAGGAGGAGACGCTGGCCGCCTCCCTACGGATGACCGATGTTGTGATCCTGGTCGCGCCCATCGTGGACATCGAAAACCAGCACATCATCCTCAACGCCAACGACGGCGAGACCATCTGGATCAAGAACGAGCCGTACCTCTGGGACACTCGCAAAGACTACCCGCTGTGGGAAGGCGCGACCTCGCCCACGCAGACGCTCACGCTGGAAGATTGGCGCGCGCTGCCGGAGGCGGACCGCCCGCGCTGCGTCTTCACCAGCGCGTATGGCATCCACATCGACCCACCCCTGCGCGCCACGAACGCTATCACCGACTACGGCTCCTTTGTTACCATCCCACCGACGTACACCGATGCGATTACGGTGGTGAACGAGCAATTGCTGCTCCCCTGCCTGCCCATCACCTGGGACCTGGGCGACTTCCCCGGATATTGGTACGAGGAGCCCGCCGTGCGCTACGGCATCCATTCGCAGGAGCTTTTCGGGCGCGAGGTGCGCTTCCACGGGACGCCGCGCGAGGGTGTGGTGGTGATGCCCTACGACGCCGGCTCGATCTACGTGCTGGCGGGCGAGTATCCTGTGCCCTACCGTGAGTATCTGCTGCACGCGGAAGCCTACGCGCCGCAAGCGCCCGTCCTCGCCGGCCTGACCTGGTTGGACGTGTGGTCGCGCACGTACACACTCCCGCTCCGCGCCGCATTCTACGACGTGTGGGATTGGGATTCCTGCGCGACCTGCGGCGGCGACCTCAGTGAGCAACACGCAGGTTTCGCCGTCACCTTCGGCATCTGGGCCGACCTGGACGGCGACGGAACCCACGAGACGCTCGTGCGCGAAATCCCCACGCGCCTGAACGCCGCGCAGTTGCAGCTTTTGGGGAAGACCTACAGCGCCAACGCCGGCGACTACAACTTCACCATCCCGGCTGACGAGAACCTGATCAATTTGCCTATCTACCACGGCCTGGGTATCCAGATCGGGCCGCAGGGCGCGACGTGGTACGATTCCTGGCGCAGCGTCGGGCCGGGGACGAGCGAATTGTTCAGCGTGACGGCTGGCGTGGCCTACGACGACCTCTTCTTCCGCCAGGTGATCCCGCCCGGTTCGTGGGCGTCGTTCGTGGTCTCGGCGACCATCGAAAACTACCCCTTCAACCGCGAGGGGCAGTTCAAACTGCACGACGGCGGGCGGCTGGTGTATCGCCAACAGATCGCCGGGCCGAACCGCTACGAAGTCTACGACGCGCACGTTCACGTGGCCGAGGGCCTGCGCAGCGATGGCGTCATCGAGAAAACCGGCGGCCCTATTCAGGTGAGCGTCTACAGCGACACGCTGATGTTCATTTACGAGATGCGGGACGAGCACGACGCGCGCGACTTCGCAGCGCAGTACGACCCCTTCATCAAAAGTTGGGGGTACGGCGACCTGGTCTGGACGACCTACGTGGGCGGACGCGAGGGCAAGGCACTCTTTAGTCCGGTGCTCGGTCCGGGTGAGCGCGCCATCGTGCGTGTCGCGCTCGATAACAACACCGGCGTCACCCTGACCCATCTGAGCGTGGCGCTCGGCGCCGTTCCCGGCGTCGCCGTCACCCACCTCTACACCGATCCGACGACCGCGCCCGAACCGATCTGGCCGGAACTCTCCTTCCTCAACCGCGCCGACGTCCCCGACGCCTGGCGCAGCGTGTGGTACTTCGAGATTCAGGTCAGCGACGCGGCAGGAGACCTGTGGGGCAAAGTGCTGGAAATCCCGGTGATTGCCGTCGCAGACAACTTCCCCGTCCGCCAGCCCTACGATGAAGTTCCACCCGCGCGCATCGCCTTACAGCGCCCCGAGGACGCCGTTCCGCGCTACATCTCCGGGCCGGCGAGCGGGTTGCTTCTCACCGATACGCTGCCCGCCAACGTTGTGTTGAACGCGGCTGCCTGGACGACCGACGCGACAGCAGCAGCGGCGCTACAGGCCGCGTTGGACGCCGACGCGGGCGTCTTCACGCAGGATACCGCGAGCCTCATCTACGCCAGCCTTGCGCCCACCCAGGCGACGCCGCTTTCGTACACGGTCGATAACGGTCTGGTGACGTTCGCGCTGCCTCCCGAGGCGCAATCGCTGCCGTTGGAATCGTCGCTCTACGTGATCGCCCCGGCGACGCTGATCCGCGCGCAACACGGCCCCAACGTCGTCAACACGGGCGCGGGGATTGCCTACACCGACCCGTTCGGGATGCGCTGGACGGCGCACTCGCAGCCGGTCATCGTAGAGGCGCACGGCGCGGCGGTATGGGTGGACTATTACTGCGATGGCGGCGTCCCGCCTTCCCGTTTACAGACTGAGTCCGGGCCGGTCTACGTGATCGACGGCGAGTGTTATATCCCGGAGTACGGGCCTTCGGACGTGCAGATGCGCGTCACTGTCTACAATGCCGGCGACGCCATCGCCCGCGCGGTGACGGTCACGCTTATGCTGCCGGAGTGGGTCACCGTCACGGAGGCTTCACCCGCCTGGTCGGCGCTTGGCGATCAGCAGGTTACGTGGACGCTGGGCGACTTTGCGCCGGGACAGTGGAAACTATTCCAGGTGACGTTCCACGTTGAACCCGGCGGAGGCGGGGTAGACGCGCCGCTGGTGCGCGACCTGCTCGGCATTGACCACAGCGATGGCGAGTTCTTCGACGATTACAGCCGCCAGATGGTTTCCGGGCAGATAGGAGACGATTTCTGGTTCAAAGTGTATCGGACGCAGCGCGGCGCGCAGGTCTACTTGCCGGTGGTGCTGCGGGGTTATGACACACGTCCGGATTTGTTTATCACGGCGGTCACGGTCGCGCCGTCGGATCCTGGCGCGCTCCAGGTGCAAATCGTCAATCAGGGACGCAGCGCGGCGCGCGATTTCTGGGTGGACGTCTTCCTCGACCCTATCGCGCCGCCAGCCGTCAACCAGACCTGCATCGAACTGGGGTGCGTCTATCAGGCGGTGTGGTACATCCCCGAACTACCAGCCGGCGCGACGCTGACGTTGCGCATCTCCGACGCTTACTACGACGAGACCTGGTCACAGTGGCCGCAGCCGGCCTATCCGGGCGGCGCGCACACCCTCTGGGTTTACGTGGACTCGTGGGGGCCGCCCAACCCGTGGGGCAGCGTCCAGGAAGTATCTGAAGACAACAACCTTTTCGGCCCGCTCTTCTTCACGGGAGAGGACAGGTCGGCGCCGATGACGACTTTGCGCCCGCTTCCCCCGCGCCCGGCGCAGCCTTAGGAGGCAACGATGAGACACTATGGCTTGATCGGGTTGAGCGCATTGATCTTGATCGCAGCACTGATGAGCAACGCGGGCGGCGCGACATTGGAAGCGTCGCCCGCTGCCTCGCCGACGTGGACGCGCGTCGCGCCGCCAACGCTGACCCCGACGCCGACGCCCAGTGCAGCGGCGCCCACCGCTACCCCCGCCGCGCCAGCTCCGCGCGATGGCGCGACAATCTGGTTGCGGGTGCAAGGCAGCGCCGGCGACCCCCGCTGGCAAACCCTGTGGACGGTTGTGCAGTGGCAAGACGCCCTCGGCGACTGGCGCGACGTCGAAGGTTGGCGCGGAACGCTGGATGAAGTCGTTGGTGGCGAAGGCCGCAAAGTGTGGTGGCTCCCTGTTGACCTGTTTGGCGCGGGGCCGTTTCGCTGGCAAGTGTACGCGCATCCCGGCGGCGCGTTGCTGGCGACCAGCGAAGCTTTTCATCTGCCCGACTCAGTAGGGCGGATCAGGTTCGTGGCCATAGCGATTGAGTTCTAGTGCACAAACGCGCGCAGCGCAACCCCAATCGACAACCAGGGCGCGCGGTTCCTGTTGCGCGATCTCGATGAGGCTCTTTCGATGCGCTCATGAGCGCGTTTAATGTGCTCATTTGGCCTTCGATGAGCACATCGACGGGGGAAATTGAACGAACAATCGGGACTGAGGACTCATTGTCCTGCGCGTTACCTCGGAGGACTGCGCCCACGACCTCGTTGTCTGCCTCGACGCGCGGCCGCATCCCGTTACCGTCGCGGCGCTCGACCTGCGGACGAACAGCGTGCTGCTGTGTCTCGACAGCGCCCTCACGGATGAGAACAAGCTGCGTCTGGCGGACAAGGGCCAGGTAAGGGTGATCTGAGAGGGGAAGCTACCAACTTTCTTGTGTCCTCGATCTCTTGAATGAGAAACGGGAGGTTGGGCGGAGCGAAGCTTAGGCCGGGCGCGGGAATACGATGGTGTTTGATGTCTGACCGCAGAGTTCGCCGAGAACGCAGCGGGATTTTGTAAATCTCTGCGAACTCTGCGTCTCTGCGGTGCAATAAAGGAGAGGTCGCCCCCATCCTGAAATGCACCCCCAATACAGCTTCTCGTTGCCGCGCCAGACTTCGTAGCTATAATCTTCGATTTGCAAAGGGCTTTATCTAAAGTCAGGCGTAACTATTCAGCCTTGAGGTGGGGCGCACTTAGCTGAACCCAAAACGGCAATTTTTGCGCTTCCTACTGTCATTGCAGGCGTAAAAGTGCGCCCCACCTGAATAGTTACAGTCAGGCAACATTCAACAGGTATGCTATACTTGGGAATATGAAAGAACAAACAGTCGCGCCACACATACAAATGGGTGCGGATAAAACGCCCTTATATCTGTGGTGACGACGCACAATAGCAGATACCTGAGATGGTAAACCAGCAACCGTAAGGAGTATGTATGGACGTTGATGACATTCTGAAAGCGTTGACTACCCTTGAGGAGGGGCATTTTCCGCGCGAAGCATTGGATGCGGCGATCGCGCAACGTGAGGCGATCACACCCCATCTGTTGCGCGTCCTCGAAGAAGCACGGCAGGATAAGCTGAAACGCCTATTGGCAGAAGCGGACTATATGTTGCCGTTCTACGCGCTGTATCTGCTGGCGCAGTTCCGTGAGACGCGGGCTTGCCCCCTGATCGTAGACATCTTTTCCCTGGAAAGCGCAGACGTAGAGAGAGTATTCGATGATTTTATTACCGAGGATTTGGGGCGCGTCCTTGCGTCAGTGTCAGGCGGTAAGGTCGCCGGACTGCACCAGTTGATCGAAGACCCACAGGTCAATGAGTACGTCCGCGACGCCGCGATGCAGGCTTTGGTGGTTCTGGTTGCGCAGGGCGTCCTCACCCGTGAGGCGGTGATCGCCTACTTCCAGTATCTCCTCCGCGAAGGGTTAGAAAGCGAGCATCCTTTTGTCTGGGCTGCCCTGGTCGCAGTTTCCACCGACCTGTACCCCGAAGAACTGCTCGAGGACATCGAAAGGGCTTTTGCCGCCGACCTGGTGGAGGAAATGTTTGTCGATCTTGCGTGGGTTATGGAATGTATGGAACCTGGCAAAGAGCAGGTCCTGGCAAAGCTGAAGGCCAATGAGCGACAAACTTTCATCGAGGACGCCATTGGCGATATGGAATGGTGGGCCTGCTTCCAGCCGCCCAAGCGGCGCCGCCGGGTCGTGCATCCCGCGAGCGCCGCGTCGAAACCGCAGAAAAAAGTCGGCCGCAACGATCCCTGCCCCTGCGGCAGCGGCAAGAAGTACAAACACTGCTGCGGAAAGAATGCGTAGAGGACAATAGCGCGCGCCCGACAGTGTACGATAAATTCGCGCGCGGCCTGCGACGTGGAGAAATGATCAACCTGCTGTTGGACCATTGCCGCCGCAATCCCGACGAGGCCGCGCGGCTGACAGCATTCTTGAAGCGAGAGGGAGCGAGATGAAATCCTGTCCTCAATGCGGTGAACAACTGGAAGACAAAGCCCGATTCTGCTCGAACTGCGGCGCGCCGCAGGCACAAACGGCGGAGGCGCCGCCGCCTGATTTCTCTGATCTCCGCGCGCGTCTGAACCGCCTCGACGATCCTCAAATCGACGCTTTGGCGATTGAACGTCTCCCGAATGTCAAAGCCAAGTTTAGCGATGGAATGCGCCGGGACGCCAAAATCAACCTCATCCTTGACCACTGCCGCCGCAATCCCGAAGCCATTCCTATCCTGGAAAACTGGCTCAAGCGCCAGCCCCCCACGCGCGATCCACAAGACGCCCTAGCCTGCTACCTCACCCACGTCATCGACGACAATAGCCGCCTGCAACTGCAAGGCATCCGCTCGGCCTCCGGCCTGGTGAGCATCGACCTGGAAGAAGTCTACGTCACCCTTACGGCAACCGTGCGCAAGACGGTGCGCGACGAAGAAGCCTGGATTGAGGAAATGGCGCGGCTCGCGCCGGGTGAGGCAAAACGGTGGCGCGGTCAGGAGACCGGCCACAGCAGAGAAAGCGTGCAGCAGGTGAAGGTGCAGGTGCAGGAAGCGCTGGCGATGTACCCGCGACTGGTAGTATTGGGCGATCCCGGCTGCGGCAAGACGACGCTGCTGCGCTACCTGGCGCTCACGTATGCGCGGGATTTCGGCTCAACGGATGGAACGGATATAACGGAAGCCGGTTGGGTCGAGCAGCGCCTGGGGCTGGACGAGCGCCGCCTGCCCATCCTTTTGCCCCTGCGCGACTTTGCCCGCTACCTGGAAAAGGAATGCCCCGACGTGGGCGCAGACGGGCCCAAGTTGCTGCTGGATTACCTGCGCCTGTACTTCACCAACCAGAACCTCGCGCTGCCGGACGACTTCTTCGAGACGCGCCTCAAAGCAGGTGAGTGTCTCGCGTTGTTCGATGGCGTGGACGAAGTGGCGAGTATGCCCACGCGCCAGCGCATCGCCCGCATCCTGGAGAAGTTCACGCTGGCCTACCCGCAGAACCGCTACGTGGTGACCAGCCGCATTGTGGGCTACACGGGTGGGGCGCGCCTGGGCGTGGAGTACGCGACGACCACCGTGCGCGACTTCACCGACGAGGACATCGCCCGCTTTGCCCGGCACTGGAACCGGGCCGTGGAGATTGTCCTGGCGGACGGTGCGACGGAGTACGCGCTGCGCAAGGCCGAAGCCGAAGCGGACAAGCTGATCAAAGCGATTGCGGGCAATGCTCGCGTGCGCGAGTTGGCGGTGAACCCGCTGCTGCTGACTGTCATTGCGCTGGTGCAGCGTTACCGGGCGCAGTTGCCCGACCGGCGCGTGGAATTGTACGAGGAAGCCATCGAAGTGCTGCTGGTGCAGTGGGATGCGGTAAAGGGTTTGCCGTCCACCGAAGTGCTGCAAGGGCTGGAACTGGACGCCGGCGACCGGCGCAGTCTGTTGGAACCCATCGCGCTGTGGCTGATGGAGCAACACGCGCGGGAGATCGAATTGGACGATCTGCGTCGCCAACTGGCCCAGCCGTTCCAGACGATGCTCAAGGACGAACGGCAGGCGGACAAAGCCGTGGATGGCTTTATCGCCTTCATCGACGCGCGCAGCGGCCTGCTCACGGAGCGCGGGCAGGGCATCTACGCCTTCAGCCACCTGACCTTCCAGGAGCACCTGGCGGCGCGGGCCGTGGCGGACCGGAAGGACAACGTCGCCTTCACGCTGGCGCGGTTGGGCGACTCCTGGTGGCGCGAAGTGGCCTTGTTGGAGGCGGGCTACCTGAGCACGCAGGGCAAGCGCCGGGCCACGGAACTGATCCGGGCGATTATGGAACACAAAGCCGAACCCGAACCTTACCACAACCTGGTGCTGGCGGCGGAAGCCGTGCGCGACGTGGGTCAGGCGCGCACCGAGGGCGACCTGGCGGGCGAGATTCAGGCGCGTTTGCGGAAAGCCTTCGAGACGCCGTTGCGGAAGGGCGGCAAGGCGGCATTGACTACGCAAGTGCAGCGGCGAGCGGCGGCGGCGGAAGCGTTGGGCAAAATCGAAAGCGGGAGTTACGGGGCGCAGCCAGCCTTCTGGACGTTGCCGTATGGCGAGCCGATGTGGGTGGAGATGCCGGCGGGCGAGTTCTGGATGGGGAGTGAAAAGGGTCGTGACAACGAAAAGCCAATCCATAAAGTTCATCTTGAGCGTTACTGGATCGCCAAAGTCCCCGTCACCAACGCACAATACCGTCTGTTTGTGGAAGCGACCGGACACGAGACGCCGGAGTATTGGGAGAACGGCAAAATTCCGCGCGGCCTGGAAAGCCATCCGGTGGTGGAGGTGACCTGGCACGACGCGATAGCCTACTGCCGTTGGTTGAGCGAAGTAACCGGCAAGCTGATTACCTTGCCCAGCGAGGCGGAGTGGGAAAAGGCGGCGCGAGGCGCGACGGATGAGCGGGAGTATCCGTGGGGAAATGAATGGAAGGAGGGCTACTGTAACTCGGCTGAATTGGGGGTGGATGGCACGACGCCGGTAGGGATATTCCCGGAAGGTGCGTCGCCGTATGGATGTCTGGATATGGTGGGGAATGTGTGGGGGTGGACGCGGAGCTTGTGGGGACTACGGGATAAACAGAAGTTAGCGTTCAAACTGAAATTTGCTTATCCCCACCAAGTAGATGATGGGCGGGAGAACCTGGAAGCAGGGAATGAAGCCGCCCGTGTGTTGCGCGGCGGTTCCTTCCGCGGCGATCGAGACCGCGCTCGCTGCGCCTTCCGCATCGGGGTCAGCCCGAACGGCTGGAGCGGCGATTGGGGTTTTCGAGTGGTGGTCTCCCCACCGCGCGCAGCGCCCGCTTTGTAATTTGGCCCTTCCCCTCTCCCGCAATCGCGCTATACTTGGCGTGACGGCAATAGAAAAAGCACACAAGGAGTCGCCCAATGGTCGAACTCACCTGGACCGGCAAATACGACGCCAGCGGCAGAAAAGTCGCCCCGCTGCGCCTCAAACTCCCCTTCCAGACCGTAGAAACGGTGAACGAGAGCGCGCAGGAGCGGCAGATGACGCTCGATATGTTCACGGCGGGCCGCCCGGCGGAGTGGCGCAACCGCCTGATCTGGGGCGACAAGAAGTACGTGCTCCCCGCCCTGCTCGACGAGTTCGCCGGAGAAGTGAACCTCATCTACATCGACCCGCCCTTCAACGTGGGCGCGGATTTCTCCTTCACCACGACGATCCCCGAATCCCCCGACGACGAAGACGCTCCCACACCGAGTTTCGTCAAGGAGCCGAGCATCCTGGAACAGAAAGCCTACCGCGACACCTGGGGCCGCGGGCTGGATTCGTACTTGCAGTGGTTCTACGAGACGGTAGTGCTGCTGCGCGAGTTGTTGCACGAGTCGGGGAGTTTGTACGTGCATTTGGATTGGCACGCAGGGCATTATGCCAAAATGATTCTAGATGAGGTGTTTGGAGACGAAAGTTTTACCAACGAAATAGTTTGGTACTATTACAACAAGCTGCACGATAGCCGAAAGAAATTACTACCAAGAGCACATGATGTCATTTTCAGATATGCTAAAACACTAGGCAAACAAATCCATAATCCACTGAAGGAAGAACGTGAAAAACCTGTAAAAAAACTCAGATATAGGAAGGTGGACGGACAAATCCAGAATGTTATTGGTGCAGACGGTAAAGCAGAAACTTATATAAGCGAAGACCGAACTATTGATGATGTATGGCGAATACGGTGTTTACAGCCAGCGAATCAGCAAGAATGGCTTGGATACAATACTCAGAAACCTGAAAATCTGTTAGAGCGTGTCGTTACAATGTCCTCTAATCCCGGCGACCTTGTCCTCGACTGCTTCTGCGGCAGCGGCACCACGCCCGCCGTCGCCGAGAAACTCGGTCGCCGCTGGATCGCCTGCGACCTGGGGCGCTTCGCCATCCACACCACGCGCAAGCGGCTGTTGGGCATCTCCGGCGTCAAGCCCTTCGTCGTCCAGAACCTCGGCAAGTACGAGCGGCAGGCGTGGCAGAGGGCAGAGTTCAGCGATCAGCCATCAGCCGTCAGCGACCAGCCAGCGGCGGCTGTCCACCAGGCGTACATCAACTTTATCCTGCAACTGTACCACGCGCGGCCCATTACGGGGTATATGTGGCTGCACGGGGTCAGGAACGGGCGTATGGTCCACGTGGGCGCGGTGGATGCGCCGGTCAGCCCCGGCGACGTGACGCAGATCGCGCTGGAATTCCGCAAGGCCGTGGGCAGCGGTACGGATGCGCCCACCGTCAATGGGGTGGACATCCTGGGGTGGGACTTCGCCTTTGAACTCAACGAAGTCGCCCGGCAGCAGGCGCAACTGGCGAATCTCAACGTGCGCTTCGTCCGCATCCCCCGCGAGGTGCTGGAAAAGAAAGCCGTGGAGCAGGGCGACATCAAGTTCTTCGAGCTGGCGGCCCTGGCGGTGGACGTGGCGCAGAAGAAGCGCGGCGTCACGTTGCGGCTGACGGATTTCGTCATCCCCCCGGACGACGTCCCCGCCGACGTGCAGGCGGCCATTTCGCACTGGTCGCAGTGGATCGACTACTGGGCCGTGGATTGGGACAACGCCAGCGCGCAGGCCGGCGACACGTTCCACAATATGTGGCAGACCTACCGCACGCGCAAGCACAAATCGCTCGCGTTGGAGGCCGCGCATACCTACGACGCGCCTGGCGAGTACCGGATTATGGTCAAAGTGATTGACATATTGGGGAACGACACGACGAAAACAATCCAAATCACCGTCCCGTAGCCTAGGGCCTTGTGCCCGTC
>MTKY01052493.1_pt1 | contig 12750 bp, 9 predicted proteins | sample 1042731 | NCBI WGS metagenome assembly MTKY01 (sample SAMN06212206, study PRJNA360538) | anaerobic digester metagenome | biome: Wastewater treatment plant; material: sludge; isolation source: anaerobic digester fed with sludge from wastewater treatment plant | place: Denmark: WWTP Soeholt ... | reverse complement strand
TATCTTCCGCTACCCGTCCGCCGGGTGCTCGGCCAGCCCCCCTGCCAGCAGATTGATCGCCAGCACGGTCACGCTCAGCGCCACGCCAGGTGCCACAGCCACCCAGGGCGCTGTGCGAAATGCGGCGCGCCCGTCGGCCAGCATGACTCCCCACTCCGGCGCGGCGATGTCACCCCCGTAGCCGAGAAACATCAGCGCCGCCCCGTTGAGCAGCGCCCAACTGAGCGTCACACCGGCAAACGCCAGCAGCGGCGGAGCCGCCGTCGGGACAATGTGCCGCCACAGGATCGCGCGCGGTCGCGCGCCCAGCGCCCGTGCCGCCTCAACGAATGGCAGCGCCCGCGCCTGGATCACCGCCGCGCGCGTTACACGGGCGTAAGCGGGAATGCCCGCGACGCCCACTGCCAGTGCCACCTGGACGGCCCCGCTCCCCAACAGCGCGATCAGCGCCAGGGCCAGGATCAGACTGGGGAAAGCCAGCAGCGCATCCATGAACACCATCAGGCTCGCATCGAGCCAGCGCCCGCCGTAACCCGCCGCCATGCCAATCGCCAGCCCCGGCCCCAGGGCAATCAGGGCAGTCAGCAATGCCACACCCAGCGTGCGCCGGCCCCCGTACAGCGTGCGGCTGAACACGTCGCGGCCCAGCAGATCGGTGCCGAAGTAGTGCTCAGCCGAGGGCGGCGCAAGCTGCTCTTCCGGCATGGCGTGGCGCGGGTCGTGAGTTGCCAGCCGGGGTGCGAGCACCGCCAGAGCAATCACCGCCGCCAGTAGTAACAGCGCCGCGCGCAGCCGCCTCCGCTGGGAGCCATTGACCATGCGGCTACCCCTCCACACGCACGCGCGGGTCAGCCAGCGCGTAGAGGACATCGGCCAGCGCGTGGATCAGGCTGTAGGTCAGCGCTGTGAGCGTCACAATGCCCTGGATCACCGGGAAATCGCGGTTGTCAATCGCCGTCAGCAGCAGCCGCCCCAGCCCGCGCCGCACGAAGATCGACTCGGTGATCACCGTCCCGCCCAGCAGGAAGCCGAGTTGCAGGGCGATGACGGCAATGACCGGCAGCAGGCCCACACGCAGGACGTGATCGGCGACATCGGCTTCGCCCAGACCCTTCGCCCGCGCCGTGCGCACAAAGTCCTGGGCTGCCGTCCGGCGGATGCTGCGCGCCGTCACCTGGGCGATGCTGCCCGCCGTGTGAAAGCCCAGCACCGCTGCCGGCAGGATCACGTGGCGCGGGCCACTGCCGCCCACGCCGGGCAGCACCGCGAGCACCACCGTGAACGTGTAAATCGCCAGCGTCGCCGTCCAATAAACCGGCATGGACAGCGCCAGCGCCGCTGCCCCTTCCGCCAGCCAGGCGGGGATGCGCCGGGGGGCCAGCCCGGCGACCAGACCGAGCGTAATGCCCAGCGTCACGCCGACCAGCAGCGCGCTCCCTGCCAGCGCCGCCGTCGGGCCGAGGTTCTGCCCGATCATCTGCACGACGGGCTGGCCCGTCACCAGGGACTCCCCCAGATTGCCGCGCACGGCTCCGCCCAGATAGGCCACATACTGTCGCCAGAGCGGGTCGGCCAGGCCGAGCGCCTGCCGCTGCACAGCAACCTCAGCGGGTGACGCGCCCGCGCGGGCCAGAGTCGCGTCAACGGCATCGCCGGGCAGCGCGCGCAGCACCACGAAGGCGGCGCTCAGCGCAATCCAGGCGACTACCAGCGCCGCTCCCACCCGCTCAAGGATGTATTTGCCCATACGCCAGGAGTTTCGTCAGGGGCGCAATTGCAGATTGCGCAGCAGGGGCCACCAGCCCTGGGCGCTGAAGATTACCCCTTCGAGCTTCGCCGTCGTGCCGTTGAGGTTCACATAATCGCGGATGGGCAGCACGACCGCCTGCTCCATGAGGCGCTGCTGCACCGACGAGTACAGCGCCGCGCGCGTGTCCGCGTCCACCTGGCGCACGGCCTTGTGCAGCCAGTTGTCCAGTTCCGGGTCGCTATAACCAGACCAGTTGTTGGCCCCGTCGGTCGCGTAGAACCGGTTGAGCATACTGGCCTCCACGCCGAAATCGTAGAAGGCGATGAGGTTGAAGTCGCCCTCCAGCGCGTAGCTGCGCAGCGTGGGGAAGTCCGGCACGCGGATCAGTTCGACCTCGATGCCGATATCGCGCCATTCGCTCTGGATCAGTTGGGCGACCTCTGGCGTCTGGTTCCACGAGGGGAAGACCATCGTCAGGCGCAGCGGCTCGCCGTCCCGATCCCAGATGCCATCGTTGTCGCTGTCGCCGTAGCCCGCGCCTTGCAGCAGACTTTGAGCGAAGGTCGGGTCGAACGGGTAGAGCGCCTCGACCGCCGGATCGTAGAATGGCGTCACGGCGGTCAGCGGCCCGTGCGCCACCGGCGACTGCCCCTGAAAGACCGCATCCACGATCTCCGTGCGATTCGTCGCATAGAGCAACGCCTGGCGCACGGCCAGCTCATCGGTGGGCGCGCGGTTCACGTTGAAGAAGAATTGCTGCGGCTGTCCGGGGATGGGCACCCGGAAGACTCGCAGTTGCGTGTTCCCCAGCAGCAGCTCGACATCAGTCGGCAGCAGCTCGCCGATCATCTGCACTTCGCCGCTCTCCAGGGCCAGGCTGCGCGTCGCCGGGTCGGTATAGAAGCGAAACTCTATCGTGTCCACAGACTGATCGGTAGCCTCAGCGTAGAACACAGGCCCCCAGGCGTAGTCGGGGTTGCGCCGCAGGATGATACGGTCGCCCGGCACGACCTCCTCCAGCCGGTAGGGGCCGGTGCCCACCTGGTGCCACTGGTAAGTGTTCTTGGAGTACTTGCTCAGCGCCGCCGGGCTGGCTATGCCCAGGTAGACCTGGCTCAGCCCGTCGAGCAGCGGCGCGTATGGCTCCGACAGATGCAGCGTGATCGTGTAGTCGTCCACGACGGTGTAGCCCGTGTATGGGCCGAGCAACGCCAGCGATTTGCCCGACGCCAGTTCCGGGTCGGCGATGCGATCCAGATTGGCGGCCACCGCCTGGGCGTTGAAGGGCGTGCCGTCGTGGAAAGTCACGTCCCGGCGCAGCATGAACGTCCAGCTCAGGCCGTCCGGGGCCATCTCCCACCGCTCAGCCAGGCCAGGGACAAAGTCCATCGTCTGCGGGTGGCGGTAGACCAGCGTGTCGTAGACCGAGAAGAAGGGAATACCTAGCTCGTTGGAGACGTGAATGTGCGGGTCCAGCCCGGAGGGGTTGAGCGTCAGCCCATAGACGATCCGGTTGCCGTCGTCCTCGTCGCCCAGGTCCGCGCGCAAAGCCAACAGCACTACCACCACGCTAACCAGACACAGGACGGCGATCAGCACGCCGAGAACGCCCAGACTCACCGGCAGCCGCCGGCGCGTAGAAGCAGAGGTCACCACGTCAGCATCCTCACTTAGCCCGGTTCAGTTCAGGGGCAACACATCACCGCAGAGGCGCAGAGAGCGTGGAGAAAACGGGAAAGGCAGACTTCCGAAGTCTCCGAAGACTTCGGAAATCTTGTTCTCTCTGTGGCTCTGCGGTTCACGAATCTCGCTCCTTCGTAACATGCACGCCCAGCGGGTGCGTGCAAAACTTGTCAGGCAGGGGCGCTGCTCTGCTGCGCCCTCGTAGTAGGGCGTATGGCCATACGCCCTACGAACTCTCCTCATCGCGTGTCAAACAAGCGGCGGATAGCCTTTGCATGCACCCTTTCCCAGGGGTGTATCTCGTTTCTGGGGCGAGAGAGCACCGCTGAGACGCAGAGAAAAGATGGTATTAGTTCTTCTCCGCGTCCCCTGTGTCTCAGCAAGCTCAGGAAAGTCTTTCGTAATCCGGTGGTTGACCTCACCCCCAGCCTCGCTTCGCTCGGCGTGCCCCTTCTCCATGCATGGAGAGGGGGCGGCGAGGCGCGTCAGCGCCAAGCGGGGGTGAGGTAAACCGGGGCACGGCAGCTCGCCTCTTCAATTCCTTACCTGAGCTTACTTCTGCGGTTCAAGTATTTCGCCCCCAAATCCGAATGCACCCCTCCCAGCGAGACGTTGGGCGCTCTTCAAGGGCTGCGGTAGAATCGCCGCGAGCACAAACGCCGCGAGTGTACCACCGGCCTGGGCCGCAATCCAAATCAAGGAGCACAATCGTGTCGTTCGAGCCTGTCCTGCTGGCTCCCGAACCAGAAGTTGAGGAAATCTACCCCTACCGGCGCGTGTGGCGCACCGCCTGGTCTGAGGTGCTGGTGCTGTTCGGTGTGGCCCTTGCCCTGTACGCGCTCACCGATCTGTTCGGCGTCCTGCCCGGCGACCTGCGCGATCCGCTGCTCCGCATGGCGGTGGCGCTCCTGCCGCTGGCGCTGTGGCTCGTCTTCTCCTACGGCGGCGAGCGCCGTGCGCTGCGCCCGCGCCCTGACCTGCTGCGCGTGCTCGTCCTCGGCGCGCTGGTCGCCAACGCGGTCGCCGTGCCATTGGAGGAGCACGTCTTCCTACCAGACCGATGGCTGCCGGGCGCAGGGTTCGGCGGGCGCTTGCTCGGTTACACGCTGACCATTGGCTTCACCGCTGAGTTCCTCAAGTATCTCGTGCTGCGCTACACGATCTGGCCGCGCCGCATCACGCAGCGCCTTGACGGCATTGCCTACAGCCTGGCGGCCTCGGTCGGCTACGCTGTCGTGCTCAACGTGCGCTTTGCCCTGTTCACCGATGCCACCCTGCAAGCAACCGCGCTGCGCGTGGCCAGCATCACTCTCCCTCATCTGGCGGTGGGGGCGATCATCGGCTTCTTCTTGGCCGAGCTATGGATCGGGCGCACGGCTATCTTCTGGCTGCCAGCCGGCCTGGGGATCGCGGCCTTCATCAGCGGTGCGCATTACGCCTTCCGTGCCATCGCCATCACCAGCAGCCCCAGCGTCGCCGACACGGGTAGCTCGCCCCTGCCGGGGCTGCTGCTGGCCTTCGGCCTTGTTGCCGTCCTGTTCGCCATCTTCGCCTTTCTCATCGCCAGCGCCGACGCACGCGCGCAGGCGCTAGCCAGCCCCAGGCGCGCCCTATGACCGGCTTCATCACCCCCGGCGACACGCCCGGCCTGAACTTCGTCCAGCGCTGGAACACCTACCTCGCCCTGCTCATGGCGGCGGGAGTGCTGCTGCTGGGCATCACCCTGCGCGACTCGGCTCTCAGCGCCACCCAGACCTTTGAAGACCTGGAGGCGGGCGTCCGCGCGCAGTTGCCCAGCGCATGGCTGCTTGAGACAGGGGGAGAGGACTTCGTCGTGCGCGCCCAAGACCCCAACGCCCTGCCCTTCAAGACCACGCTGCAGATCGCGGTGCTGCCCATCGGCCCGGATGCCACGCCAAACACCGTGCTCGACCTGCTGACCATGCAGCGCGCGCCGCGCTTCTCGACCTACAAAGAGATCGCGCGCAGCGATGAGGCGCTGCGCGGCGACCCGGCCAAGCGCATGACCTACGCTTACACGCAGGATGAGCGCAACCCCTTCCAGGCCAGCGTGCCCCTCGTCGTGGAGGGTGTAGACGTGGTCGTGCTGCGGCGCGGACAGGCGGTGATTATCACCTACCGCGAGGAGCGCACCGCCTTCGACGCCAACCTCTACCGGTTCGAGGACTTGTTGCAGACTGTGGAGATCTTCTGATGCCGCGCCGCTTCATCTGGCTCGCCCTGGCGCTGAGCCTGATCGCCGTCGTGCTGGCCGAGACCCTGGCCCTGTCGCTCAGCGCGCCCGCCCTCGCCCAGGACGATGAAGACGAGGAGATACCGCCCCCGCCGCTCGTCGAGCTAAACGAGGACATCATCAAGCGGGCGACCGTGTTTGTCATGCAGACCTACCAGAGTCGCGGTCAGCCGGTCATCTCCTGCATCGGATCGGGGACGCTGATCAGCGCCGATGGGATGATCCTGACCAATGCGCACATCGCCCTGCCCAGCGAAACCTGCCGCTCCGACACCATCACCATCGCCATCACCGTGCGCCTGAACGAGCCGCCCATCCCCACCTACACCGCCGAGATCGTGGACGCCAGCCGCGGCCTTGACCTCGCCGTGCTGCGCATCACCGGCTACCTGGATGGCCGCATTATTGAGCCGGGGACGCTCACCCTGCCCTTTGTCGAGTTGGGCGATTCGCAACAGGTGGCGCTCGACGAGACGATCACCGTCGTTGGCTACCCGGACTTCGGCAACGCGCCGGTGGAGGTCACGCGCGGCACGGTCAGCGGCTTCACTGCCGAGGCGCGCGCCGGAGACCGCGCCTGGATTCGCACGCGCGCGACCATCCCCGGCACGATGAGCGGCGGCGGTGCCTACAACCGCGACGGCAAGCTCATCGGCATCCCGACCATCGCCCCGGCGAGAGTCGGCGGCACCACCGTAGACTGCCGCATCATCCAGGACTCCAACGCCGACGGGCGCACCGACGCCAGCGACCAGTGTGTGCCGGTCGGCGGGTTCATCAGCGCGCTGCGCCCGTCACGGCTGGCGCGCGGCCTGGTGCGCGCGGCCACGCTCGGCATCCGGCAAGGCGAGGGCTACCCGCACCCGCCGACCGCAGTGATCACGGAGTCGCCGCGCTTCAGCCGGCTCTTTTTCACCACGCGCATCAACGAGGCCGGGGTAGCGACCAATGTCGTCACCGGCGTGCCTACCGGCACAACCAGCCTCTACCTGATGTTCGACTACGACAACATGGCAGATGGCATGGTCTACGAGTTGCGCGTCACGGTGGACGACGTGCCCAGCGCCACCTACAGCCTTCCCCCCACCACCTGGAGCGGCGGCAGGCGCGGCACGTGGCACATTGGCAGCTCCGGCACGCCCTGGGAAAACGGCCTCTACAACTTCCGCCTGTTCATTGAAGGCCGCGAGGCGGCCAGCCAGAGCCTCATCGTGGGCGGCGGCCCGCGCGAAACTCCGCAGTTCACCGACGTAGTCTTCGGCTTCCTGGACCCCGACGGCAACCTGGTCGGCGCCAGCTACCTGCTGCCGGAGGGCAGCGCCATCCAGGCCCGCTTCAACTACCGCAACATGACGCCGGGCCTCTCGTGGAGCTACATCTGGTACTTCGAGCGATCCGAGATTCAGCGTGACACGCAAACCTGGGAAGGCGGCACTCAGGGCGTGTGGGTCATGCCCGCTGCCGGTGAGTTCGTCCCCGGCCAGTACCGGCTGGAGCTGTACATCGAGAATGCACTCAGCGCGACTGCCGATTTCGTCGTCGCGGGTGGCGCTCAGGCAACCAGCACCGTCATCTTCAGCGATTTCCGCTTCACCAACGAGCAGATCAGCGGCGTGCCCACCGGCTCCATCCGCAACGAGTTCTCCACCGGCATCGAGCAGCTCTACGTCTTCTTCAACTGGCGTCTGCTCGCACCCGGCACGTCCTGGACTCGTCGCTGGCTCGTGGACGGCGATGTGCTGTTCGAGGTCACCGAGCCTTGGAGCGCCGCGTCCGAGGGTGAGGATTACTTCATCGGCCTGGACAGCCTGGTCGCCCTGCCCGATGCCACCTACGGCGTCGAGATTCTGATCGGCAACATCTCGGTCAGCACCGTCACGGCCAAAGTGGGCCTGGGCCAGCTTCCCGTCGGTGTGTTTGCCAGCGCTGCCGGCGTGCAGATGGGCGGGCGCATCACCGACGCCGAGACCGGCCAGGGCATTCCAGGGGCCATGTTCGTCGTGCTACAATCCGAGTTCAGCGTTGAGGACTTCCTGTGGACGCAGAGCCAGGTGCTCGGCGTTTCGCTGGCGGACAGCGAGGGGCGCTTTCTGGTCTCCAGGCTGCTGCCGCGTGGCACCGACAAAGAACCCCTGCTGTATAGCGTGGTCGTGCGCGCCGAAGGCTACCTGCCTGTCAGCGCGGATGGCATCATCGTCGGGGAGAGCACCGAGAGTCCGGTCACCATCAATGTTGAGCTAGCCCGCAACTGACGCCCAGGCTGCCCGCCCCAGGCAGACGGGCGTCTCCCAACGGGGCAAAGCATCACCGCCGAGACTCTCGCCCCCATCGTGAGATGCATCCCTCGCGCCAGAGCGACTTGACGAGACGGAAATCCGCCAGTTTAATTAGGCCATTAGCTGGTCACGTCACCGTTTGGATCTCGGTCGCGCAGTGCATTGCCGGGCTTGAGGTACGCCGTGAGTGTCGCTATACTCCTAACAGACACTACGCAATCATCCGGAGAAGTGCGCCCCCGGCCCCGGCGAGCAGCCATTGGCAAGGAAGAGTGCTATGTCAAACGGAGTAGATAGACCCGTTCTCATCATTCACGAGGGCGAAAAAGCCGGTCAGCGTTGCACCATCGGCAAGGATGAGGTAGTCATCGGGCGCGGGGGAGAGTGCGATCTGGTGCTGCCCGAACGCCAGGTCTCGCGCGAGCATATCCGCATCTTCCGCGACCGTGACGTGTATTACCTAGAAGACCTCGACAGCAAGAACGGCACCTGGGTCAACGGGCGGCAGATCAAGAACACAAGTCTTCCCCTGAAAGACGGGGACGAGATTCAGATCGCCCTGGCCGTCAAGATCACCTTCGTCGGCTCTGAGGCCACCGCCCCCCTGCTGATGGATGAGCTTCCCCACGCGCTGGGCCGCCTGGTGATCCACCAGCATTCGCGGCGGGTGTTCATCAAGGGGATGGAGGTAGACCCGCCGCTCAGCCTGCCCCAGTACCGCCTGCTGGAGCTGCTCTACGAGGAGCCGGGCGCTGTCCACACCCGCGACGAGGTGATCGCTGCCGTCTGGCCCGAAGCCGTCGGTGAGGGAGTCAGCGAGCAGGCGATTGACGCCCTCGTGCGCCGCCTGCGCGACCGTCTGGCCGAGATAGACGCCGATCACCAATACCTGGTCACGGTGCGCGGGCACGGCTTTCGCCTGGACAATCCCATCGAGTGACCTCTCCCGGCTGGCTGTTCACCAGCCCTTCCTCCCACCCGACATGGGCCAGCCGGAGGAAGAGAACGCGCAGTCTGAGTCCTCCCCCTTGCGGGGGAGTTCGTTTTTCGCACCCCACAACGCCCCCGCCCGCATGATCTCGTCAGGACAGCCCATACGATAGGCGCATAGCGGGACAGTTCCCGGCATTTGAGCGAAACTTGCCTGAGGTTTTTATTTCCATTTGATCCCACTGCATTATGCTGATTATTAGGACTACATTTTCAGGTCATCATCAAGTCATCATCTGGTCAACCATCCTCTCAGGCAGGAGTTATCCATGAAGTCAATCCTCCGCTCAAAGTACGGAGCGTCTCAGGCCGGTCAGGGCCTGGTCGAGTACGCGCTCTTGCTGGTGCTGGTTGCTACAGTTAGCATAGCTGTCGTGGCCAAGACCGGCAGTGTTCTCAAGGAGAGTTTCCAGGAAGTCACAGATGCGGTGACCGCTCTGCCAGCAGACGAGACCATAACCGTACCCGACGACGAAGACAGCGAGGGAGAGGCTCTCGATAGCGACGGTGACGGCATCCCCGACGACGCCGACAACTGTCCTTCCGTCCCCAATGCTGATCAGACCGACACCGATCAAGACGGCGTCGGCGACGTGTGCGATTTCACCCATTTCGTCAACATTGGCAGCCCAGTGTCGTACAGAGACCCAGCCGGGAATCTGTGGGCTGGCGAGTACGGCCTCTCGACCAAAAGCTCTGGAACTATCTGGCGCGAGACTTTCTACGACCAGCCAATTGCCGGCACCGACATTGATTTCATCTACCAGAGCATGGCTTTGTCTGGGAAGGGAGAGAATGGCCGTCAGTTGGACTGGACCAAGACCGGCTTGCCCAATGGCACGTATACCGTCACCCTGCACTTCACCGAAATCGAGGCTGGCGACAAACACCCCCGAAGCTTCCACATCAAAGTGCAGAAGAACATGGTGCAGAACCAGTACACACCCTATGACGGAAATCTCTTCGTCGCCCGCACGGTGACCACTACCGCCGAGGTCACCGACGGCACGCTGCTTGTCGAGCTAATCCCGGTGAAGAGCTACCCGATCCTGTGTGGGATCGCCCTCACCCCGGCGTCCTAGCTCCGATCATTCGAGGTCGAGAAGCAGCGAGGCGGGCCATCAGGCCCGCCTCGCGCTGCGCGTGCCGGATAGTTCCTAGCACAAGTCCACATACTCCATGCGCACGCGCTCATCCGGCTGAATGCCCAGCACTTCGTCGAGAATCTCCGCCGTCAGCGCCGCCTTGTACTCGGCATCACGCGCCGACCACGTCCGCGACTTGATCTCGACATAGCGCCGGTCGGTCTTCGGCTCCATGATGTGATCGAGGTTCACATAGAACAGCACACCCTTGTAGAGCACGTGCCAGCGCAGCCGGTCTTTGTGCACCTCGCACTCGCGGTGCGCCTTGAAATACTCGCGGTAGAAACGCAGCGGTCGGTCGGCGGGGGCAATGAAGCGCGAGTGCGAGAGCAGCACTGCCTCGTCGAACTCGCGCGCCTTGTCGGGGATCGTGTACGTCAGCCGCGTGCGCACCGACTCCATCTCGCCGGACGCGCCAATGAAATCGTCTTCACGGTAGCGCACGCGGCCCTGGTCATCGTCGTCGAAGAGGAAGTAGGTGTCGTACTGGCGGTAGTGGTTGTGCTTGACAACCTGCACCGCCGGGTCGCGCAGCAGCCGCCCGATCAGCTCCTCCCCGTCACCGTCAACCAGAGCTTTCACCTGTATCTCGAAGCTTTCTTCTTGCTGCAAGCCGCCAATGGCCACCAGCTTGTTGAGGACATTACCCTCGCGCGCGATGAGAAATGCGTCCACCCGCCGCGCATACTGCTCGGCTTCGCGGCGGATGCGGGCTTCGTCCAGCGTCAGCAGGGCGCGCTCGCGCATCAGCCAGCGTCCGTTGACCATCACGTGCTGCACGTCCGCCGCCTGGCTGGCATAGACCACCTGCGAGTACACGGCGTTCGGGTCGCGCCCGAAGCGCGGCACATTGTGCACGGGGTCGTGGTCGAGCACGATCAGGTCGGCGCGCTTGCCCGGCTCCAGGCTGCCGGTCAGGTGATCCAGGTGCAGCGCCTCGGCACCCCACCGCGTGGCCATGAGCAGGGCTTCCCTGGCGGGCAGCACCACCGGGTCGAAGGTTGCACCCTTGGCCAGCAAAGCCGCCAGGCGCATCTCCTCGAACATGTCCAGGTCGTTATTGCTGGCCGCTCCATCCGTGCCAATGCTCACCCGTACCCCGCGCTCCAGCATGTCAGTGACTGGGGCAATACCACTCGCCAGCTTGAGGTTGCTGGTGGGGTTGTGCGCCACCGCGACCTTGTGCTGATCCAGCAGCCGAATCTGCTCGCCATCCACATGCACGCAGTGAGCGGCGATGGCCTTGGCGCGGAAGACGCCTAGCTCCACCACGCGGTTGACTACCTTCTTCTCGTAGGCCGCCCAGCTATCTTCCGCCTCCTGGCGTGTCTCCAGGATGTGAGTCTGGAGCAGCACGTCATATTCAACCGCCAGGTCAGCGCAGGCTTGCATGATCTCGTCGGTACAGGTGTAGGGCGCGTGCGGCGCCACCGACGGCACGATCAGCGGATGGCCGCGCCACTCCTCGATGAACTGCCGCGTGCGGGCCAGGCTCTCCTCATAGCTGTCGGCGTCCGGCGCGGGGTATTTCATCACCGTCTGCCCGCACACGCCGCGCAGCCCGGCAGCGGCAGTCGCCTTCGCCACCTCTGCCTCAAAGTAATACATGTCGGCGAACAGCGTCGTCCCGCCGCGAATCATCTCCGCGCACGATAGCTCCGTGCCCAGCCGCACGAACTCCGGGCTGACGAACTCGCGCTCAACCGGCATCATGTAGCCCATCAGCCACACGTCCAGGCGCAGGTCGTCAGCCATCGCGCGCAGCAGCGACATGGGCATGTGCGTGTGCGCATTGACCAGCCCCGGCAGCACGATCTGCCCCCGGCAATCCACCACCGTGTCGGCGCTGACCTGGGCGCGCACGACCTCTTCAGGCCCGACAGCGACAATGCTATCGCCCTGGACAGCCACCGCCCCCGGCGCGTAACAATCCAGCCGCCCGTTGAGGGTCAACACCGTGCCGCCGGTTAACAGTATATCGGCGTGTTGCATCGTCTTTTCCCTTTCAAGGTAGGATTCCGTCTATTATAACCCAGTTTTGCGCCGCCTTAGCGTAGCACGTCCCTGGAGCGCATGGAGAGAGGGGGCGGCGAGGCGCGTCAGCGCCGGGCGGGGGTGAGGTAAACCAGGGCGCGGCAGACTGCCTGACAGGTCCAGCACCCCCCCAACACCAACGGCTGGCAAGAACGGGAACTGTGCGTACAATTACGGGGGTAAGGCGCAGCGGTACCGGACTACTCTTACCAGCATACGAGGCAATCCGCCCCATGTCGCATATACGACAGGACTTTCTTCGCACTCTGGAAGCCGGCACTGTCGGTCTGTTCTTCGTCCAGGCCGTGCGTTTCACCTATGCCGCGCTCTACGCTCGCGCCAGCAGCGCCGATCTCGTCGGGCGCGTGCCCGACCCGGCAGCGATCACCGGCGTGCCAGGAGTCGTCCAGTTGGCGACCGTCCAGGAGGAGATCGCCCTCCTCGCCGGGTTGCTGCTCCTGCCTCTGCTCAGCCTGATCATTCGCCGCTGGCGCTGGAGCCTGCCCCTTGCGGTGATCCTGGTGGCCCTGGGCCGCTCGATGGCCCTGCAGGCGGCTGAGCTGCAAGTGCCCGCCGCGTCGCTGGTCATCGGAGCGGGGCTGCTCTACCTGGCCCTGG
>MTKY01052001.1_pt1 | contig 12752 bp, 9 predicted proteins | sample 1042731 | NCBI WGS metagenome assembly MTKY01 (sample SAMN06212206, study PRJNA360538) | anaerobic digester metagenome | biome: Wastewater treatment plant; material: sludge; isolation source: anaerobic digester fed with sludge from wastewater treatment plant | place: Denmark: WWTP Soeholt ... | reverse complement strand
TTACTGGTTACTGGTTACTGGTTACTGGATACTGGTTACTGGATACTGGATACTGGTTACTGGTTACTGGTTACTGGTTACTGGTTACTGGTTACTGGTTACTGATAGCTGGTAGCTGATTGCTGATTGCTGATTGCTGATTGCTGATTGCTGATTGCTGATAGCTAATCGTAGTATAGCACAAGACAGGCGTTTGGGTAAACAAAGAGAAGCACAGCCGCGTAGCGTTACGTCACACCAGAACAAGTCATTCGTCACTAGGTTTCGCCTTCAAATTGGCTATGATAAGGATGAAAGAGGTTGTGGCTGGTCTACCAATGAGGTTGGCCAACCTGGATGGTTTGAAAAATCCATCATACCTCTCCTCCTTTCCTTGGCTGGTGGCCCCCCGGACTCCCCCTCGCCGGGGGGCCAAGCCGTTAACAGACACTGAATCAAACGGACCATACCCCCTTTCCCTTTACCCGTCTACCGTCTACTGTCTACCGTCTACCACCCAAATTGTATCGCCTCCTGCCTATGGTATAATGTGAGCAATCATTAACCAGGAGAACAGGATGGCAAAGGGCTTCCTACAGCGTATTTTCGGTGATGCCAATCGGCGTGCGATTGCGCGGATGCAAAAGACGGTGCTAAAAATCAATGCGTTGGAACCAACGTTCCAACAGATGTCCTCAGAAGAACTCCAGGCCCAAACCAACACGTTCAAGGAGCGCTTACAGGCCGGTGAAGCGCTGGATGATCTCCTGCCGGAAGCTTTCGCAGCCGTTCGTGAGGCCAGCCGCCGCACCATCGGCCTGCGCCATTATGACGTGCAGTTGATCGGCGGGATGATCCTCCACGAAAGCCAGGTGGCCGAAATGCGCACCGGTGAGGGAAAAACGCTGGTCGCCACGCTGCCGCTGTACCTCAATGCGCTGCAGGGACTGGGCGCGCATCTGGTGACGCCCAACGATTACCTGGCGAAAGTCGGCGTCCAATGGATGGGACCGGTCTACCACGCGCTCGGCGTCACGGTGAGCGTGATCCAGTCCGGCGCTGGGCGGCCCGACGAAGCCTCCTTCCGCTACGACCCCGACTTCGCCTCTGCCGACGACCGCTACCAACACCTGCGCCCGGTCACCCGCCGCGAGGCCTACCGCAGCGAGATCACTTACGGCACGAACAACGAGTTCGGCTTCGATTACCTGCGCGACAACATGGTCATCGACCTGAACCAATGCACACAGCGCCAGCTCCATTTCGCCATCGTGGATGAAGTCGACAGCATCCTTATCGACGAGGCGCGCACGCCGCTCATCATCTCCGGCCCGGCGGAGGAGTCCTCCGAGCTGTACCAGCGCTTCGCGGGCTTGGTCCCCCGCCTCCGCCGCGATGAGGATTACGAGGTCGATGAGCGCAACCAGACCGCCATCCTGACCGAAGAGGGCACGGCCAAAATCGAGCACATGCTCAATATCCCCGCAGAGGAAAGCGTTTACGATCCGCAACACGCGCACATGCTCGCCTACCTCGATAACGCACTGCGCGCCAAAGAGTTCTACGAACGCGACAAGGAATACGTCGTGCGCGACGGCGAGATCATCATCGTGGACGAGTTCACCGGCCGCATGATGTTTGGACGGCGCTACTCCGAGGGGCTGCACCAGGCCATCGAGGCCAAGGAGCACGTGGAAGTGCGCCGCGAGTCGCTCACCTACGCGACGATCACCTTCCAGAACTTCTTCCGTATGTACGACAAGCTCGCCGGTATGACCGGCACGGCGGAGACGGAAGCCGAGGAACTGCGCAAAATCTACGGGCTGGAAGTGACCGTCCTCCCCACCAACGTGGAATACCAGGCGCAATTTGGCGACTTGACCGAGCACGCCGTACCACCCCAGGCGTCGGGGGTCGCCTTTTCCGGCGTGCTGCCCGAAGGTCACAATTACAAAGTCACCGTCTTCGACGGGCCGGACGGCGCACACAATGGCGCGCCATCTGGCGTGCGCTATTACCGCCGCCTGGATATGCCCGATCAGATTTACAAGACCGAGGCGGTGAAGTTCAAGGCGGTGATCGACGAAATCGCCGCCGCTCACGAAGCGGGGCGGCCCGTGCTGGTGGGCACCACCGCCATCGAGACCTCCGAACGGTTGTCGAAGTTGCTCAAAGCGCGTGGCATCCGGCACAACGTTCTCAACGCCAAGTATCACGAGCAAGAAGCCGTGATCATCGCCCAGGCCGGACAACCGGGTTCGGTGACCATCGCCACCAACATGGCCGGGCGTGGTGTGGATATCCTCTTGGGCGGCAATCCCGAAGGCATGGCCCGCGACGACCTGCGTCGCGAGCAGATCGACCTCACCTTGATCGGCTCACAGGATTGGGAGGAGGCGTTCAAAATGGCGCGCGTGGGCGCAGACCCCACCACCCGCTACCCGGAACCGTGGGCCAAAATCCTTCACGACCGCGTGCAGAAGTGCAACGCCGACCGCGAGCGTGTCTATTCTCTGGGCGGGTTGCACGTCATCGGCACCGAGCGCCACGAGGCGCGGCGCATCGACAACCAGTTGCGCGGGCGCGCCGGCCGCCAGGGCGATCCCGGTTCCAGCCGCTTTTACATCTCGCTGGAAGATGAGTTGTTGAGCCGGTTCGGCGGCGAGCGGTTGCAACCCTGGATGGATCGCGCCGGGCTGGAAGAGGCTCCGTTAGAATTTGGCGCGATTGCCAAAGCCATCGAATCCATCCAGGAGCGCGTCGAAGGCTACAACTTCGACATCCGCAAGCATGTGCTCGAATACGACGACGTGGTCAACAAACAGCGCGAGGTCGTCTACAAGGAGCGCGCCAAGATTCTCAGCCGTCAAGACCTGCACGACGACCTGCTGGAAATGGTCGAGTCCGAAATTCGCCGTATCGTCGAGCCGAAAACGCAGGGCGACGAAGACGAGTGGGACGTCGAAGGGATGCTTGCCGAACTGCGCCAGGCCGTCCCGGCGCTGTATAACTTCACCGCGCAGCAGTTCCACGACCTGGCCCCGGATGAGATGATCGACATGTGTGTCAAGGAGGCCGACCGCGCCTATCGGCTACTCAACCAACGCATCGGCGAGGACGTCTACCACTCCATGCGCCAGGAGGACGTCTCACTACAGGCGCTCTCCGAGACGCCGCGCCCAGATTTCGCCATGATGATCGAGACCATCGATGCGCGCATCGGACGGGACACCGTCGCCGAGTGGTATGATCAGCCCATCCGCCGCATGCCGACGGAGATCGAGGAACAGATCAAACAGATCATCGTTGACGTGGTGCGCGTTTTCCGGGACCGGCAACTGATGCTCCAGCAATTGGACGGGCACTGGATCCGGCACCTGACAGACCTGGATATGCTGCGCGAGGGCATCGGGCTGCGCGCGATCGGACAGCAAAAGCCCATTGTCGCCTATCAGAAAGAGGCTTACGAAACCTACCAGGAAATGTTGCACTCGGTGCAGGCGCAAATCGTGCGTTCGTTGTTCTTGCTCCCGCCACAGCAGCAGCGCCGCCCCACCGCTTCCCCCCAATGGGGGGGATTGAGGGGGGGGCAGTCACGCCAGCCCGTGCTCCGCACCAGCGGGGGCAGCGACCAGGCTGCATCCAAGCCTATGCCCACGCGGGGTAGCGCGGGAGGCCAGAAACTTGGGCGCAACGATCTGTGCTTCTGCGGCAGCGGCAGGAAGTACAAAGACTGCCATCTGAAAGCCGATCAACGCGCCAATATTGTGCGTTACGTCACCGAGCGATGACCGGCCCCGGCTCCAGATCAAAACGGGGATCTAGCGATCCCCTCGGAGCATTTTAGGGCAACTAAAGACGATTTGACCAAAGACTATCGGACGAACGGTTGAGAGGCATCATGAGAAGAGAGGATCTGACGGCACGTGTGATGAAGGATATGGATCCAGAGTTGTTCGATTTTGTGACAACGTATGTGGATTCGTTCGTCAAATGGGATCTGCTACGGTTCTTCCATGAGAACCCGCATACGATGGATACCGGTGAAAACATCGCGCGGTATGCCGGGCGCACCGCCGAAGATGTGCAGACCGAGTTACAGGACCTCACACGCCGTGGCCTGCTTGTCGAAATGCCGGTGGAGAACATGCGGGTTTACATGCTGAAAACCGATCCAGAAATCAGAACACGCTTGCAGCAGTTCGCGGAAGCCACACAGGATCGAGAGTTCCGGCGCAAAGTCATCTATCATATGGTTCGGCACTGAGGAGGATGGCCATGCAAACGGTAAAGAGAGTCGCCACAGGCATCCCCGGACTGGATGCGATGTTGAACGGGGGATTCCTGCCCCGCACGGCCAACCTGGTCGAAGGCGCGCCGGGCACCGGCAAGAGCACGCTGGGGATGCAATACATCTACGAAGGCGCGCGCCGTGACGAACCGGGCATCATCCTCACCTTCGAGGAATTCCCCGAGCAATACTACCGCGATGCGGCAGCGTTCGGGTGGGATTTCCGCGAATTGGAGCGCCAGAACAAGCTCAAGATCATCATGAGCAGTCCGGAAGTGACGAAAGCGGATTTGGAAAACGTGGAAGGCACCATCCAAAACCTGATCGCCGAGATGGGCGCGCAACGTATGCTCATCGACAGCATCACGCACTTCGAGGGATTGCGCCAGGATCCCGTAGAGCTGCGTAAGCTGATGTATGGCTACCTCAACGCGCTGAAACGCCAGGATTTAACGCTGATCTTGACGCGCGAGAGCACGCACCTCTTCGGCGAAGGCCTCGAAGGCCAGCTTGACGCCAGCATCCAATTTTTGGCCGACACCTACATCATGCTGCGCTACGTCGAAATCGAAAGCGCGGTGCAACGGGCCATTGTCGTCCTGAAAATGCGCGGGAGTGCCCACGACAGTACCATCCGCCAGTTCGAGATCAATGCGCAGGGACTTAAAGTGTTGCAAGCCTTCGAGGGGCAGGAGGGGGTGCTGAGCGGATCACCCAAGCGCATGACTGAATCCTTCATGAAAGCCTTTGTGAGAAGATAAAGCACTGTGTCCACCATCCCTCTGCGTATCATCCTGGGTAGTCTAATCTGGATAGGAATTGTCGCCCTCCAGATCATCTTGCTGACGATTGCCCGCTTCTTTGAGCGCACGTCACAGCAACAAACGTGGTACCAGCTTTACATGATTCCGATCCTGTTCACCGCTGTCGCCGCAGTCCGCTACGTCAGCCGCATCTTCACCCACAACGCCCAGCCGGACTTCGCCGGAGACCCGGTAGCAGATGTGCTGCTTTTGTTCGCCGGTTTGTTGTTGATCGGATTGGGCAACTTGCTCTACGAGAAAATGATGGGAGAACGCCGCCATGACCGCTACTGAAGTGCTCACTTCGCATCTCGGTACAGGGATTTTGATCGGCATCCTCTACATCAGTTGGCTGCTGCGGGTGTTAAGCCGTAGGATGAGCGAAGTCACCAAAATGCGGGCCTACTACCGGGGTTTCGATATCGGCAGCGCCTTGCTGATCATCGCGACGTTGAGTTACATCTTTCAATGTAACGCAGCCCTGGCGCAAAAACCGGTCGGGGTGCTCAATGTCGAATTCGCGTTGTTGGCGTTTTACCTCCCCCTGGTCTTGGGGGTCAGTATCAATCTCGTGAGCGCCATCGTCTATTGGGGTTGGCTATTTCGACAATCATAGAGCTGCAAGCCACAAAAACCGCATCCGCTACCGGATGATATGGGCTGAGGCTTTTGTAGTCTTTGGGACTTCACTTATAATAGAGGCAGAATGCGTTATCAACGCTCGAGATAGACCTGCATAGCAACCGAGTTGGAGCGTTCATTTATGGTGCAAGACTTATTCAAAATGCCACACACAGCACCGCCTCAAACTGTAGGCACGTTATGGGGATGGGCGCATAGCCTCCCCAAAATCGACCTACACCGCCATCTCGAAGGTTCACTACGGCTCAATACGCTGGCCGAGATTGCGCTGGAACATGGCATCGACTTGCCGAGTTATGATATTGAGCAACTCCGCCCCTACGTGCAAATCACCGACGACCCGCCAGACTATCAACGCTTCCTGGGTAAGTTCGAACTGCTGCGGCATTTTTACACCTCGAAAGAGGCGGTGCAGCGTGTGGTGCGCGAGGCCATCATCGATGCCGCTCACGACAATATCCGTTATCTGGAGCTGCGTTTCAATCCCGAAGCCCTGGCGAACACCCAGAACTTCTCGCTGAACGACGTGGTCGAATGGGTCAAGGAAACGACCTACGAAACACAAGCTGAGACCGGCACGCGCACATGCTTGATTCTAACCATCCCCCGTCGGGAATCCCTCAATACGGCCTACGAAATCGTCGAACTCAGCATCGCGCATTTTGGCGACCTGGTGCGGGGAATCGATTTGGTGGGGGACGAGGTCAACTTTCCTGCCGAGCGATTTCTGGAGCCTTTCCGGCACGCCCGCCAGGCCGGCGTTAACATCACCATCCATGCCGGCGAATGGGCCGGCGCGCAGAGCGTGTATACTGCAATCCAACACCTCGGCGCGCAACGCATCGGCCATGGCATCCGCTCTATTGAGGATTCCAGCGTGATCCAACTGTTGTACGACAGAAAAGTGGCGTTAGAAGTCTGCCCCACGAGCAACCTGCAAACCGGCGCTGTGCACGGTATGGGGCAACATCCCTTGCTCGATCTCTACAACTTGCGGCTGCACGTCACCCTCAACACCGACGATCCCAGCATCAGCGATACCACCCTCACCGACGAATATGTCGTCTCCGTCGCTGCCCTCGGCATTGAGGAACGGCAGATCTTCCACATGTTGCGCTATTCCGCCGAGGCTGCCTTCATCCCGCCGGAGGAGCGGCACTGGTTGTTCGACGCCATACGACAGGGATTAGCGCCCTACCCTGGCGCGGTCGCCGAATTCGATGCCCTATAAAGAAGCCGGGTTTTCATAAAAAACCCGGTTTCTGTTCATCCCCTTTAGAAGGCTCTAGCAGCTAGATATCCAGTTTGCTCAACGCCGCGACCGTGTACGGCTTGAGCAACACGTCCCGCACCCCAAAACGCAACAAATCCATCATCCGCTCGACGCGCACGCGCGAAGCCACCACCAACGTCTTCGCGGCGGCCCCGGCCCTGGCAATCCGCTGTAACACCGCCAGGCTGTCTGTCGCGGTCAACACGTCATCCACAACGATGGCATCGAAGGCGGCGAAATCTTCGACATCGCCAGCATCCACCAGGCGGGTGACGGTGTTCTGCGCTGCGGTCCACATCTGCTCGACGAAACGGCTCCACACATCGTCATCATCGACGAGCAAAAACCGCTTTCCAGCCGGAAGGCCGGCCAGGCCATTTGCGGCGTTGCTGATAGACGCCGGGACATACAACTCAAAAACCATCCCACCTTCGGGACGTCTGCGCGCCATCGCCTTGCCGTCGATCTGCTTGAGGATTTGCAGGCAGGCCGGTAACCCCAATCCGGCATGTTTTGCCCCTCTGGTCGTGTAAAAAGAGATCCATATCTTGTCCAAATTGGCGTCATCGACGCCGGGGCCGTTGTCGCCGATGCGCGTCACCACGTAACGCATCCCCTTCTCTTCAACCAGGTCGATCTCCACATCGATACGCGGCGCCGCGAGATCTTCGGTAGCCTCCAGTGCGTTTTGCAGCACGTAGCGGAACGCCCGGCCCAACTGCGTCGTATCCGCGACGGCGAGTGGCAGATTGGGCGCGACGGTGAAATGAATCACCTCCGGCGCGATACCCATCACCTGAGCCGTATCTTTCAGCACATCCTCGATCATCGCCGGCGCCGGTCTGTACTCACGGGCTGGGCCGATGAGGTGTTCCTTCACCTGCATGATCAACCGCGCGCTGGCTTCGATCAACGTCAGGTCCTCCTGCATCGACTCGACAATCTCCGCATCCACGCCCGATAAACACGCTATGTCCTCGCGCAGGCGTTGCACGCTCACCGAGATCGGCAGCGCCTTGTTGCCAATCCAATGAATGGCTTCCGTCGTCGCTGTGGCCAACGTCTCGAAGGTCTTGGTGCGCACCAACTCCGCGTGGGCTGCCTCCAACGCGCGCAGCAGATGCGCGTTGTGCAGGGCCACCGCCAGTTGATCGGCCATCGCCTGGAGCGAGCTGATGTCTTCGTCGCTGAAGGCCGCTTCCTGCTCGCTCTGCACCGTCACCGCGCCGATCACGTGCGCTTGCACGCCTGCGCCCACCACGAGCGGGAGCGCCATCTCGGAGCGCGTCATCGGCAGATGGGGATTCTTGAAGAAGACAGCTTCTTCGCCCACGTCCAACGCGATACGCGCCTGATGCTGAGCGATCGCCGCGCCGATCATCGACTGGCCGCCGACTTGCAGCTTGTGTCCCTCGGCCACCATCGCCGCACCGGCTTCACCCCGGCCGGCGCGCAAGACCGCCCATTCCCCGGTTTCATCCAGCAGGAAAACCCCGGCATAGTAGAAACCATAAGCTTCGCAGATGATGTCCACCATCTTGCGCAGCAGCTCATCGAGATCCAAAATCGAGGTGACGCCCTTGCCCACGTCCGCAGCCGCCATCAACAACCGCGCCCGGCGTGTCGCCTGTGCCAACAAGCGCGTGTTCTCGGAATACAAACGCGCGTTTTGAATCGCCACCGCTAACTGATCCGCCATCCCTTGCAGCACGGTGATGTCATCTTCGGTGAAAGTGGCTTCTTCCACGCTCTGTACGGTCAATGCGCCGATCACCTTATCCCCAACAGACAGTGGCAGCGCCATCTCGGAGCAAGTGAGCGGCAGGTATTGGTTCTTGAAATGCGCTGGCTCATCGCCCACATCCAACGCGATCATCGCCTTGTTGCGCCCGGTCGCCGCGCCGATCATCGACTGGCCACCGACTTGCAGCTTGTGTCCCGCGGCCACCATCGCCTCACCGGCCTCACCCCGCCCGGCGCGCAAGACGGCCCACTCCCCGGTTTCATCCAGCAGGAAAACCCCGGCATAGTAGAAACCAAAGGCGATGCAAATAATGTCAACCGTCCGCTGCAACAACATATCCGGGTCAAGGATCGATGTGATGCTGCGGCTGACCAGCGCTCCGGCATGCAATAAAGCCGCACGGCGCTCAGCTAACGTTGGTTTATCCATAGATTTGCTCCTTCACGCGAGAAATGGGGGAAACGGTTAGTTCTGGATGATGCGCTCGATCAAGGCGATCAAGTCGGCTTCACGGCCCTTGACGAAATAGGCGCGCGCGCCGCGCCGGACGGCGTCCTTGGCCCGCTCGACCTCATCGAAAGCCGTCAACACAATCACCGGAAAACCGGGCTGCGCTTCCAAAAGCTTGCTCAATAACTGCAAACCCGCGGTAGGGTCTACATATCCCTCGAAATTCGGCATATTCAGGTCCAACACGGCGATGTCGAACGGCGCATCGCTCGCCATCGTCTCCCTGAACAAGGTCAGCGCCGCCGTCACATCACCAACCGCCTCCACATCGAAGCCAGCCCGCACTAGTGATTTCTCGATGCTCCGCAATACGAGCTTTTCATCGTCGACGAGTAAAACCTTCACGTCTTCTTTCATCACGTTTTCCTTTCGTTAGAATAAAGGTAACTATTCAGGTGGGGCGCACTTTTACGCCGGCAATGACAGTAGGAAGCGCAAAAATTGCCGTTTTGGGTTCAGCTAAGTGCGTCCCACCTCAAGGCTGAATAGTTACGAATAAAGGTCATTTCATCACCGGTAGATACACGCTGAACGTTGTCCCCTCACCCACCACACTCTCGACCGTGACTTTACCCCCCAGTTGATTGATGATCTTGACACATGCGGGCAACCCCAGGCCCGTACCGCCCCGGTCGCCCTTGGTGGTGTAGAACGCCACCCAGATTTTGTCGACGACCTCCGGCGGAATCCCGCTCCCGTTGTCCGTCACATCGGTGACCACGAAGCGCGGATCATCCGCCGTGCGCACCCAGATGAAGAGCTTCTTGTCTTCGACCTGATGCATGGCTTCCATCGCGTTTTTGATCAGGTTGATGAAAACGTGCGCCAGTTGTTCGGGATCGGCCAGTACGGGCGGGACATCCTCAACGAGCAGAAACCGCACGGCTTCCCTGGGAACCGCCATCGAGCGCACCGTCTCCTGCAACAGCTCAGGCAGGCGCACCGGCTCCAGATGCTTCTGCCGTGCCGGTCCAATCAGGTCCTCTTTGATGTTCAGGATCGAGCGCGCGCTCTGTTCAACGATGTTCAGATCTTCGAAGACAGATTCCAGGTTGATCGCGCGTTGCAAGCGCCGGAGAGGCTGATGCGCCAGCTCCTCGCGCAATCGCGCCACATCCAGACCGCCGTTCTGTGCGGCCAGCGCGGCCTCAGCCGCCAGAATGAGTTGCGCGAATTTGTGTTCGCGCAGGTCCGGGGGCGCTTCTTCCAGCACAGCGCACGCCATCAGCAGGTATTTCACCAGGTCTTCGCGCACACGGGAAATGCTGCCCGGAATCGGCGCGGCTTTGTTTCCCACCCAGTGAATGGCCTCCCCTGTCGCCGTGGCGATGGCTTCGAACGTCTTCGTGCGCACCAATTCGGCGTGGGTGGCTTCCAAATCCTTGAGCAGACGCGCATTGTCGATAGCGATGGCTAACTGGTCGGCCATGGTTTGCAATGTCGTCATGTCCTCGCTGGTGAAAGCGGCCTCTTCCTTACTCTGTACCGTCACTGCGCCGATGATGTGCGCTTGCGCGCCTGTTCCGACGATCAAAGGCAGCGCCATCTCCGAGAGCGTCAGCGGCAAGTGCGGATTCGTGTTATGGAGCGGCTCTTCCGTCACATCCGGGGCGAACAGCGCCCGGCGGCCGGCAATCGCCATGCCCACCAGTGACTGGTCTCCGATCTTGGCTTTGTAGCCTTCCGCGATCAACTCCGCGCCGGCCTCCCCGCGCCCGGCCCGCAACACGGCCCAATCGCCGGATGCATCGACCAGAAAAATCCCGGCATAGTAGAAGCCATACACATCGCAGAGGATGTCGACCGTCTTTTTGAGCAACGCATCGGCATCGAGAATCGACGTGACACTGCGCCCGACCTGGGCTGTGGCTTCCAGTAGCCGCGCGCGGCGCTGCGCTTCCTGCAGCAATTGATCGCGCTGTGCGTTCAGTTCCGCGTTGCTCTTCAGTGCGCGGGTCAGCTCGCGGACCTTCTCCTCCATCCGCGCCACCAACGTCTGCTGGTAGGCGCTGCGGTAGCTGTCATCCTCCAATGTCTCGCGGCGCCCACCCAGGAAGTGCGCGATTTGCTCCTCGAAGGTATCTGCGTTGATCGGTTTGGCAATGTAACCGTCGCAGCCGGAGGCCAGGGCGTGCTCGCGCACGTGCTCAGCCATGTCCGCCGTCAACGCGACCACAGGCACGGTGGGCAGCAGCGCTTTCACACGCGCCGCCACTTCGTAGCCGGTGAACTGGGGAAGGTTCAAATCCACGAGGATCAGATCGGGCCGGATGGCGACGGCTTGATCGATGCCGCTCAGGCCGTCCGGCGCTTCGAAAAACGCATAATGTGCGGACAGCAGACGTTCAACGAGCCGCCTGGACGAAGGCGCGTCGTCGATGTAAAGAATCTTCGGCTTGGTCTCGGTCTGATCCATAACGCACAATGTGTTTGAAGACGGTATGTATGCAACCCCGATATTATAGCGCGAACACGCTGGCAATCAAGGTCACATTTGGGCGAAGTTTTGCAGCGGATGGCAAGCCCGCAGCCACAGGCCCTGCTCGCCGGCGCAGCGCGACTTCTACCGGCGTGAGGACTTGTGGAAGAAAGGCCGCGTGGTGGCGCGGATTCAGGAAGCGGCGATACAGGTCGTGTTTGAGAAGGTGATGAGCCGCCGTGGACGATGGCGTCCACGGCGGTTTGTTGATAACGCGTCGGCGTGGTCCCGGTGATGTGGCGCGACTCGCCCCAGGGCTTGTAGCGCAACTCGGCTACCCTGGCCCCGCTGTTGTTGGCAGTGACGGACGTTGATCCCAGGTGGTCGCCGAGCAGGTAGTACACCGTGCTGCTGCCCTGACGCATCGCCATCCTTCGGCAGACCTCAGGACAGGCTCCGCTGACTGCCGGCGTAGTAATACTTGATCATCGTGCTCGTACTGTCGGTCTACTCCAAGTAGGTGCCGGCGTTGCCGGTGGTCACGCCGTTCAGCACGGATTTGACGCGGTTGCCATCGCTGTTACTTCAACTTACTCTAACCCGTTTGTGGTCTAAAAAATAGGGGTAAGCTCAGCGGCATTGTACTTGCCTTACACAGGGCCCTATGCGGGGCGCGGGCCATATCGCAAATATGGGGAGCGCCTCGACTATAGGCATCTGCCCGCTGCTTACCGCAAGGCTAGTGTGATTGCGGATAACATCCAGACCGACACCTATCAAATGCCGGTCTGGCACGAGAGTTTCCCGGCCCTGCTCAATGTCGTGATCCTGGTCAAAACCAATCTGAAGACTGGCGCGCAGGCGCACGTGATCTTGTTCAGCAGCGACTTGACGCTGAGCTACGAAAAACTGGTGGACTATTACAGTTTGCGTTTCCAAATCGAATTCAACTTTCGCGATGCCAAACAGTATTGGGGGCTAGATGACTTTAGGCTGTATTCACCAGCCCGAACCGATGCTGGACTCGCCTTAATTGGCGAAGGTATTGAAGGTTCTTTAGGATTTGGTGTGGAGAGGCCATATATAGGGTA
>MTKY01072182.1_pt1 | contig 12769 bp, 9 predicted proteins | sample 1042731 | NCBI WGS metagenome assembly MTKY01 (sample SAMN06212206, study PRJNA360538) | anaerobic digester metagenome | biome: Wastewater treatment plant; material: sludge; isolation source: anaerobic digester fed with sludge from wastewater treatment plant | place: Denmark: WWTP Soeholt ... | reverse complement strand
CGCGGCGAAAACTGCGACCCCACTCCGTAGCGAAGCTGGCTGATCCCCTCGTCAATGGACATCGGCTTCCGGTACACGCGGATCAGCGTGGCGCCGCACTCGGGACACTCCTCCGGCATGGGGGTGCCGGCAGGGGGGCTCCAGTCACAGGCGTCGCACTGATTCCGTGTCTTGCCGTCCGCCACGTTCTTTGTGCCCGTCATTGCGTCGAAAGCGTCGGTGACGGCGATGATCGCCGCTTCGATCGGCAGCGCCTCCTCAGTCAGGCCGTCCGGGTAGCCGCTGCCGTCCACCTTTTCGTGGTGATGCTTCACCCAAGGCACGATGGTGTCCAGGAACTCAAGCTGGCTCAGGATATCCGCGCTCTTGGCCGGGTGCTGCTTGATGATCTCCCATTCGTCGTCGCTCAGCTTTGTCGTCTTGTCAAGGATCTGTTCGGAGACTCCCACCTTGCCGATGTCGTGCAGCAGTCCGGCTTCCCAGATCCACTGCTGGCTGGAGGCGGGAAGCCGCAGCTCACGGGCGAGCCGCAGCGAAAGGTCGGCCACCCGCTTCAGATGCCCGCGGGTGTAGGGGTGGTATTTCTGCATCAGAGTAGCCAGCGTGGTCAGGGTGTGGCGGTAGGCCCGTATGTTCTCCATCATCAGCTTCAGCGTCTGCCGGACGCTGAAGAACGGCACCAGAATGGGCAGCACCCCGAGAAACCCCAGACCTTCCCAGACATACAGATATGCCAGCACGAACGCGAATGGCGTGAACATCACGTAGCTTGGCAGAAACGCGAAGACGTTCTTGAACCAGAGCACCTTCGCCCGCATCCACACGGCGTCGAAGGAGAGGTCGTCGTGCTGGGTGCAGTCCGCGATCGCGCTGCCGAGAGCGTAAAAGAACAGGTCCATCGCGAGCGCCACGAGGATGCCCGCCATGAGCGGCCAGAGGACGTGCGACATCGGAAGACCGTCCAGGCCGGTCGCGGCGAGTTGCGGCCCGCCGAGAGCCTGGTAGATCAGCCCTCCCAGGCTTGTCGTCACGCCGATGACGGCGACGTTGTACGAAAGATACTGCCAGAAACCCTCGCGAGTCTGGGCCGAGTGGCTGAACACCAGCTTGTGCAGCACGCTTCCCGACGTCGATGCAGCCACCGCGATCATCGCTGCGTAACCCGGTCCGAACAGTGCCACCACACCCCACACGATAATGGGCGTGAGTGTGATCTCTGCGTCATCGAACGGAAGCGTGACGGGAAGGAGTTCGCTGGAAAGGGCGATCAGCAGGAATACGCCGGCGGCGACCGGAGACACCCCGGCCCACGGCTGCCGCAGAAGGGCGATGATGAAGACTGCGGCAAACAGCGCGAGGGCGCCATAGCGGAGCATATCGAATGCGGGAGTCGTGGCGCCAGAAGCCCTCTGCGTGGTCTTGTCCGGACGAGAGAATGTGTCAGGCACGACGGCTGCCGCAGCCGCCCCTCCCGCGGAGTCCGCCACATTCGCATACTGCTTGTGCGCTGATTCTCCCATCGCTTCTGCCACACTCAGTACATCGGCCATTCGATGCCTGTTCTTGCGGGTCGAAATCTGGCAGGCGGCCCGGGCGGCAAGATCGCCTTTTCAGGCGTCTAGCACTGGCTTAACTTCCAGATGCTGCGGTCTCCGGGGTCAGATCAAGGCCACTTCGGCCAGATCTTGATCCACGCGCCGCAGGTGAGAGACAAAGATGCTAGCGCTAGCAGCACCCTCGTCACGGTTCGCATTATTCTACACCCTCATGCAGTTTTCTGATCCGCCCCGCTACGGCGAACCGATGCAACTTCGCTCTGTAAGGATGTTTTCGCTCGCCTGACCGTCCGTGCCGCCAGCCAGATTTCGTCCCGTTGTCAGAAAGTCTCTCTCACGCGATGCTCTTATCTACCCCTTGCGGGAGGGGCCATCATCATAGCACACCCCGCTCGTGGAATGGAAGCCCCTTCGTGACCTTTTTGAGCCTGCTTTTTCGAACCTGCTCAGGAGAAGCGAAGCCGCCTGTTCACCGCATCCATAGTCGCAAACACTGCGGCTTTCACCAGATCCTGCCGGACGAGGCACGAGCCGCACAACACCTCGTCCGCCCGCGACCCACCAAGCGTCACAACCACGGTCACGATCTGGTGCCCCCCCACCAGATGGACCGCCGCGTCCTCCACCATCATCACCTGGGAGCCCGGCATGCAGCACTCTATGGCCTTCAGCGCGGCGGTTGCCACCACCTTCACCTGCCCGCCGACCGACGACGAGCCGGCCGAAGTGCCTTCATACACTTCATCCTCAAGACGCACTCGCACCGTCGCCTCGGCGGACTGCCCCGTCAGAGCGATCGAGACATCCGAGAACTGCAGCCGGGGTGGGGCGACGTCATGCTCTCGCCCTGACCCCTGCACCTGCGCGATGCTGACCTTCTTGTGATCCAGCGAAAGCCCCAGCCGCGCCTGCAGCGCGGATTCCACGTCGCGCACAAGTTGCTTCGGGGTCCGGTCGCCCTGCGACAGTACGTGGATCTCCTGGATCATCCCGGAGGAATCGCTTACCACCCGGGCGCCTATCACGTCGCGCAGTTGGCGGATCACCGACTCAACTTCCGATACGGCAATCCGTTCTGTTGCCATCCTTAGCCTCCCTCCTGCGTCAGGAGTCTCTAATAGCCGCGTCCAAGCGTTCAGACAGCGCCGACCTGATCTTGTCCACGCAGGACGAGACTTCCTCATCGGTCAGCGTCTTCTCGTGCGAACGAAATACCAGCGACAGCCCGAGGCTCTTCTTTCCGGCCCCGATCTGGTCGCCCCGGTAGACATCGAACAGCGTTATCTCATCAAGGACGTCCCGGGCCATCTCTCGGATCGGCCCTTCAACGGCCTCGAATGCGACCGATTCATCCACGATCACCGCAAGGTCGCGGCGCGTTGCCGGATACCGCGACGCCGCCTTCCATTTCCGCTCCCTCGTTCCCATGGACGCAAGCGCGTCGCCATCCAGCTCGAATCCGAACGCGGGCACTTTCAGGTCCATGCTTTCGCGCAGCTCCGGCAGCAGTTCGCCCACCTGCCCCAGCAGCCTGCCGTCGGCTATCACGTCCGCTGCGTAGCCTGGCCGCCAGTAAGGGGCGCTCCCCGGCACGAACCGCACGTCTGCAATGCCCAGATGCCTGCAGACGGCCTCCACGATGCCCTTGGCCTGATAGAAATCCGCCGCCAGAGCCCTCCGGAAACTGTCCGGGCTGAGCTTCTTGTCCGGCATGCTCCAGAGCCCGTCCCAGCGAGATCCCATCAGCAGACCCGAAGCCCGCCTGCCTTCCGTCTGAGACCCTCCGCCCGCGAAGACACGGCCCACCTCAAAGATGCACATCTCGCGTGAGCCGCGGTTGAAGTTCATGGCAAGCACCTGCGCCAGACCCGGAACGAGCGACCTGCGCATCTCCGCCACATCCTCCGAAAGCGCGTTGCGCAGCTCCAGGGGGTCCACTCCCTCCGGCCCGGGAGTCCCGCGGCCCACAATGCTGTGCGTCATCACTTCCTGCAGCCCCATGGAAAGCAGCAGCCATCGAAGCTCCGCATCCAGCCTGCCCCAGTCGCTGTCCCTCCCCTGCAGCGATGGACTGTCGATCAGAGTCACAGGCAGGTTGTTGAAGCCGTAGATTCGCCCGATTTCCTCGACCAGGTCGATCTCCTGGCGTATGTCGGCGCGGAACGTGGGAATGCTGGCTCGGACGGAGTCACCCTCCACGCTGCACGGCAGCGACAGCCTGCGCAGAAACGCGGCGCACTGCTCCGCGGAGAGCTCAATCCCCAGGACGGCCCCGGCCTTGCTGGCGCGGACCGTGACCTCGCACTCCTCAGGCTCCTTCGCGACCACATCCACCACGCCCGCGCAGATCGTGCCTCCCGCAAGCTGCCGGATCATCTCCGCCGCGCGCTTCGCAGCCCTCGCGGTGCCTCCGGGGTCCACTCCTCTCTCAAACCTGTACGATGCTTCGGTCGGAAGCCCCAGAGTACGCGCCGTCGCCCGGACGGATGACCCGTTGAAGCAGGCGGACTCGATGAGCACGTTCGCCGTGCCCTCCGTGACCTCCGTGTCCGCACCGCCCATGACTCCCGCGACGGCGATGGGGTGTGCTTCGTCGCAGATCGCGAGCATTCCGCAATCGAGTTTCCGGTCACCTCCGTCCAGCGTGCGGATGCTCTCCCCATCCCGCGCCCGCCTCACCACGATCCTGCCGCCCGGCAGAAGGTCGCAGTCAAAAGCATGGAGGGGCTGCCCGGTTTCGAGCATCACGTAGTTGGTGACATCGACGATGTTGTTGATGGGGCGCATTCCTGCCGCCGTCAGCCGGAGGGCAAGCCAGTCCGGGGATGGACCGACCCTGACTCCCCGGATCACCGTGGCAGCGTATCGGTAGCACAGGTCGGGGTCTGCAATCTCTATGGAGGCGACGGTGGAAGCATCCGGCCCGGACTCCTCCATCTCGAAGGATGGAAGCTTCAGCGGCAGGTCCTCTTCCGCCGCCAGCTCACGGGCCACGCCGATCATGGAAAGACAGTCGCCCCGGTTCGACATTACCGTGATATCCAGCACGGGTGACCCGGACGCGCCCTGCTCCTCCACCTCCTCGACCTCCAGCCCCATCATCGTGAGGGCGTCTGCAGCCTGCGTTGCGTCCAGGCGGCTGTCCACATACTCATGGATCCAATCCAGCGGAATTCTCAACTCGCTGTCCCTAGCAACCTTTCCAACTCCAACCTGTTCTCAGCGCTTCCGCGCATTGGCCAGTGAGCAGGCCGGCTCGATCCCTCGTGTCCCGCTGAACGCCGGCGGTCTCCCGCCGGCGAGACCCGACGCACCTCTCCCTTAGACATCCGTTCAACGGATACATCCCGAAATGCGGAATCACTTCGCAGAATGTGCTGCCCGGAGGTCTTGCGGCCCGCCCCGTTCAGAACTGAGCGAGGAATCTCGCATCATTCTCGTAGAAGAGCCTCAGATCGCCGATACCGTGACGGATCATCGGCATTCGCTCGATTCCCAGCCCGAATGCGAATCCGGACCACTCCTCCGGGTCGATGCCGCCCATCTTCAGCACGTTCGGATGGATCATTCCGGCGCCGCCAAGCTCCAGCCAGCGATCCCCTGCCTTCTCCCATTTCACGCTGAAATCCGCGCCCGGCTCGACGAACGGGAAGAAGTCGCGCCGGAACCGCACCGTCACCTCACCGAACATCTCCCGCGCGAACTGATAAAGCGTGCCCTTCAGGTCGGCCATGGTGATGTGCCGGTCGATGGCGAAGCAGTCAACCTGGTGGAACGTGTGCCCGTGCGTGGCATCCACGGCCTCGTAGCGGTAGCAGCGCCCGATGGTGCAGATGCGCATCGGAGGCTTCCGCTCCTGAAAGACGCGCCCCTGTACGGCAGTCGTCTGCGTGCGCAGCAACTGCTCGTCCGAGATGAAGAAGCTCATCTGCTCGTCCATCGCCGGATGGTCGGGAGGATAGTTCAGCGCCGCGAAGTTGTACTGGTATTCCTCCACTTCGGGCGACTCAACCACCTCGAATCCCAGCCCGATGAACACGTTCTTGATCTGCTCGATCGTCGCGCGCAGCGGGTGCTGTCCGGCCCGCGGGATCAGTCTGCCCGGGAGCGTCACGTCAATGGCCGAGGCGGTCTTCGTCCCGACCTCCGAGGCGATCTCTTCTCTGCGAGCCTCAAGGGCAGCGGCGATCTCGCCCTTGAGGGCGTTCACCTTCTGGCCGTAGGCCGGCCTCTCCTCGGGGCTCAGTGAGCCCACCGCCCGCAGCAGGCGGGTGATCTCACCCTTGCGTCCGAGCCAGCGGACTTCGATCTGCTCGATCTCCTCCCGCGTCCCGGCCCCGGCAATCTCACGGACGGCGGACTCCTTCAGGCTGTCCAGATCCTCGGGCATACAGGCGACCTTTCTACTGTTTCTCTCAGTCTTTGTCTGCTGCGCGCCGCCGCACCCGCGGCCCGCAACAGCACAAAACCCAACACCCCCGTCCCGGAGTGAAACGGGCGAGCCCTGAGGCGGGCTCGAACGCTTCCCATATCGGACCGGTGAAGAGTGTTGGGTTCTCTGGTCTGACACCGGGACTTGTCACCGTTGCGCGGCAGCAGCCCCCGTCAGTGCGGTATCGTCGGAATAGATGCGCCATCTCGCAGCAGGCGCGTTGCGCCTCCACGCGGACCGCCCTCAGGCGGGAAGCGCCTTCCTCGCCACCTCCACAAGCTCGCTGAATGCCTCCTCGTCTTCGATTGCGAGACTCGCCAGCAGCTTGCGATCGATGTCCACTCCGGATTTTGACAGCCCGTCGATGAACTGGCTGTATCGCAGATCCCTCATGCGGCAGGCCGCACTGATCCTGGCGATCCACAGCCGGCGGAAGTCCCGCTTGCGGTTCCGACGGTCACGGAAGGCATACTGCCCCGCGTGCATCACGGCTTCCTTCGCCGTCTTGAACAGGCGATGCCGTCCGCCCCAGTACCCGCTGGCCTGGTCGATGATCTTCTTATGTCTCTTGTGCGTCATTACGCCGCGTTTTACGCGTGCCATCTGCTATTGTGACTCCTGAATGTTTCGAAACGCGCGCTGCCCGGCTGCCCTCAGCCCTGTCCGGCGAGCATCACCATCATCCGCTTGGCGTCACCCTTGGTGACTCCATGCTTCAGGTTGAGCCTGCGCTTGCGCGAAGGAGACTTCTTCATCATCAGGTGGTTGCAGCCCCGGGTGTTCCGGAGCAGCTTGCCCTTCGCTGACAGTCTGAATCTCTTGCTGGCTGTTTTTCTTGTCCTGATCTTTGGCATAGTACGTGCTGTATCGCTCCGTGGTCGCCGAGCCGCTGTATCGCGAGTGGCAGCCCGGTCAACTCAGTGTATCGCTCAGGGGTGAAGACCCGGTTATTCCGCTGCCGCCGGCTCCTCCGCCTTGGGCTCAGTGGCCGTTTCGGCGTTCTCCGCCTGCGCTTCCGCGGCGGGCGCGGCCGTCTGGTCGCTCACGTCCGGCTGGCTTTTCGGCGTCTGCTGCTTCGGCTCCCCGTCAGAAGCCTTGCGCTCGCCCTTCTTCTCCTCAACCACCGGTTTCGGAGCAAGCACCAGCGTCATCGTCCTGCCCTCGAACGAGGGGGCTTTCTCCACGTTGGCGATCTCCGCCGCCGACTCCTGGAGAGTCTGAAGCTGCTTGCGCGCAATCTCCGGGTGCGTGATCTCTCGACTTCGGAAGATGAGGGTGACCTTGACCTTGTTGCCCTGTTTCAGGAAGTCGAGCATCCGCTTCTGCTTCACCATCAGGTCGTGCGTGTCCGTACCCGGACGCAGGCGGATTCCCTTGACCTCCGTCACCTTCTGTTTCTTGTGGGCTTCGCGGTCTTTGCGTCCGAGCTCATACTTATACTTCCCGTAGTCCATCAGTTTGCAGACTGGCGGGTTCGCACTCGGCGCAACTTCGATCAGGTCGTATCCGCGCTCCCGAGCTAACTCCAGAGCTTCCCGCGTGGGCACCACACCGAGCTGCCCTCCGTTTTCGTCCACAAGCCGGACTTCCCGGACGCGGATCCTCTCGTTAACCCGTATCTCTCTGTTTATAAGCGTTCACCTCAAAAATCGCGAGTCACACAAGAGAGTATCCCTCTTGAGTCAACTCGCCTAGTATATTGCCAACCCGAGCTTCATGTCAACTGCGCGGCGACGCTCTCGATGAACTCGCCGAGCTGCCTGGAGCCCATATCTCCATCCTCGCGTGAGCGCACGCTCACGGCCCCTGCCTCGGCCTCCCGGTCTCCCACAATCAGCATATACGGCACCTTCTGGATCTGCGCCTCACGGATCTTGTAGCCCGTCTTTTCGTTGCGAGTGTCCAGCCTGGCGCGGATGCCGGCTTCCGCCAACTGCGAAAGCACCTTCTCGCCGTACTCGATGTGCCGGTCGGCGATCGGCAGCACGATGGCCTGCACCGGAGCCAGCCACAACGGGAACGCTCCGGCATAGTGCTCGATGAGCACTCCCATGAACCGCTCCAGCGACCCTAGGAGCGCCCGGTGGATCATGATCGGGCGCACGGCCTGGTTTTCCGCGCCCACATAGGTTATGTCAAAGCGCTCCGGCTCGTTGAAGTCCACCTGTATCGTGCTGCACTGCCACACACGCCCGATCGCGTCCCGTATCTTGATGTCGATCTTCGGGCCGTAGAACGCTCCACCGCCCTCATCGACGTCGTAGGCCATGCTCCGGGCATCCAGCGCGCTTCTAAGCGCGTCGGTGGCCTTCGCCCAGCCATCCTCGGTACCAACGAATTTCTCCGGTTTCGTGGACAGATACACCTCGTAGTCCGTAAAACCGAACTTCGTCAGCATGGAAACCACGAAGTCCAGCACGCGTACGGTCTCATCCTCAAGCTGGTCGGGACGGCAGATGATATGGGCGTCGTCCTGCGTAAAACCGCGCACGCGCATCAGACCGTGCAGCACGCCGGACGGCTCGTAGCGGTACACCGTCCCAAGTTCCGCCCACCGGATCGGCATCTCGCGGTAACTGCGAAGCCGGGACTTGTAGATGAGCAGATGGAACGGGCAGTTCATCGGCTTGATCAGATACGGGCTGCCCTCCACCTCCATTGGCTCATACATGTTCTCGTTGAAGAAGTCCAGGTGCCCGCTCGTGCGCCACAGGTCCTGCCGGGCGATGTGAGGCGTGTTCACCAGGTCGTAGCCGCCCTTCAGATGGGCGTCGCGCCAGTAGTCCTCGATGCACTTTCGCACGAGCGCGCCCTTCGGATGCCAGAAAACCAGCCCCGGCCCCGCGTCCTCCTGTATCGAGAACAGATCCAGTTCCCGTCCCAGCTTGCGGTGGTCCCGCTTCTTTGCTTCCTCAAGCCTCTCCAGATACGCTGCCAGCTCCTCGGGCGTCTCGAACGCCGTCCCGTAGATGCGCTGCAGCATACGCCTCCGGGAATCGCCGCGCCAGTAGGCCCCGGCGATCGAGAGCAGCTTGAACGCTTTGATGTGGCCCGTATCAGGCACATGCGGCCCGCGGCACAGATCCACGAACTCCCCGGACGTGTATGTGGAGACTTTCTCACCGTCCGCGATGCCTTCCAGGATCTCCAGCTTGTAGGGCTCGTCAGCGAAAAGCTGCTTAGCCTCGGCGCGAGTGACCTCTGCGTATTCAAACGGCCGCTTTTCCTCGACGATCTGCCTCATCCGTTCCTCGATCTTCTCGAGGTCGTCTGGGGTGAACGGCTCGGGTTTGTCGAAATCGTAGTAGAACCCGTCCTCGATGGCTGGGCCGATGGCGATCTTCACCTCCGGCCACAGGTCCCTCACTGCGTGCGCCATCACATGCGCGGCGGAATGCCGCACCGTGCTCAACGGCCCTTTCTCAACGGAGCCGTACAGTTCCTCAGATACGTTAGCCATGCGTCCTCTTCCTTGGGGACAGCTCTACAAACGCTGTCCGCTCTACTATATAGGAAGAAACAGAGCGAAAGGCAAGCCTGCGGTCCCGGCCGGACCTCACATTCGGCCCGCTCACGCGTCGGCCCCTGGTCCGCTGCCCGATGCGTAGCCCTCAGGATGCGTGCTGTGCCACTTCCACGCGGTCTCGACGATGGTCTCCAGCGTGTTGAGCGTTGGCCGCCACCCGAGTTCGTCCATTGCCTTCTGCGAACTGCCCACCAGACGCGCCGGATCGCCCGGACGGCGCTCGCCGATACTGTGCGGTACGGACAGCCCGGTCACCTGCTCCACCATCCTCAGCACCTCCAGCACGGAGTAGCCGTTGCCGTTGCCCAGGTTGTAGGCGTCGGAGCTCCCTCCCTGCTCCATCTTCTGCATGGCCAGCAGATGAGCGTCTGCGAGATCAGACACGTGGATGTAGTCCCGGATGCAGGTGCCGTCCGGAGTGTCGTAGTCGCTGCCGAACACGGTCAGTTCCTTCCTCCTGCCGGCGGCAGCAGCGATGGCGAGAGGGATGAGGTGGTTCTCCGGAGTGTGGTCTTCGCCGATCTCTCCGGATGGGTGTGCTCCTGCCGCGTTGAAGTAGCGCAGGCACATGGCCTTCAGCCCGTAAGCCACGTCGTACCACTTCAGGATCTTCTCGAAGAACAGCTTGCTCTCACCGTAGGGGTTTGTGGGGTTGGTGGGGTGCGTCTCCGCCATGGGAATCTGTTGCGGCTCACCGAAAATGGCGCATGTTGACGAAAACACCAGCCGTCTGACATCGTTCTCCAGCATCACCTGCAGCAGGTTCAGACCCGCGCGAATGTTGTTGTCAAAGTACTTCATGGGGTTGGCGACGGACTCACCGACCGCAGCGTATGCTGCAAAGTGCATAACGCCATCAATATCGTAGGACCGGAACACCGCGCGGATGGCATCGATGTCGCTCAGGTCGCCGATCACATAGGGAGCCCCGCAGGAGGCCTCCCTGTGTCCATAGACGAGGTTGTCAAGAAGGACCACGTCCCGCCCATGATCCAGAAGGTGACGCACCGCATGACTGCCCACGTAGCCCAGCCCACCCGTAATCAGAATCACTTTCGTTTAGCCCTTTCCGCCCATCACGCTGCACAGTCCACGGCCCGTACGGCCGCCAGAATCCCGGATCCGGGAACACCCGCGTCCGGGTCGGCAGTCATTATAATAGGTTCCCCCGTTGCGTTGCTGAACCCGCGCGCGCCAAATATGCCCCGGTTCGTCCGAAAGCAATGGCGAACATCGATTGCTACATGGAAAGAATGGGGTAGAATGTTCGTTCATCGTGGCCATTCTCAGAAGCCCAGACGCCGCGGAGGCAACGCGCGGCGCTTCTGTTGAAAGGCTGGGTGAGGGACCAGGCTATAATTCGCTAGAAAGAGGACCCCGTCTGGAGAATGGAGCCCGCTGAACTCTTCCGTCGTTACGACCACAACCCGCTGTTCACGTTCCGTCAGATGCCGTACCCCTGCCATTCAGTGTTCAACACGGGTGCGACGCTGCTGCCCGACGGCGAGACACTGCTGCTGTTGCGCGTTGAGGACCTCGAGGGACGGTCGCATCTCACAGTGGCCCGGAGCCTCGATGGAGTCACCGACTGGCGCATCGAGGACAAGCCCCTGATGCATCCCGATGACGGCGATCCCTACGAAGCTTTCGGCTGCGAGGATGCCCGCATCACGTGGCTGGAGGAACTCCAGGAGTACGTCATCGCTTATACCGCCTACTCGCCCTACGGAGCCGGAGTCGCGCTTGCCAAGACACGGGATTTCAAGAGCGTGGAACGGCTCGGATTGATGCTTGCGCCGAACAACAAGGACGCCGCGGTCTTTCCCCGGACTATTGGAGGCAAGTTCTGGATGCTCCACCGGCCGGTTGCCGGGTCGCTGGAGCACATCTGGCTGACGCATTCGCCCGACCTGCGCCACTGGGGGTCGCCATACTGTATCATCAAGGAGCGCGGGGGCCCGTTCTGGGATGGCCGCAAAGTGGGGGCGAATACGCCTCCCATCGAGACGCCCGAGGGTTGGCTTATCCTCTACCACGGGGTCAAGCAGATGCCGGGAGGGCCCACATACCGCATGGGCGTGGCCCTGCTCGACCTCGAAGATCCCCGGCGTCTCATATCTCGCCTGCCGCACTGGATACTGGCGCCGCACGAGTGGTACGAGGTCACGGGGGATGTGCCCAACGTCGTGTTCGCCTGCGGGGCCGTTGAGAGGGGAGACGAGGTCCACCTCTACTATGGCGCTGCGGACACCTATATCTGCCTTGCCCATGCCCGCACGTCTGACCTGCTCGACGCGCTGCTTGCCCACAAAGTGAATGCGCGGATGCCGGCCGGATTGGCGCTCGCCTGAACCAACTCCCCGAAGGGCCGGGCCTCTGCCCGGCCCTTCGGCTTGTACACTCTGTATCCACCCCCCAAGGACATCTCCGCCGGTCTGTCAAACATCACGCGTATGAACAGACTGGTCGATCCTTCCGTTCTCATCGCCGGCGTCGCTTGGTCGCTGGCTCTCTATGCCTGTGCCGCCACTCCGTGCGGCTCGGCGCCGGCCGGCAGTCTGCGTGTCGCCGAAGTCGTTGGTTTCTCCGGCGCCACAGTGAAAGACCGCGTGGGCAGTCTGCCTCTGCACTACACGGGGCTGCTCCTTCCGCCTCGGGGCGCGGTAGAGCGCAGGTTCAGAGCTCCGGGCGACCCTTACGCGCTGCTTGTCCGGGTGGTTGTGCCGGACGACAAGCCGGGCCATCGCCTCACGTGGGATGTCCGCGTCAACGGCGTCCTGGTCGGCAGGCGTGACATGCTGACCGATGGAGTGGGGAGGAGGTCGCAGTTCATCCGCATCGATCACGCAGACCTCGTTTCGCTGCGCCGTCCGCTGCTGGAAGTGCGCAACACGGGGCGATCCCCCCTGTTCCTGGAATCCGTCCTCGTGCTGACGGGCTACGAGGATGCCCTTCAGCGCGGCTTTCCGGACTCGGACTTCATCCTCAGCTTCCTCGTCGATCCCAACCGCCCTGATGCTCCCGAGTTGGAATGGATACGCGCCCTGAAGCGCCCACCTGGAGTCACCATGGCGCTCTCCAGCGAGATCCCGTTCGCTGGGAAGAATCCCGATTCTGTGAAGCCTCTCGTGGATGGCCTTGCCCGGCTGGGAGCCGGCTTCGGATGGCCGGTCGTCCCCATCATGGTCTCCTGGTGGGCCGGGACACCGCCCGAGATCCGCGAGCGCATCGACTTCCAGCAGAGATCGGAAGAGC
>MTKY01049107.1_pt1 | contig 12775 bp, 10 predicted proteins | sample 1042731 | NCBI WGS metagenome assembly MTKY01 (sample SAMN06212206, study PRJNA360538) | anaerobic digester metagenome | biome: Wastewater treatment plant; material: sludge; isolation source: anaerobic digester fed with sludge from wastewater treatment plant | place: Denmark: WWTP Soeholt ... | reverse complement strand
AATTTCCGGCTCGCGCCGGCGCCGGCGTGCGGGCGGCAACTCTACGGCGCGGGTCAGGCGGATCGTCCGCACCTGCCCCTCGACCGGCTCGGCTCGCCCCGCCGCCAACAGCTTGGCCGCACGCTCAGTGCTGCAGGGGGCCAACTCGACCCCGCGCGCATCGATCACCCGGTAGCGCTCGCCTGTCATGAACTGAACAGCTCCGGCTGATCGGCGTCGCCTCCCCGCTCTGGGAAGGGCAACCCCAGGTGCTCGCATGCGCGGCGGGTAGCCAGGCGACCGCGGGGGGTACGCTCCAGGAACCCGAGTTGCATGAGATAGGGCTCGTACACATCCATGACCGTATCGGCTTCCTCGCTCAGCGCCGCAGCGATCGTCTCGATGCCCACCGGCCCGCCGTCGAACTTGGTGATCAGCGTGTGCAGCACACGGCGATCGGATTCGTCGAGACCCAATGGGTCCACAGCCAGCAATTCCAGTGCCTTGCGGGCCACCTCCGCCGTGATCGCACCGCCGGCGCGCACCTGGGCATAGTCGCGCACGCGCTTGAGCAAGCGGTTGGCCACACGCGGCGTGCCGCGAGAGCGACGGGCGATCTCTTCCACTCCACCCTCGTCGATCGGCACGCCAAGGATGGCCGCCGTGCGCGCGACGATGGCGCGCATGGCCGGCGGGTCGTAGAAATCGAGCCGGTAGGTCACGCCAAAGCGCGCCCGCAGCGGCGAAGTCATCAGGGCAACGCGCGTCGTCGCGCCGATGATGGTGAAATGGGGCAGCGAGAGGCGGATCGAGCGCGCACTGGGTCCTTTGCCGATGATGATATCGAGGCAAAAGTCTTCCATTGCCGGGTAGAGCACTTCTTCCACTGCCCGGCTTAGGCGGTGCACCTCGTCGATAAAGAGGATGTCGCCCTTGCGCAGATTGGTCAGGATGGCAGCCAGGTCGCCCTGGCGCTCGATGGCCGGGCCCGAAGTCACCTTCAAGCCGACGCCCATCTCATTAGCAATCACGCCGGCCAGGGTCGTTTTGCCCAGGCCGGGCGGGCCGTACAGGAGCACGTGGTCCAGCGCCTCACCGCGACCCTGCGCCGCCTGCAAAAAGATGCCCAGCGACTCCTTGAGGCGCTCCTGCCCGATGTACTCGTCCAACCGGCGCGGGCGCAGGCTGGGCTCGCTGGCCGATTCGTCGGCCTGGCGCTGCGGCGATACCAAGCGTTCCTCTGCCATGTTTCCCTCCTGGTAGACATATCATACCAGAAACCGGGGCATTTGGAAAGTGGCGCGGGGTGCCGGGTGCAGTTCACTTCAGGACCTCCCGCGGGTGTCGCCGCAGAGCGTGCCACCTACAGCCAACCCCGCGGGAGGTTGGCTCAGCAGCGAGGACCTCCCGCGGGTGTCGCTGCAGAGCGTGCCACCTACACCCAACCCCGCGGGAGGTTGGCTCAGCAGCGAGGACCTCCCGCGGGTGTCGCCGCAGATCGTGCCACCTACAGCCAACCCCGCGGGAGGTTGGCTCAGCAGCCAGGACCTCCCGCGGGTGTCGCCGCAGAGCGTGCCACCTGCAGCCAACCCCGCGGGAGGTTGGCTCAGCGATATGGGGTGCCGGGTTCAGAAACGCCGGCCTACGCTTCGCACGGAACCCCGTTCGCTGGCCCGATGGCCCCGTTGCGCAACCTGCAGCGAAGACCTCCCGCGGGTCACGCCATGGCACCCAACCCAGACCCACCGCCGGCCACCGGCGCCAACGACCACTCAATCGACCTGCTCGGCCTCACACGCCGGCGGCCCCTTGCCCTGCACCGCGCCGGCTTCCACACCGTCGAGGCCCTCGGCCGGCTCACCGCCCTCGACATCCTGGACATCCCAGGCATAGGCCGCTCCGGCCTCGCCCAGCTCTGTACTGCCCCGGCCCCGACACGACCGGCCCCTCCTCGCACAGCCCCAAGGGGGCCTTGCCTGTCTTAGCCCGAGGCTTCCCACGCATAGCCTCGGGCGGGCCCCGTCACACCCACCCCGCAAACCGTCAACTTCCCCTTGACACTCCACTCCACACGGTCTACAATCTCTGCAACGTCCGTAGAGCCGGGTTTCACAACCCGGCTCCACGGAACGATGGCGGAGAGGACGTGTCGGGTTGTGAAATCCTGCCTACGAGGAGGACTTGACGTTTGAGGTGTAGTCCGGTACGGGGTGCCGGGTTGAGAAACGCCGGCCTACGCTCCGCACGGAGCCCCATTCCCGGGCCCGATGGCCCCGAGGACGGGCGCGCATGCCCGACCCCACCTCCGCCAGACCGTAGGCCGGTGTTTCTAACCCGGCCGGGGTACGCCGGAGGGTCGTGTCGGGGTTGGTATGCGGGGCCGGGTTGAGAAACGCCCGCCTACGCTTCGCGCGGGGACCCGTTCTCTGGCCCGATGGCCGCGGCGCCGGGCTGAGCGCCGGCAGGCGAGCCCGACGGGCCCGATGAAGCCTCAGCCATACCGTAGGCCGGGTTTCTTAACCCGGCTCTGCCCGGTGTAGGGTGGCCTGAGGGTCGGGCCGGGGCCGGCATGGGCGCCGCGTTGGGGGCGAGCCGGGCAATGAGGCCCGGCCTGCGGTGATGGAGGTTGGGCGGGCAGTGCGCACGTTTCGCCGCTTCTACGTGCCGGATGCCATCGTGTTCATCACGTCGGTGACGCAGGGCCGCGAGCCGTACCTGGCGGACGAGGAGGACCTCAAGGTCTTCTGGCAGACGCTGCAGGCGGTGCGGGAGATCCACCCGTACCATCTGCTGGCCCACGTGACGCTGCCCGACCACATCCACTGGTTGATGCAGGTGGAGGATCCGGCAGGCAACTTTTCCAGGGTAATGCACAGCGTAAAGCGGAACTATACCTGGAACTACAAGAAGGCACATGGCATCGAGGGGTCGCTGCACCTGTGGCAGAACCGCTTCTGGGACCACATCATCCGAGATGAGGACGATCTGCAGCGGCACTTTGATTACATCCACTTGAACCCAGTAAAGCATGGGTATGTGCGTCGCCCTGAGGATTGGGCGCATTCAAGCTACCGGTATTGGCTGCGGCTGGGCTACTATGAGCCGGGCTGGGGAAGCGTGGGGCCGGATGACGTGAAGGGATTGGGGAACGAGTGACGAAGCGGGGGCGCGCAGGCCCGAGCCAGCCTCGGCCGGCCGGGATTGATATGGGGTGCCGGGTTGAGAAACGCCGGCCTACGCTTCGCGCGGGGACCCATTCCCGGGCCCGATGGCCCCGATGACGGGCACGCACACCCGACCCACCTCCGACAGGCCGTAGGCCGGTGTTTCTAACCCGACGGGTCGGGGTTGGTATGCGGGGCCGGGTTCAGAAACACCGGCCTACGCTCCGCACGGAGCCTCATTCCCGGGCCCGGTGGACCCGAGGACGGGCGCGCATGCCCGACCCCACCTCCGTCAGACCGTAGGCCGGTGTTTCTAACCCCGCCAGGGTAGCGCGTGACACAATGATGGACTCTATGCTATAATCGCGCCTGGAGGAAAGACAGCGCGATGAAGTCGATGGGCAAGCTGGAAGACGCGGCCCGCCAACTCGGCCTTTACCTTTCGGCCGAGCACCTGGCAGCATTCCAACGCTACTATGAAGAACTGGTCGAGTGGAACCGGCGCTTCAACCTCACCACCGTCACCGGCTATGAAGAAGTGCAGCTCCGCCATTTCCTCGACTCGCTCACCTGCCTGCTGGCGCTGCCGGGCTGGGGGCAGGAGGTGGTCGGCAGCCAGTTGCCCTTTGTCTGCCGGCCGCAGCCCTGGCTCTGCCTGGATGTGGGGGCGGGGGCGGGCTTTCCGGGGCTGCCGCTGAAGATTGTCTGCCCCGAGTTGCGGCTCACGCTGCTCGAAGCCACGCGCAAGAAGGTCGAGTTCCTGGTGCACGTGGCCGATGACCTCGGGTTGAAGGATGTGGAGGTGGTCTGGGAGCGGGCGGAGTGCGTGGGGCAGAACCCCCACTACCGCGAGCGCTACGATGTGGTCGTGGCGCGGGCGGTGGCCGGGCTGGCGGTGCTCAGCGAGTTCTGCCTGCCCTTCCTGCGCGTGGGCGGGCGCTTTGTGGCCCAGAAGGGGCCGGATGCCGAGGAAGAGGTCGAGGAGGCGCGCGCGGCCATGGACAAGCTCGGCGGCGCCCTGCGCGAGCTGAAGCAAGTCACGCTGCCCGGGCAGCGCGAGCGACGGGTGCTGGTGGTCATCGACAAGGTCGCGCCCACCCCCACTACCTACCCCCGCCGGCCGGGCATCCCGGCGAAGAGGCCGATTGTGATGCGTGAAACGTGAAACGTAAGGTGCCCCGCTACCGCGCCTGCCGGGGCGCCAACGGAACACGCAACACGCAACACGCAACCGCTTCACGCTTCACGTTTTACGTTTTACGTTTTACGTCTCACGTCTCACGTTCCATCGCTACGAACTCGTACTCGCCGCCGTTGGTGCGCTGCATGAAGGTGCGCACGCGCGTGAAACCGGCCCGCTCGTAGACGGTGATGGCGCGCAGGTTAAAGGCGGCCACGCTGAGGCGGAAGCGGCGCGGGGCGTACCTGGCGCGGGCGACGTCCAGCCCGGCCTGCACAAAGCCTGCGCCCAACCCCCGGCCGGTGAGGTCGGGCCGCAGCCCCAGGCCCACGACGACGGTATCCCCCTCCTGCCCGAAGGAGTAGTAGCCCACCAACTCTCCCTGCTCATCGACCACGGCATGGTAGGCCTCGACCCAGCTCGCCGGGTCCAGCAGCTCGGCCAGGTCGTCGGCGCCGGCGTCGTAAAAGGCGTAGGGGCCGTCATAGTGCCAGGCGGCGATGGCCTGGGCATCGGCAGCAGTCATAGGCCGTACGGTGAACCGCATCCTGAGTTCCTCTTCTGTCTGCGTCAACCGCATGGGGTCTAGCACCACAGCCGTACTTGCGCGAGGAGGCACGCCATGCGGGCGTCGCAGTGCGCAGGGCCGGGGTCCTCTGGGGGGTGTTTGAGGTTGGCTGAGCCGTGGCCGGATGCGCTGCGTCAAGTATGATTGTCGTGTCAGGCATCTTCAAACGGGCTATGGGAGATGCGATACGAACTGGAACCCAAGTCCACCTCCAGCATAGCCCAATCGTCTCCACTATCCCAACGCAAGGCGATTCCGGAATCAGGGGTTCCAGGCATACTGAACGATCCGGCAAAAGCAGGGTGCCGATTTCGAAAGCGGATCAACTCGAATAGCGATTGGACCACCGGACGCTGTATGGCCCGATCGATCTCGTCGAGAGTGTAGCAATGGCGGTTGATGTCGCGCCCGACACCGCTCTTGGCCAGCAGACTCATATCATTCTCTCCCGCCAACAGGCCCACATAGTAGACCTGTGGCACGCCGGGAGCAAAGAACTGGATCGCCCTTGCCAGTAGATAGTCGTTGTCGTTGCGCCCGAGCGCATCATAGAACGTGCAGTTGACCTGGTACAGGTCCAGGTTTGATGCGGCTGCGCCGCTGGCCAGGCGGCTCTGCCCGTTGCTGTTGGTGTGGATTCGCTCAACCAGGGCGTCGAGCTCTACAGTGGGAATGATGCCAGGACAGCCCTGTGGGTCGCTGCTGTCAGGGCCGATATCAATCACGCCGATGCCGTCATGCGTGTCCAGCACGGTGATGGCATTGCGCGGGCTGATCTCGAGCCATCTCTTGAGATAGCGGCCGGTATGGCTGAATATGGCATGGAGCACCAGGGGGGGGAGCGCGAAATCATAGACGCGGTCCACCTGGCGAGCGATCTCGATCTGCCGGCGATAGTAGGAATGGATCTCGACGAGCACTTCCATGCCTAGAGCCGCCGCCTGCCGGGAGATATGCGCAATAAAGTCAAAGGTCTCGGGGATCATAAAGCAGCTGCTCCCCGGCTTTTTGACGGCATAGCCAATGGCATCCAGGCGCACAATGCGGATGCCATTCTCATGCAGTGTCCGTAACACAGACTGCAGGTAGGCTTCTCCCGCCGGGTGCAGCACATTGATGTCGATCTGTTGCTTCGAAAAGGTCGTCCACAACAGGCGCTTTTGGTTGTTCTTGAGGGTGACATAGGAGAAAGGCAGACCCGGCCGTGGGCGGTAGATCTTTAGCAGGTCGGCCTCGGTGGCACCATGCGGAAAGACATCGCCCATAGTCAGGAACAGGTCTCGGTATTTCGAGGCATCGCCATGCTCATAGTAGTCAAGGAACTCTGGGGAGGAAGAGGAGACATGGTTGACGATGAGGTCGGCCGTGAGCGTGATGTCCTGCCCCAGCTCCTTGATGTCTTCCCAGCTTCCCAGGCTGGGATCGATTCTCTTGTGGTCAATGGGGTCAAAGCCGGCGTCGGCGCCGTCGATGCGGTAGTAGAATGGGAGGATGTGAACGCCCCCAAACAAACCGCCGAGAGGGCCTTTCAGCAGTTGGTGGAGGGTATTGATGTCGCCTGCCCCCAGGCGATCCGCATAGGTGATGAGCTGGACGACGTTTTTCATGGCCTTGATTGACGCGCTCGTCTATCGTTGTGCATGGGCCCCAACCTACAGGCCCATCATGAATTGAAAGATCTCGTCGTTGAGACCCGGCAAGGGCTCGTGCCCAAAATCGGGGTATATCGCCATCGTCTTGGGCGAGACGATCTTGTTGTAGACGGCGAACTGGGTGGATGGCGGGCAGATGGTGTCCATCAACCCCACCCCCCACATCACCTCTGCCTGTATGCGGGGGGCCAGGAACTGGATGTCGATATAGCCCAGCGTCTCAAAGACCTGTTCCTCGTGCTCGTGCCTGGGGTCCGCATGCCGGAAGTATTCCTGCAGCTCCAGGTAGGCATCTTTGGCCTGGTCCATCTCCCATACCCGCCGGTAATCGCTGAGGAAGGGGAACACCGGGGCCGCGCGCTTGATGCGAGGCTCCAGCGCGGCGCAGGCGACGGTCAGGGCGCCGCCCTGGCTGCCGCCCATGGCCCCCACCCGGTCTGCATCCACATCGGGCATGGCCATGACGATTCGCGCCAACTGTGCCGTATCCAGGAACACCTGCCGGAAGAGCAGCTTTTCCGGCCGGCCGTTCAGGGCATCCTCCAGGCCGCGGATGATATGGCCATGGAGTGTGTTTCCCGCCACACCACCACGGTCTTCCGACAATCCTGCTTGCCCACGACAGTCCATGGCCGCGACGGTGAACCCCTCCAGCGCATAGCCGAGCTTGTCCGACCAGTCGCCTGAATCGCCTGTGTAGCCATGGAACATCAGGACAGCCGGATGGGCATGATGGGAGCTTGGCGGGCGCAGCAGCTTGGCGTGGATGCGCGCCCCTCCCACCCCTGTGAAATACAGGTGAAAGCACTCCACGTTCGCTGCTTTGAACTCGGCGGGAATCAGCTCGACCCGCGGATCGGTCGCCCGCATGTCAGCGAGGCCTTGCTCCCAGAAAGCATCAAAACCCTGCGGGCGCGGGTTTGTGCCCTGGTAGCTTGCCAACTGCTCGAATGGAAGATCGAAAATGAGCGGCATCTTGTTTCCTTCAGGCTACCTTCATTCGTCAAGTATGTGAAGGAGATGGCCCTCCCAGGCAAAGCACCGGCGATATCGAGAAGGCTGAGGCTCGACTCCGGCACAGGCAGGTGCTTGAGGATCAAGCTGCGGTAGGAGAGGACCTCCGAGCTGATCATCAGGGGGATGTCGATGTCATGCTCGCGAGCATCCGCTCAGTCCACACGCCACTGCACTAGGCCCCGCCGATCATCCCTTGACTGCGCCCTGGAGCAGGGCCGTGATGATCTGGCGCTGGAACAGCACAAAGATGACCAGGGTGGGCACCAGGATCAGTATCGTACCGGCACACAGCAGGGGGATGTCGGTCGCATAGTGGCCCTGGAACGCGCCAAGCGCGCCGGCCATCGTCCGCTGCGCCGGGTCCTCGACGAGCACCAGCGCAATGAGAAACTGATTCCACGTCCAGACGGACATGAGAATCCCCAGCGACGCGATCGGCGCCCGCGCCAGCGGCACGTGGATGCGCCAGAACAGGTCCCAGGCGGTTGCGCCATCCACGCGCGCCGCCTCCGAGATCTCGCCCGGCATGTTCACAAAGTGGGCGCGCATCCAAAAGACGGCAAAGGGCATGTACAGGCCGATCAGCGGCAGCACGATCGCCAGCCGGGTGTTGTACACCCCCAGCGTCCGCTCCAGGAAGTAGATGGGGACGACGATTCCCGGGAATGGGAGTGTCAGCCCAAACACAAACAGGAAGAGGAGCACGGTCGAGCCCGGGATGCGGAGCAGGCCGATGGCATAGCCGGCCATCGTCGAGATGACGAGGGAGATGGGCACGACGGCGAGGACAATGAATGTGCTCGACATCAGCAGCTCGGGCATCTCCGCGACCCTGAATGCCTCGACAAAGTTGCCCCACTGCGGGTGCGCGGGCCATTCGAGCCCGCCGGGCACGGTGCCCGACGGGTGCAACGCCGTCGTAAAGATGCTGATGAAGGGCAGGATGGTGAACGCCATCAGCACCAGCAGGAGCAGCCGGCCTGCCCAGAGTTCGCTACGGGAGACTGTCATTGCGCGCGCTCTCGGGTCAACCGTTGGATGGGGATGATGACCACGACGACGAGGAGCATGAGCATGACTGCCAGAGCGGAAGCCAGCCCTATTGCTCGTTGGGTGAATGCAAGGATGTAGATCTGGATCCCGGGCACCGCCGTCGAGTTGCCCGGCCCGCCGGCCGTCGAGACGTAGACGATGTCAAACGCGGCCAGCGCGTTGATCACGGTGACGGTCAGGCACACGCCGATCTCGTACCTGAGAAGCGGCACGGTGATCGCCACAAACTCCCTGAACCAACTGGCGCCATCGATCCTCGCGGACTCGTAGAGGGCCGGGTCGACCTTCGTCATGCCAGTCGACAGCAGGACGGTGCAGAACCCCAGCAGGACCCAGACTCCGATGAGGCCGACGGCCGGGAGCGCCCAGTCAAAGTCGCCCAGCCAGGCACGGGTGACTGCGGCCAGGCCGGCGGCCTTGAGGAGCTGGTTGATCAGGCCCGGCAGGGCCAGCAGCCAACCCCAGATGATGCCGGCCGCGACAAGCGGTATGACCTGGGGCAGGAACAGAACGGTCCGGGCAATCTCTCCGAAGCGTCCGGTCGCCACGCGATGCATCACGCTCGCCACGACGAGGCCGAGGCCCACCGGAATGAGGCTGAACCACACGACCAGCAAAAAGGCGTTGCGAATCGTCCCAAGCAGATCGGGGACCTCGAAGACGGTCACATAGTTCTTCAGCCCCACCCAGGTCATGGGGCCGACGCCGTTCCAGCGATAGAACGAGTACACGACGGTCAGCAGGAGCGGCACCAGCACAAAGGCCGCGTACATGAGCAATGCAGGCAGGACGAACAGCCAGCCGGCAAAGGCCTCCCGGTGGACCCGCTTGAAGCGGGTCCACCGAAAGTCTACAGGAGCCACAGGGTGATTCTCTGGTGTCACCATCGATGCCATCGCTACTGCGAGAGTTCCCTTTCGTACTCTGCCTGAACAGCCTTGAGCAGGCCGGCAGCGTCCTGCTTGCCGCCAACCATCTTTTGCAGCTCAGGGGTCCAGCCCTGGGCAAAGATCGAGCTCGTGGCGTTGGCGATAAAGTCCATCGCCGTGCCCGCCTTGCCGATCACGGGTCCGGCGGCGAGCGTCTCGTTGGTGATCGACCCCTCCGCTACAGTTGGCATGGTGGCATCCGCCGGCCCGCCGGGGTTCGACCCGCCGACGGTGACGGCGATCTGCCGGGCGGTCGGGTTCGAAGCGACCCAGTTGAAGAAGAACGCGGCGCAGTCGGCATTCTTGGCGTTGGCGGCAATGCCGTACGTCAGCGGAGCCGACATAGCGGCAGGTGCCCCGCCGGCCTCGGCAGGTGGCATCAGGAAGAAGCCGACGTTGCCCGCCATGTTGGCGTCATAGGTGGCGTTCTCCCAGTCGCCATTGAAGGTAAAGACGCCCTCGCCCTTGGTGAAGCGGGCGTTGGAGTCGGTGTACTCGATGGCGTTGATGTCGGGCGGGAAGTAGCCGTTCTGGATCCACCCCTCGAGGTGCTGGGCGGCGATGAGGTTTTCCGGGGTATCGATCGTCGCGCCGGGCTTTTGGAAGATCCAGTCGTTGATCGGGTCCGTCGGGCCGATCGACGCCATGAGCGCCTGCAGGGGGAAGGCAAGCCCCATGCCGCTCTTGGCACTGCCCCACTGCATGATCGGCAGGAGCCCGGCGGCCTCGGCCTTGGCCAGCAGGTCCTCGAACTCGGCCAGCGTCTTGGGCGGCTCGGTCATGCCGATCTGCGCCGCGAGCTCTTTGTTGTAAAAGACGCCGGTCATCTGGTAGTTGAGGCCCCACGCATACAGCGTACCAGAGCCGCGCGTGCCGTCTGCCGCCAACCGGGCCTGGTCGAGCTGTGGCACGGGCCACTTGTCCCAGCCGAAGACAGCGGCATAGTCGTCAAGGTTCTTGAGCAACCCATCCTTGGCAAAGTCGACGAAGGTCGGCAGCCGGATGATGTCCGGCGGGTTATCGCCGGAGAGCAGGCGCGGCGTCTCGTTGATCAGGTTCGTGAACTGGTCCTGCTTGATGTCCCAGGTCACGTTCGGGTACTGCTTGGTGAATTCCTCGGCCAGCTTGAAGGGGAGGTCGAACCCTGTCTCGAAATAGGCGTTGAGCACGACCGGATCGGTCCCGCAATCGCAGGTCGGGGACTCCGCCGGCGCCGTGGTGGGCGCCGTGACGGGAGCCGCTGTGGCGGGGGCATCTGTTGGGGCAGGGGCTGCAGTGGGTGCTGGTGCCTTACAGGCAGAAAGCAGTGAGGTCAGAACCAGCAGGGTTGCCAACACTATCGAGATGCTCTTCTTGCTCATGCCTTCTCCTCCCAGAGCTTTGAGAAGATCGATGGTCGGTACGGCTGGACTGCGGCTAGCTAGATCATGAGCAATAGGCACCTCCCTTTGGTCACACAAAGCCGAGAGCACCTAGTGTAAGTAGTTCCATGAAAGCAGTTTCTCTCATCTTACCACAACTCCAGCCAATAGTCAATACTCAGCAAGCAGTGTCTTCCTGCAGAGTCAGTAGGTTGGTGAGCCGGCTGTCGAAGGGCTGCCGCCGATACGTGGGGTCCAGCGAAGGCCTCGGAGGATACTGCCCGGGCCCGCTGTCGACCTATGCCGTCTTGCGCTCGACGATGCTCAGAGGAATCTGGACATGCCTGGGCAGCGGAGACGACGATGCGATGTGCGCCAGCAGTATCTCCACGGCCAGCCTACCCGACTCATCCAGATGCTGGGAAATGGTCGTCAGATCGGCATACTCGGCCATGTCGAGGTCGTCGAAGCCGATGATGGCCAACTGCTCCGGTACCCTGACGCCGAGCTGGCGGGCAGCCTTGAGCACGCCCAACGCCTGAAAGTCGGTCGCCGCAAAGATGGCCGTGGGCGGCTCGGGCAGGCTGAGCAGCTCCCTGGCGACCTGGCGGGTCTGCTCCTGGGTGTACGGGGCGAGGCGCACAAGCGTATCGGGTAGATCGATCCCCGCTTCCTGCAGTGCCTGGTGAAAGCCGTTCAGGCGCAGGCCTACCGGGTGGATGGCATATTCCGGCAGATCGGTGTCACCCAGGAAGGCGATCCTGTGGTGACCTTTCCTGAGCAGGTAGGTGGCCGCCATATACCCGCCTGCCACGTCATCGATCTCCACGCAGTTCAGCTCGGGATGCGGATACTCCATCAACACGGTAGGCAAGCGACGCTCTACCAGGCGGTGCGCTTCCGCATCGCCGACCGGCAGCGACAAGATGATCAGCCCATCCAGGTTGCCGGTCAGCGGCAGGGTGGAAAGATAACGCTGCAGGCGTTCGGTTGAATCGATCGTGTAGATGACCAACTCAAGGCTCTTGGATGACAGGGCGCCCATAATGCCACGCAGGCGTTGGATGAATGAGGGAGCTGTCAGGAAAGGGGTGATCACGCCGATGCGGCCGCTGTTCTGCATCGCTCGGGCGCGCGCTTCCGCCTTGGGGACAAAGCCCAATGCATCTATGGACGCCAGCACTCGCTTCTGCGTCTCAGGATTGACCTTGTCGGAATCGTTCAGCACGCGTGAAACGGTGGTCGTGCTGACTCCGGCATGCCTGGCAACATCGTATATGGTGGGATGAGTGTTCTTTTTTCCCATGGAGTCACCTGCACGCTGATGAAAGTGCTTTCAGTCTATCATCTCATGCAGGTGCTGTCAACTTGAGTGTTGCGGCCTTTTTGGAGGAATGGTCTTGTGGAAGCGGCTCCGGCGTCGCGTTCTCGGCGCGCCTGACAAGACCGGTGCTGAGGCAAGCTCGAGCAGATTGGGATGCAGCCACGGTGCAGGAAGGCTTGATATCAGCCCGCCGCGATCGAGCCCCTCTGCACCCGCCACAGCACCGCCCGCTCGAGGAACTCTTGCGGGTACATGGCCAGGTCGGTGGCGGTGATGATGACCTGGTGGGCCGGTTCGACGCTCTGCAAGAGGTAGCGGCCGCGCGCGCGGTCGAGCTCCGACATGACGTCGTCGAGCAGGAGCACGGGGGTTTCTCCGGTCTGGCTCTGCATAAAGCGCACCTCGGCCAGCTTGAGGGCCAGGGCCACGGTGCGCTGCTGGCCGCGTGAGCCCAGCAGGCCCATGTCGACCCCACCGACCAGGAAGCGCAGCTCGTCGCGGTGCGGGCCGGCGGTGGTCACCGCCGCTGCCAGGTCGCGTGGGCGCGC
>MTKY01052344.1_pt1 | contig 12780 bp, 13 predicted proteins | sample 1042731 | NCBI WGS metagenome assembly MTKY01 (sample SAMN06212206, study PRJNA360538) | anaerobic digester metagenome | biome: Wastewater treatment plant; material: sludge; isolation source: anaerobic digester fed with sludge from wastewater treatment plant | place: Denmark: WWTP Soeholt ... | reverse complement strand
GAGCCGCTGCTGCAACTCGACGCCGCGCTGATCGCGGAGATCCATGTGTTCGGTTTCGAGATCGCGGTGGAGACCAATGGCACGCTGCCCGCGCCGCGGGGTATCGACTGGCTGTGCGTCAGTCCGAAAGCACACAGCACCCTGGTGCTGTTGCGTGGCGATGAGCTGAAACTCGTCTATCCGCAGCCAGGCGTGGATCCCGAACGCTTTGCCGACCTCGAATTCCGCGAGTTCTTCCTGCAGCCGATGGATGGCGCGGACGCGCCGCGCAACCTGGCCGCGACCGTGCGCTATTGCCTCGATCACCCCCGCTGGCGGCTCAGCATGCAGAGCCACAAGCTGGCTGGCATTCCCTGAACGCAGCCTCAGCCCGAGCCGCGCCGTGCCGCGGCCAGGGCGCGCATCGCCAGCAGGGTCGCGACACACGCGGCAGGTTTGTGGCGACTGATCTCGGCTTCGTCCAGGCCACACAGCTCGTGCGGAAACACCAGCCAGCGCTCGCTGCGGTGCACGCAGTAGTCGGGGCGCAGCGCCGTCAAGTTGCGGGTCGGCTTCCACCACAGCGCGGCGATGCGGCGCTCGCCGGGGAATTGTTCCAGTGTCCCGAGCACCTGTTGCATGGTGATGCCGGTGTCGAACACATCGTCGACCAGCAGCATGCGGGCGTCCGCATGCGCATGCTCGTGCAGTGCCTCGAGCCCGTCGATGCGTACCGTGGGGGCGCGCTGGTCGATGCCGGTGTACAGCGCGGTGCGCAGCGGCAGGTGATCCACGCGCAAGCCACAGAACCGCAACGCCTCGTGCAGCGCGATCGCCACCGGTGCACCGCCGCGCCAAAGGCCGATCACCAGCGTGGGCGCGTAGCCGCTTTCCAGCACCCGGCGGGCAAGTTCCAGCGAGTCCTCGAGCAGTTCCTCCGCCCCGATCCAGTGTTTGTCGACGGACTCGGGCATCAGGGCACACCGGCGCCGGGTACACTGACTTCCACTGTCTCGACGCGCCCTTCGTTCCGCTGCCTGGCCTTCCTGAGGCTGATGGTGGCGGCAGTCACGCAGAACAGCGTGGTGCGCCCCGGCCCTCCCAGCACGCAGGCGATCGCATGACGTTCACCGGTCGGCACGCGGTGCGTGATGCGCCCACCCGGTTCCATGCGCAGGAATTCATGCGTGGTCGGCGAGGCTATCCAAAGCGCTCCCTCGGCGTCGAGGCAGATGCCGTCGCATACCGCCTTGTCCGGCAGGGTGCCGAACACCGTGCGCTTGTCGAGCGCGCCGCCGGGCTGTATCCGGAAAGAGATGACCTCGCGCGAGGCGCTCTGCCCGACCAGCAGGGTGTCGCCGCCGGCGTCGATCGCCATGCCGTTGGGACACCACAGCCCCTCGGCCGCGATATAGGCGTGTCCACCCGGATCGATGCACATGAGGTTGGTGGGGCAGGGCTTCTCGCGCTCGTAATCGAAGCCGAAGCTGCTCACCCAGGCGCGACCATTGGCAGCGACGACCATGTCGTTCAATTTGCCACGCGTCATCGGCGCGGTACCGCTGTAACGGCTGAATTTGCCGTTGTCGAGGCGCCAGATCTCGTGTTCCTCCATCTGCACCGCGAGCAGGCTGCCATCGGCGAGCCAGCCAAGACCGGAGGGCTCGCCGGGGGTGCGGACCACCGTGTGGACCGCGCCGGCGGTATCGATGCGCAACACCGTGTGCTGCACGATATCCGAGAGCCACAGCGCCTGCGCATGCCAGCGCGGCGCCTCGCCAAAACCCAGCCCGGTAACGAATTCACGCAGTTCGAGAGTAGTGCTCATATCCATTTTCCGATCTCCTGCCGGCGCGAGTCATAGCATCCGCAGCCCGCCCGAGGCAAGTACCATCGTCGGTGCCGCTGCCGTGCCGATGGGCGAGAAGCAGCGATGGCGATGGCTTTTCGCTACACTGGCCAGCGGCCGCAAATTGCGAAAGGAAACCGAAAATGAACCAGGCGACAGAGCAAACTGCCGAGATCGCGCGCATGCACCTGGCAATCGATGCCATCGTGCCGCGTCTCGAGGAACGCGCAGCCCTAACCTGCAGCGAGCGGCGGGTGCCCGACGAAACCATCGCCGAACTGCGGGCGGCCGGCTTTCTGCGGTTGTTGCAACCACTTCGTCATGGCGGACTGGAAGCGGATCCGCGTGAATTTTTCCGGGCCCAGGCACGGCTTGCCGAAGGCTGCATGTCATCGGCATGGGTCGGCGGCATCATCGCGGTGCATGCGTTCCAGCTGGCGCTGTTCGATGAGCGCGCGCAGCAGGAAGTATGGAGCAGTGACGATGGGCTGATCTCGTCCTCCTACGCCCCGCTGGGCAAGGTAACGCCGGTGGATGGCGGATTCCGCCTGGCGGGACGCTGGGGCTGGTCGAGCGGCAGCGGTCATTGTGCGTGGGTGTTCCTCGGTGCCATCGTGCCCGATGACGGTTACCGCACCTTCCTGCTGCCGATCAGCGATTACCGCATCGAGGATACCTGGCAGGCGATGGGGCTTCAGGGAACGGGCAGCAACGACATCGTGGTGCAAGATGCGTTCGTGCCGGAGTACCGCACGCACCGCCAGATGGACGGGTTCAATATCAGAAACCCGGGCAATACGCTCAACACCGGTCCGCTTTACCGCATTCCGTGGGGACAGTTGTTCTGCCGCACGGTCTCCAATCCGGCGATCGGTGCCACGCGCGCTGCGCTGCGCCTGTTCATTCACGGCTGTCAGAATCGCTCCAGCAACGATCCCACCAAGCTGGCCGGCGATACCCACACGCAGGGCATCATTGCACGTGCCGAACTCGCGTTGGCGGAGCTGGACGCGGTGTTCGAGCGCAGCATGGCGCAGATGGTCGGGTGCGTCGGGAGCGGCATGGAAATTCCGCTTGCCGATCGCGTGCGCTATCGTTACGAGGCCTCGCAGATCATCGAGAAATCGGTGGCGGTGGTCGGTGAGCTGTTCGCCAACGCGGGCGGGCGCTCGGTGTTTCTTGGCAGCCCGATCCAGCAGCGCTTTCTCGATGTGAACACGGCGCGTGCACATGTCGCGAACAATCCGGTGCCGTTTGCGCGCAATTTCGGCGCGGTGCAGCTCGGCATGGAGAATGGCGACGTGTTCATCTGATCAGCGCGTCCGCATCCGCGGACTGTAGTCCCAGGCCGTTAACCAGGTCGGGCGCAGACAAATCAGGCATTCCTGCTCGGAGCGCCCCAGCAGCCAGTTAGACAAGTCGGGATTGCTGTCGCCCAGGTAGCGCTCGATCAAACGTTCGAGCAATTCTCCTGCACCGTCGCGGGAAATTTCGCCGCGTGCCTGGCCGCGTACGCCGCAGTAGGGTGGTTCGTTCACCGCGATCTCGAAGGCACAGCGAGGATCGCGCCGCAGAAAGCCCAGTATGGCGGAGCTCTCGTGGGTCGCGAACCAGAGGCTGTCGTCACGGTACTCGAACCAGAGCGAATTGAGCAGCGGGAAGCCATGTCCGGCATTGCAGGCAACCCTTGCAGGAATGGTGCTTTGCACGAGGAATCGCTCGATGCGCGCGGCATCCCATGCGCTTCCCTTGCGGATCGATGAAACTGGCATGATGGTCACTCCCCGGTGTCAATGCGCAGCATAACGCACATTGTTGCGATGCGAAGCAGCGCTGCGCGAAGGGTATACTGAGCACTGCAACAGCTTGAAGGGGACAACGGGTGACGCGATTTATCGAGGCCCTGCGCACGGTACCGAAAGTCGATGCCGCCGGGTGGGCCAGGTTGTCGCTGCTCACGCGCTGGGCCGTGGCTGCACGTGCCAGCGTGCTGCTGATGACTTTCACTTCCGCGGCAATCGGCGGCATGCTGGCGCTCGCTCACGAGCGTTTTGACGCGTGGCTATGGCTGCTGGCCTGCGCCGGCCTGCTGTTCGCGCATGCCACCAACAATCTGATCAACGATCTTGTCGATTCGGCACGCGGGGTCGATCGCGAAAACTACTACCGTGCCCAATACGGCACCCATGCGCTGGAATCCGGCCTGCTCAGCCGTTGCGGGATGCTCGCCTATATCGGGGTGACGGCTTTGCTGGCGCTTGCGGCCGGCATCGCGGTGGTGTGGCTGCGCGGCGGACTCAGCCTGCCCCTGATGCTCGCGGGTGGCTTTTTCGTGTTGTTTTACACCTGGCCGCTCAAGTACATCGGTCTCGGAGAGCCCGCGGTGCTGCTCGTCTGGGGGCCGCTGATGACCGGAGGTGCCTATTTCGTTGCCTGTGGCGAGTGGAGCTGGGCGGTGGCGGGTATTGGCACGGTTTACGGTCTGGGGCCCACCACGGTGCTGTTCGGCAAGCATATCGACAAGCTGGAGGCGGACCGCGTCAAGGGAATCCGGACCTTGCCGGTGCTGCTGGGCGAGCAGCGTGCGCGGCTCTGGGTGGCAGGCATGATCATCGTCCAACTGCTGCTGATCGGGGCACTGGTGTTGTTGAACCAGGCGCCGTGGCTGCTGTTGTTGTGCTTTCTGAACATACCGGCCGCGCGCCGCGCCATCGATGCCTTTGGCGCGCCCAAGCCCACGCAACGTCCCGCGGATTATCCGGCTGAAGTGTGGCCGCTGTGGTTTGCGCACCAGGCCTTCGTGTTGAACAAGCGGTTCTCGGGCCTGTTTCTCCTTGCGCTGTCGCTGGCTGTCGTTTTCAGGATTGCCTGAGTCCCTGCGCGGTGCGGCGTCGGTCCGGTCAGCGCCGGTGCGCCAGGCGGCTCACTCGCGGGCGCTGCTCACCAGGGCCAGGAATTCCTGGCGGGTCGCGGCGCTGTCACGCATGCGACCGAGCATCACCGAGGTGCTCATCACCGAGTTCTGCTTCTGCACGCCGCGCATCATCATGCACATGTGGCGCGCCTCGATGATCACCCCGACGCCTTTCGCACCGGTCACTTCGGCCACCGCATTGGCGATCTGCAGGGTGAGGTTTTCCTGGATCTGCAACCGGCGGGCGAACATGTCGGTGATGCGCGCGATCTTTGACAGGCCGATCACCTTGCCGGCCGGAAGATAGGCGACGTGGCAGCGCCCGATGAAGGGCAACAGGTGGTGTTCGCACAGCGAATAGAGTTCGATGTCGCGCACCAGCACCATTTCGTCGTTATCCGACTCGAACACGGCATCGTTGACGATATCCTGCAGGTTCTTGCGATACCCTTCGGTCATGAACGCCATTGCCTTGGCGGCGCGCTGCGGCGTGTCGCGGAGTCCTTCGCGCTGCGGGTCCTCGCCCAAGCCTTCGAGAATGCCCCGGTAGTTTTCAGTCAGCTGCTCGATCATGCTCATCCCCCGTGTGTGGTGCTGCATATACGTGATCCGCGCGAGGACGGATCAATCGCTGGCTCCGGTCGTGCTGTCAGGCTCTCGCAGCCCGGCGCCGTGACGATTTGCGTCCGCGGGAGGTCTTCCCGCCGGCGGTTCCTGCCATGGCGCGGCGCCGCATGCTGCCAAGGCTTGCAGCCGCCTTTTTGAGCTCCTCGAACGAGGATTGTATGCACTCGGCATAGAACGCCGGGTCCGGGAGCATATCGCGACACGCGGTAATGGTGACCGAGATTCCGCCCTCGTAACTGAGCACGGCATGGAACAGGCCCATATGATCCGCCACCGGCCCACAGGCGGCGCTGCATACCAGCTTTGCACCGCACAGGTAAAGCGGCACCTGCGGTCCCGGCACATTGGAAATGATGGTGTTGATCGGCGAACTCGCGCCGGTCAGCAGCATGGTCTGGCTCGCGGCCCGAAAGCCGAGCGCCGCGACGCGCGGAGGTATGGTCCGGGTCAGGTCGGTCAGGGTCCGCGCACCGACGGCACTGGAATATTCTTTCGAGGAAACGCACTCGTCGTGTACCTGGTGCAGGCGTTCGAGCGGATCGGCGATATCGGTGTAGATGGAGAGGGTCATCATGCTGACGAGATTGCCACCGGTGCCGCGGTCGGTCTCGGTGCGAACATTGATCGGCGCACCGGCCACCAGCGAGGTCGCCGGCAGTTCGCCCTTGGCGAGCAGGTAGCGGCGCAGCGCGCCGGCCACCATGGTGACCACCACATCGTTGACCGTGGCGCCGGGTACCAGGTCCTTGATGGTCTTGATATCGCTCAGGCGGAAAAACCGGGCGTCGATGCTGCGATGTCCGCTGATGCGTCCGTTGAAGCGGGTCCTGAGCTGTTCGTTCGCCGCACGGAAACGGCTTTCACGCAAACCTTTGCGTACGCGCCGGACCGCCGGAATACGCCCGGCGACGGTCTGCAGCATGCGTGCGGGCTGGCGCAGGTTGTTGAGCCATGCGCGCGCCAGCAGCGACCCGCCCGCGGGCGCTGCATCGGGGCGCCAATGGGCAGCGCGCGTCGATTGGCGCATGGGCACTCGCGGCTTCAGGTCATGGATCGCACCGATGATCTCGGTCCCCGACACGCCGTCGATCGCGGCGTGATGCATTTTCAGCAGCAGCGCGAAGCTGCCCTTTGGCAGGCCATTGACATTGTCGAGCCCTTCGATCACATAGGCTTCCCACAGCGGGTGCGAGCGGTCGAGCATGCGCGCATGCAGCCGCGCCACCTGGATGCACAGCTGGCGCCAGTCACCCGGGCGCGGCAGGGCGATGTGGCGCACGTGGAATTCGAGATCGAAATCATCTGCCTCTATCCAGTACGGATAATCGAGGTCGAAGGGTACTGCGGCCAGCTTGCGGCGAAAGATCGGCGCGAGATGCAGCCGGCTCTCGAACAGGCGCAGGATGTCCTTGAAGCGCACCATTGCGCCGGGTGCGGTGGACGGATCGTAGATCAGCAGTGGCGAGATATGCAGCGGCGCGCGTTCACTCTCCCGGGTGAGAAACAGGGTGTCGATACCGGTCAACTGCTGCATGCATCCGCTCCAGACAGGCTGCGCGCGGACAGTATAACGGTGTTGATTGGTGCTCGCGCAGGGCGTCAAGAAGCCCGGCGGCGATTGCCACGGTTGCGGCCGGCCGCGCCGTGCGCCGCTCAGGCTGGCGGACGGTCGGGTTGCTCGTCGGGGTGGGCGCGGGCGAAGGCCTCGAGATGCTGGCAACGGCGGTAAATGTCGTAGAGGCGCGGATAGGGCGCCATATCGACCCGCAAACGCAAGGCGTTGAAGATCTGCGGGACCAGGTAGACGTCGGCCATGCCGGGCTGGTCGCCGGCGCAGAAATCCGTCTCGCCCACCTGCAGTTCCAGTGAACTGAAGCCGGTGTCGATCCAGTGGTGGTACCACACGGTGCGCGCCTCCTTGTCCACGTTCAGCGTGGACTCGAGATACTCCAGTACCCGCAGGTTGTTGAGCGGGTGGATATCGCAGGCAATGGTGCTGCACAGGCTGCGCACGCGTGCCCGTCGGTAGGGCTCATCGGGCAGCAGCGGAGGTTGCGGATGGCTGCTGTCGAGCCATTCGAGAATCGCCGGTGACTGGGTGATCACGCGGCCGTCGCCGAGATCGAGTGCCGGTACCAGGCCCTGCGGGTTCAGCGCGAGATAGGCATCGCCACGATGCTCCGCGCCGAGCAGATTGACCGCCGCGAGCTGGTAGGCAAGCCCTTTGAGGTTGAGCGCGATGCGCACCCGATAAGCCGCCGAAGAACGGTAATAACTGTAGAGTTTCAGTTTCATTCGTTGTTCTCCGCACGGCCGGGCACGGGAGTATCGACCGCGCAAGCCTACCATAGCACCGGCGCGTGGTGACGGTCGATCGGCAGCAGCCGCGCGAACCGGAGTGCGCCCTGCAAGCGGGCGCAAACCAGGGTTCTGCCATCCCTTCCCGGGCGCGGGTACGAAGGCTTGCAGGCGCCAGGGCCGCGGCCCATAATCGGCGTGTGTGAGAGGGCGCAGGAAGTGCCCGCTACATATCGATGCTGACAGGGAGGTTGGCGACAATGGTTCATATCAAGCTCAGTTCGCGACGTGCGATCATGCGCGTCAGGCTCATCGACAGGCTCCAGGCCGGAGATTTCAGCGACACCGTGATGCCGGCCGCGGAACGCCTGCGCGCGCGTCACGGCCATATTGCGTTCCTGATACTCGACGTGCGTCACTTCAACGGCTGGGGGGCGGTGGGTGCGTTCGCGGCCCAGATCCGGTTCCTGCGCCATTTCGGGCGTGACATCCTGCGGGTCGCGGTGCTCGGTCCGCGCTCGTGGACCGGCGCGATTCCGGCCATCGCGGCGCTGTTCGTGAGCGCCGAAGTGCGCAGTTTCACGCCGGCGCAGGGGATACAGTTGCGCGACTGGATCCGGCGCAGCTGAAGCGCGAGGATCAGTGTTCGCCGCCTGGCGCCACGCCGGGGTCTTTTTCGAAACGGTTCGCAGCGACGTTCTTGCGCTCAGAGCGTGCCGAGATGGGTGTCGAGCCAGTCGAGCATCTGCGCGTAGCTGCCGTGCATTAAGCCGCTCGCGGTGGCGGCATCGATCCCCCTGGGTTGCGCCCGCGCGCTCCAGTGAATGCGCGAACCGCCGCCGGGCAGTGCCTCGACCCGCACCGTGGCCTGGTAATCGTCGAGTGGCATGGGCAGGCCACGCGGAATCGAATACCGGAGTCGGCAGGCCTCGTTGTCCAGCGCCTCGAGCACTTCGTCGATCGGATCCATGCCCGGCATGTAGATGCGTCGGGTCATGCCGATTCCGTCGCCGAGCACCTCGACGCGCTCGGTTCCGGGCGCCCAGGACAGATCACCGAAATTGGCCAGTACCGCCCAGACTTTTGCTGCCGGATGCGCCATGTCGCGCTCCACGTCCACTTTCATTTCGCTCATCGTTCACTCCCTTTGCGTGTTGTCGAAATATTGCGCGAGCGCGTTCACCATGCCCGCTGTCAGTTTAGCCAGATCCTGCGTGTTCATGATGAACGGCGGCATGGTGTAAACCAGCTTGCCAAAGGGCCGGATCCAGACGCCCTGTTCCACCAGCAGCGGCTGCAGGCGCGCCATATCCACCGCTTGCCGGGTTTCGATCACACCGATCGCGCCGAGCACGCGTACCCCGGCGACACCGGGCAGCGTGGTGGCCGCGGCCAGCCCCGCGCGCAGTCCCTGTTCGATGCGCTGTACCGTACGCTGCCAGGGTTGCGACAGCAACAGACGGATGCTGGCCACGGCGACCGCGCAGGCCAGCGGATTGCCCATGAAGGTCGGGCCGTGCATGAGCACGCCGGCTTCACCGTCGCAGATGCCGGCGGCCACGCGTTCGCTGCACAGCGTCGCGGCCAGCGACAGGTAGCCGCCGGTGAGCGCCTTTCCGAGGCACAGGATATCGGGCGCGATCGCGGCATGCTCGCAGGCAAACAGGCGCCCGGTACGGCCAAAGCCGGTGGCGATCTCGTCGGCGATCAGCAGCACATCGTGCTCGTCGCACAGCGTGCGCACCTCGCGCAGAAAGGCGGGCGAGTAGAAATGCATGCCGCCCGCGCCCTGCACCACGGGTTCGAGAATGACTGCCGCGATGCTGCCCGCATGCTCGCGCAGTTGCGTGACGAAGGCCGCGCGATCGGCGGCCACATCGGTCTCCTCGAAACCCGCGAGCGGGCGTGGCGCGAACAGCTGTTCGGCAACCGCGCCGCGGAACAGATGGTGCATGCCGGTCAGCGGATCGCACACCGACATCGCCATGAACGTGTCGCCGTGGTAGGCGCCGCGCAGCGCGAGTATGCGCGTGCGCCCCGCAATGCCCCGTGACTGCCAGTACTGCAGCGCCATCTTGATCGCGACTTCGACCGCGACCGACCCCGAGTCGCCGAGAAACACGTGCTCGAGCTTGCCCGGTGTGATCGCGCTGAGCAGCTCGCACAGTTCCACCGCGCTCGGGTGGGTAAGGCCGCCGAACATCACATGCGCCATGCGCGAGAGCTGATCGGTGAGGGCACGATTGAGCAGCGGATGATTGTAGCCGTGGATCGCGGCCCACCAGGACGACATGCCGTCGATCAGCTCGCGTCCGTCGGCCAGACGCAGGCGTACTCCGGAGGCACCCAGCACCGGGTAGGCCGGCAGTGCGTTGCGCACCGGTGCGTAGGGATGCCAGGCATGTGCGTGGTCACGCCGCAGCAGTTCGTCGATCTCGTTCCGGGTCCAGCGCCGATCCGTCACCGGCTCATTTCCGTAGCAGAGGAGTCAGGGCGGGCAGCACATTGTCGAGGATCATGGGCTGCGCCTCGGCACGCGGATGAATGCCGTCTTCCTGCATCAGGGCCGGGTCGGGGGCAATTCCCTGGAGCAGGAAGGCAACGCTTGCCACTCCGGTCCGAGCGGCGAGATCGCGGTACATCGACTGGAATTGCTCCGTGTAGCGCGGGCCGTAATTGGGAGGAATACGCATGCCGAGCAGCAGTACATCGGCCCCCGAGGCGCGAGCGGCCGTTATCATGGCCAGCAGGTTGCTCTGGGTCAGCGTGAGCGGAAAACCGCGCAGTGCGTCGTTCGCGCCAAGTTCCAGCACCACGATGCCTGGCCGGTGTTCGGCCAGCAGCGCCGGCAAGCGGGCCTTGCCGCCCTCGCTGGTCTCGCCGCTGATGCTGGCGTTGATGACCTCGCGCGGGTGTTCGCGCGCGAGCCGCTCGCGCAGCAGGTCGACCCATCCGGCCCCGTTCGGCACGCCGAGCGCGGCGCTGATGCTGTCGCCGAACACCAGCACCGCAGGCTCGTTGCCGTGCGCGGCGTGGCCGGCCAATAATGCCCACTGGATCAGCAGGAACAAGGTAAATGCGCGTGAACGGATCATGAAAGCACTGGTGGTTGCGGACCATGTGGACAAGGAAGTTGCCACCGCCGGGGGTGGGCTGGGCATCTTGAAAGGGATCAGCCTGGAAATCAACCCGGGAGAGGCGGTGGCCATTGTCGGCGCCTCGGGCTCGGGCAAGTCCACCCTGCTCGGCCTGCTCGCCGGGCTCGATCTGCCGAGTGCCGGCACGATCCATGTCGACGGGGTCGAGATCACGGCGCTCGATGAGGATGCGCGCGCCGCATTGCGTGGACGCATGGTTGGTTTCGTGTTCCAGTCGTTCCAGCTGCTGCCGGGGCTGAGTGCCATGGAGAACGTGATGCTGCCGCTGGAAATACGCGGCGATCGCGATGCGGCGGCACGCGCGCGCGAATTTCTCGACAAGGTCGGGCTCGCCGAGCGCCTCGGGCATTACCCGCGCCAGCTCTCGGGAGGAGAACAGCAGCGGGTGGCGATTGCGCGGGCGTTCGCTTCGGCGCCGCGCCTGCTGTTTGCCGACGAGCCGACCGGAAACCTCGACGCCGCGACTGGCGCACGCATCATCGACCTGATTCTTGCGTTGCGTGCGGAGCAGGGCGCCACCCTGGTTCTGGTCACCCATGATGAACGGCTGGCCTCGCGTTGCGATCGTCGTCTTGCGCTCGCGGCCGGTCGCCTGCTGGCGCCGGGATCATCGGGCGAGGCCACCTGGTGAGGCTGGCCTTGAGGCTGTTCTGGCGCGACTGGCGCAGTGGCGAGCTCGGGGTGCTGCTGCTCGCGGTGGTGCTGGCGGTTGCCATCGTCACTACCCTGGGGTTGTTCGTCGACCGGATGCAGCGCGCGGTCGAGATCCGCAGTGCCACCTTCCTGGCCGGTGACCTGGTGCTGCGCGCCACGCGCGAGGTCCCGGAGGAATGGCTCGGGCTCGCCCGCGCCGAAGGTTTGCGCACCGCGCAGGTGTTGCGCTTTGCGTCGATGGTGTTCGCCGGTGACAACATGAAGCTCGCTTCCGTGAAAGCGGTCAGCAGCAACTATCCATTGCTGGGACGGGTGACCATCAGCGATGCCACGGGCGCGCCGCCGCGCGAGGTATCCCACGGACCGCCACCCGGCGAGATCTGGGCCGATGCGCGCTTGCTGCCGGCACTCGGCCTAACGGTCGGTCACCGGCTCGGGCTCGGCACCACCGAGCTGGTGCTTGCCGCGGTCCTGCACCAGGAGCCCGATGGCGGAGGCAGCCTTGTCGCGCTCGGGCCGCGAGTCACGATGAATATCGCGGACATTCCCGCCAGTGGCGTGATCCAGCCGGGGAGCCGGGTGCAGTATTCCTACCTGTTCGCGGGCGAGCCCGCGGCGCTGGCGCGCTGGCGGGCGCGGATCGAGCCGCTGATCACGGAAGGCCAGAAATTCATCAGTGTCGAGGAGGGACAGCCGCAGGTGGCGCGCTCGATCGAGCGCGCCCGCTCGTTTCTGCTGCTGGCAGGTTCGCTGGGGGTGGTGCTGGCGGGGGTAGCGCTGGCCATGGCGACGCGCCGTTATACCGAACGCCATGCCGATTACGTGGCGATCCTGAAGACGCTGGGAGCCAGCGCCGCGATGATCCGCTCGCTGTACGCGGGAAATCTCGCATTGCTTGCGATGCTCGGCATCCTGCTTGGATGGACGCTCGGCTGGCTGGTGCAGGCATTGGCTTTCATGGCCGTGCGCGAAATTTTCGCACTGGACGTACCAGGTTCTGTGGGCATGAAGTCGCTGTGGCTCGGTGCCGGAACCGGTGCGCTGTGCCTGCTCGGGTTGGCGACGCCGCCGCTGCTGCGCATGGCCGGATCCTCGCCACTGCGGGTGCTGCGCCGCGATGCGCAGGATTCCGGCGCGGGGCGCGGTGTCTATGCGAGTGGCCTGCTCGCGTTCGCGCTGCTGCTCTACTGGTACAGCGGCGACCTGCAACTGAGCCTGCTGGTGCTGGGCTGCCTGCTGCTGGCGAGCCTCGTGGTGGGCGGTCTCAGTTATGGCTTGCTGCGGCGTGCGCGCTTGCCGGG
>MTKY01055449.1_pt1 | contig 12792 bp, 11 predicted proteins | sample 1042731 | NCBI WGS metagenome assembly MTKY01 (sample SAMN06212206, study PRJNA360538) | anaerobic digester metagenome | biome: Wastewater treatment plant; material: sludge; isolation source: anaerobic digester fed with sludge from wastewater treatment plant | place: Denmark: WWTP Soeholt ... | reverse complement strand
GCGCTCCTGCTCGGCTTCCACCTTGCGCTGCGCCAGCCAATCCTTGAATTCGTCTTGCGCAACCGCACTGACCACGATCGGCATGAAACCGTGGTTCTTGCCGCACAACTCGGCACACTGGCCACGGTAGATACCGGGTTCGGGAATGCGGGTCCACGACGCGTTGACGAAGCCGGGAATTGCGTCCTTCTTGACCGCCAGCTGCGGAACCCACCACGAGTGGATCACGTCCGCGGAGGTTATCAGGAACCGCACCTTCGTCCCGACCGGGATGACCAGCGGCTCGTCAACCTCGAGCAGGTAGTGTTCACCCTTGGGCGCCTTGTTGTGGATTTCATCGTCGGTAGTGCGCAGATTGGAAAAAAAGCTCACGCCCTGCCCGAGATATTCGTATTTCCACTTCCATTGATAACCGGTGATCATCACATCGAGACCGGCGTCGTCGGCATCGTAGATTTCGAGCAGCGTCGAGGTCGCCGGTACCGCCAATGTAATCAGGATCACGAACGGAACCAGGGTCCACATGACCTCGAGTTTGGTACTCTCGTGGAACTGTGCCGCTACCGCGCCGCGCGATTTCCGGTGTGCGAAAATCGAATAGAACATCACCGCAAACACCACTACGCCGATGAGCACGCAGAGCCACAGCGAATACATGTGCAGTGCGTAAATCTTGTGGCTGACTTCCGTCGCTCCCTGGCTCATGTTGACCGATGATCGCGCAACCTCTTCCGCCATCAGGCTGGCACTGGCCATCGAACAGGCTGTACCGAAGGTGGCGGAGGACATCAGGCGGAGTCGTTTGGCTGCTCGCAACATGTCTCCTCAATCTCCCGTATTGTAGGTATTTGCCCCGGCAGGCGGGCGTATTCAACCAACGACCGGAAGGTCGCTGACAAGATTTCTGGCTGGCGCTGAACAAGGTCTTGCTCGGTCGGAACCACGCTGGATCGCGCTCCAGCGGCATCGCACGCGCGGCACCACGCTGGGAGTATAACAATTCATTCTCGTTGGCGCGAGAACCCCCCGGGTGGACTTTTTTGTGGGGGCATATCGTTTGGCGCAGCCCTGCGGCGAATCAGGGCTCCACGATCCGCACCACAGCCGTATCCGTTGTGCCACCCAGGCGACGTTGATATTCCTCGCTTCCCGGGTCGGCCGTGCGGCTCTGGGCGTCGCGAAACCCGCAGGCAACGCATTCGCAGACATTGCTGTCCTCGAGCACGTAAACGAAGAGCTTGTCCTGCAGCTTGCAGGCCGGACAAACGGCTCCCGCAATGAATCGTCGCAGGCTGTTCATGAATCGTGCTTCCCGTTGCGCAGATCTTTCTCCCAGTACACGACGCCCGCAAGCGGATTGGGATAATACGGATCCCGCACCTTGAAGCCGAGACTGGCATACAGCGTCATCGCCTCGTGCAACCGCTCCAGGGTGTCGAGACGCATGAGATGATAGCCGGCACGCCGCGCCAGCTCGATCACTGCCATCGCCAGTGCCCGCCCGATGCCGGCGTCGCGCCCGTCGGGGGCTATATATAGCCGCTTCATTTCACAGACCCCATCGGCCACCGGGCGCATGGCCACGCAGCCAAGCGCGCGGCCACCGCGTTCGGCAAGCAGCAGGGCGCCTGCGGGCGGCGCATACAGACCCGGCAAAGACGCCAGTTCCCGCTCGAAGTCCTGAAAACACAGATCGACCCCGAGCCACTGCTGGTATTCACGGAACAGCCCGACGGCACATCCGAGGTCCGCCGCGCCCAGCGCCTGGCGAATCGCAACCGGCGCGCGCAATTCCTCGATCACCGCGCCGGTCTCCGGTCGCAGCCCGCGCCAGAGCAGGAACGACTCGGCAGCCTGCTCGACCAGCATCCCCAGGCCATCGGCGGTAGCGATCGCTCCAGCCGCCAGCGCCCACTCGACAAACGGTGTGGTGCGTTGCGCGTAGACCATGTCATAACAGCGCGAGCTCCTGCCGATCAGCGCCCCCGTCAGCGGCAGCTTTTCGCCGGCAAGGCTGGCGCTGGTGCAATTGACCAGCAGATCGAACTCGCCATCGAGATCGGCAAACGCGCAACCCCGCACCGCACCGTGTCCGGCAAACGCCAGGGCGAGTTCACGGGCCTTGTCAGGCGAACGGTTGGCAATCACCACGGAATGCGGCCGTTCTGCCAGCAATGGCCCCAGCACCCCGCGCGCGGCACCACCGGCCCCCAACAGCAACAGGCGTCGCCCGCCGATATCCCAGCCGAGGTTGTGCCGCAGATCGCGCACCAGACCGGCCCCGTCGGTGTTGTCGCCGAGCAGCGTCGCGTCATCGAGCAACGCCAGCGTGTTTACCGCCCCGGCCTGTTGCGCGCGCGGCGTGAGCGACCCGGCAAATTCAAAGGCATCGACCTTGAACGGCAGGGTGATATTCATGCCTTTGCCGCCACCGGCGAAAAACTCCCGCGCAGCATCGGCAAAGCCCCCGTTTGCCACCAGCAGTCTGCGGTACTCCATGTCCTGCCCGGTGCGACGCGCGAAGTGGGCGTGGATCTGCGGCGAGCGCGAGTGCGCCACCGGGTTGCCCGCCACCACATAACGGTCGCTCACGTGGCCCACTCGCGCGGTCGCAGGAAGTCGCTGTAGAGGCGGGCTTCGGCGCTGCCCGGTTCGGGATGGAAATCGTAGTCCCAGCGCACCAGTGGTGGCAGCGACATCAATATCGATTCGGTGCGTCCGCCCGATTGCAGGCCAAACAGGGTGCCGCGGTCATGCACCAGGTTGAATTCGACGTAGCGTCCGCGCCGGTAGAGCTGGAAGCGGCGCTCGCGCTCGGTCCAGGGCAGATCCTTGCGCCGCTCGACGATCGGCAGATAGGCATCGATGTAGGAGTCGCCTACCGCGCGCAGGAACTCGAAGCTGGTGGCAAAGCTCCATTCATTCAGGTCATCGAAAAACAGACCACCCACGCCTCTCGGCTCGGCCCGGTGGCCGAGATAGAAATACTCATCGCACCATTTCTTGTAGCGCGGATAGATCTCCGCACCGAAAGGCTCGCAGGCCGCACGGGCGACCCGGTGCCAATGGACACAGTCGTCCTCGTACCCGTAGCAGGGCGTCAGATCGTATCCGCCGCCAAACCACCAGACCGGTTCCGCATCCCGATGGTGCGCCACGAACAGCCGCACGTTGGCATGCGAAGTCGGCACATGGGGATTGAGCGGATGGATGACCAGGGAGACGCCCATGGCCTGAAAGCTGCGACCGGCGAGTTCCGGGCGATGTGCAGTGGCCGAGACCGGCAAATGCGCGCCGCTCACCCGCGAGAAATTCACGCCGGCCTTCTCGAATACGCGTCCCTCGACCAGCACCCGGGTTCGGCCGCCGCCGCCCTCGTCGCGCCGCCAGCGGTCCTCGCTGAATTGCGCCGCTCCGTCGAGCGCCTCGATGGCAGCACAGATCCGCTGCTGCAGTTGCAGCAGGTAGTGCTCTACCAGGTCGGGCTCGATGGCATCCATGATCGTTCCTCGTGGCGGCTGTTAACCGGGGCGCAGAATCCGGCCGCTCAGCGCATCGCGGATTTCACTCGGCTTGCGGCGCCCGCCGAGCGCACCCGGGAGCAGATAATCGATCCGGTCCCCGAAATAGCGTCGTACCGTCTGCGCACTGCGCGCCGGCGCCATGCCCTGCGGATTGGCGGAAGTCGATACGATTGCACCACCAAAACCAAGACAGAGCGCCCTAAGCTGCAAGTGATCGCTTACTCTAATCGCCACTCCCGGGTGTGCACCGGTAATCCACACCGGCAGTTCGCCGTGATGCGGCACGATCCAGGTGACGGGACCGGGCCAGCTGTCATGAATCTCGGCCAGCCTGTCAGCCGGAACATGGCGCAAACAGGACTCTACCTGCGCGAGTCCGCCCGCAACCAGAATCAGCCCCTTGTCCGCCTCGCGGCCTTTCAGCGCCAGAATGCGTCGCACCGCTGCCTCGTTGCCGGGATCGCAGGCAAGTCCCCAGACTCCCTCGGTAGCGCAGGCGATCACGCCGCCCGCGCGCAACACGCTGACGGCCCGGTCAAGCTGCTGCGGACCGGGCGCGGTCACAGTTCCTTCAGGCGCTCCTGTAGCGCCCGGTTCTTCCCGGCCAGCGCCGTGGAATTGGCGTCCCGATCCGCGACCAGGCGCGCCGCCAGCGCGGCATCGCCGAGTGCCAGGATTTGCGCCGCGAGATAGGCGGCATTCTTGGCGCCTGCCTTGCCGATGGCAACCGTCGCAACCGGTATCCCGCCCGGCATCTGCACGGTGGACAAAAGCGCGTCGAGCCCCTCGAGAGAGGTACCGATTGGTACCCCGATGACCGGCTTCACGGTATTGGCGGCAACGGCCCCGGCAAGATGCGCGGCCATGCCGGCGGCGGCGATGAATACCCCGCAGCCACGCCGATCGGCATCCTGGACATACTCGATTGTCGCGGCCGGCGTCCGGTGTGCGGACGTGACCCGCGCCTCGAGCGCTATGCCAAGTGCCTTGAGCGTAGTGAAGGCCGCTTCCATGACCGGCAGATCGGAATCCGAACCCATCAACACGGCGACGAACGGCTGGTTCATCGTGATACCTCGGCAAGCAAAAAAGGGGCGAAAACTTACAGCAATAACCCGGACTCCACAAGCGGACCCTCGGCAGCCTGCCGGGTTCGACAGGCTCCTGGCGCGGACTAGGGCGCACGGGCGTACCCGCCCACACAGGCTACGATCAGGCCGCGCAATTCCAGCCGGGTGACGGCAGCGCCGACCGCAGCGGCACTCAGGCCTGCGCGTTCGCTCACCGTGTCGAGCGTGGTAACTTCGTACCCGGTCGCATCGAGCACGCGTCGCTCCTCCGCGGACAACGACCCGGGGGGCAGCACCGTGGTGCTGGTTGCGGCGGCGATCCGGTCCGAACCCAGCAGCGGGCGGAAGCGATCACCCAGCGCCGCCAGCACATCGTCGGCTCCCTCGACCAGGGCAGCGCCCTGGCGCAGCAGTTCATGGCAGCCACGGCTGACGGGGCTGCGTATCGGTCCAGGTACCGCCATGACTTCGCGGTTCTGCTCACCGGCATAACGCGCGGTCAGCAGCGAACCGCTGGGCAGTGCCGCCTCGACCACCAGCACACCGAGGCTGAGTCCGCTGATGATGCGGTTGCGGCGCGGAAAGTTCGCCGGCTCCAGGCGAGCACCCGGCGCAAACTCGCTGACCAGCGCTCCGCCGTCTGCCAGGATCCGTGCGGCCAGGCCGCGATGACGCGTCGGGTAGATCTGGTCGGAACCCGTACCCATTACCGCGACAGTATGCCCACCGCCCCTCAACGCGCCCTCATGGCTTTCTGCGTCTATTCCAATGGCAAGCCCGCTGGTGATAGTAAGCCCATACTTCGATAGCTCGCCGGCAATTGTGCGTGCGGCTTCGCGCCCACTGGGCGTCGGCCGGCGGCTGCCCACCATCGCGACCTGGGGCTGCAGCAACAGCGCGGGATCCCCCTGCACGAACAACACCGGTGGCGGGCAGGCAATGGCGGCGAGCAGTGGTGGATAGCGGGGATCGTTCACGCTGATCAGCTCGACCTCGTTGCGCACCAGCCAGGCGCAGGGCGCACTGGAGGCGGGGTCGGGCATGCCGCGCAACGTCAGCAGCGCCGCGATGGTCTCGCCGCGCAAGCCCAGCGCCTGCAGCGCTGGCGCATCGAGTTCCAGCGCGGCGGACGCCGAACCACCGGTGCGCAGCAAACGCAGCACGCTGACGGCTCCCGCACCGGGCAGCGCCAGTAAACTCAGGTGATTGCAGATTTCAGCTTCGAGCATGACACGGCCTCCCTGCCGTCGGTTTCAGCCAGCATCCTGCCGGCCATTCAAGCGTCGGAGCCCCGGGTGGGGCTCCCTCGATTCATGGGTTGGCGACGGTATCCATCACCGCGAGTGGTTGCGTCGCATGCAATATCAGACCGTAGCTCATCTTTTCGAAAGTGCGGAAAACCATCAGCAACCCGGCACGGGTAGCGGGCAATTGCACCGCCTCATTGGTCACCGGGTCGTTCACCATTCCACCGCGCTTGCTGATTTCCAGCACGTTACCCTCTTTCAGACCCTCGCGCGCGCCGCGATTGATCGCAACTACATCCAGATGACCGATTTGCGTGACGCCGCCTTCAACGGCCAGGATTACACCGGAGATTTCGGACTCCGGTGCACTCGGGAAGAAAGTCGCGGTAATCTTCTGCTCGACCATCGGCAGCAGGCGATCACCGGCGCGAATCTCCTCGTTGCTCTTGTTCACGGCCAGGGTCGCCATGCCGCTCTCGAGATCCGTCATCTTGACGGCACCGATCTCGACCGCTTCCTTGCCAAGCAACTCGTTCGTCACCGGGTCAACGAACACCTGCCCGGCCCGGAAAATACCGAAACTGCGCTCACCGGGCGGGAAACTGCCTCCGCGCGCATAAAGATTGTCACCGGCGCCGGTCACCACGTGACCGCCGGCACCCGCCAGCACATACGGCGCCTCATCGAGCTCGGTGCTCCCGACGATGCGGCTGCGGGTCAGAAAGGCATTGATTTCCTCGAGCGGGATGGCCGGGATCGCGTTATCGAGCGCGCTGGAGCGCACTTCGGGGCTGAGCTTGACCACACCACCGACGCCACGATTGAGCGCCAGCCAGGGACGCCCGTCGACGTAGATGAGGCTGAGTCGATCACCCGGATAGATCAGGTGCGGATTGGCAATCTGCGGGTTCACCTGCCAGATTTCGGGCCAAAGCCACGGCTTCTCCAGGAAGCGCCCCGATATATCCCACAGCGTATCGCCCCGCTTGACCACGTACTCATCCGGATGGTCCGATCGGAGCGCCACCGGATCCGCGGCCATTGCCTGCAGAGCCAGCACCGCGCAGGCCAAGATTCCGAGCAAAAATTTATTCATCGCTTGGTCCTTTCGAACATCGACCGCCCCGCCATGGGAAACGGCTTGGCCAAAGTGTAGTCAAAGCTGGGCAAAATGCGTATAGCCAAAGCGGCCATTAGCCTGCGCGTGACGCATTGGACCTTTATACTGTGTGCCGCCATCGCGAGCGCGGTCACGCGACAGGGCTGGCGGAGCCAGAATCAGGGGCAGATTTATGAGCATTCTGAACATACTCGAGTTTCCGGACCCCCGGCTGCGTACCATCGCGGCGCCGGTGCGACAAGTCGATGCCAGCATCCGCCAATTGATCGACGACATGTTCGAGACCATGTATGCCGCCCCCGGGATCGGGCTGGCCGCAACCCAGGTCAACGTGCACAAGCGCGTGGTGGTGATGGATATTTCGGAAGACGACAGCCAGCCGCTCGTGTTCATCAACCCCAAGGTGCAGGTGCTGGAGGGTGAACTGCGCGAGTATGTCGAAGGCTGCCTGTCGGTACCCGGCTTCCAGGAAGCGGTGATGCGTCCGGAGAACATCATCGTCAACGCACTCGATCGCCACGGGCAGCCCTTCGAGTTGCACCCCGACGGCCTGTTGGCCGTGTGCATTCAACACGAGCTCGATCACCTGAACGGCAAGCTTTTCGTCGATTACCTGTCGGCACTGAAGCGTCAGCGGATTCGCGGCAAGCTCGAAAAACTTCAGCGTCAGCCGGCCTGAACCCGATGGGCCGCCCCGCTTCGGTGAACCCACCGCGCATCGTCTTTGCCGGAACTCCGGAATTCGCCGAGCAGATCCTGCGCGCACTGCTCGAACACACCGCGTATCCGATCAGCGCGGTATTTACCCAGCCCGATCGCCCGGCCGGGCGGGGCCGGCAGTTGCTGCATTCGCCGGTCAAGCGGCTGGCGCTCGAGCGCGGTCTGCCGGTTCATCAGCCGGCCTCGCTGCGTGATCCGGCGGCCCGGGCCGGGCTCGCGGAACTGCAACCCGATCTGTTGATCGTTGCGGCCTATGGCCTGATTCTGCCTGCGGCGGTGCTGTCGATTCCGCGCCTCGGCTGTATCAATGTGCACGCCTCGATCCTGCCACGCTGGCGTGGAGCGGCGCCGATAGAGCGTGCCATCGAGGCCGGGGATCACGAGACGGGCGTGACCATCATGCAGATGAACGAAGGCCTCGATACCGGTGCGTTGCTGCTGGTGCGCCGCTGTCCGATCGGTGCCCACGACACCGGTGGCACCTTGCGCGATCGGCTTGGCACGCTCGGAGCCGCCGCGCTCGTCGAGGCGCTGGAGGAGCTGTTCGGCGGGCGCAGCCAAGCGCTTGCGCAGGATGACTCCCTGGCTACCTATGCCAACAAGCTGCACCGTGATGAGTCGCTGATCGACTGGCATGCCGATGCGCAGACGCTGGAGCGCCGGGTACGCGCGTTCAATCCGCTGAACGTCTGTCACACCACCGTCGCGGACCAGGTGCTGCGGGTATGGCAGGCAAGCGCCGAAACCCCCTCGCTCGGCGGGGCGCCGGGCACCGTGCTGCAAAGTGGCCGCGACGGAATCCTGGTCGCCTGTGGCAAGGACGCGCTGCGACTGCAGCGACTGCAACTTGCCGGTGGCAAGGTCATGGACGTCCCCGCGCTGCTCAACGGACGCGGCGAGTGGTTTCGTCCCGGAACCGTGCTTGGCGGCGCAACCGTGTGAGCTCGCCACGCAGTTCGGCAGCCAGGGCACTGGCACTGGTCATTGCCGCCCGGCTCACGCTCGACGAGGCGCTGGCGCAGGCGCCGGGAAAACTCGAAGGCCGCGACCGTGCAATGGCGCGCGAGATGGCGTTCGGTGTCTGCCGCCGGTTTTTCGAACTCGACGGCGTGTTGGTGCAGCTGCTCAAAAAGGCATTCAAGAGCCGCGATGCCGATGTGCATGCGCTGCTGCTGATCGGGCTTTACCAGATGCGCTACATGCGGGTACCGGATCACGCCGCCGTGAGCGAGACCGTGGCCGCCTGCCGGCAGCTCGGAAAGCCGTGGGCCGGCGGGCTGACCAACGCGGTGCTGCGCCAGTTCCAGCTACGTGGCGAAGAACTGCTGCGCAATCTCGATGCCGCGCAGCGTTGCGCCCATCCACGCTGGCTGTACGAGGCGCTGGCGCAGGCCTGGCCGGAACAGCATGCCGCGATAATCGAGGCCAACAACGAGCCGGCACCGATGAGCCTGCGCATCAACCGCTCGCGTACCACGCGCGCGGCCTGGATGGAGACTGCGCGCGCCGCCGGGCTGCAATCACGTGCCGGCGCGCTTGCACCCGATGCGGTGGTGCTGGAGCAGGCGGTGGATGTCATGGCGCTGCCGGGATTCGCCGACGGGCTGGTCAGCGTGCAGGACGAGGCCGCGCAGTTGCCCGCCGATCTGCTCGACTGCCATTCCCCACAGCGCGTGCTCGATGCCTGCGCCGCACCCGGTGGCAAGAGTTGTCAGCTGCTCGAGCGCAGCGGCGGCATCGAGCTGATGGCGCTCGACAACAGCGCCGCGCGCCTGGAACGGGTACAACAGAATCTGTACCGGCTGGGTCTGCGAGCCGACGTGGTGTGCGCCGATGCTACGGCGCCGGCATCCTGGTGGGATGGTCGTCATTTCGGGAGAATCCTGGTCGATGCGCCCTGCTCGGGCAGTGGCGTGATCCGCCGCCACCCCGATATCAAGATGTTGCGCACGCCACGCCAGATCGTCGAGGCCAGTGCACTGCAGCGCCGGATCCTCGATGCCTTGTGGCCATGCCTGGCGCCGGGCGGCATGCTGTTGTATTGCACCTGCTCGGTGCTGCCGACGGAAAACGAGCAGCTGGTGGCGGCCTTTCTCGGTTCCACGCCCGATGCGCGCGAACTGCCCATCGATGTGCCCTGGGGAATCGCCCGCGTTCACGGTCGTCAGTTGTTGCCAGCAAGCGGAGCCCAGGACGGCTTCTATTACGCGCGCCTGCTCAAGGATACGGGGGCCTGAGACTCCCGGGGCATTTTCAGGCTGAATCGCGCCCGGTCAATGGATAGACTGTTCTCACCCCGTTACTTCCCAGGGCACAAGGCACTCGCGTCATGAAGATAATCATCGTCGGAGCCGGGCAGGTGGGTGGTACGCTGGCCGAACATCTCGCCAGCGAGAAAAACGACATCACGCTGATCGACAAGGACAGCAATCGGCTGCGCGAACTGCAGGACCGTCTCGATATCGGGACCGTATCGGGACACGGATCGCACCCCGGGGTGCTGGCGCGGGCCGGCGCCCAGGATGCCGAGATGCTGATTGCCGTCACCAACAGCGACGAGGTCAACATGGTCGCCTGCCAGGTGGCCTGCACCCTGTTTCGCACACCCACCCGCATTGCGCGCATCCGCAGCCATTCCTATACCCAGAAAGGAGCGCTGTTCTGCAAGGAAGCGATCCCGATCGATGTGATCATCAGCCCCGAGCAGCTGGTGACCAACGCCGTCGAGCGCCTGATCGACCTGCCGGGCTCGCTACAGGTGCTCGATTTCGCCGAAGGAAGGGTGCGGCTGGTCGGGGTCAAGGCGCAGCACGGCGCACCGATGGTCGGGCAACAGCTGGCCGAAATCCGCAAGCGCATGCCGCAGGCCGATACCCGCGTTGCCGCGATCTTTCGTCGCAACCGCCCGATCATCCCCGAAGGCAACACCGTCATCGAGGCCGACGATGACGTGTTTTTCATTGCCGCGCGCGAGCACATTCTGCAGGTCATGGCCGAGATGCGAGGCGCCGACAAACCCTACAGGCGAGTGATGATCGCGGGTGGCGGAAACATCGGCATGCGTCTCGCGGAGACCATCGAGTCGCGCTACAACGTGAAGGTCATCGAGATGCACCCCGAGCGTTGCAACCTGCTGAGCGAACGTCTGCACCATGGCATTGCGCTCAAGGGCAGCGCCTCGGATCGCGAGCTGCTGATCTCCGGGAACATCCAGGACACGGATGTATTCTGCGCGCTGACCAACGACGACGAGATAAACATCATGTCCTCGCTGCTCGCCAAACGACTCGGCGCCACCAAGGTCATCACCCTGATCGGCAATCCCGCCTACGTCGACCTGGTGCAGGGCGTGGATATCGACATCGCGGTATCGCCGCAACTGGTCACGATCGGCAGCCTGCTGACACATGTGCGCCGCGGCCACATGACCAACGTCTACCGCCTGCGACGCGGTGCCGCCGAAGCGCTCGAGATCGTCGCCCACGGCGATGCCAGCAACTCGAAGGTGGTGGGCAGAACCCTTGGCGAGATCAAGCTGCCCGAGGGAGCGACCATCGGCGCGATCGTGCGCGGCGAGAAGGTGCTGATTGCACACCGTTACGTGCTGGTCGAAAGCGGTGACCACGTGATCCTGTTCCTGGTCGACAAGAGCCGCACGCGAGAGGTGGAAAAACTGTTCCAGGTCGGCTTCAGTTTCTTCTGAACACCATGCGTCGTACCACGCGTTTTGCGCTTATCTGTCATCTGCTCGGCTTGTTGCTGATCCTGTTCGGCCTGACGCTGCTCGTGCCGCTGGCGATTTCCCTGATCGATCGCGACGGCGCAGGGCCCGCCTTGGCGCTGGGATTCCTGATCACCACGGCGTGCGGTGGCGCCCTGTGGGTACCCAGCCGAGGCGCGCGCACCGAGCTGCGCACCCGCGACGGGTTCGTGATCGCCACGCTGTTCTGGGTGGTGCTCGGTGGATTCGGAGCGCTGCCGTTGCTGCTGGTTCCCGAGCCGCAACTCGATCTGAGCAACGCCCTGTTCGAGTCGGTATCGGGCCTTACCACGACCGGAGCCACCGTGATCGACGCACTCGACACACTGCCGCGCTCGGTACTGTATTACCGCCAGCAGCTGCAATGGCTCGGTGGCATCGGCACCATCGTGATCGCGATCGCGATCCTGCCGCTGCTCGGCGTCGGCGGGATGCAGCTCTACCAGGCGGAAACACCCGGCGCCATGAAGAGCAACAAGCTCACGCCACGCATCCTGGGCACGGCTGGCCAGCTGTTCCTGATCTATCTGGCGCTCACGGCTTGCTGCGCACTGGCCTATTGGCTGGCGGGCATGGATGTCTTCGACGCGGTGGCACACAGCTTCTCGACGGTCTCGGTCGGTGGATTTTCCACCCATGATGCGAACCTGGGTCACTTCGACAACCCGCTGATTGTAGTGATCAGCATCGTGTTCATGGTGCTTGCGGCACTGAATTTCGCGCTTCACTACCTGTGCTGGCGTCAGCGCTCGTTGCGCTTTTATGCCAGCGACCCGGAAGCACGGTTCTTTCTGACGGTGATCGCGGTGCTGTCGGTACTGACTGCGGCGACCTTGCTCGGCGCCGGCTCGCACGGGCCCGCCGACGGGGTGCTGCAGGGAGTGTTCCATGTGGTGTCAGTGGTCACCACCACGGGTTTCACTACCGGGCATTTCCTCGACTGGCCCGCCTTCGCGCCGCTGCTGCTGTTGCTGTTTGCCTGCATGGGCGGATGCAGCGGATCCACCGCCGGCGGGATCAAGGCGGTTCGCATGCTGCTGATCGGCAAGCAGGGACTGCGTGAACTGCGCCAGCTGGTGCATCCGCGCGCGGTGCTGCCGGTGCGGCTTGGATCGCGCACCATTCCCGACCGGGTGATCATCGCGGTCTGGAGCTTTCTTGCGGTCTATGTGCTGACGTTCCTGGTGATCCTGTTTGCACTCTTGCTGGCCAAGCTCGACTTTCTCACCGCGTTCTCCGCAGTCGCCGCGACGCTCAACAACCTCGGTCCCGGGCTCGGCGAGGTGGCGTTGCACTACTTCGACATGGAGGCGCCGGTAAAATGGCTGTTGTGCCTGTCGATGCTGCTCGG
>MTKY01072437.1_pt1 | contig 12793 bp, 9 predicted proteins | sample 1042731 | NCBI WGS metagenome assembly MTKY01 (sample SAMN06212206, study PRJNA360538) | anaerobic digester metagenome | biome: Wastewater treatment plant; material: sludge; isolation source: anaerobic digester fed with sludge from wastewater treatment plant | place: Denmark: WWTP Soeholt ... | reverse complement strand
ACCACTACGGTGGCCGGGTCGACGAACAGAACTACCAGCGGGACAAAAGCTTCGCCGGCCTCTCGCAACGGTTCTTCGCCGCCTTCCCCCAGCTCGAGGGCTTGAAGTTCACCCACCGCTGGGGTGGCGCGATCGACACCTGCTCGCGCTTCTTCGCTTTCTATGGCAAGACGATGGGAGGCCGGGTCGCTTACGCCGTGGGCCACACCGGGCTCGGGGTCGGTGCCAGCCGGTTCTCGGCCGGCGTCGCCCTCGACCTGCTCGACGGCCGGGAAAACGAGGTCAGCGGTACGGAGTACGGAGAACGGAAACCGATGCCGTTTCCCCCGGAACCGCTCAAGTGGGGGACGATTCAGTTCACCCGCGGCCGCCTCGCCGCCGCCGACAAAAAGGGCGGCAAGCGAGGCCTCTGGCTCAACACTCTGGACCGCTTCGGCCTCGGCTTCGACAGCTGACGCAAGTGGTGCCCGGTTCCCGGGCGCCGCTTCTCATTCGTAGGAGACGGCCTCGAGCACGTCGAGCTTGGCCGCCTTGCGGGCCGGATAGATCGCCGCGAGCACTCCGGCGATGGCCGTCAGGATCAGGATTGCGATCAGGGTGACGATCGGGTAGCTCAGTTCGAAGCCCTCGCTCTTCAGCGGGATGCCGAGCAGGAAGGCGAAGATGATGCCGAGGATCAGACCGGCGATCGCCCCGAGCACGGCGGTGATCACCGCTTCGTACCGGACCATCCGCCGCACCTGACGCCGCGACATGCCCACGGCCCGCAACATGCCGAGTTCGCGGGTGCGTTCGTAGACCGAGAGGATCAGCGTGACCACGATGCCGACCAGCGAGACCACAATGGCAAGCGCAAGCAGTACGTAGATCAAGGCGAGCAGCCCGTTGATTTGCGCCTTCTGGGCATCCTTGAGCTCGTTCTGGTTCAGCACGTCGACAGTCGGGAAGTTCTTGTCGAGATTGTCCTCGACGCGCTTCTGGACAATGCCCACATCCTGGCCCGGATTGGTCTTGAGCAGGGCGAAGAACGCAGTGTCCACGCCGAATTCCTTGATCATCTCGTTCTGGGTGACTACGAGATCACCGAGCAGATCGAGGTTGCCGGAGGCCATCACGGCGGTGACCGTCAGCTTCGGTTTCTTGCCGGTCTGCCCGAGAACCCCGAGCTTTTGGCCGACCTTGACCCCGGTCGATTTCGCGAGGCCGTCGCTGATGATCACCTGTCCATCTTTGAGGCCGGACACGTCAGAAGACGAACCCTGGTCGAACTCGAGGTTCAGCACCTGGTTGATCGTGCCGGGCTGGATCGACGACATCGATTTCGACCCGCCGCCGTCAACCTTGACCTGGCTGAAACTGATGCCCGACGCATCCGAGACTCCTTCGACCTTTCCGGCCTCGGTGACCGCCTTGATCGGAATCGGCGTGAACCCGCCCGGTCCCTGAAGGGTGAGTTCACCCTTGAGGTCCTGGTCGATCACCTTGGTCACCGAACTGTTGATGCCCGACGCGAAGATCGCCACGAAGCTGACCAGCGCAAGACCGATCATCAGTGCGGCGGAGGTGACCGCCGTCCGCGAAGGATTGCGCTGCGAGTTTTCGCGAGCGAGCCGGCCGGTGAGCCCACCGATTCTCTGGAGCGGCGCCCCGACCATAGAGGCCATCGGCCGCACGATCTGCGGACTGAAGATCGAGATCGCAACGACCACGCAGAGGGCCCCCGCACCCATCTGAAGTGCGGCGTTTCCGCCTTCGCTGCCACTGATCAGGACGGAGGCAATCAGGAGGAGCCCGATCACGGTGAGGCCCGCCGCAATGATGCTGCGCACGACGACCCGGTTCTTTCCGCCGATGACGATGTTCTCCGAGAGCGCCGCGATCGGCGGGACCCGGGTCGAGCGGAGCGCCGGGATCAGCGAAGACACGAGGGTCACCCCGACGCCGATCACCAGCGAGACGATGATTGTGCGCGGCGCGATGATCAACGACTTGGTCGGCAATTCAGCCCCGACGGCACTGAGGATTGCGCTCAGTCCCTTGGCCAGCCCGAGGCCGACGAGGATGCCCACTACCGATGCGAACAGCCCGATCAGGAAGCCTTCGATCAACACGGTGCGAAGGATCTGCCGGCGGTTCGCCCCGAGCGTCCTCAGCATCCCGAACTCACGGGTGCGCTGGGCGACCGTGATCGAGAAGACGTTGAAGATCACGAAGGAACCGACGAACAGCGAGATCCCCGCAAAGGCGAGCAGCGCGATGTTGAGAAAGCTGAGGGAGTCCCTGATGTCATCCGAGTTCCGCTGGGCGTTCTCGGCGCCGGTCTCCACCCGCAGGCTGCCCGCGGTCGACGCCGGCAAGGCGTCGATGACCCGCTGTTTGAGTTCTTCCGGACTGACGCCCGGCTCCGCCTGCACCGATATCTGGTCGAATTCATTCTGCTTCCCGGTGACCTTCTGGGCGATCGGCAAAAGGGTCTGGGCGATCGAAGTGCCGCCGAAGGAGGCTCCGCCGAGCTGGGTCAGCCCGACGATCCGGAAAGGTGTGGCTTTGCCCGTACCGACCAGCTGGAGCCGGTCCCCGACCTTGAGGTCGGCTCGCTCGGCCGCGGCCTGGTCCAGCGTCACCTCTTTCGGTGTAAGCGGTTCGTGACCCTCGACCAGATCGAGGGATTCGAGTTCTTTCGGCAGCTTCGAGGCGATGAATTGAGGTGAGAATCCACCACCCGTCGAATCGCCTTTCGAGTCGAGGATCGCCCCCTGGCTGAAGACCGATCCGGCGGCAATCTTCACTCCGTCCACACCCTCGACGGTCTTCAGGTACTTGTCAGGGAATGCTGGCGTCGCCCCGTCCTGCTGTTCGACCTTGGCTCTGCTGGTGACCGTGACGTCGACGCCTTCGTTCGACTTGGTGAAGATGTCGTCGAAGGCGCCGTTGGTGGTGTCGGTCAGCATGTAGGTGCCGGCGACCAGAGCGATGCCGAAGACCACCGCGAGGGCGGTCATCAGGGAACGCCACTTGCGCGCCCAGAGATTCTTGAAGGTGAGGCTAAGCAAGAGTCTTGAGCAGCTCGATGACGGCGTCGGCGGAAACCGGCGGCGCATCGTGGACGAGCTTGCCGTCGCGGAGAGCGATCAGCCGGTCGCCGTGTGCCGCCGCGTCGGGTTCGTGGGTCACCATGATCACCGTCTGGCCGTACTCGTCGACCGAGCCACGCAGCAGCTGGAGAACGTCCTCTGAGGACTTGGAGTCGAGGTTGCCGGTCGGTTCGTCGGCGAAGAGCACGGCCGGCCTGGTCACGAGGGCGCGGGCGACAGCGACCCGTTGCTGCTGACCTCCGGAGAGCTCGGACGGGCGATGGGTGCGACGGTCCGAAAGGCCGACCCGCTCGATCACTTCATCAACCCAGGCCTGATCAGGCTTGCGCCGCGCGATCGACATCGGCAACACGATGTTTTCCTCGGCCGTCAGAACCGGAAGCAGGTTGAAGAACTGGAAGACGAAACCGAGCTTGTCGCGGCGGAGCTGGGTCAGCTCGCCGTCATCGAGCCTGGTGATGTCGACGCCATCGACTGCGACTGTGCCGGCGGTCGGCTTGTCGAGTCCGGCGAGGATGTGCATGAGGGTGGACTTGCCGGAGCCCGAAGGGCCCATGATCGACGTGTAACGGCCCTTCTCGAAAGTGACGTCGACGCCATCGAGCGCCCGGACTTCGGCCTGTCCTTCGCCGTAGATTCGCTCCACCCCGCTCGCCTCGACGATCGAGGCTTCGGGGGCTGCGGATTCGGTCGGTGATTCAAGAGTGGATTCCATGATTCGGTCACCGTAGCAAGGTGAACCCGTCAGAATCAGCGAATCAGGGTAATCCCTTAGAGACCCTTACCTCAGCGTTTACGGACCAGTATGGCCCTGCGGGTGACCCGTTTCGGACTGGTGCCCGCCTGGGCGACCTTAAAGAAGATCTTCGATCTGAGGCGGCCCTTCTGACGCAGCTTGCGCCTGGTTTTCCGGCTCAGCTTGAGCTTGATGGACCGGGCGCCCGGCTTGACTTTGTACCCGCGGGCCGCGACGCGGATATTCCTCCGCGCACGCTTTCGCCTGTGCCCGAACGCACGGCCCTTGACCGTGAGTTTGGTTCGCCCGTAGCAGGACTTCATTCCGGTCAGGGAGCAGCGGACCTTCACGTAACCCCGTCCCCGGCGATTGAACTTGATCCGCCTGGAACGGGTGCCGATCCGCGCCTTGGGGTATCCGACGATAAAGCGCATTCGGGCCGGCGACGAATCGGTATTGCCGGCAATGTCGGTCGCGCGGACCTCGAAGGAGTGGTAGCCCACCGGAAGGCTGTCGTGCCCGAGCGGCGGTGCGCAGTCGGTGAACGCGGCCGAATCGAAGCGGCACTCGAAGGATGACCCGGTCTGCGACGAAGTAAAGAGCAGCTTCACGTTGCCGGGTTGGCCGCGCTTCTTCAGTGAGGACGAGATCGCGGTGTCGGGCGCGGTCGTGTCCGGAGTCGTGCTTGACGGCAAGGTCCGCCAGGTCTTCTCGCTGATCTGCTGCTCGACGCCGGACTTGGAGTTATCGCAAGTGCCCTGCGGGAAGATCGTCTGAAGGCGGACGAGTTGGGAACCGGTCAAGGCCACGCCGTATTCCGACTGGTCGACCGGCTTGAGCCGGCACTTGAGCACGTCGTTCGCCAGCGGCTCACCGGCCTCCACCCGCGACACCGAAGCCGAAGGAAAAGCAGTTCCGCAGGCGCCGGAATCGACCGTCTGGGTCTGCTGCGCTATCAAGCTGCCGGTGCTGTTACTGAAGCAGGCATCCTTGGCCGCGGGCGATCCACTGATCGTTCCCGGTCGGTTGTTCAGAACCTTCTCGCGTTTCGATGCCGAAGTGGTGTCGTGTTCGATCCCGGTGAGCCAGCGGTCCATGGTCAGCAGCTGCAGGGAGCCGTCGAGGCTCTGCGGGCTGGTCCAGATGACCTGGGTGCCGGCCTGACCGTCGCCGTCCGGGTCGCCATTCGCCTTGAGCAGGCGCTCCCGCATCGACAGCGCGTGGATTATCTGATGACCGTTGTCCATGGTTTCAATGCTGTAGTCCCGGTTGTCGATCACCGGAGTACTCGCGAGCCCCGCGCCACCCTCGTTCAGGAGGCCGCTGTCGTACGCCCGCCGGAGGGATTCGGACGAAGCCACCGAGCGATCCGGAACCGAGGCGCCGTCGAACTGGCGGATCCCGCCGACTCCGTCGTTCAGGTCGAGGAACTGGTCGGTGGTGATCACGCCTTTCTTCAGCTGCTCGAGCCCATACTGAACGCCGACGTTGTCGACCGGCCGCCGAACCAGACCGGTGGCAGGATCGATCCCGTACACATTGGCGTTGCCCTCGAAAACCGTGCAGCGGGTGCCGAGCGGGTTGGTCGCCGGGTCGAAGACGGTGTTGACCGGCAGTTCGGGCGGGCAGACCCCGGGGGCGAAGAAGTTGTCACCGAAAGCCGAATAGACGACTGCGCAGGCGCCTTCGCGGGCGGCTCCTTTCACCGCCCGCTTCTGTTCCGTCGACCAGCCTGCCGCCGCTGGTGAGATGAGAAACTCGGAGAGCAACCGGCAGTCCAGCAGCAGGTTCCCCGCGTACGCGTTGTCGGTGAACGAGTTGCCGAGCTGCAGCCCGTCGAGCAGGCCCGGGAAGTTGTTCCCGATCATCTGCTGCGCCATCGAACCACCCGAGCTGCCCTTGCCGATGACGAAGTCCGGTTCTCCGAAGCTTTCGATGAAATGTTCCTTGACCATCGAAACCGTTTCCGCCGAAACCGAGTCCGAGCAGCGGACCCCGAAGACGTTCTGCGAGGAACCGGCCGTCGCGTACCCGGCGAGCATGTCCCCCATCCGGATGTAGTTGTTGTCGCCGCCGATCGGTCCCTGGGTGTAGCCGGCCCGGCAGCCACCGCCGAAGCCGTAGATCAGCCTGCCGTTCCACCCCGGCCCGGGCCGGTCCGGATTCTCCGGGTCGACCAGGAATCCGATCCGGTAATTGCCACGGTTGATCGTCCCGGTCTCGACCCGGATCGCCTGCGGCACCACCTCCGGGTTCGACCGGTCGCCGGTGGGTGCGGTCGTCGTGGTCCTGAGGAGTTGCGCCGCGGGAATCGCGGCAGGATCGGTCACCGTCATCCAGCCACCGCCGGAGGCGAGGCGGTACCGGTACTCGACCTTCGTCGTCGTATTGCAGTCGGCAGGGTTGATCGCTCCGCCGGGGGTTTCGCAGACGAACGGGGTCTGACGGATGCCGGAGAGGATCGGGCCGTTGACCGAGTGATCGACGGTCAGAAGCTTTGCTTCGGTGTTGCCCGGCAGTGCGGCCGTGACCGTGCCGCCGGCGGCGAGGCTGAGCAACGCACGCAGCTTGCGTCCATTGCCCGGTACGGCCTGGAAGCTCGAAGTCACGTCGTTGCCGTTGAGCGCGACTTCCAGCGCGGCCGGGTCGCCCGAGGGCGGCACCGTGGCCTCAACCAGGCTGTTTCCGCCGCTGGCCATGTCCGGACGCGAAGAAACGACGTCCAGCTCGACTTCTCCGGAAGCCGAAGCCTGGGTGGCACCGAACGCGAACAGCCCGGCCAGGAAGACCAAGGTGAGGCTGATCGACGTCGAAAGTCGGTTCAGGGTGCTGATCAGAATCCCTTCATCGCGGACGGACACTAGTTGGAACCCCACAGAGCAGCGAAGTTTCGGCCGAAGCCCGGCCGCGTGGGGCGAGGCGCGGGTACCCCCTGTCCAGGATGCATGTGTCAACTCAAGGCCATCGAGATCGCGAAAGTCAGCGATAGTCACTGACTTTCGCGGTTTCGAAGCTGTCAAGTGCGGGGCAGCGTCAAACTGCGCGGGGCAGCAGCACCTCTCGTGCAATAACCATGCGCTGAATTTGACTGGTGCCTTCGTAGAGCTGCATGATCTTGGCGTCTCGCATGAACTTCTCGACCGGGTACTCCTTGATGAAGCCGTAACCGCCGAAGACCTGGACCGCATCAGTGGTGACTTCCATCGCCGAGTCAGCGGCGAAACGCTTGGCCTCGGAGGAAGTGAGCGTATTGCTCAGCCCTTGATCGAGCTGGACCCCTGAATGCCAGGTCAGCAAACGGGCCGCGTCGACTTTGACCGCCATGTCGGCGATCAGGAACTGGATCGCCTGGTGCATGGCGATCGGTACACCGAACTGCTGGCGCTCCTTCGAGTAGGCGACGGCGGCTTCGAATGCGGCGCGGGCGATACCCACGGCCATCGCGGCCACACCGGGACGGGTGCGGTCGAGGGTCATCATCGCCAGCTTGAAGCCGTGGTTCTCTTCACCGATCAGGTTCTCGGCCGGAATTTCGACGTCATTGAAGGTGACGGTCGCGGTGTTTGAGGCCCGCTGGCCCATCTTGTCTTCCTTCTTGTCGATTGTGACGCCGTCCTGCTTGTCGACGACAAAGGCCGAGATGCCCTTGCTGCCGGCCTCAGGGTCGGTCTTTGCGTAGACGGTGAACCAGTCGGCGTACTGGCCGTTGGTGATGAAGCACTTCGAACCATTGATGACGTACTTGTCACCCTTCTTTACGGCCCGGGTCTTCATGCCGGCAACGTCGGAGCCGGCGTCCGGCTCGGTCAGGCAGAAGGAAGCGAGCTTGACCGATTCGGTCAGCATGCCCAGGTACTTTTTCTTGGTCTCCTCAGAACCGCCGAGAACAACCGGAGCCGCAGCGAGACCGTTGCAGGCGAGCGAAGTACCGATGCCGGAGCAGCCCCAGCCGAGTTCCTCTTCGATCAGGCAACCGGACAGGTAGTCAAGGCCCGGTCCGCCGTAAGCCTCGGGGATGTGCGTATTCATCAGGCCGACTTCCCAGGCCTTTTCGATTACGTCCTGGGGCCAGGTTCCGTCTTTGTCGTACTCCCAGGCAACGCTGCGCATCTCTTTGTCGGCGAAGTTGTGCGCCATCTCGCGCAAGTCCTTCTGCTCGTCGGTAAGAGTGAAGTCAACCACTTGTAAGAGCCTTTCAGTCGATGAAATTCGGTCTCTGAGGCCGTTTTCGGGAGGCGAGAATCAAACCCGATTGACCAGTCAGTCAATAACTCGACCAGAAGGGTAACGGATCAAGAGGACAGGCGGTCTAATCTGGCTTCATGACTGCGCGCATCGGCGCCTCCGAATTTTCATTCGTGCTCCTCCTGCTCTGCGTGGTGATCGTTCCGATCGCCGCCATCGCCTTTGCGCGGTCGGGACGAGCCCTGGACGAGCTGGGCAAAGGCGCCTTCGCGATCGATCTCAAAAAGCCGGGCCAGCCTGAACCGGCGAGTCCTGAGACCGCCCGCGCCGAGCAGGAGGCAGAGGTGAGACAGATGGTCGAGGCGTCAGCTTTCCGCCGCCGCGCCCGCGGCGAACCTGACATCGACGTCCAGTCCGAGATCGACCGGGTCCTTGGAGTCGGTCCCTGGGCCGAGGTCGACGCTTCGGAGATCAGTGGTGAAGACGGTCCGGCCGGCCCGGAGGGCCCGGCTGCACTCGAAGGAGGAACCGCGCAGATCCGGGCGGAGATCAGAGAGCTTGTGATCGCCAACAACGAGCGCCGGCTCCGCCGCGGCGAGGATCCGCTTGACGTCGACTCCGAGGTGGAGCGCAGGTTTCGCGAGTGGACCTGAGGGAAATTTTTCTCCGGCGGCGCGCCTGCCCGGATTAGCGAGCCGTCAATCGGGGATACTATTAAGTCAATGAATGACGACTCCCTCTACCAACTCGAGGAACTCGCCGTCCAGCCCGGAACCTATTTCAACCCCCAGACCGAGGTGGTTGTCATCGTTGACGACTCCGCGTCAGTCAACCTCGAAATCTTCAATCCAGAGACCTTCGAAGGATCCGAATGGGTGCGCGTAGCCGAAGACATCGCTGTCGACGAAGAGCAGCGAGACGAACTCCTCGAAGAATTCCAGGCCCAGCACCACGCGAGTAACGCCGATCCGATCGCCGGTGGGGCGCTGGACCCGGATGACCCGGACATTGATGACCCCGACCCCGAAGAGCCACCTGCGGGGATTCCCATCGAAGACGAAGAACTCTGATGAACCAGGATCGGCTGACCCTTATCGGCGTGCCGATCGACAGCGTTGGACGTAAAGGCGGAACGGAACTCGGCCCCACCGCCCTTCGAGAGATCTTCAAGCCGCTCGGACTGCGCGACGCAGGCGACACCGAACAGAACATCAGGGGCTTCGACCGGGATCCGGCGAACGGCTGGCTCGCTTACCCGGAGATCGTCAAGATGAGCGCGGAAGTTCGCGGCCGGATCGCCACGATCACCGCCAAAGGCGAAGTGCCGGTGGTCCTCGGCGGCTGCTGCACCCTCCTCCCTGCCGCCCTGGCGGGGGCTTGCGACACCTACGGCAAGCTCGGACTCGCCTACCTCGACGGGCACCTCGATCTCTTCACCGGCCAGACATCGCCCACCGGTGAAGGCGCCGACATGCCGCTTGCCACGATTCTCGGTTTGGCCCCTCCCGAATTGGCCGAGACCATCGGTCCGGCTCCGGTCGTCGACGCCTCACGCATCGCCTGCCTCGGCTCGCGTGACGCCGAGGAACTCGGGATGATCGCCCCCCTGCCAAAGGGACTTGGAATCGGGCGAATCGAGGATCGGGAAACGCTTCGGCACGCCGACCTCGAGCACGTCGCCCAGGCGGTTGCAGACGAATTGACGGCCGACGACTCGCATTTCTGGCTCCATCTCGACGTCGACATCCTCGATCGCAATGCGTTTCCCGCGACCGACTACCTGATGTCCGACGGGCTGAGCGTGGCCGAGCTCAAGGCGCTCCTCGGTCCGCTCGCCGGATCCCCGCGGCTGGCAGGGTTCAACGTCACTTGCTTCAATCCGGAAAGGGACCACGATGGTTCCTGTGGTGAGACTTTGGTCGAAATGCTGAAAAGCACACTGATCACTTAGAATCCACGAGTGCTCGAAGCCGGATCAAAAGCCCCTGATTTCACGCTCAAGGATCAGAAGGGAAAGAACGTCACTCTCTCTGACCTGTCGGGGAAAACGGTCGTTCTCTACTTCTACCCCAAAGCCAACACCTCCGGGTGTACGACGCAGGCCATTGGTGTCCGCGACCACAAGGCCGACTACAAGAATGCGGGGGCCACGATCATCGGCATTTCGCCGGACGAAGTGAAGGCGGTCAAGAAGTTCGACGAAAACAACAAGCTCAACTTCCCGCTGCTGGCCGACAAGGACCACAAGGTCTCCGAGCTCTACGGCACCTGGGTCGAGAAGTCGATGTACGGCAACAAGTTCATGGGAGTCCAACGCACGACCTTCATCATCAATGGAGACGGCAAGGTGGTCCGGGTTTTTCCCAAGGTCCAGCCCAAACGGCATGACGACGTCGTGCTGAAGGCGCTGGTCGAAATGAACACCACCACTTGATGGACCGGCTCGGCTGTGGCTGACTGGGGCGACGGCAGTTACGAACTCATGGCCGGCCAGTTGACGCCGGCGGCCGAAGTCGTCGTCGATGCGGCCGAGCCGTTATCCGGCCTGAAAACGCTCGACCTCGCCTGCGGAACCGGAAACGCAGCACTGCTCGCGGCTGGGCGCGGCGCGGTGGTCACTGGTTTCGACGCGGCACCCCGCCTGCTCGAAGTCGCCGCCGGCCGGGCGGCCGAGTCCGGAGTCGAAGCGACCTGGGTTGCAGGTGACATGCAGGACCTGCCTTTTCCTGACGACTCCTTCGAAGTCATCACCTCCGTCTTCGGAGTGATCTTCGGCGATCCGCAGCAGGTCGCCGCCGAGATCGGCCGGGTCGTCGAACCGAACGGAAGGATTGCGGTCACGACCTGGACCAACGAGGGTGTCCTGCCTCGAATCGCCACGCTTTCCAAAGAGGCGGTCGCCGATGCATTCGACCAGGACCCGGACGCGGGACCGATGGCGTTCCAGTGGGGTGACGAGGACGAACTGCGGGAACTCTTCTCCGAACACGGAATCGTCCTCCAGATTGAAAAGAAGAGCCTGACTTTCACTGCCGAATCGGCCAAAGCGGCCAACGACGAATTTCGTGAACACCACCCGATGTGGCTCGCTCTCAAAGAAGCCATCGGTGAAGAGAAGTTCGACTCCCTCTCGGAGAAGGTCCTCGAAGAGCTGGAGAACAGCAACGAATCCAGCGATCGGGGCTTCAGCTACACCAGCACCTACCTGCTGGCCACCGGCAGCCCCGTCTGACCAAAGAGCAAAGTCCGGCGAGCATCGCCGGTCCCTGGAGCCGGACATGCATGCCAGACCGGTTCGCTCAGTTGGCTCCAACGCCGAGAGTCGCCAGCCGCGGCCGGGCAGTCGACATCGGTATAAGGAGTCGGTGGGAAAACCAGACAACGAGCGCGGGGAATCAAAGCCCCGGTTGACACCCTTCTTCGATCTGGTTTCAGGCCGGCGCCGCAAGCTGATCCCACTGGTCGCCGGAATCCTGCTGTCGGTTGTATTTCTGCTTTTCGGTGGTGAACCGGCAACCTCCTCCGACCCGACGTTCGGCAGGCCTGGCAGCGCCGAGTCGACCGCAGTCGTGCGGGCTCAGGAGAAGCTTCCGGATTCGGGTGAAGCACCGGCGATCGTCGTCTACAGCTCCTCAAACGGCAAGCTCGACGCCGAGGATCGCCAGAGGGTCACTGAAGATCGAAAGGACCTTGCCGGCATCGCCCTGCGAGGCGAGGTCGGCCCACCGGCGTTCGCCCCTGATGGCGAGGCCGCGTTGCTGGTCGTGCCTCTCCGGTCCGTGCCCGAGGGTGGCGGCGGCGAAGGATCCGACGAACTGAGTGATGAGGTAAACGGGATCAGGAACGTAGTCGGCAGTGGTCTCCCCGATGGAACCAAGGCCGAGGTGACCGGGCCCGCGGCGTTCCAGGTCGACCTCGGTGCAGCCTTCGAAGGAGCCGACACGCGGCTGTTGATGGCGACCGCCGCCGTGGTGGCCCTGCTCCTGCTGATCACCTATCGCAGCCCGTGGCTCTGGCTCGTCCCGTTGATCGTGATCGCACTCGCCGACCAGGTAGTACTTGCGCTGCTTGCGATCCTCAGCCGCAACACCGGTATCGAAATCGACGGAGCGACATCCGGGATCGTTTCGGTGCTGGTGTTCGGTGCCGGTACCAACTACGCGTTGCTCCTGGTCGCGAGGTATCGCGAGGAACTGCGGCAAAAGGAGAACCGTCATCACGCGATGCGAGCCGCGTTGACCCACGCGGCCCCGGCGATCCTTGCGAGTTCGGGCACCGTTGCCCTGAGCCTCGCCACCCTCTATTTCGCCGAGTTGCCTGTCGACCGGAACATCGGCATCGCCGGAGCGATCGGCATCGTTGCCGCGGTCGTGTTCGTCCTCGGCCTGCTGCCTCCCGCCCTGCTCCTGTTTGGCCGCAGACTGTTCTGGCCGCTGGTCCCTCATTTCGGCGATGACGATCCCGCACAAGGCGGTCGCTGGGCCCGGTTCGGCCAGGCGGTTACTGCCCGACCTGTGACAGTGACGCTCGCCAGCGTGGTGCTGCTTGCCGTCTTGGCTCTGGGCAACATCGGCGCTGACATCGGACTGACCCAGTCCGAGCGGCTCCGGGCGCGGCCCGATTCGGTGCAAGGGCAGGAAACCCTGGCCCGGACCTTCGGCCCCGGTTTCGGCGAACCAGCCACGATCATCGCCCCGGCAGATTCTGAAAAGGCCGCACTGAGCGTCGCTGCGGAAACGGAAGGGGTCGCCGATGCCCGCCCTGCCCGGCGCGCTGA
>MTKY01047371.1_pt1 | contig 12811 bp, 12 predicted proteins | sample 1042731 | NCBI WGS metagenome assembly MTKY01 (sample SAMN06212206, study PRJNA360538) | anaerobic digester metagenome | biome: Wastewater treatment plant; material: sludge; isolation source: anaerobic digester fed with sludge from wastewater treatment plant | place: Denmark: WWTP Soeholt ... | reverse complement strand
GATCTCCGGGCGGGCGTCCATGACGATCTTGAGCGCTTCCTCGGAGCCTTTGAAATCGGGGATGAGCACCTCGATCGAACAGCCGGGCTGAATTTCGCGGATGCGCCGGATCACCATGGCGAAGATGGGCGCGCCGCCGTCTTTACGGTCATCGCGGTTGACTGAGGTAATCACCGCGTGGCGCAGCTCCATCGATTTGACGGCCTGGGCGACCCGCTCAGGCTCGGCGAAGTCGAGCGGCAGGGGACGGCCGCGCTTGATATCGCAAAAGCCGCAGGTGCGTGTGCAGATATCGCCCAGCATGAGGAAGGTGGCGGTGCCCGACCCCCAGCATTCGCCCATGTTGGGGCAGCCGGCTTCCTCGCAGACCGTATGCAGCGCCTTGTGGCGCATCAGCGCCTGGAGGTTTTCGTAGGATTCCCCGGAGGGCGCCTTGACGCGGATCCAGGAGGGTCGGCGCAGGGGGGTGGTGTCGATCTTATCGGGATTGACCCGGTCACGTGTGGGTTGTTGCATAATGGCGCGATTGTACCCAAAGTCAGTCTGGGGCGCTACCGGCCTTTTCCCTGGTTATGTGGGTTAGATAGCTAAGCCAGAATCCAGTCTGGCCAAACCCCTGTGGTATCCGCCCGCTCTTCTGTAATGAATCCTGCCCTTTCACCGCGCCGGCGGTGATGCCCTCCACGAAACGGCGCTGGAAGGCGAGGAAGATGATCAGCAGGGGGATGATGCTGACAACTGACATGGCCATCTGGGCGCTGTTGCGGCGGATGACGCGCAGATCCTGGAGAAGGGCACCGGGGAGCGCGGAACCGTAGCTTTGGGGATTGTCGAGGATCACGGATGACAACCCGATGATCATATTGAGCGGGGTGCGAAATTCGTGGCTAACTTTGGCGACAAAGGAAGACTTGGCTTTTTCAGCTTTCTCGGCCAATTGCTGGAGATGCCCCTGACGTTCATAGAGCACAGTGAGCTGCAGGTTGGCGCGTTCCAGCGCTTCCAACGTGGCGCGCAACTTCTGCTGGTCCAACCGGGTTTGGTTCACCAGCTGCAGCCCATGCTGATAAAAATGTGCGCCTTGCTGCTGTCTTTCGCTGGCCGCTCCGGCGATTACGTGCGTGAGGATGGCAGCGGTGACCAGACCGCCAAGCGCGATGAGGAATTCCAGCGCATCCGACCGACTCAGAACAAAATGGATAAAGAACAGGAGAAAAGCCGAGGCCAGCGCGGCCAGCAATCCCGCCCGCGATCCGAAGATCAGATAGGCGGCGAGGACGGGCAGAATAAAAAGCATCAGGCTGCCGGGCAGAGCCAGCGAGAGATAGATCAGGGCGGCGTTGACGTAGAGGATCAGGATAGCCGAGAGGCAGGCTATCCGGCAGTTCACCCGGCCGATCAGCCAGGTGACCAATGGAGCGAGGAAGAAAACCGGTTCTAAATAGCGATACCGCAGCGGGACGGCGTCGCCCGAGATGCTCTCAATGGGCACGATGAAGAGCGATGCGAGAACAATCTGCACCAGGATGACCGCGCTCAGCGGGACATTTGGTTCGTTATCCGGCGAGGTTTCGTCCATAGGGGATTTCTGGTTGGGGGATATGTATCAGAAGGGATGGGATGTGAGGATCATGCGGCTGCATTTCAGGAAAACGAGGCGCCGGTTTGGCGGGGAGCGTGCGCCACGCGGGCCGGCTGCGGATACCGCTGGGAATATATAACATATTACCCGCCCGGGTTCATGTGGCGCACCCCATTTGTTGGATAGGAATTACGCAGAGAATACGGGCGGGGTATTGAATGCAGAGTCCCGAAGGACCGCTTAGGCTCCTCGTCGAGGACTCGAACCTCGAACCTAGCAGTTAACAGCCGCCCGCTCTGCCAATTGAGCTAACGAGGAAGGCAATGGAGAATTATACCCACGCGGCGGGGGATGTCAATAGAAATAGTTGGGATTTACAATTCAAGAGTTCTATTCATCCCGGTTCAGGAGGCGGAGGTATGGCGGAAATCATAAACACTTATATACAGGATGTCCCGGCGATGCGATTTATCGGCAGGACGTATTCCGACGCCGACCGCGTCAACGGCGGGTATGGCCACCTGTGGCATGAATGGATGCAGAATGGATGGCTGAATCAACTGGATGCCCTGATCACTCCCGCGATAAAGGCCGCCAACCCTGATATGGACGCCTCGCTGGGATTGATGTCGGTGGGGGAGGGGCAGCCCTTTTTATATCGCATCGGTTACTTCGTCCCCGCCGGGACACCCGTGCCGGACGGGTTTGAGTTCCTGGACTTTCCCGCGCAAAGGTTTGGCGTGGTGTGGCTGAAAGGCACTCCGCCGGATATCTTTGGGAAAGAGATGCAGTGTTGGGAACGCCTGGCAGCCGCGGGGCACAGCATGAAAAAGGATCGGCTGGGACGCGAATGGTTTATGGAGCGCTACCAGTGCCCTCGCTTCACCCAGCCCGATGCGAATGGGCAAAATATCCTCGATATCTGCTTTGTGATCGAGTAAGGGTCAGGGGATCGCGCCCTCCGGCTGGAGCACTACGGTGCTGTCACTGAGCAGGAGGTTGGGGTTTTTGAAAGGGATGGAGTAGTATTCCGAAGTTACCTGACTGATCAGAGACCCTGAACCAGGATATAACGCGCAGTCGGTGACTGCTCCGGCCGTGTTATAGACTGTAGCAGACATGAACCAGTAATCAATATCAAAAGAGTTGAAGTTCTGCGCTGTCCCATCCACGGCGTTGAGCCTGCCGCCAGTGCTCTGGAGGGCATACCCATATCGAATATCATGGGTGTAGTCATCGCCCTGGACCCCTGGCTGAATGGAAAAGCTCACACCGGTATAAGCGCCCACACCGGTAAAATCAGCGCGGAAACAAGTACGCTGACCGGGCAATAACTTGAGTTGATTCACCCCTGCGGTGGTGGTCTGTACGATATTGGAACCGTTTAATAACCGAACGCTGACGAAAGTCTCCCAGGCGATGGAATCGGTGTTGTTTTCCACTTCTCCGACCACGGCCAGTCTGGTTCTGCCCTGATCGTCGTAGTTGTAAAGCGTATAGTTGGGCTCCACGGCGATGCCCGGGCGGCGTACCAGGGGAAGGTAGGTGAATGTGGCGCCGCTCTGGGCCAGCGCGCTGCGCTCGATGGGTGCGATGCTGAGGATCAGGATGAGAGCGAGAAACAGGGGGATGACGGATCGGTACGTGATTCTCATAGGCTAATTGTAAGGCAACGCCTGCGGGCTACCAACCCTCAAAAAAACCTCGCGCCGATTGCGGCGCATTTCCGCGCAAGCCCAGCGGCAGCGTGCTCCAAGGATATTGTTCAGGAAGCTCAACAGGCCGTGTTTGCCGGTCCAGGGGACCTGACCGGGGATGACCCGCATGGGTACCCATATATCCTTGCCAAAGGCGATGATGCGGGCGATCAGGCGCGGGGCGGGGCATACCCGTATTGCAGCGATGACGCAGGTCAGTTTCAGACAGACAGGAAGTATCGAATCAGAAGGATAGCGAAATTGATGACAATTCTCCGCTTCACCGCGGGGCGGCTGGCCCGGCTTGCCGCCGCCGGGCAACCTGCCGGCGGCGTCGGGTCCCCTGCGGTTATAATCGCCGCGGATGAAGAAAAACAGCCTATTGATTGCGCTGGTTATGTTGCTGGCTGGCTGCCGGGCTGCGCCCGCGCTGCCGCCAGTTACAGCCACGTATGCCGCCATGGAAACAGCCGGTCTGCCCACGCTCACCGCCGCCCCCGAACCGACTGCAACGCCCATCCCCATGCCGGCCGCGCTGAGGGTCAACGGCGAAGATGTGCCTCAGGCGGAATTTGACGCTTCGCTGACCCAGCTTAAGGCGGACCAACCCGATCTGGATGACGCGGCGGCGCGCGACAAGGTGATCCTGCAGCTGACCGATCAGACGCTTCTGGCCCAGGCGGCCTTCGCCAGCGGGTTCACGCTTGAGGAGGCCGCTTTAAAGCAGCGGCTGGATGACCTGGCGGTAAAAGCCGGAGGGCAGGACAAGCTTGACGAGTGGATGGGGCGCATGGGCTACAGTACCGAAGGTTTCCGCAGCGCGCTGCGGCGGGCGGCGGCGGCGGCCTGGCAGCGCGACCGCGTCATGGAAAGCGTCCCGGCTGAGATGGAGCAGGTTCGCGCAAGACAAATCCTGGTGAACACACAGGATGCCGCTAACACGGCCCTAGCTCGGGCGCGCTCCGCGGGAACCAACTTCTCCACCCTTGCCGCCGGATACGACCTGACCACCGGCGGGGACCTCTACTGGTTCCCGCGCGGCTACCTGACCCAACAAGCGGTGGAGGACGCCGCGTTTTCCATGGAAATCGGTCAGGTATCGGAAGTGATCCACAGCGATATTGGCTATCACATCATCCAGGTCACCGGGCATGAGCTGCGCCCGCTCAGCGCCGATGCGCGGCAGGCGTTGCAGGCCAGGGCGCTGCTCAACTGGCTTGAAGAGCAGCGCGGGACGGCGCAGGTGGAAGTGCTCGTCCCCTGAAACCTTAACCGGTTTTTTGCCAGCGCTGGCGTACCACCTCGAAAAGCAGAATCCCGGCCGCGATGGCGGCGTTGAGTGATTCAGCCCCTCCAGGCATGGGGATGCGAACCGACTGGTGAGTTCGCGCGAGCAGCTCCTGGCTGAATCCCTGCGCTTCGCTGCCCACCGCCAGGATAAGGGGCTTCAGAAAATCCACCTCCCAGCATGTTGGGGCGGCTGGGCTGGCCTCAGCGGCATACAGGGTCATGTTTCCGATCAGCGCGCCAAGTTCATCCCAGCCAAAGCAGCGGATCGGAAGGCGGAAGTGGGCGCCCATCGCCGCGCGCAGCACTTTGGGCGACCAGGGATCGCTGCAACCCGCGCTGAGAAGCGCGCCCTGCGCTCCCGCTGCTGATGCGGCGCGCAGCAATGTGCCAAGATTACCCGGGTCGCGCAGGTTATCGGCAAGGATCAGGAAATCAGGCTGCGCTGGCAGGGGCAGGGCGTGCGCTCGGAAAACCACCGCCAGTCCCTGGGGCGTGCGCGTATCCGTGGCCTGGCGCAGCAAGCGTTCCTCCACTTCCTCCACCGCGTCCCCTGCGCCGCGCATCTGCTCCACCAGTTCCCGCCCGCGCGGGCTGAGCTCAGGAGAATAGAGCACCAAGTCAATGCCCCAGCCAGCCCTGTATCCTTCCTCACACAAACGCACCCCTTCCGCCGCGAAACAACCCTCAGCCTGGCGGGTTGCGCGATCCTCAATGAGTCTGCGCAGACGCTGGAGTTTGGGGTTCTGGGAGGAGGTGATCATGGCCTGGAAGCGCGGGAAGGAGTCATGTCAATGTATCATAAGATCAGGAAAAGTGTATAAAACTTATTTTCAGAGGCTGGAAAGGGTGAAAAAGCCTGATCAATCCGCAAATGACGATTTGTCTGCCTTTTTCAGGCGCGTAGAATTCCCGGGTGTTACAATGCGCTGATCCCGGAGCAAACATGACCAATCCATCCTCTTCGCAGCCCAAACGCGTCGGTCTGATCATTCTGGTATTTATCGCCTTCATTTCATTGGGACTGCCGGATGGGCTGCTTGGGGTGGCCTGGCCATCCATCCGCCAAACTTTCAGTCTGCCCCTCTCCGCGATGGGCTGGATTCTGTTGGGCGGGACCAGCGGGTACATGCTTTCGAGTTTTATTTCCGGAAAACTGCTGGGCTGGCTGGGGGTCGGCGGGCTGCTGGCCAGTTCCTGCGCGCTCACCGGGCTCAGCCTGATCAGCTATACCTTGGCGCCTGTCTTTCCGCTGATGGCGCTGTTGTTTTTCTTTGGCGGGCTGGGCGCGGGCGCCATCGATGCGGGAATCAATACTTGGGTGGCCGCCAACCAGTCTGAGCGCGTGATGCAATGGCTGCACGCCAGCTGGGGCATAGGCGTCACCATGGGCCCGGCGATCATGACGCTGGGTTTGAGCCTCTATGCTGACTGGCATTTTGGCTATCGCGTCGTCGGAGCAGCTCAGCTCCTGCTGGGCGGCTTTTTCGCGTTGACCATCCCGCGCTGGAAACAGGCGGAGGCCGCGAGCAGGGAACAGAAACCGCGCATCACCGATTTCCGCACCCCCCTTTGGGAGACCTTTTCCAGGCCGCAGGTCTGGCTCTCCCTGCTGTTGTTTTATGTCTACGTGGGCGCGGAAATCTCGCTGGGACATTGGGGATACAGCCTGCTCAGTGAATCCCGCGGGCTGCCGCTGGAGCTGGCTGGCGCGTTGGCGGGCTCCTATTGGGCATTTTTTACGATTGGGCGCCTGCTGGCTGGCGCGGTCACCAGCCGCTTTGGCATGGAGCGCATCATGACCGCGGCGTTGCTGACGGCTGTGGGGGGCTGTCTTTTGCTGTGGTGGAACCCGTATCCCTGGGTAAGCGCGGCGGGCCTGGCGATCACCGGATTGGCGATCGCTCCGCTTTTCCCCGGTTTTGTATCCGGCACGGAGCAGAGGGTGGGGGCGAGGCATGCCGCCAACACCATCGGCATGCAGGTGACGGCTTCCGGATTCGCCGTGTTTTCGATCCCCGGCATGGTGGGGGTCTTAGCCCAGAGGGTCGGGCTGGAGATCCTCCCGCCTTTTCTGACCGCGATCTATGCGCTGCTGTTCGTTCTGTACCGAATTTCACTGAACCAGGGGCCGGCCGGCCAGACGGATGGTTCGAATTAGCCAATCACGGAGGGTAATATGACGGAAAATCGAAAGCCGATGCCATTATTGCCTGAGGCGAAGCCAGACAATCAATATCCAGAGCAGGAGACCATCCTGCCCAATGGACTGCCGGTGGTGCGCAATGTAACGTTTCCCACGCTGACACCGTTTCTGCCCGCAGATGTCCGGACGGGCATGCCGGGGATGATCGTGGCGCCGGGCGGGGCGATGCATTTTCTGGCTCATGCGCATGAGGGCACGCAGGTCTGCGAATGGCTGAACCAGCGCGGGATCCCAGCCTTCCTGCTCAAATACCGTTTGATTAAGACGGGTGATGACTTTCCGGAGTGCGTGGACCGCAACATGGCCGACAGGGCACGATTCAGCCGGTTAATGAGCGAGCTGACGCCCAAACTACGCGAAGACGCCGCCCGGGCGATCGATCTGGTGCGCGCCAACGCGCGGGAGTGGCGTGTGGATCCGGCTAAAATAGGGCTGATGGGATTCTCGGCGGGGGGAATGGTCACCTTTCTGGCGGCGACAAACCCGCCCGACAAACGGCCCAGCTTTGCCGCGCCGATCTATCCGGGACCATTCTCAAGCCAGGCGGATGCGGATGTCCCGCCGCTGTTCCTCTTGTGCGCTGCGGATGACGCCATGGCGGTGGAGAGCTGCCAGGCGGCTTTCAAAGCCTGGAATGATGCCGGGGTTCCGGCAGAGCTGCATATTTTCCATAATGGCGGACATGGGTTTGGCATGAATGTGACCGGAAAGAGCAGCGATGGCTGGATGGAGCGGTTATATGATTGGATGCGCTCCTCCGGTTACCTGCGGGAGGGATAAAAAAACCGCTCCGGGGCGAGCGTTCCGGAGCGGTGATGGTCCTGAAGGAAAAGATCAGGAGGCCAGCGCCCTGGCGACCACGGCAGCGAACGCCTGGGGATCGCGCACAGCCAGGTCAGCCAGAACCTTGCGGTTGAGGGTGATGCTGGTATTGCGCAGCCCGTTGATCAGGCGGCTGTAGGTGGTGCCGTTCTGGCGCGAGGCGGCATTGATGCGCACGATCCACAACCGGCGCAGATCACGCTTGCGTGTGCGGCGGTCGCGATAGGCGTACCAGAGGCTCTTGAGCATGGCTTCATTGGCGCGGCGAAAGAGGCGACTCCGGGTGCCAAAGTAACCCTGGGTCATCTTCAAAACTTTTTTGTGGCGGAGGTGGCTTTTAGGCCCTCCCTTGGTACGTGCCATTCTTCTAACTCCTTTGCGGTCCCCTGGGCGCCGGTATCTCTACCTGTTGCGAGCACCCAACAGCCGCACAAACAGAACGGATGGATCAGCTGTATTTCTTGATATAAGGCGCCAGGCGCTTGACGCGCAACCGGATGCCGGAGCCAAGAACGACAAGCATTTCCGGTAACAGCGCTTTGGTGCGTTTTGAGGTGTTGCGGCGCAGATGGCTCTTGCCGCCCTTGGTGCGCACCAGAACGCTTGACCCAGTCACGCGGAACCTTTTGGAGGCTGCTTTATGGGTCTTCATTTTGAACTTGCCGGAAGTCTTAATCTTGCGGGGCACAGGTAACTCCTCTTTCTGATCTTCAACTGCTCGCGCGACCGTGCAGTATACCATAAACAGTGCCGGCGGTGTATATGCGGGAGCCGGTTATGGGTTCTCAAGCGGCTGCGTACGCGGGCATTATCCTTCTCCGCCGTTTGCTGACCAAAGGATGCTGAGACGCCGTATCCCGCGCCTGCCTTCCTTGACTTAGCCCGGTTTGCGCGTATACTGCCTTAAAATACCCCTGAGGTTTTGGTATGACAGAAGAAATCACCCGTGAGGTGTTTGCTCATCTTGTCGAACTGGCAGCCTTGCAGCTGGATGAGGCGGAGGCTGAATATCTGCGCGGCCAGCTTAACCAGCAGCTGAACGCCATCCATCAACTGCAGGCGGTTGAGGTTGAAGGGGATGCCGCGCCCATGTCGCATGGCATACCATACGATCAATCCATGCGCCAGGAGCTGCGTGAAGACCTGAAATCCGCGCGGTCGGATGGCTCGCTGCTGCTCGGGCAGGCGCCGCAGGTGGCTGATGGGTGGATTGTGGTTCCGGAAATTCCCGCGAGCGACCTTGAATGACCACGCCGGAACTCTGTGATCTGACGATTGACAGTCTGCTGGATCTGCTTGCCAGGCGCGAGGTATCGGCGTTGGAAGTGACCGAATCCGCCCTGGACCGCATCGCGGCTGTGGATGGCCGGCCTGGCATGCTTGATTGCGGCCTGTTGGATGAGGAGGATCGTCAACGGGTGCACGCCTTCATCACATTGACAGCCGAGCGGGCGCGGAGCCAGGCGCGGGAAGTGGACGCGGACCGCAAATCGGGTCTGGCGCTTGGGCCATTGGCGGGCGTGCCCTATACGGTCAAGGACATCTTCTGTGTGCGCGACACGCCTTCCACGGCTGCTTCGCGCATCCTGGCCAATTTCAGCGCTCCTTATACCGCGACAGCTGTGGAGCGCTTGAATCAGGCCGGCGCCGTGATGCTGGGCAAGGTGAACCTGGATGAGTTCACCTACGGATCTTCCAGCGAATCGAGCGCCTTTCAGCCCTGCCCGCGCAACCCCTGGGATACCAGCCGGGTGGCTGGCGGCTCCTCGGGAGGCAGCGCCGCAGCGGTGGCCGCCGGGGAAGGCGCGCTCTCGCTGGGCACGGATACCGCAGGCTCCATACGTCAGCCGGCGGCTTTTTGTGGCGTGGTGGGGGTTAAGCCCACCTATGGAAGGGTATCGCGCTATGGGCTGATCGCCTTCGCTTCCTCGCTGGATTGCCCTGGTCCGCTGGCGCGCGATATCAGCGGCGCGGCGCGCATGCTGGAAGCGATGGCCGGCGCGGACGCCCGGGACGCCACCAGCGTCAATGCGCCGGTGGATCGTTATCATGAAGCGATGAAAAAAGGGGTGAAGGGCCTGCGGATTGGACTAAGCCCGGATTATTTCCGCATCACAGTGCCTCACCCTGATGGGACCTTCGCCCACGCCGATTTGCCCGAGGAGATTTCCCGTCCGGTATGGGAGGCGGCGAGGCAGTTGGAGCGGTTGGGCGCCGAAATCATCACCGATGTGCCCATGCCCAACACCCGTCATGGCATTCCGGCATATTTTGTGATCAGCAGGGTGGAAGCGGCCTCCAATCTGCACCGCTATGATGGGGTGAAGTATGGCCATCGCACAGCGGAGCCCATCGATGATCTGCGAAGCATGTACCGGCGTTCGCGAGCCGAGGCTTTCGGTTCGCAGCCCAAGCTGCGCATTCTGATGGGTATGTATGTGTCCGCCGCGCAATACAGCGAACAGTATTACCAGAAGGCGCAGCGGGTGCGCGGGATGATCCGCCAGGATTTTAACCGGATATTTGACCGCCGGGGGAAATATGGAATCGATGCGCTGCTCACCCCGACCACGCCGACCACAGCCTTCCCCTTCGGCGCCGTGTATGGCGATTCAGTGCTGATGCAATATGCCGATCAATTCACCGTCCCCAGCAATCACGCCGGCATACCAGGCCTGGCGATGCCGGCTGGGCTGGATGGCGCGGGGATGCCCGTCTCGATCCAATTGTTGGGCAGGGATTTTGAGGAATCGGTATTGTTCCGGATTGGCTGGGCGCTCGAACAGGCCACGGCGGACGCGGCATGGCGCGCGGAAAAGCCCCGGGTTTTGCAGAGCTTCTGAGCAATGGGGCGGCGAATTTTGATATACTTCGTCGATCTGATTTCGCCCAGAGATGGAACGGCAGCTGATCTGGCCGATGGATTGCGCGGCGGCTTTTCAGAACCGCGATCAGTTTTCTATGGCGTGAAAGCGTCGGGCAGGGAAGTCGTTTTTTCGGCGGTTCCCTTCCGGAACAGGCACACAGGTCCGCCGCGTCCATAGCGTCGAGCTGGCTTTGATTCCCGCAGATCATCTTCTCTTTGATTTCCGTTCCCCTATCTGAAAGGTTCCCATGAGTATTTTCGATCATCAGCGTTTGGACAACAGCACCTTTAAACTCGATGTGGAGCGTATGCGTCTGGGATGGTATTCGGACAAATACTTTACCAACATCTCCACCATGCTCACCGCCCTGGCAAAGCATGGGTACACCTATTCAGGCAATCATCCGCAGCTTCCGCCAGGCGTTTCGCCGGAAGGGCTGCTGGTGGGCGATATCGAGGTGGAGATGCAATGGTTCACGCGCCGTCCCGGCAAAACCATCGTGGCCGGCGTGGACAAGGCGCTGACCATGCTGAGTCATTGCACCGGGTACTTTGAGGATGGGAATTTTGTCGATACGTCAGATCGTCTGCAAGTCTGGGCTGTCCAGGATGGCGTGACCGTGACCTCGGATGGCAACCCGCTGCATATTTCTCCGGTGATGCGCGTGCGCGGGCGCTACCGTGACTTTGCCAACCTGGAAACGCCCACATTGGGCAACCTGACGCGTTCCAGCCGCGTGGCCACCAATGTGTACGATACGCTGGTGGCGACCAGGGGCAAACCGGTTTTGTTTTTCCCCGCGCGTTTTGACGTGCATGAGGTGCAGGCCGCCGACGGCTACGCCTACGCTATAGCCGTCAACCGCTACAACCAGGATTACAAGCACAAGCTGGGCCCTTCCGTCTCCACCGACGCCCAGGGCGACTGGTGGGGCGGGGCGGGAGGAGGCACGGTTTCCCATTCGGCGATCGCCGCTTTCCTGAGCGACACCTCTGAAGCGATGATGGCTTTCGCGGCCACTTTACCGGTCAGCATTCCGCGCATCGCCCTGGTGGATTTCAATAACAATTGCGTGGAAGATTCGCTGATGGTGTGTGCGGCCATGTTCCAGCGCTTTCGGGAGGAAGTGGACAAAGGACACAGCGAGCAGGCGGAGCGCTTCCGTCTGTATGGGGTGCGGGCGGATACCTCCAGTTATCTGCGTGATGAATCGGTCCTGCCGCTGGGTGAGGCTGGGTTGGATCTTGGCGTAAACCCGCGCCTGGTATTCAATATGCGCCTGGCGATTGATCAGGCCTGGCAAAGCTGGGATATCCCGGCGGAGTGGGAAGAGCGGGCGAAGGCGTATTGCCAGGGGGTCAAGATTGTAGTTTCCGGCGGGTTTAACAGCGAAAAGATCAGCCGTTTTGAACGCCTCAATGTGCCGGTCGATATTTACGCGGTGGGTTCGTCTCTCTTTGACAACCATGGTCCCACCGTCACCGATTACACCGCGGACGTGGTGCGGGTCAAGGTCGATGGCCAGTGGGTGGACATGCACAAGGTTGGCCGCGCCCCCGCCGACAACCCTGACCTTGAGCGGGTGTGGTAAGGCTCAGCCAGCCGGACCAGCCGCGGCGGATCAGACCAAACCGAGGTATTTTTCGAAGAACGCCAGCAATCTCGGCGATGACGGCGCTGATCTCACGGCGCAGCGCGTCCGCGCGGCTGACGATGTTCTCGATCTCGGCATTGAGCGCGCTGATATCGACCGCCTCGCGCGTATCTTCCTGCTCCACATAGGTCGAAACGGACAGGTTGCCGCCCTCCGCTTCGATCAGCGCGTTGGGCACAAGTTTGCTGATGTGCGGGATTTCCACGCGGCTGGTGAACAGATCGACGATCTTTTCAATGTTCGCCTGGGTGAGCTTGTTGCTGTTGGTGACCTTGATAAACTCGCGTGAGGCGTCGATGAAGAGGGTGGCGTTTTCGGGTTTGTTCTTTTTCAGCACCATGATGCAGGTGGCGATGGAGGTGCCGTAAAAGAGTTTATCGGGCAGCTGGATGACGCAGTCGACGAAGTTGTTGCGGATGAGGTACTGGCGGATCTTTTTCTCGGCCCCGCCGCGGTAGAGAACCCCGGGGAAGCAGACGATGGCGGCTGTGCCGTTGGAGGCCAGCCAGGAGAGGGCGTGCATAATAAAGGCCATATCGGCCTTGGACTTGGGCGCCAGCACCCCGGCCGGCGAAAAACGCGGATCATTAATCAACAGCGAATTGCTGTCCCCCGCCCATTCAATTGAGTAGGGCGGATTGGAGGCGATCGCCTCGAAGGGTTCATCATCGACGTGATAGGGCTCGGTGAGGGTGT